>Ga0179593_1566860_pt1 | contig 16142 bp, 13 predicted proteins | sample CZODoug2_1_08_16_FD_185931 | JGI IMG/M metagenome (GOLD analysis project Ga0179593, IMG submission 185931) | Vadose zone soil fungal communities from Angelo Coast Range Reserve, California, USA - CZODoug2_1_08_16fungal (PacBio error correction) | ecosystem: Environmental > Terrestrial > Soil >...
GCAAGAGAGAGAAGTAGGGATTCACATCTCGTTGGGTTGCGAGGGGAGGATACAGTCATCTCGTTTAGCGATGAAAATCACTCCCCTATTACGACTTAGGGGGAAGAAAAACGACTGCAAATGTACTTGCGACGGGGTGGAGGAACTTACTAATGGGAAAAAGAGATTCAAGACACGGGCAAAAGCAATGGAACCCTGTGTCTTTTGGGGGGAAAAAAGGACAGTTTAGAGCATTCGGAAGAGTGAAAGCAGGGGTAACCTAACCTCCGGGGGGTATGGGAAGCCAAAAGAAAAGGATGCCCTAGCCAGCTCTAATGACAGAGTCGGGGGGCTAACTGTTTGGGATACCTAGGGAGAAGGAAACAGGAGACATGGTATAGAAAAGGTTTGATGAAACAGACGTCGCGGGAATTACGTTCCCTGGGATCAGTAGATAGGGGACCCCTAAGTGAGTCTGGGGGACGTGGTAAGGGTGTCGCATCTTATGAAGGGGGCTTGAAAATAGATCTATAGGCGTGAAGCGAAGTGCTTTACAGGAATAGTGGGAGGAAATCGCGCAAGCCAGAAAGGGGATGGCGGGGACGGTGTTGTGGCAGGAGGGGGTACTTAAGAAGAGAAGGGAAAAAGAAGAAAGTTGTGGATCTGGTAGAGGTGAAACAAGTGCGGTTGGGTTATGACCATCAAGGATCGAAGCTTAGTCCGATTAGAAGGAGAGATACGCCAGCAAAGGGAACTTTGAAATGGTGAAAATTCCGCAAAATACTGAAAAACGGAGAACAAAAACTTATGGAGGAGGAGTTAGGAACGTTTATAAAAAGTGGCCAAAATTCGAAAGACAGTGGAGACGCGGCGATATGTCCGAGGTGCAGCTTAGAGAATAGAGAACAGAACAAGGAAAAGATTGAAAAGTTAGTTTGCACATCAGAGGACTACAGCATCGGCTCGGCCGTTGAGAGAGGGGATAGGGGTATGGTGGAAGGCCGGCAGGACCGGCCCTATCAAAAGAATCTCATGACGACGCCAAGCGAGGAAAAGGGGGAAGTCTTTTTCCCGGCTTTGGGGGGAGAATTTCAATTGGACAAGGGTGAAAAAAAGGTAGACCGGGGCCATGACTGAGGATGAATGTCAGTTTAACAACGACGGGGGAAAACTCGCCGAAAGGGAGATACAGAAGCGTTTTGGACAAAATGGGGAGGAAGGGTCGACTGATCGGGGGCTTTGCAAACTCGGCGAGAGGAAAGGGAGGGGGACTTTGTCCTTAGCAACTTCGCGGATTTCCAAGGGACAATCTTTCACAACGGAGAGAAGGACGACGAGCGATTCGGGTCTCATCACGACTGAAAGTATGTCAAGAGAAGCTGGCAAATTCAGGCGACAACTCGGGAAGGTTGTCAGAGAGGGAAAGACAGGGAAACTCCACCCGCCTTCTTACGAATCGGGGGGAAAAGAAGTGTATCGTGTGGTGACGCTAGGCAGACCCTGGTCCGAGGAACTACCTGGCTGGGTCTCGAGTTTTGGGGGGGGAGGGGGTCCTCGAGAAGGGAGACTCCCAAGGTTTTCGGTACTTCGGCCTCAGAAGCAGGGGTCAACAACTATCAAAAAGGGGAATTACGAGCCCGAGTGGAAATCTCTCTCAACAAAGAACAACAGAAAAAAGGTACCCCGCAAATAGGGGACTAGGAAATGTTGAGATGAAGGATGCGATCGATTAGAAGCACAGGGGGAAAGAAGAAAGGACTGTGGTTGCTCCCTCAGTGAGAGGGATGGAAATAGGCCAAACGCGCCAGCCGAACAAACTCCAGGGCAAGGGGGGGAAAAAGTCAGGGCAAAAACATCCACGTGCAACTCTATGGCCAGCTGGGGAGGATCCACCAAGAGAAGATAATCAAATTCAACAACCGGGGAATCCCCCTCTCCCGTTGAGTTGGGAACATAAGGTGAAATAGACGTAGTATATTGGAATAGATCGAGCGTAGTTCTGGAGGGCAAAGACAGGAATTGGGCACAGGGTCTTGGGAGTTGAATTGTCAAAAAAATTCAAACGAGAGATTTTCGGGCTGATTCGCCGAGGAGGAACGGATGATGCGCGAATCATATTTGACTCGGTCAAAAAAACGGGAGGGGAGGAAGAAATAAAAGGCCGGGTGGGGAACCGCGTGGGGTTCAAGACCCAAAAACCGGAAACTCAGGGGTGGACAAAGAAAATAAAAAAGGGAAGGGATGGAAACTGAAACCCTTCGCCCAGGGGGGAGACCATAGGTAAAATTTTCAGAGGTATAGGCATAGCGCCGATAGGCGCTTATCAGTGGAGTCGAAAGGAAAGAACATGAAAATCGCAAGATACCTAGACAAACGAAAAGGAAAGGGGAAACACGCAACGTTCGATGTTGAAAAAGGTTGGAGGGTCAGGGTTAATAAAAGACAATCCGTCTTCTCGACCACACCTCTTACCCGGGGTCGGGGGCGATAACCGTAAAACAAAGAGACTCATCACCCTATCAAGTGGATAGGGAAAAAGAGGGAAGAGCGGGGTGGCTGAGTTTGATGGAGATGACACAATTCCAAGGACTTGGGCTGCGAATACGAGGTTATCTCCGCCTAAGGATTCAAGAATAGGACTGTCATCAACCCCCCGCACGGGGTTACCAGACAGAAGCCACTTTCGGCGAAAGAAGCAGTGGTGGCCACCTGGGACAGGAGGAAGTCTCCCCCCGATACCGCAGGGGGGCTTGCAGAGGTAGACAAAATGGGCCGCCTCGTCCGAATAGCCTCGCAAAACGATAGATCTGGGGAAAAACGCGAGGGGTGTCCCCGCGTTCCAAGATTCCTAAACGCCAAACGGTGACGTGCACCCAGAAATAATTTATGTCCGCAGCCAAGGAAAAGCGGATCGCTAAAGGAACCCCGGCGCAAGGAAAGAGAAAGGCCGCAGGGAGAAAAAACCCGGTTTCATGGGGGAACTGTCTGTGAAGCAACGCGGAAAAAAGAAAAGATCATGAGTACGTGTCGAGACGGGGATAGCTTTGGGAATGCTTTCAAGAGAACGGAGTAGGCCGTACCCCAATTCTGCAACAGGGAACAAATAAGACACGGGAAGAAGTGGGGGGGCCCACAGAGCCCATTCCGCAAGGCAACCCGGGTTTACATCGAATGAGAGACTACAGCAGGTAGCCTGGGGCGCAATTACTTTTGCAAGGTGGAAACCTCGCGTCATGGGGGCTAGGAAAGAGGAAATATAGGCATCCGACCCTCCAAAGAAAACGATCTTGCCTACCCGAGATCAGAATTCAGCCAAAGTGCCATCGAAACAAACAACAACGGGAGGAAAGTGAGGTCCGCAATTCGAGAAAATGTTAGGGAGAGGGGGGGGTGGCGGTCGGACTTAAAAAAAGTCCCGATTTCGTTAGGCGGAGAAGATGAAGATGAGGGTTTTAATGAACCACGCGACCTTGGATGGACTGGAGGTCCAAGACGGGGAGGGCTTAAAAAGCATGTCGGGAAGAATCAAGAACAAGGTTGGGACCGGGACTGGGCTTTTGGACCAGAGCCCCGTGGGGCTTGCAGTGAATGAGAGGGGGGAGACCCATCCGGTATAGAAATTGACATAATCAAAAGAGTTTCTCCCTCACCTCTCGGCCAGGGGAAAGGCTGGCCAGGGGTGAGGTGTGCGGGCCCTGGGTGGCCTCCCGGCATCCCTTAAGCCGGGGGGGTCAGCCGTAATCTCGGCTGGGTAATTAATTAGGGGTCAGGCAGCAAAGGAAGATGATCAGATTAAAAACCGCGTGCGGCAAAAAAAAGGTCGTCTTGGGAAGGGCCCCAACCACGATTGGAGCGGGTAAGAGTGATACGGGACCACTCGGAACTGTATAGATCGGTGCGGGAAGGAAAACACGGAGCTCTTCAGGGACGTCACACCGGGCTATTTTGAGGAAAAAATACAAACAAAAAGGCGCGGGTTAGTTTTGTGGGAGGATAGAACTGATCCGAGCCGTGAACGGAGGAGCACAAGAGAATTACGGGGGGAAGGGGCGCGAAATGGGTCCGATGGAGAAAAGGGGCGGGTTGCACGTTATGACCGGCTGACAGTCCTGGAAGAAGGAGGAGGGCAAAAACTAAATAGTATCTCGCCACGAAGTTCGGGAAAGTGTGTCAGAGGATTGAGAATCATCATGTCAGAAGAGAACGGGAGTGGGGGCCGTTTTCACTTGGCCAGATGCGAAGGGGCCATGGGAAAAGAAGGATATGACGACGCTTGCAGCTTAATGGGCACATCGACGACGAAAAAATGATTGAAGTGAGGTCAATCGAACGAGGGAGAGGGAGTCAAAAGCAAGGCATCGATTTCGTCTATCTTTCAAGTGGGGACGAACTTATAAGCGGAAGATAAGGAGAAAACAAGATGAAAAGGTTTGAAGGGTTGGAATTCCCGAGGTCAAAAATTCCGAAGGGGTCAAATGGAACAGGAACACGTAAAGTTGTCGAGTAATTCGGAACAAAAGACTACTTAGGATGAAACGGGGGGGGAACACCGAAAGGGGAAACCAAGAGCGCCGGGAGAGAATCCAGGTTTTGGACGAGGGAAGACGCGATGTTATAAAGATTTTCCGAACAGCGAGACAAGCTGCACGAGGATTTGGGATTTAAAAAAGCACTCCCAGGGAAACCGGATCCCCAGATACACAGACCCACGTAAAGCGATTGCAAAGCAAGAAGAGCTAGAACATTGATGACAGGCTCGGTAGGGGAAGATGATTGCAAGAAGACTGCATGTCAAATCACAAAAACTCCCGAAGGCTTATCTAGATAAATTCGGGGACGACCTTGTATCTGTGTGACATCCTGAAAGGCTCGGTCGAAAAGAAAAACTTCGGGACGGGGGAGTGTGCTTTGTTCGTAAAGTTAGGGACCGAAAATAACCCATTCCACTTGTATGGGGGTGAAAAGTGTCGTCGAATCGCACCGATTCCAAGTCAAAAAGACCTATCCCTAGGGGGCCGGGGATCGACTTCAAAGGAGGGAGGAAAAAGATAGAGTCCACAGAACTAGAGGGAGGAAAGGTTATATGACTAAAGGGTCTATTAGCGGAAGGTAAAGAGTTGTGGTGTGTCACCACGTAATGAACCAATAAAAAAACGGATTAGACGATCTCCAAGGCGCAGGAGGCCAAACAACACTACGGGCGAAAAAGAGCCCAAGAAGAATAACGCTAAAGGAGGAAATCCTGCGGGGGTCTGCAAAAAATCCCCGCTACTTTGGGAAAAAAAAATGGGGATGGGAGGGAAGGAAGAAATTCTTGTCTGAAAAAAGCGAATCGAGAGACAAAACCGTAAGAGTGGGAGTGCTTCCCATACAGCTTGCCCAGTGTCCTTGTAGGGGCGAAAAAACCAAATGAAAAGGAGGGGCAGACATTGTCTCGAGGATGATTCTTCAGAAGGGCTGAAATCATCAAAATGGATATTATACGTACCGTCGCGTTGGCAGAGTGGTGAAAGATAGAGAAAAGTAAGGTGTTGCACGTTGCAAAAACTAACAACGGCTGGAAAAAGAAGGACCGAGGGGGGGGTTCGCCCAAAGGAGAAAAAAAAAGTCCAAATGGTTTAAATCGAGGGAATAGGCCGCTGCCGATATCATATGATCAGCAGTCGAAAGGCAGGAACACATAAGCAAGAAAATACAGCAGACGAAACGGAGCAGGGGAAAAAAGGCACAAGCAAGCCGGGTGAAAAGAAATGGGGGGTCGTCGTCAATATGACATAGAAGCTGCAAGCCGTCGAAAGATCGAACCGTACAATCCGGATGGCATGCATGGCCCAAGAAATAAAAATAAAAGAAAAGGCCACCAATAACTTGTGAGGGTCTGCATAGAGGGAGCGTTGCAATATGCGAGTCTGCAAAATAAAAAGTCGAACGGAACGCTAATTGTTGAAAAGGTGCTACGATCGGAAACCATGAAGAAGAAGGAGAAACCTCACCCCGAACGTGGGGCACCTTCGACGTAGTTCAACCAGAACAATTAAAAAAATTGTGCGTCCAAGCTCGGATCAAAAAATCCAATAAACACAGCCTTTGGGGCTTGGAACGAGAGCCACGCGCTCCGAGGAATCAGCGAATAGATCATTGAAAGACGCGAAGGCCATGCGAAACACACACATAAGTACAAGGAAAACAAAACATGAAAGGGCCCTCAGCAGGAGATCTAAAAGGGGGCTAAAACGAAGGAGAAATCAAAAGTCGAGAAAGAACGCTGTTTCCTGATAAAGCGGGCGCCACAAGGATCAAGAAAGAGAGGGGAGGATCGAGCACGAGAGCGCTCAGGGGCTGGCATGGGAAAAAGGGGAGGACAGGGCCGCCTACCCAAGATTATAAACAGAGAACGGAAGCCGGGGTCCAGAGCAGGCACCGGGCAAGGGGGAAGCAATCCGGAAGGAGACAAACTGCTAAGAATCAAAGGCTGGACCACGAGAGGGGGAAAAGGGTCGCGTGAAGACAGGAAGAGAGAGGTTTCATCGAATCCATAGCGCATCACGAAAATATCCACCAACACGTGAAAGAAAGACCGCTAGGTCCTTCCAAAAATGGAGAATAACAGAAGAGAGAGATGAAGGCCCGGGAAATTTAGCACTTCTGTGGTAGATGATGAAAACCTGGAATTGAACGGATTTCGTTGGTTGCGATGGAAACCATGACGCTAGTGGGCTGATCCACGCGACCTTGGCGGGGTTGCTCTTGTCCAAGGGAGGTGAAGGTAGGTCTCCTTTAGTATTCCACCGGTTTGCCAAGGAAGTCTTTGACCGCCGAGGACAAGAGCCTGGAAGAATGATGGTGCAAGCAATCGGAAAGAGCTACGGTTGGGAAAATCCCTTGCAAAAAGGAACGAAGAAGAGACATACCTCTAGTGCCAGAGATCAATGCTCTGAAGCCAAAGGGTGGGGGGGACCAGAGGAAAATGGGCACGTGTTAGTCGACTTTAAAGGAAGATCCTGTCAAAGGGGAAGAGACTGTATCATAGGAATTCAGGAGGGAAACAAATGGGAGTCGTACTTGGTGCACGTTGAAGGATGGTAGCGCGGAGCATAGGGCGATGGCGGAATAAGGCGCGGGAGCAGAATCTGTTCGCGTTTGAACGACGAAGGAGCGACGCACGGGATTTTGAGGGTGAATCAAGAAGAGACCAAAGGCTGAGGGGTGGGGGAGGATGAGAGGGAACCAGGAGCACATAGCGTTAATTAGGGGTGCCTGGAAGGGTCGAAGTTGAAGGGCGGTTCGGGTTAGGGGCCTTAGAAAAAAGGACGTAAGGGAAAAGTATCTACCAATCGTATCGAAAAAAAAAACATCGCCAAGGCGGACTTGGGGAATAGGAATCCGGCAAGAACATGCAGGTCCCGTTATAAAGCGATTAGGTGGGTTTCTTGGGAAGATCAAGAAAAAAGGCCCGGTCCGGTTCGAGAATGTCCGGCTTCAGAATATATAACAGCGACACGCAAAGAAATCGAACGCTTGTCAGCGCAAAGAGAGGGGTTAGGAAGCTTGGGATTGGTGTTTTAAGAAGTGAGACTTGCACATGGGGGAAAGACTGGGATAAGGGAGATAGACGACTCCCGCGATGGAATTTTTACGTGAGGGGTCCCTAGGGGAAACCACCTAGAAGGGAGTAAGGACCCTGTGAACATACCAGCCGTCATTTTGCGAGTGCAAACACATGAAATGGGTTAACTAAGGGTCGGAGTCCGCTAAGTCAACACGTTTTGGACGAGGGGCAAACAAATTTAGTGAGAGGACATCGGCCTTTCAGCCGGGGAGTAGGGGGAATGTTGGTCAACCTGCATAAAACCCCAGATTTAAAAACAACATGGCCAAGATGGAAGCACAGAACCACGAGAAGAGGAAGTCGTTCATAAAAAAAAGTAGTTTCCAGAAAAGATTCTGGGCAAATTTTCTCCACAGTCTCGGGGAGGGTGACAGATTGATTCAGACATAAAAAAAAAAAATCACTTAGACGAATTCTTCGATCTTGTGTGGGAGGCTCGGATTGGTGGGGCAGGAGGGCCCGGAGCTCCGAGAGGGTCCTTGGTTCTTGGAGAAGGGGTCATAAAGTGAAAAGTGAAAAAACAAATTCCACTTGCTGGGGTGACGAAAGTCGAAACGTCGTCAAAGGGAAAAAAAAAGACCTAGCCAACCAATTTGCTGGGGGATAGAAACACAACAACGGGGGGAGAAAAGGAGAGAACAATGAGAGGACTTAAGTTTTTAGGATTTAAACGGCGAAGGGGAAAAAGTCAACAACATCCTTGGAATGGGGACTCACTCAAAAGAGGAAAAAGCAGTACACGTCGGGAAAAGGGCGCGAGGGCCGTACAGAGCGCAACAGATCGAAAATAAATTCGCTAACCTGCGAGGCTAAAGGGGGGATTTAAAATCAATCATGCAAACAACTGTGAGAAAATGGGGTGGCAAAAGTATCGAGGGGGAAAACGTCGTTTCTGAATAGAAGCGTGGCTGGGTCTCAGGGGGAACAGATTCCAGTTAGGAGAGGGGCGCTAAAGAAGTCCCAATCGCATCCCACATTCCCGACAAAGAACCCAACGTGGGCTCTCCGATCGGGAGGCAGCTGGGAAAGCAGTAAGGTCTGCATCGTGAAAAAAATTGAGTTAGCTGACGGAGACTTTTGGCAACCGATTTTAAACCGAGACCATATAAAACAGTTTTAAGTGAAGCAACGACCACGGTGGAGATGGGGGATTCTCCTCAAACTGGGAGGGGGAAGAAGGGTAAAAATTTTCAGCCGGAGACTAGGCCCAGATCGCAGTGGGGCATCGAAGGAAAACACATACATCTCTCCCGGGGGCGAACGAAAGGGGGCTGAGCTCTATCAGCCGCTGGAACGGGTGCATGGGGTGCTTCGTCGAGGAATGGCAGCTAAAGCCTGACATATAAAGAACACCTCGGAAGTGCATTAAAGGGCAAAACATGAAAACTTTCCGAAGTCGTGCAATGGATGAAAGGAAAGACGTTGCGTATTTGAGATTCTCTGACAAGGTCCAAGGAGATGGAGATAAACTTTAGAGACGGGGCCATGAAGCGCAAAGGGATATCCGAAGGGAGACCAAAAAAGGGAGCAAGCGGAGCACCAGAACGTAATTAAAAGAAATTGTGCTGGGACGGAATCAGTAATCAAAAAAAAAGTAACAAAGCAGCGAAAGAAGATCCATCAAAATTATCCGATCAAAAGGAGGGCCGAACGACCCTGCAACGCGTCAACTGATGAGAGATCGATTGTGTAAAAAAGGCAGAAATGTAAAAAGAAAGGATACAAAGTCCACGTCCAAAATTCATGGGAGGCCACTCACGAAGAGGAGAGCGAAAGCCGGGACTAAGGAGAATCAAAATCGCCAAAGAAGGTGAAGGGATGACCCTCACAAAACCAAACAGGGCGACCCAACCGGGGAAAAAACAAGTCTCTGGCATAGTGAGGAGCGCGCGCTCGGATGGGCAATTGATTTGGGACACATAGACAGGGGAAGACTAAAAGCGGTGCACTAACATTCAGTGGGAAGTGGTCCAAAACAATAAAAACGTTTGAAAAGGAAAGGAGACTAAGAGTACTTGGACCGCAAGTAGGAAAAGGGCGCGTGCATCAGAACTAAGGAAAAAGGTTTCAAGCCCTCACGAAATCCCGGGAGCGAAATAACCACCCCAAGAATAGTGTCCCCTAAGAAAGTATGGCCGGAGTTTCCACACTCTACAACCACGAGGAGGGAAAGAGAGGGGCGGGGGGAAGGCAGAAAGAGGACACTATCGTGGGGTTGCGGGGGGGAACGGGAGGAGAAAGGAGTTCGTAGGGATAAATCCAAGAAGACTGGGATGTCAATTAGTGTCTTGCGCTGGGAACCCAGGGGATGAGGTACATTGCTTGGGGTCCACCCTGTTGAACCGGAACATGGACCTGGGCTCAGGGGGCATCGGCCAATGAATCTGTCCAGGAACAGGAAAAGAGTTAGAACGAACTCTTATATGGAAAATCCATTGGAAAGAGGAGGAAGCCTCGCAGACGACGGCATAGATCTGCATAGGGGCTCAAAAAAACGACGGGTACTACGGAAACCCAGCGACTTGGGGACGAAAAGTATGATGAGAATTACCACGATTAATTCGGGGATGGAGGAAGCAAACAGGTCTTGGGGGGGGTGCCGGACGATGGGTAGAACATTGGAAAGGGGCGAATACACAATCTCCTGGGGATGACCATCTATTCAGGGAGCGCGAAGGACACTACGGCAGGGCTATTTTGAAAAGCCGCAAGGCAAAAATCACGTGGTTGGAGAGGTTACTGACCAGAAAGAAGGACCAACGGAGGGGACACGGTGGGCGCGAAATTTTGGAAAGGAGAGGGGGAGGTTAAAAGAAGTTGCGATAGGAGGCAAGGTAAAAATTTGTCTCAGTGAGGACTTGAATTTGGGAAAAGATTAAAAAAAAAAACGGCAAACAAAAAGGAAAGTGAAATCACCAGTTGAGGATCGGTGGACTGGGGCCGAAAGGTTAGGTGGGAAAAGACAGATGCCAGTTAACGAGTTTAAGTCAATCGAGAAAAGTCAAAACTTAGAAATGAAAAGAGAAAGAGACGAGAACGTGGCTACGAGGGGCGAGGCAAGCCGCGGAGAGTTTAAAAAGGGATATTTGGGAGGATTTGGGGGAATGGGGACGGCCCTTATAAGAGGAATAAAGATAGCACCGAGATGAAATTTTGACTTCGGGTCCACCGAGCTCACCTTTTGGGGAGCAATTCAGGACGAGTTTGGGCGAGGCTAACTGGGCAACTGAAATTATCGAAGGTTTGAAACGACGTGCAAACAGCGCCGCTCTCCTTAAGACCCATAGGGGGGGGGACGACAGGACAATATTTTATGCAGGGTATTAAAGGCCTCGGCAGACAACTCATAGTGGGGGGAAGGGGTTAGCGACAACTCAACAGATTAAAGAACGACACTCTATGCACATAAAACCAACCTAAGAAAGAAGAAATAACGGTAGAGCCCATTCTCAAGTGTCAAAGTCCAGCGGGAGCTGTGGGGGAGCAGACCTGCAAGAAAGAACAGTAGCTAATGCTTTCATGTGGGAAGGGGGGGGGGTGTGTGATCAAATTGCCGTAAAACTTCGCCCGGAGAGAGCGACTGCGATGGTTAATGCTTGTGGCTTTGGGGGGTCAGAGAAGGAGGGGGAGAACAAAAAGGCACCCCAGGGAGGTGACTTCCCGGCCTAATAACCTAGTCAACGGGAATAAAAAGTCCTAGCCCTAGGGGCGGGGGATCGACAAAAAAAAGAGAGGAAGGAAAAAAGAGAGAACAAAAAATGAGGGCGGTGAGAGGGGCGTTGGACTTTGCTATCGGGGCGGCAAATAACGGGAAGGGGTGCTCCTCACTGAGGAGACCAAACTCCGGGCACAGCGGAAACAGGAAAACTCGGCATTTACTAGTGCCAAACAACAAGATACCCCGGGAGGGCAAGTTACGAAGACAGCTCCGGGATGATCCTAGGAGTAAATCCATAAGAACGACGGTGGGAAAAAAGAGATGAATCCCGAAGTTCTTGACGAAATCATCGAAAGTGGGACGGGGAAAAAAAGGGGGGACAGCGTGGCAAAAAGGTAAGGGGGGGTCGAGACATTCCAAAATCGCAGCAGGGAACGCCGTGTCATCGGCCGAGCTAAGCCGCTGAAGAGAATCAATATTGGAGGCCGCGGAAAAAGGGGATGGGTAATTATGGACAAAAGGGGGCCGGTTGGACAAACCACGAGCAATCATTTTGGCAAGTCGAAAATAAAAGGACTGAAACGGGAAAAAGGGTGAAACCAAATGTTGAATCGGAGAGTTGAATCGCGGGGCCTGGAGACGAAAGCTTATCAGTTCAGGCGAAGGACTTGACGACAAGATACTGAAGGAAAGAAAGAAAATGGCTGAGCACAGATCAAAAAAAGGGGAGGATGAAAGGAACTTTGCAATCACGTGTCAGGATCGATATCGCTGCAAAGAAAGAACGAGGTAACAGGGCAAAAAAAAGAATTCTGGCAAAGGACATAAAGGAAAGCGTAAATAAAGGGGAGTGGGATGAAAAGAAGAGTTGCTCCGGTGAAGGAAAGATTCTCATGAACAAAAATTTGTCACCACGAAGGCTGGAGAGCCGAAGGGTTAGGGAAAAGGGGGGTACTATCGCGCATTAGAACAGAAAAAACAACGTGTGGCATCTACATTAGACGACGAATTGTCCCAGATCGTATCCAGGTAATCACAGCAAAAAGAACGAACTCAGCCGTTGGGCGAGGCTTTCGGAACGAGACGGGGGAACTCCTTCGGAAAGAAGAACAATTCTGTCCAGAAAGCGATGGTGTAAAGATGCACACGAGAAAAAGAAACAAAGTGCACCCAGAAAAAGGAGGCAGCACGGATCTGATCCATCCCCAGACAGAGGAAGGGACGAAGATCATCATAGGCAAACGAAAAGTCGCGTTTCCGGGGGATGAACGTGACGGGAAAAAAGGCCAACCAGAAAGCCTCTCAGGGGGAGGAAGACCGGGAGAGACGGGGCGTGATGAAAATTTTCCATATAACGTATATGCAAAAACACAAATGGAGAGGAAACATTTAGGCTCTCAACGGGATAGGCCGATGTCCAAAAGCCATTGCCAGGCCCGGAAAAGAAAGGGTGGAAAAAAGATGAAAGCGATAATCATCATGAATAAAAAGAGTAAGGGCAACAAGGTCGCGGGAAGAAACCTAATCGTGAGGGGGTTTGGAAACAGAAGGCCAGCAAAATCGGAGAGAAATACTACCAAGGAGGGGCCACCAAAAAGATGGCCTCCCCCTAAAAGCTTGTAGGAAGTTTGCCATCTCTCTCAAGATCTCAACAACAGAAAAGAGGTAGGAGGGGTGGGCACAGTCAATATCACTTTGGGGGGAAAGATGTGGGGTGGGGATGGAACCGCGGATCCCGGAGGCAGGAAAAAATAACGCCCCATGGAAAACGATTAGGTTGGGAAAAACGACAGGGTCAACATGTTACTTGGCGCTGGGGGGCCAAGGGTGATTCGAGTCTCATCCGGATGAAAGACACCCGGTTGCCACGGGGATGAAAGTGGGAACTCGAACGAGGGTTGAGAAGAGGACACTGGGGAGGGAGGGGGCCGTCCCTAACTCCTGGATATTGGACCGGGAAAACTATCGCCTACATATAGAACACAGAGATCTTGGGATAGTTCTGTTTGTTGAAACCCTAGGAAGAAATTACGGGGAGCGAAAATGTTATACCGTCAAAGAGGCTGGAAGTTAAAAAAAAAAAAAAAAAAAAAAAAGATGACGGCCCAAATCAATGTTCGTTTGGGGTGCACGTGGACTAAGGTAGCGCAGGGTCGCATGAGGGGGACAAAAAGCTAGAAAATAATGATCTATTCAGGAGGACGCAAGAAGGAACGGGTTCTTGCTATTTGTGAAAGTCAAAAAAGCAGGTTACGGGGGGGAGGGTATACCTGTAGCACGAGCATTCCCCCCCGTAGGAAACAACTAAGGACGTTGACTAAAGGTAGTTAAGAATTAAGAAGTTGCGTGGTATGACCTTCCTGAGAATAGAAAGGGGTAAACAAGGATCGTTATCAGCCCAGCAACAGCTTGGAAATGGGGGTCAGAATTCATCAATAAAACGCTCTTCAGTCAGAACGAAGGTGGGAACGGAAATTTTTATGGGGGGAAAATCTTTGGCAGAAGAAAAAAGGGGACGCGGTGTAAGGGAAGTGTCCTACGGCTTGCAGCTGAGACATTAATCCACGAGGGAAATTGGAAAGGTAGTTGTCGAAAAAGCGGCGGGGAAGCTCATCCATGGCCGCCTGTCGAGAGTAAGATTTTATTGGGGGACAGGAAAAAAACTGCAAAAGAATGAACGGGGATCCAAGCGCTAGCAACGCAGATTAAAAAAATGGAAAAGGGATTTGACCCGATGTCACTTTTGGGGGATTGGAACGGGTCCAAAGCCGTTGGGTGGTAAGTATTCCGAACGACAAGAGGCACTGATGCAGGAGAGTTGGAAACACCTACGGTGGGGCCAAAGCAGCGTCGCTAGGACAAATCCATAATTTTGGGACTAACACTTATTGATGCGGCGCTGGAAGAAAGGAAGACCTTCAGACAATTTCTGGACTCTGCAAGGGGATTGGGTTAAGAGACTCGATTTAAAACCTTGGCCAAGGGAGTCCTAAGGCGGCCCGAGACAGGCGACAGAGTCGCTTACACAGAAGGAGGGGGGGTCAGTCCATTCTGTGGGGCGTCGCAAAAAAGTCGAGGGGATAGGTGTTCAGTTGATAACAGGCAGGGACCGGGATTAGCGATGCTCGAGCTGAAAGACCCGGCGTGTTTTGTCGTGCAAAGAAGAGACTCCCAAGTTACGGCGTGGTTGGGGGGAAAATGTGGAAAGGGGGAGTGAGAAAACCTTCCACTTGAGGGAATTCAGCAGAAGAGAGCAAAAGAAGAAAAATTCACCTATCCCAGAGGCTTTGTAGAAACAAAGGTGAGGAGAGAACACAATAGGGGCGAGGTGAAAGTCATGATGAGTGCGTGTACGAGTGGAGGTGAATTATGGAGGAAAACAGAAATCACTTGCATGTTGTTCCTCAATTGAGCAAAAATAAGACGCCGGACAACGCCGTAGTCCGTCTAAGTGGGGAGGAAAGTCGCACGAAAAAAACAACATCTCTATAAGCACAGAGAGGGAGGGTCTCTTAAGGGACCTGTCGATATGCAACCAAAGCGGTCAAACGCGATGTGGAAAATGGGGGCAGGGGATCTCTGGGGAAAAATCCGAAAGGGAAGGGCGGTCGAGTACAGGGGTACGGTGATGCGCCATTTGGGAACGGAAAGGGGGGAATCCTTGGGAAAAGTAACAAGTTCCAAATCTATCTTTCCGCAAAGAAGAACAGGAAGAAGAGGTATGGGAGCCATCGTCCAAACCCGGGAGGGGGTATTGTACTGTTGGACAACCGAGTTGGTTCAAAGGAAAACTCATCGGTGTGGTTAAGGAAAATAACAACAGTGGAAGGAAAGTCGCCAGGGGAGACTCGGATAAAGAAGGACAAAATTTCATCGCGGGGGGCGGAAAAAAAAAACAAGGGGCCCTATCGCCTGATATGAGAAGGAGGAGGAATGCCTTAAACAACTATCTCAAGAGAAAAACAAAAAAAACGAAAGCTGATCTGATCACTCCGCAAGAGGGGGGGCCAAAGGGAAAATGTCGTCCTGTCCGGATATTCTCTAAGCTGAAAGCCGTCCGGGAATCGGGCCTCGCAAGGGCTTTCGCATCGGGAGAAAAGAACAAACTTGCATCGGGAACGGATAAAAAGTACGGTGAGTTCTTACATGAAGGACGTGGCCGTATGGGAGAAAAAAAAAAACAGGGAAATGGTCAGCGAACTTGGCTGAGATGAGAAAGTGGACTACGAATCGAATCCAGGACAGGACCGACACCCTCACTGGTAAGGCGAACACTCGCCAGAACGGAACCGAGTGGGAAAGAATCAGAAAGGCCTATCATTAATCCATCGGACAAAAAAGACACCGAGTTGAAGGAGGGGGGAGAAACAATAAAAACGACAGAAACGAATCGCGCGTCCCACGGGAAATAGAAGAACCAATCGCGATTGGGTAAAACCAAGGACCAGATGCGCAGGGCCGCCAAAATCCCAGGCCCAGAAGGTTCATTTGGGAAGGGCCTCACGATCTGAAGCGTAATTCCCGCTCAAGAAGAATCGAAAAAAGAAGTTTCACATGTCGGTGACAAAGCGGACCAAATATCTGGCAGAGCGGGGCAGAGCGCGGCGCCTAAAGAAATGGTTTCATATAACTTAAAGACACAAAACCATATGCACATGGTAACAATTTCTCACGGAATAGCAGGATGGGCACAAAGAGCCAGCCAGGGCCCGGCGAACCGGGTTGGTAATCATAATTAAAACTGCTAGAAATCAGAAAGGGGGAAGGGAAAAACATAAATGTTGGCCAAGGTGAGGGCATCACGAGAAAGACGGGGGGCGGGGTTTCTAAAAAAAAAAAGCGGATCAGGTCAAAGCAAAAAAAACAGAATTGCCTCACTAGAGGGGAAGGAAAGGG
>Ga0179593_1652373_pt1 | contig 16142 bp, 20 predicted proteins | sample CZODoug2_1_08_16_FD_185931 | JGI IMG/M metagenome (GOLD analysis project Ga0179593, IMG submission 185931) | Vadose zone soil fungal communities from Angelo Coast Range Reserve, California, USA - CZODoug2_1_08_16fungal (PacBio error correction) | ecosystem: Environmental > Terrestrial > Soil >...
GGGGGAAGGACAGTTGAGCGCATCCAGGTCGGAGAGGAAATGAACCCAAGTAGGACAAGGCGCAAAAACCAAGGAAAAGGATGAACACCAAAAAGTCGCCGGAAAGGAGAAGACCATAAACGGAGAACTGAAAGGGAAACTTCAGCGGACTTTGGGGGGCCCGGGTTGCGTCCCACTCAGGAAAAGGCAAAAATGGTGATCAGAAAGGGGGGCGAAAGGGGTCAGAAGAACTCTCGATGAAAACGCCTGAGCCCAGAAAGCAATTGGCCCAGAGACGTATGGTTCCAACTAAGAGGCCGGCTGTTAGGAGACTTCCTGTCAGTAGCCGCGATGCTCCAACAGGAAAATAGAAAAGGAGAGGAGCCAGAGTATCAAACCTCCGAAGAAAGGGTAAGAAGGAAAAGGAACCTCGCCTAAGATCTCTCCTAAGTCGGGGAATCGGAGAAAATATGGAGGGGGGGGGAAGTTCTGAGTCACCAGCCTCACCGAGCTGGGGGTACGAAAATGTTTGGTCGGGGGGGTGAAGGACCCAAAGGCTACGGACACTAAACTTACGTCAGAAAGGTCTACCATTACGCTAGTTACGGGTTGGGGGACAGACATCCGCTGTCAGACGGCGAAATCAATTGGGCGGGCCAATTCACGGCCCAAAAAAGGAAAACAAAAATCCTACCATGCAGCACACCTGAGCGGAACTGAGTAAAAAAGACGGCAGAGTGCAATCAAGCTAAGAGGGCCCTTCGCCAACGTGCTAGGCAGCCGTCCCCGGTGTGGGCCCAGAGCGAAGCTGACGCCCGAAACCAGGGCGTCGGAAAGGACTCCATCGGGCAGCAGAGTGGGAGTGCTGATTTTTGAAAACCCAAAAAGACTTAGGGGATCAAAAGCAGGTCACGAGGGTAGAAGACCTGTTCATTTGCGGGTGATTTAAAAGACACCCAAGAACCCAAAAAAAAGTTTCGGGCAAAAGACCAATCACTTATCGCGCTTCCTGCACAAGGGGGAAGAGTCATAACCTGAAACTAAGGACACAAAACTCGACTCCTCCTCTCCCATGCGCACTGAAAAAAAAAACGAGGGGGATGCTCCAGGGATTTCCATGGTGGTCGGACGGGGCCGAGTTCTTCCTCCCCGTGAAGGGGGGATTGGGGACTCCGGGGGAAACGGAGTGATCGGCGGACGAGCGAATCACCAATCAGTACTAAAGCTCGAGAAAACGGGCCTACAAAAGCGCGGAGCATGTGGGCCCCCCCTGAACGTGCAGCGCTTGGCTGCCATCGGGCGGACGGGAAGGGGACAGTGCTCAGGGGCCCACGCAACGCGTTCAAAAAAAAAGAGGTGGGAAGTAGACAGGTCCTGAATAGCACCTGAAATCATCGACCAAAGGTAAAACCGGAGAAGCACGGAAGGACGTCCGCCGCAGGCATCAACCAGAATGGACAAAGGGGGGGGCTCCGGAGAACCTCAGGAGGGGGAGGGGGGGGGGGTTCAAACAACAAGTGCCACGTCGATAATCAAAGGACCCTGCTGAAAGGTCTACGAATCAGCTAGTGGATTGAGACTGGGATTGTTAATAAAAAAAATCAGTTCATCGGGATGTTTCAAATGCTTATAACGGAAAATAGTGAATTAAAAAGCGTCACAAGCGCGTCGAACTAACATGAAAAGAAAATCAGCGCGGAGAAGAAGAAGGGTGACGAAGAGGAAATCCTTCTTTGTCACACAAAAAGGGGGGGCAACGGGTGGCCCAGGGTGGTGTCAGTCAGCGAAAGGGGGCAAAGATTCCAGTGGTCAGGAAAATCAAAAGAGCCGACGGAAAGAGGGAACTAAAATCGGGGGGTAGGAAGAAAGGGAAGGCAGCAACGAGGGCCTTCGAAATGTTAGCCGGCACGCGGAGAGAAAAAAGGGGAGGAAAAAGAAAATCCCGAAAGGCGAACCGGGGGGGAAATAAAAATGGCCGAAGGAAAACTCGTGGCGGGGCCGTAGAGGCGAGGAGTTGGGGGTTGCCGCAAAGCTGAAACAGTCCCAGAAAGAGAGCCCCGGAAGCGGGAAGGTCGCGGGGCAAGGTAGGGCTGAAAAGCTCAGAGCTCGTGAGGGGGGAAAAAATGCGGGACCGTCCGGGTCGAGAGAAAAACCCTCGACCCTCCATCCGCGAAAAGCTCGAGCGGCGACTAAGGACGGAAGGGAAAAAAGCCCAAGGGATTGGACAGAAAGCCACGGAAGCCCGGCGAAAGGCCGGTGCTGGCGAAGTTTCAGGCAAAGAAAAAATCCACAACCACCCCTAAAAAGGTCACAAGACAAAGCAGTCCCAGAATACCACGCGTGGTGTAACACAAGGAAAAAGCCAAGTATTTCGAGTGGACAATTCGACGGAAATAGGGGAAAATCGCAGGCAAGAATTCGCAAAAACGAAATCAAAGGGGGGAACCAGAACCGAGAAAAATGCGAGACAAGAGTGGCCAAGACGACTTCAGAAAAAACGGCAGCGAGTCTCAAACGCTGGGGGGAAAGAAGGCCTGAAAGCGCTTGAGGGGTGATCAGCAAAAAAAAAAGATCTCTAAAAAAAAAACGGAGGGGGAGAAGGGAATGGAGACGAAAAGAAAGCGTTCGGCCCAGTCGAAAATTCGGGGAAAAAGAAAAAAGTCAAAGGAGACAACGTAAGGCGGGAATGCCGTCGGCAACCGAGGAAAAAAGGTAAACCAAAAGATCGGTGCAAACCCGTTGCGTTCCGAAATCGCAAAAACTGGGGGCGTCCCAGTAAAAGGAAAAAGAGCGAAATTGCAAAGAAAAACCCGGCTTAAAACAGGGGGGGAAAACATACGCTGTAACTTGGCTAAGGGGAGTTGAGCGGCGGAGCACCGAGTCGAAAGGGACGGACCCAGCAGACGTTGCAATGAATGAAAAGCAAGGCCGCGTAAGAACCTGCGCGAAAATCCCCGCCGCTTCGCCGCCGATTAGGGTCGAAGGCAGGAGGGAAGGGGTTCGAGAGGCAAGGCAGCAGCTGGGAGACCGATGGGAGAAAAAAAAAATCACAAAAAAAAAAAAAGAAGGAAAGAAAAGGAAAAAAAAAAGAAACGGAAGAACAACCGTCACCTGGGAACTTCCAAGGGTAGAAAAGGGGGGGGGGGGGGCAAAAAAAAGCCCAAAGAACCAGGAAAAGGACCTCCCCCAATCGATAAGACACCCATCCGCCGTTAAGAGAGGGTCCGGGAAGGCAGCTTAAAAAGTCAGCTTTGCACCGGGAAGCGGCCCTCGGGATAGGCAAGGGAGGCTGTAAACAAACGCCAAACCACAGAAAGGAACTTTGACAGGGCAATTGGGAACCGGGGACGTGGGGAAACGGGAGTTTTTGAATGAGGGAAAGAGGGAAAAACTACGGAAACTGCCGCTTTGAAATTGGCACCACCATGAGATGCGGAGATTATAGAGACGACGCCGAAATAAAAAAACCCTCAAACAGCTTCAGATTAACATCCGGAAAAGACTTGCCCAAAGGTCCAGTTCCGCCCGAACCAACGTCCCCCCGCGAGACCGGGTTCCACGACAAAAAGCACAGGGAAAAGAAACGAAGGAAAACCAACCGCCTGGGGGAAGGGGAAAGTCGGTCATGGAAAAGCAAACCTGTAACTGAGATAGTGGGTCCCACAATCCCAACAGAGCAAACCGAAATTCGAAGGATGAGAAGGTTTAATGCCGGTGGAGAACAAAATCCCAATAAGGGGGGGGGGGGGAGGGCGACCCGGAGAAGACAACAATACCCGTCGGGAAGGGGGGTCTTCCCAAAAAAAGGGGCGATGGAGAAAGCAACCGTGGGAGGGAAAAAAAAAACCAAGCAGAGGTAGAAAACCCGCTTCAGATCAGCACCACCAGGCATCACTGGGATACGGCCGAAGGGCAGGACGCCTACCGGATCATTCTTGGCCACCCCCTAAATTAAAGGGGGGTCGGGGCCGTAGAATTATCAAAACAGAGACTGAGAGGTTGGGGACGGAAGGAACCGGGCAAGCCTTCCGGTCCTCGGACTCAACGAGAAAGAAAATAAAAGCAAAAAAACAGAATGTATCGAAGGAAGGAAACCTCTACCAAAATTGCCGCCAAAAAAAAAAACCTGGCAAGAAGTCGGAAAGGTAGACAATTTTGGGGGGGTGAAGAGGAGGAATCACGGAACTAGAATCAGCCCGACAAAACTTCTAACTCTAAGAAAAACAGGGGTGTGAGACACCCTATGCAAACTACCGGGAAGTGAAGAAACCACAAACCCAATGGGGGGTAAGATCCTTCATGTATTGAATCGGGCCCAAAACTCCAGTTTTTTGGCCGCGGAGAGTTCTACGAAAAAGGGGGGGAAAGCGCGGATTGGGCCGCGAAGAGGGGACGTGCAGAGAAAAAACGGGGGGGCGTGCGGGGGGCCTAGGTGTAAATGAAAAGAATGAGCCGGCCCGACTAACCAAGAGAAAGAACCCCCGGGCCCCCGAAACTCCCTTATCATAATACGAACCCAATACTATGGCGAGCGACAGAGCCCCGCCTAGCGCGGAGGGAACACCTATCTAGAGGGGGGAACGGGGAAAAAAGGGGCCAAAGCGGCGATTCCTACTGGAGGCCAGGAACGGCGGTTCGACCAACACAAGCCCATAAATCCCAGAACCCAACACCAGAAGAACTAACGAAAATTTATAGGGGGGAACGGGGGGGGGGGGGAATGCCAAGGGGGACAACCCAATGGGAAACGTCCCTCCCGCGGCCAATCTAGCTGCAAAAAGCACCGGGTCAAACAAAAAAAATGGAAGAAAAGATTTCTATTCCGCGAAAAACGGACAGAAATAGCCCGAAAGGGGGGAAAAGAGAGAATTGTTAAGCGAGAGGAAAATACGCCGCGTCGAAAGAAGTCCGTGGAGGGGCAGGAGCGAAAAAAACAGGGGGGGTAGCAAAAGAGAAAGATCAAAGGAAAGCAAATCGGCAAACCGCTCAAGGCTGGGCAGAAAAGTTTAGCGTACAAAATCAACCAAGGAAAGAAAGCCGTACAGACCTATACTCAAAAACGACAAAAAAACGACGAAAAATGCAAGGCAGTTATTTGGAACCCCATCGACCAGCGGTACAATCGGCCGCAAAAGGCCCCGTGCACGAAAAGATGAAAAAAAAAACAAAAAAGGAAACCTCAGACTTCGAGACCAAACAAAGGGGGAAAAACCCCAAAGAGAAAACAGGTCGCTCAAAAACCGACAAAGTCTCACCCGTGCGTCGCTTGGAAAGTTCAAACTTTCCTCCCCCTGCGGAGGGGAGGGGGAAGAAAGGGGTTCAGCAAGATTTGTTCAGGGAGAAGGAATGCTGGTTGTGTTGGAATACGGGAACATGGGGAAAATTGAAAACAAGGAAAATAATTTCGGCAAGGCAGAGTCGCCCGCCACCGGAGGAACTCAGGGGATTCCACTCCCACTTCCACTCACACCATAACTCTCCCTCTCTCGTGTGAAACCCGAGAAACAACCAACAATACTTCCTCAGACGGTGGCGAAGGGGGGGGATTCCGACAAACCAGGAAAAACGGCCGGGAAAAACGATCTGATCTCCACAAAGAGGAAGAGTCCGACCAGAAAGAATCTAACTACCTTAGAAAGCTGACATGGACCGTGGGGTTCTTAAAAAAGGTCGAAAATACGTTTCGTCAGGGCAGGTTCAAGTTGTGTGGGGGCGAGCAGGAAGGTGCCAACCACCGCCTTTGGGCGAGGCGTAACACTGAGACCGACGGGCGGGAACACCTCAGGCGAAGGACTGGTTCCGCTGCGGGGTGAGAATATTTGTTACGAGAGGTGCGGATGCGGAGTTTGCCTAGGAAAGATAAGACTTTCAATCACCGGGTCCCTTTAGGCAAAGAGGGACTCAAAAAAGTTATTCTGATGGGTATCTCCGGATGCCCCCTGCACGTTTTTAGGAGGGGCCTATCACCTACCCGGAACAAACCGGAGGAATCGGACGGAAGTCCAGCTTCGCTGGTAACTGGGAACAAATCGGCCGGGGGGTTCCTGCTCACCCGACGCTACGAAAAGCGCCGACCATCTCGGGGACCTAAAAAAAAAAACTTGAGGGGAAACTGGAAAGGCGACTCCAGGCCTTGCAAAGAGTCTCCTCATCCATAAAACCTCTCAAGGGAGAGGCAGCGCACCGGTCAAGGGGAGCGACTCCGAATTCAATACATCGGGAGAACAGAAAAGCCGTTCGCAGTAAAAAGGGGCTATACTGGGGGGACGTCGCAGAAAGGGGGACGGCGGCTAGTCCGACTCGCAAAAGGGGGAGGAATTCGACAGGAAAATCTGACCGGTTTCGCACCGGGGGATGGCGCGGGTCGAGATAGTAACGCGTGGGGGGGGTAAGAGGCATCCGGGAAACCCCAAGTGTCCGTGGAAAATAAAGGAAGGGGAAAGCGCGCCTCGGCGTTGGGGTAAAAAAGTCCCGAGCAAGACCGAACTGGAAAAACCCTACTCACGCCTCCGTCGCAAAAGGGACCGCTCGAAACAAAAGATGCTTGCTGAGATTCGCTGACGCCACATAAAAGATATCGGACAGGGGAGGTTTGCGAACGTGAGGGTTGGCAGCGCGCAACCGAGGGAGAAAAAAGAACGTTATCACCCTAACCGTCACTTAAAAAAGGGGGGACGCTCTATACAAAAAAAAAGGGGAGGCACCAAAGACGCGGAAAGACGATGGTTCTTCGGTGCGCAAGGCCTTCGGCGGGCCTCTGGGGGGAGACGTACAGGGTCAAGGCCTCAACGAACGTGGCAGAAAGTACTGTTTCGGAAAAAGTACGGCTCGAAGAAAGGGGAAAAAAGGCAGAAAGAGGGGGGGGGGCCAAATGCGCCGAAGCCCGGGATCTGCCCCTGAGAGAAGAAACAGTCCGAGTGCGATCAAAAAAGACCGGCTCTCGAAAGGCATCAGGGAAGGAAGGGGGGAGGAAAAAAAAATGGGACAGAACTTCTTGCTCTAAGAAATAGGGGGGGGTTGGCTGGCGGGTCGAATGAGAGAATAAAAAGGTGGGGCATCTGAGTCCAATTTTGTCATAGAAAAAATGTGAAACGGGTAAACACATATCGTTCACCGGAGGCGTCGAAAGGTTCAAGAGAGGGAGAAAGTCGCCGGGTCGTAAATAGGAAAAAGCTGCTTGTCGCAGGCACGGGGAAAAGAGGGTCCGGTCCGGGAAATGGGCTTACGAAAGGTGCCAAGAGGGGCGAGCGTCCAGCGCCGCGGGTAAAAAAGAAAGTCGAATTGTCAGAGCCCGAGAAGTAAGGAAAAAGAAAAACAGGAAGGGAGGCCGAGGGGGGACTCTGAAAAAAAAGTAAAACGTTTACTGAAAGGGAAAATACCCGAAAAAAAAAGTCAGAAGAGCCACCTGCGGCCGACAACGACCAAGTTGTGGGGGAAAAAAGGGAAACGAGTAAAAAAAGGACCGGCGGCTTTAAAGGAAAAGTCTTGGAAGAAGACCCCGGGAAAGGAATAAAAGGAAACAAGGCCGAAATCCGAGGCGGGTGGTGGGGACTGGGGAGGGGGTAAGGGCCTTGGGGTGGCGGCCAAAACCCATAATCCTCAAAAAAAACGGGGGGGGGTGGCAGGAGGTCAACCGGACGAACATCAGAAAATTGGAAAAGAAGACAAAAACAGAAAACTCCGACGCTTGCGCGAGGAAGAAATCGGGCGCCCAGATCATAAAAAGTTAGACCGAGAGCCCAGGATCGACAAAAAAGGAAAAAAAGGTCACTGCATGGAGGGGAGCCATTGACTGAGAGACCGCACCGCTCACCCCTACAGGGTTCCAGTTAAGAGTTCCAAAAAGAGAAAAGGATTTGACCACCAACGAACGACAAGCACGGGTTTCGATGGAAATTCTACGGAAGGAAAAAAAAGGGAAAAAACCGCAATCGCTCAGTGCCGTAGATCGCGAAAGCCGAAAATCAAAAGAAGGGGGGGGCTAGAAAAAGGGAGCTAATCACGTCCAAAAAAAAAGACGGTCCGCCCGAGGAAACGCCAACGGCAAAGGGCAGGGGGAGGGGGGAACCCCGGCCTTCAACCTGGCCGAAACGCTTTGGAGACGTTCAGAACTAAAAGCCAAACACAAAAAAAGGAGTAAAAATAGAGAGGGGCGTGATGAAAGGGACAAGTCAGAAGGGGGGGAAAGGAAAATTCAAATTAGAAAAGGAGCAGGGCCAAAAAAAAAAACGACGCCCTTCGGCGCAATTAAGAAAGAAAAACCGCAGAACAGGAGGTTTCGCCGTTGGCGGTTCAAAACCGGAAGAGAGACAAAACGCCTGGGGACCGGTGGGAGACCAAAGATGAAAGAGTACGAAGTGCACTACTGAAAAACGGAAAGGGGAAGAACAGTGGTACAAAGACGGCGGGATTGGGAACGGTACAAAAAACCCAGGGGTAGGAGCCGGTGAGGGGACGGGGCAAGAAAGCGAGAAGAAAACGCCACGGGCGTAAAAAGGGGGAACAGAGACGGCGGAATAAAGCAGCGATCATCCGACCGCGGACCCAAGGAAAGAAAGAATCGAAAAAATGAGCCCGTGCGATTGAACCCGAAGGAGCTCGGTCTCGGGGAATCCGGTAAACCGAAAAGAGGTCAAAAGGGGGCCCTGTCCCCGCGGAAAGGATGGAAAAAATTAAAAAATAGGCCGACAAAAAAACCGAACTGAAATCCACACACTTAGAGAAAGATGGACGTTCCGGACTGGTTTTCAGCGGCGGTCAAAGTTGAAGAGCGGACGGGGGACCAGCGAAACCAACACCAAAAACCAGCTCCTCCAGAGATTCACAGTCGTTTCTTACTTTCGAACCCAAAGAAGCGTTTGAAGGACTCGAAGGCTTACGGGAGTTTCGGCGTTGAGGAAAAAGAAAAGGCGAGGGGCACGCTTTGGGGAAATGTGGGCAAAACGAAGGGGGGGGGGGGGGAGGGGGCAAATTGATCGAGCTCGTTCCTAGGGGGTTCGGAGCTACAATTGGGGAAGGGGAGAAAGACGATCGTAAACCCAGAGAGAAAGCCTCCCGAACAAAAAAAAAAAAAAAAAAAAAGCGCCACCCAAAAATGGGTTACATCTCCAAACTCAAGTTTTTGACCGGAAAAGGAGAGGAAGAAAATCCCCCTGGAGGGGGCTGATGAGTGACAGAAAAAGAAAGACGGAACCGGGTGACGAACGGGGAAAAAAGAAAAAAGACAAAAGAAACCCCAAAACAAAACCTGTCGAAAGACTGGGGGAAAAGAACGGGAACAGGACGCAGGGACCCGGGGGGGGCTTCAATCAAGTCGTCCCGTCAAAGACCAAGAAAAAATAGGAGTCAATCCCGGAAGTCGATGAAAAAAAGTCGACTGAGCCTTCCGGCACAATCAAAAAAAAAACAGCCGAAAAAGGTTAAAAAGGTCGACCGAGAATCAGAAACAAACTAAGGTCTGGGGTCAAAACAATTGCAACCCTGCCATACCGAGGTCAAAAGGTGAATTTTGCTGTTCCAAGGGGAATGGGAGGTTAGTTTTCTTGAATATCAGGGGGGGGTGGAGACCAAAAAAGAAAAAAACATGTTGTGAAAGTAAAAATGGAGTTAAGGGTAACACCTCATAGCTTTTTGGAACAACCCCAAAGGGGGAAAAAAGGAAAAAACCCAAAGCCTTTCCGTCATCGAGGACACCACAACCGCAAAAAGGAAAAAATATCGAAAAAAGCTCGTTAGGCAAATCTAAATGTGCAGCAGTGTATGAGGAGAGTAGGTATAGAGGGGGGAAAATACGCTCGGGAAGGATCACTTCTGTCGACTCAGGCCCTCATTACAAAAATTAAAAAATACAGAGGCACGAAAAAACCTACCGAATGAACAAAAAAAAAGGTGGAAAATTCAGCGAGCTGAACGACCTAAATCGGTATAGGTGGCCAATTAGCCAGATAGTTGAAGAGGTGGAAACCGCCTGTAGAAAAAGGGTGTTTCAGAACAAACGGAAAAAAACTCTGCTTGGTGAGCGCCCCCGGAGGTGTTGGTGTCGGAAAAAACGACCGGGGGAAAAAATGTTTGGGAAAAAAAAACTGAGGGGGGGAAGGCATAGGGGGAACCAGGGGAAAGACTGCGCGACCCTCCGGCTGCAACACCTCGGTGGAAACGAAAAGAAATAAGATCAGAAAAGCCAAATTGAGGTCTAAACCTCACTACAGTTGGGGTTGCAACCCGATCGTCGGAGCAAAAACGGCGTGTAAAACGGGGAAAAAATCCAGAAGATGAAACGTGGCGGCGGAGACACGCATAAATCAGCACAGGGAGGACAATGTTGGGGTTTACGATATTGGGCCTCTAATGGGAAAACCCTGCGGAGCAGACCCCCTGGGGGAAGAGCTTTAAGGGCACACGGCACAGAGGCAAAAGAAATTCAAAAAAAGCGCGTGAGGGAAACGGGGGAGACAAAAAAAAAGTGTTTTCAGAAAAAAAAAAAAAGAGAGGGGAACGAGGAGGGGAAGGTCCGATAGCCGAAGATCGGGGAGCGTCGTCGCGCCGGACGCTTGATCTGAGAGAAACAAGGATCGGCCGGCCCCACCTAAGGGAAAGTGGGGGGGAAAGAAACGGTTGGGGACAGAGGGGGAGCCTGTTTCCATCACAGGTCATCCCTAACTAATCGAAGAAGCCCCGCATTGGGGATATTGGGCCCCGGGCCAAAAGGAGGGGGGGAAGCAAAATCGTTTGGAAGCTATATTAGGGGGGGGAACAAAAAAAACCAAACCTCCGTACTAAACGTAAGAGAATCCACTCAAACAGGGCCCGCCTTACCGGTCGTGAAAAGTCGCGGGGGACTGGGGGGGAGGTTGCACGATCATCAGTAGGGAAGACTTTGGTTGGTAAAAAAAAGTTGCACAGGGGGCCTGAGGTAGGCGACCTTTGGCTCCATCTCACAAAAAAGAAAAGAAGGGTCCAAATAAAAGTTCCTAAAAACCACATCGAGATCAAAGGGAAAATGAAAAGGGATTAGTGGGCGTGAAAGAAAAAAAAAAAAGAAAAAGCGAAGGGGAAATGAGGGCCGCAAAAAGTAACGAAGCGAAAACAATGAGGGGGAAAGACAAAAAAACGGAGCCCCCCCCGAAAGCCGTCGATGGGAAAACTAGAAATAGAACGAAAGGAAAGGGCCTGTGCGCGTTGGGCGGAAGTGGGGAAACGGCCGGTTGACGACCGTGCGAAGGTCTAACTGAAAACTCAGAGGAAAATGTGAGGGAACATGTAAACAGGCACAAAAAGAGGCCGAAAAGGGGAAGGGGGGGGTAGGGGAAGCGCCGCTGGAAAGCGCGCAAGAGGGAAGCAACCGGGCCGGCCCGAGCCGTTAAAAATAGAAAGAAGGGGGATCTTCCGGTCAGAGGAAACCAAAACGCACGCAGCGCAAAAACTGAGGGCACGATCGCAACGGCGATGTCCAGCGGCTTACAGAAAAAAAGGATTGGTAGAAACTCGAAAAAATCCTGAACGCAAAGGACTAGGGGGAAAAAAAAAAGCAACGGTGAAGGTGACAGAGTCGAAGGGAGACGATCCAGTTTTTGCCCTTGTCCATGAGAAATCAAAAAAAAACACCAAGGCAACTCAGTGGAGATCATCGACCGGTAGGGGGGGGATGTGACGAACGCCAACGCTAATTAGTCAAGACAGAGGCGAAGCTTGCGTCCAGTTTAGTAAGATCGGGGGAAAATAAAGAAAAGGGGAGGGGAGGCCAAAAAAGGTTCAAACTTGATTCCTCTGACTAGGTTAGCACCGAGTGGTCTGAATCAGGATGCGGTCAGAAGGGTTACAAAGAAGGCCAAAAGCGGTCGAGAAAACGGAAAATCAAAGAATCATAACTGTCAGGAAGCATACCTCTAATCAGGAAGCGGATGAGGCCAATGCCGCTCCAAAATAAGGTTTCAACCCCCAAAGAAAACTCCCGGGGCCATGTGGGCGTAGCTGTCGAATTCTTCGGCCAGGATTGCACGCGGCGCAGAATTGAAAAATCGGGACAGGGGGTATCTCTAAAAAAGAAACTCGAATTGGCCATTAGCGGGTAGCGAAGAGAGAGGTGAATAAAAAAAAAAGAGGGGGAAGGTGCCGGATGACGGACGGCCTTTGCTAGGCCTGCAAAAGGCGTGACTGAGAACTAAAGGAGAAAAAGTCAAGAAAGCGACACTTCAGAGGAAAAAAAAAAAAAAAAAAAATAATGAAGGAAAGGAGAATACCAAGGATCGATAATTGGAAACCATATTATAAGAGTGTGCTGCCCAAAGGAAATCATCGGCTTATTGATGGACTCCTTCGATTGAGGAAGCCCTGAAAGGGAATATCCGAGGTAGGGGAGATGACACGCGGGGACACAAAGGAGGGGGAAGAGGCAGGGTGTAAAAACACGATACACTGGATAGACGGGTGGAAGAAAAAAGGTGTCGTGACACAAGGCGCGGACAAGGGAAAGAGAGCGGAGAATAAGCGCAGACAAAAGGCGGGGGGAAAACTGACCAGACAAAAACAAGGTTTCCGTGGGTCTGAAAAAAGGAAGAGGGGGCAAGAAAAACGTTAAAAAAGCAGTCAATGAAGGGATGCCTTGAAGGGGTTCAGGGGAAAAGGAGAGAACGTCGTGTCTCGAAAATGTTGGGAAACCCTACGGGTGAGGACAGGCAAGTCATCTCCTGGGACAGGCCTTATAAAGGGTGCGGGGCTACGAAGCCTGATACTAACCTCTGATGATGGACCCGGAGAGGGGCCCGCTTACCCAGGACCGAAAAAGAAGGCCAAAGGAGGAGCATGGGGGTGATCGCGGAGCTTTGGACAAGGGTGGTGGGGGAGGACACAAACGAACATAAAGTTGCCTCCCGGTGAAGGTTGACGTGGAAACGGGGAAAGGGAACTCAAAGGATCGCCGCACTCGAAACCCCGAAAAGAGACAAAACGAAGATGCTTCTCCGAGAGGCCAAGGAGGTCGAAAGGGGTAACTCCTCCCCGTCAGGCCATAGAAAACCTTAGGAAATCGTGAAGGGAAGAAGTGTCATTGCCCTGCATAGAGTACGGGAATAGCAAAAGAGGAATGCGGCATTCCCAAGCTCAGTATTTGGGGGGGGGAACAACAAAGGAAGGGAATGGAAAATTCCGCGACAGACGTCCACCAGCAGAGCAAAGGCGTGAGGAAGAGAGCAACGGGGGCCGAGAATGCGAGACGGCAACGCTGTCCCAGAAAAAGGAGAAAGAGACGACAAGAACAAGTTGGATACGAATTTCAAAGGCCTGAGAAGAAAAAGTAAAGGGGGGATGGGGGAAAACGTCACCACCAGCCAACCGCAAAATCAGAAAACCAAAAAAAAAAGGAGGGAAGAAAGGACCTCCTGATAGCGTTCACGGCACAGGTGCCGGGAAGGGAAAACCACGGGAAAGTCAAGGCACTTCCGCAAGGCCAGGGGAAGAGATGCCGGCAAGCGGCCAAAGGGGAGAGGAGGGTGGCAAGTTGCGTGAAAAAGGACTGAGAAGGCCATCAAAAGGCCCGGGAAGGGGTGAAGGGGTAGTCGTTCCGATTAAACTAGAAAAACAACTGGGGGGGGGCAGTTGCGGTGTACATACGCGTGAAAAGCCCGGAAGTGCCAATATGGAAAAAACGTTACGGTCAGGAGGGGCCGCAGAATGCAAAAGAAAAAGAACCGGCCGTGCCCGCTGGAAAAAAAATAACGAAACTGGGGGACAAGGGTCATACATGGCGAGACTACAAAAAAAAAAACGCGGCGGCAGACCGGCGCGCAAAAGGTACGAGAGCGATAAAAAACGAGGGGAAAAAGCCGGAATCCGAGATCCCGTGTGACACCGAAATCCGAAAACCCGAGGAAAGAGCACTGCTGAGGGGAAGGTAGGCAGGGAAGAAACCCGAAACAAACGCGACCCCGAAAAAGAAAAAAACCAAGTCCGAAGAATCGATAGTACTGAAAGGCATATGCGGGCCAAGAGTTGAAAACGTACGAATTTGGCGACAAGTTATGAACCAGCAAGGCAACTAGCTTCCGGGGCTTTAAAAAAAAGGCGAGGTGGAATTGATTTGGGCAAGCACGAAGAACAGACGGTGATCTAAAGTTCCTCCGGGAAACGATCCCCATCAAAATGGAACGGAATAGGGATCACCTCCGGTTCAAAAACGATAACAATAAATAGGGCACTTGGAAGGAAAGGGGCGAAGACTTACACGAATACTCAATCCAGACAGACACCCTCGGGACCATTTGTTGACGGAACAAGACCATGTTATTGAAGAAAGGGGGAAAGCGAAAAGATAGGAAGACGAAAACGCGGGGAAAAAGGCCGTCTTCCGTCGGGACACAGAATTAAAGGTCTCCATAAAAAAACAACACAAAACCCAACCGAATAAGAAAGCCGGGTGAAATATAAAACCGGAAAAAAGCGCAAAGGTGGGTTGGCCGCCCAGGCCGGGCGCAAGGAAGAAACCCAGAAAAAGGAGTCGGCGAAATGGGAAGGGGGGGCTATGAAGAACGCTGCCTTAGACTTACACGGAAGATAAAAAGGGTGGCCGTCACTGAGCCCGAAAACACTCGGGAGCATCGGGTTTTATCCAAGGGGAGGGGTGGGCCCTCCGGGAAGCCGAAGAAACGAAAGACCATTTTCCCTTGGCTAAAGGGAATAAGGGGGGGTTCAAAGAAAAAAACTATAGAAAATTTGACGAAAGCGAAAAAAAAAAAGAAAATTGAACGCGTGCTGATTAGGAAACCGTCCATCCTTCGATAACGCCGCCCAAAATCGAAGCAGCGGGGGACACTATCTACCATAAAAATTCGTGCGAAAACAAAAGCGGTAAGGGGTAACCATGAAAAAGTCTTGACTAGGTTAGAAGGTAGCGCAGGTAATAATCAAAGGGAGGATGCTCAAACGTCGAAAAAACGAAGTCACCAGAAGCATGAAGAAAACTCAAACCGATACAAAGACTTTAGCCAAAAAAGCAGAAAAGGATGCCCAAAAAAAGGAAAGGGGGGGTTAAGAACGCCTGCCGACCGGAGCCGGTGGACTCCTTAAGGGAGATGCAAGAACCTAAAACAGTTCCCTAGAAAGTGCGGAAATCCTTTTTAACGGTTCGTTAAGATGGGAACTGTCCCCTTCGTGACAGGGGGAAGCCTACAAAAGACCATTCCTCTGCGCGTTCAAAAAAAATTACGGTCTCTTCCGAAACACCGGGGGATGAAGCGGGAAAGCAATCGAACTGCAATCCTAAAGCCCTCGCCCATGATCCAAAGGGAATGAGGCACCACGACTCGATCTAAAGAAAAAAATGAGACTCCGGAACGGAGACACCAGAAGAAAGGATATCCTTTCGCGGGAAGAAAGCGTAAAAGCATAAAGAGCTCCCATAGCAGGGGGGGAGGAGGGAAGTGAAGGAAGCCCATGGCACGAAAAAGGATCTACCCTTTGGGGACAATCGCTTTTTAAAAAAAAAGAGAAAAAAAACTCCAAACGCCCGAGAGAACTTAGGAAGGAAAACCCCTAAAAGCCGTACTCCGTCCGGTCGGTGTAGGGAAAAGTCAGGAGAGCTCCTACAATTTTTTGTCGTCAAAAGAAGGTAATGAGTGTCATAGACCGTCTATAGAATATAGGGATAGCGTGAAAGGTCGCACTTCAAATAAAAAAGGTGTCTGTGAAAGCCTCTGGTGGGGACTATATCAGCCACATGTAGATCCATTGCGTCTGGCGACAAGAAGAAAAACATCGAAATAAACAGGCAAATCTCGCAAAATCCATCCAGAAAAACAAAATAGGACAAATAAATTGCGCCGCTCTGCAAAGGGGGTACATAAAAGGAAGGGGGCGGGGGCAACGGGATGTGAGAGTAGGGTACACACAGAGAATTATCCACTTGTCACTCAACAAGAATGGAAAAACTAATAAAAAATCTCCTCACCAACCACTGGTAACAGCGCAACAGAGCCGGTAAGGCACACGGAACTGCGGACGGAATCAAGAAGAGTGGATTCCGCCAGGCAGGGAAAAAATCCGAAACAAATGGGGGACTGGGGGTGGGGCAAGTGCACGGCCTGCATCGCCAGAGTCCCTGGAAAAAAAAAAAAATAGGCCAAGAGAATCGAAAAAAGGGAGAGAAAAATGTAATTTTCCAACGCAAAACA
>Ga0179593_1708742_pt1 | contig 16142 bp, 17 predicted proteins | sample CZODoug2_1_08_16_FD_185931 | JGI IMG/M metagenome (GOLD analysis project Ga0179593, IMG submission 185931) | Vadose zone soil fungal communities from Angelo Coast Range Reserve, California, USA - CZODoug2_1_08_16fungal (PacBio error correction) | ecosystem: Environmental > Terrestrial > Soil >...
AAGAAAAAGCGGGCAAAGGGGGGGGGAAAACATTCACGGAAAAAAGGGACCAGTCCGAGGGCCTTCCCAAAAAACGTGCAGCAAAAAAGACTCTCACGCACCCGTCGTTTTTTAGACCTGCAAGACGGTCGGGAAAAGGACGGGCCAACGATTTCCCGAAGGAAGACACGGGAATCGGTAGGCAGCGGTCGCGTGCGCCTTCGGGCCCCGGAATCCACACCAATCCGCTTAAATCTACAATGACAACACGGGGGTGACCCGGCGTGTCAATAGACACAGTTCGTCAATTCCAACCGCTCATAGGGTCGTGCGGATCCCCTACAACGGACCCACGAAAAGGTCAACAGGAGACCTGTCTACCATCTGCCGCACCCCAGAAACGACCAACGGTTCCCGCACGAAAGCTTTGTGTTTTTTCGGAAAGTGTTTACCCCGGGAAATGGAATTCAGAGGCGGCAGGGGGGGAAAAGTTGACAACGGAACAACAAACAGCCGTAACGGAACTCTGGGGACGCTACGACCCCGCCTATCCCCCGCGTCCAGAAAACTGCGAGCCCGGCTTCAAAGGATTCCTTCCTTAAGTGCCCCCCTGCCCTGACTGGGGGTCCAGGGGGAACGTTGCCTTGTGCGGGAAAATGGGGGGTCCCACACAGGGCGGGGGATGCGGGGGGATACAACCTGGACTGCCTTCGTAAAGGGGTTCGAATACCTAAAGACCTGGGTAGCGTTCCAGCGGGTGGGGGCCATGCAGGCAGGAAGGGGGGCTGATTGGGGAAGGTGTGCAGGATCTGCCGACTGGTTCCCGATGGGTGATGCAGGAGCTCGAAAAAGGAAAAAAAAAGACGTTCGGCGGGGCGGTTCAAGCCTTTTTGGGGGGGCAGAGTAAAAAGTGCTTAGAACGATCCAGGGGGCGCGTCGAAAAACAAAGCGTGGGGAAAACAGCGGTTCGCGGATCAGGAAAAGGAAGCGATGTGGTTTTGCGAGAGAAGGTTTTGACCCTGCTGGTAGGGAACCTCCAGTGGGGGGCCAGGTGGTGAAATCCGAGGAGGCGCCTTGCCGTGCCGGAGATCAACCCAAGGAGGCCGCTTGGGGAAAAAAAAAGGGCAGTTTGAAAACCCTGTGAAAGAAGCCACGCCAGGATCAAGGGGGACCTGGTAGAAAATGCGGCCCGCTGGTGCCGGGGAAACGCGGCGGGGGAGATTCCTGGGGGGAAGATTCAAAATCTAGTCTACCGATGCCTATAGACCTACACTACCACAACCTTCCAGGGGGATCTTTTCTGTAGAAGGACCTGGTTCGAGAGGGCCCATTAGAGACCAATGTGATTTTAGCGGGGGGGGGGATGGGCCTGCCAAGCGTTGGGGAAAATTTGCGGGAGGCGGTGGAGGGCGAAGGGTTGCCAAGACACTAATTAGGGTACCTGGGGGTCAGGGAGAGACCACCAAAAAAGGCCTCGAAGTGTTTGGGTATCCCCGAGCAGTTACCGGAGCCAGTGGGAATTCCCTCAAAAAAAGGGCGTAAGCCGGGAGAGGATTGGCTCTTGCAGGGGGGGGGGGAGCTGGTGTCGCGAAGATCTCATCAAGGATCACCCTGGAAAAAAGGGAGGTCCTGGGAACAAATCCTGAAGGTATGCCTCCGAATTTGGGCCAGCACATGAAAAAAAAAACATTGAATCGGGGGAAAACGACAGGGATCGGCAAAAGGAAGATCCAAAAGGGGTCATAGCAAAGTTCTTCGCCATCAAAACAGGTAAAAGAGCGAATACGGAGACCGCGTCCAAAGAATGATCTGACTGAGAGACGGGCAGCAAAGCCAAGGAACACCGCCGGCTACGAAGCACCAAAAAAAAAGAAAAACGGCCTGCCGAAAGGAACCGTATGCTAAAAAAAATGTGGCAATTCAAATGCCAATCTGGGGAGGGGGAATCTGGCCCTGGAAAGATGCGCCTACTGGGATAAAAAAAAAAGAACCGTTGGGTTCCTTCCCATCCTGGTTCCAGCCAAAAAACGTCAATTACTTCCAAGAGAAAAAGGGAGGGCTCATCCAGCCCAGAAAAAAAAAAAACGGAGCTGATCCCGCCCAAGGGAAAAAAACAAAATGGCCGCCTTAACAGGAAGATCTCGCAAAAATTTTTTTTCCTCGGAAAGAAAGCCAGAAACAGATCCATCCTCCGAAGAATTCGTCAGCCACCCCGCCCACATCAGACCAACGAAACGAGGGGAAAAAGCCGCACCAGGAAAAAGGTGAGCTGAAAAGAAAAAAAAAAAGGAAAGGGTCAGTATGAGAGAAGCGCCATTTTCAAAAAAAAACAAACCTTCTGCAGCAAAAAAGGGCGGGTGGAACTGATCCAACCAAGAAACTCCCTATGAAGGGGGGGACGCATCCTGGTTGGAAGGGGGGGGGGGTCTCGAGCACCCAAATTGGGGAAAAGGGTATATTGTCCGGGGGGTACCCGAGGTGGAAAAAAAGAAAATTTTCAAAGGATCGCCTCACAGATGAACAAAGGAAAACAGCAACCTTCCTCCTTGAAAAAGGGTGGAGGTCGCGCCTGCTGAAAGGGAAACTCCCAACTCCTCCCCTAAGAAGGAAGAAATTGTGCCTAGGAAGAAAAAGGGTTTCTAAAAGCTTACGGTTCTTTGGAAAGTGCCGCTGTTGGTAAAAAAACAGAAGAACGACTTTAAAGGGGGGGAACGTCCGTCTCAGGGGAGTCGCCCAGAAAGGAGGAGGGGAGACCGGCTCGTGGGGGGGGAAGTCGAACAGACCTTTGATCGGGAGAAAGACAAGGGTTCTCTAAAGAAAAAAAGAGTTGAGGGAGGGGAAAGTATCTGTGGCGAGCCACCGGGGGGTTTGTTGAAGATGGGGGGGGGGGGGTCAGGGAAGCCCAAACTTCAAAAAGAGGTCCGGGCCATCAACACACGTGACCACTAGCTGGCCCTCTAAAAAGGATTAAAGAAGCAGAAGGGGAGGAAATCAGAAATCGGACCATTGTAAAGAAAAAGTGCCTTTAGGTGTTCGACTTCACAAATCTATTGGGGGGGGACGCTGGAAAACCGGCCTTGAAAAAGGGGGACAAGAAAAGGAACCACTTGGTGGCGGGTTCCAAAAAGGTCACAACTTCAGGGGGGAGGGGAACATGCCACCGACGAGGGGCCCCTTGCAGAAGCGGGGAATCCAGGGAAAGATCGACATCGGACGAAAAGTGGGGGGGGGAAGAAGATCCTGAAAAGGAAAACAGGTCCTTTGCCACCAATCGAACTGTTCACTGCCAAGGCATCTACTCATGAAGAACCCTGAGCCCTTGCCGGGGAGGAACGACCCAAAGGGGAATCCAGGAAAAAAACTCACGTTTTTATGGCCACGATCAAAATGGGGTGGTTTTCTGCGTGGGGAAGTGCTTTCCTGGAGGGGGAAGGTCATCCAGAAAGGAAAACTTGTTTAACGAGGGGTGTACATCCAAGAAAAAAGGGAATTCGAATATTGGACAAAGACGTTCACGTTCGTCGGAAAGGAGTCGGGGAACCGTCTGCGTTCAAAAAACTAGGGTGCCAGCCGGGGGGAAAGGCGGGCAACAAAAACTCTTTGGTAGGGGGGGGAAAGGAGGGTGGAGTTGGGGGAGGAAGGACCGTCCCTCACTGGAAGGTGGCGCCCGGGGTCACGTTTTTGTTGGAACGCTGCTGAAAATCGCGGTAGAAAGAAAAATCTCCTCACCCAACACAAAAAGAAAGAGAGAGAAATCCCATAATCTCAACAGGGAGAAAACACGACGGCTCCACCGAGGCGACGGTTCCATCGCGGAAAAAAAACAAAAATTCAGTCTTCAACGAAAAGAGGGGAAAGGAAAGGCCGATCCCTCAGACAAAGGGAAAAAAAAATCCTTATGTGGTGGAGGGAAGAAAAGTGTCCCTAAATCGTAAGAAAGGGAGGAAAACCCGGTCAAGGGACAAAAGCCTTTTCCGGGGAAAAAAAGGTTTCTCAAAGAGACAGAGGGCCGGTCTGGAAAACCGGAGGCCGAGCCAAGAAGAAGACGCAGAAACAACCACCAGGGGGGTACAGGGGGGCAACCTTCTTGAAAAGAAAAGGCACGCTTGGTCTATGTCGGGGGAAAAAAAGCCAGTGTTCGCAAGGAATGATACCCAATAAAAAGGGAAAAGTCGTTTCACGAAAAAAAAAAAAAAGAAGAAAAACGAAAAAGAAAAAAAAAAGAGGGCAATACCGGAAAGGTGAACCGTTAATCTCGGGAAAAAGAACAGATGTCTATACAGCGCCGGACTGAAATGCGCACATTGTGGAGAAAAAAAAAGGCAATCTGGCCCGGTTGCCGGACAGGAAAAAAAGGTTTTGACCCGCACAGGTTCACTGGATAGGGTCTTGGATTGAAAAAAAGGAACATCAGAAGGGGGGAAAAACCCAAAAAAGGGAAACATAATAATTCTAAGTAGTAAGGGGGAAGACTTCTTGAGGAGAAAGAAAGTCTCCGGAAAAGGAGGGAAAAGAAAAACAAAGACAAAAAAAAAAACCCCTTTACTATGATCTTGGTTCAGCCTCCTATTTTTCATCCGGGGGTTCGGGAAAGGTTTCCTGGGGGGAGGACCGCGAATCCCCAACAAAAAGGGCCCCCAGTTCTCGCCACCTCCTACTGAAAAAAAAAAGCATACCACCCATACAATCGGGAAAAGAAGGGGAGTTCCACAACATAAGTCCTAGCCCGCCCGTCCGTTTTGAAGAAAACAGAGAATCCTACCCTTGATTACCTTCTTAACCTGTTGCTGACAGGAAAAAGGTGTCTGACGGGGAAAGCCGTGGTCAAAGGTCCCAAAAAGGAAGGGATGCAGACCCACAACACGGCCAAGGGCCACCCAAAAGACCGTTTTTGAGCAACCGAGCCCGAGAGACATATAATTGGCAAGGGGGGGCAAAGCCTCCAAAAGTCTCGGAAACTCCCAACGAAGGAAACCTCTTAAAGCATGAAGGGGAACCCTGTTTCCAAACTCCGAAGGAAGGTCCCTCAAAAAAAAAAAAAGGGGGGTTGCACTCTTGGGGGGAGGGGAAACTAAGAACCCAGGTCCATAAATTACACGAGAGGACAGCACTGCGAAAAAAAAGAGAAAAGGAGACAAACAGGACCGGCGAAGAAAAAGAAAAATTCGGGAGAAAAGAAGAGTGATCCTGAGGAAGAAAACGTCAAGCTGGCGGGGGTTTTTTGGGATTCACTAAAGGCAAAAGATCCAAAGAGGATTTCCGAAGAGTGTCGTACCCAAAGAACAGGGGAGGTCCGAAGGGTACAGGGGGGGTTCTGTGGGGGGGGTTTAGGGGGGGGAAGAAGGTAATCCATTCATCGAGAGGACTGTTTTCTGGCGGGAAGAAAGACTTCCTATTAAGAAAAAGCGAAGGAGATCCTCCGGGAAGAAAAACCCCTAGTGGAAAGCGCTTGTGGAGAGACCGTTGTCGTTGGGGCACTTCGAGAAGGGGGGGGGGGTGCTCTGTTTAAAGATGATTTTTTGGGCTAAAGGTCTCCCAAATAGCACCAGTACCCGAAACTTTTGGGGGGGAAGGGTGTGGAAGGGCCCTTTGGGGTGGGGGAGCGCTGTCGAAGGGGAAATGGGCAGCGAACTCGGGGAGGGGGAAGTTAGGCCGCCCGGGGGGGAAGTGGAAGGAAAGGCCTTCAGCCAGTCTGGGGGGAAAGGGCCGGTTTTCACAGGGAAGGGGGAAGATCATAAGGCAGTGGTGGTCATGTCCGTGCGCAGAGGGGAAACAGGCCGGTGGTCTCTTAGAGGGAGGGGACCAGGCTATTCGGAGAGAGGTCGTCGAAAAGTGTGGCGCTGGAGCGTGATTCGGGACAAGCCGGGGGGGAAAAATCGGGTCACGAAGAGAATCTCTTCAAGGGACCATGGAGAAAAACACATTTGATCACTCCGGGGGGGGGAGGCCAGGAAGGTCGGTTGTATGATACACATGATCAAAGGGGGGTGCCAGGGGGAAGGTTCTTCCTGAAAAAAAACAAGAAAAGGGGACCGTCCGAAAAAAAGGAATCTTCAAAATGGAAGCACAGTAAGGGAGATGATGGAGACTGTGAAGAAGGCGCCCACCCAAAGATCAAACTTAACCTGGCCCAAAGAGGGAAAACCATGCGTCACGGAAAACTACCTTAACGGGAGCAGGGGATAATCGACTCCCCTGGATCTGGGAAAAAAAATAAAACCAAAAACCCAGAAGCGCTGTCGGAAAAAAAAGTTGCTTGCCCCCAACACAAAGGGATTAACAAGTAATGCGGGGGGGAGGGGGGGCAGGAATGAGAAGAGGAGTAAAAGGGAGGCATGGGAATCGTTTGCTGGAAACCCTCGTACAGACAAAAATCACGACCCCTCCCAGGGACCGCTTCTGAAATCGCCAGGGTCCAAAGGAAGGCACTACTGCCGGCAAGCCAAAGCGCTACCCAGAATGCCCTTTTTCCAGACGGAAAGAAAGCGATCACCACCGAATTTTTTCTAAAACCGAAAAGAAAAGGGGGAACGCCTTTCCCGGGGGTGGGAGAAGTCCAGGAAGCCGGGGCGACTTTAGGGGATTCTGATGGGACGGACGGCTCGTAATCATCCAAAGGCCTTCGAGCTTCCCAAAGGGGGAAAGCATTTTTGTCCTTGCAAGACAGACCACCGGAAGGACAGGGAGGGGAAGAGTGAAAAAAAAAAGACTGGAACTGAAAAAGAAAACGCTGTTAAATCCGGGTCCGGGGGAAAAGTCGAAAACCCGTTAGAGGAAAAAGGAAAATACCTCCGGGGGCAAAAAAACCTGCATACCCCAAACTAAGGTGAAAGAGCCCCAAGAAAAAAGGCACCGGAACACAACTTCGGGACCTCGAAAAGTACACATCTAGGAAGAAATCAAAAGATCCTCTACAGCGGCCCGACTAAAATGAACCCAAAACAGCGTTCGAAAAGGGGGGCCTAAAAAACCGGTAGAATCCGAAAAAAGGTGCCAAAGAGGACATAGTAAACCGTAGGAAGCTAGAAGTCTGCCTGGAAAACTTCTGGTATCTCTTAGGACCTAAAGGAGAAAAAAAAGCCCCAGAGATAGAGAAAACCTCAAAAGAAGGTCTGGGAAAGAAAAAAGAAAAAAATAAGCGGGTACTCCTTACAAGGTGAATCCACCCAGAACAATGCCAAAAAGCAAAAAAATATCCTGTAATCCTCACACTCGTGAAAAGAAAAACACCTCCCCCGGATTTCTCGAATGGCCCATTAACGGCAACGAAAAGAATGCCCTCAGAGGGTTACTGTTTCCCAATCACAGAAAGAAGCCTGGGGGAGACAATGACGTTTGAAACATGATTTCGGAAACACAAGGGGGAAAAGGGACCCAAGAAAAGAAAGCTGGTGAAGGAGGCCACGGAGCCTTCCCCTTCAAAAGAAGAAGTCCGGAAAAGGGGGCTAAGCGGGAGGGGCGGAGCCAAAAAACAGCTGGTGAAAAGTTGTAGTTGTAGGGTCTATCACAGTTCCGCAGTTTCTTAAATGGGGGGTTCCCCTTCTAGCCCCAGACCAAGGGGATTTCCCTGGAAAGACAGCGTAAAAGGGCTCATACACGGCCCGAGGGGCCACCGAAAAAAAAAGATTGGCTAGACCGGGGGGAAGTTGCTGTTCCTTTGGTTTGGGCTGTTTCTGATGCAGGGGAGCCATTTTACTAAGATTGGTATTAACTTCTGTCAGGGGGGGGGGGTCTCTCAGAACCTCACCATTTTTAGAGTCAGTGGGGGGGGGATTGGGTTGGAGTCAAGGAGAAAATTAAAAAACAGAAAAGGAAGGAGCAGAGGTCCTGGGGAAGCCTCCTTCCAAGAGGGTTACATGTCGAGAAGAATTGTTATGGGATGGGAAAGGGGTCCTAATATGGGAGGTCTACCGAAAAACACACAGTCTTGGAAAATCACAACTATTCAGTTTCGGGGTTTAGGAAAGGAATTCGGAGAGGGGCCCCAGGAAAAACATCAAAGAATGAAAATTGAAAATCCTTTGCCAGGTCCTCAAAAAGGTTTTTCGGGAGTCTTAAGGAGTGTTACTGATTTCCCCGTACAAGTGTCCTTGAAAAAACGGTCCCAGCGGGGTCTATTTGTACTGTGGCATTTGACCGCGGGCCATAGGAGATCTGCTAGACGCACCCCCCAAACGGATGGGGGGAGATGATTATTCTCGGCTTTGAAGAAAAAAAATTAAACTCATCACGGGGGACTGGCCCTTCCGGAGACTTGAAGGAAAACTCCTCCTCCAACAGAGGGGGAGGGATAGAAGTTAGGAATGGGGGTGGAAAAAGGTGCCAAGACTAGGGCACTGCAAAAGGGAAAGAGACCGTAAAAAAGATGTTAACTCAAAGGGGACTCAGAAAAGAGGAACCTGTAGATGCCGGTAAACCAGGCAAATCCCAAAAAGGTCCATAATCCACGCTGTATACGCGATCAAGGCCACCGTAAGCTAAAATTATTTTCAACTTGAACCAGGGTCCGTCCGAAGAAAATGTCCATCACAGAGAAAGAAGGGCTCGGAGAAAAAAATCCCCCATCCAATTAAGGCAAAGCACGGCAAAACCAAACGACATCCAGCATCCGATAAAAAAGACAAACAACTGACGCGAAAAACTCGCTAACTGCCAAAAACAAAAAGAAAAAAACAAAGGACAGAAACAACTTCACTTTCCAAGGAAAAGGGGAAGGTTTTGGATTGGGGGAAAATGCTTGGGAGAAAAAAAAAGGGGTGTTCGGCCTCCGGGGGAAAAAAAAGAATGCCATCGAAGGAAAAAAAAAAAGGTTTCTCGACAACTGAAAAAAAAAAAACCAGCCGCTCGAAAAAGAAAATAAGAAGACCGAAAAAAAAGCTACTCCCCTGGGCCTCGGCGAGGAAATCTAATTTCAGTGAGAACGGAGAAAGACGTCCCTCTGTCTTTGAATGAAAGTGTAATGTGTGCTTGCCCGAAAATTTAGAAAATCATGCAACCGGCCAAGGGGGGATCAGGGGCAAAAAAAAAGAAAAAAGGAGGACCTTCGGACTCGGAAGGAAAAAGAAAAGAGGGAGCCTACCTTCCGGGGGGGGAGGGCTCGCAGAAACGGTGCGGCCGTTCTGATTGGGGGGTTTTTCATCTACAGTATTTCAGGGTGTAAAAGAGGAGTGGTCCCTGTGGGAAAAAAGAAGGGGGGTTCTTTCCATTAGATAGAATTTGGGGAGGGGAGAACGACCCAGAACTTCCAGCGGGAAAGGAACACGCAGTTTCCAAGAAGGGGGGTAACGTTGGAAAGAAAAAAGGGAGTAAAGTCAGGCTAGGAGGAACGCGAAGAAAAACGCTGGTTTTGACTGAACGCGTTACAGGGAGGGATGAAGAACCTCCGACGGGGGGGGGGACCACGTCTAGTATCACAAGGAGAATTTCTTTCATAAAAAGGGGAGGTAACACTTGGGGGGGGGGGGGGGGGGGGGGGGGGGGGGGGGTGGGGGGGGGTGGGGGGGGAGGGGGGGGAGGGGGGGGGGGGGGGGGGGGGGGGGGGGGGGGGGGGGGCGGTTTTGAAATGCAGGGGGGAGAGTGTATGGAGGAAGGGATAAGGTTTCCAGGGGGTACGCGGACCATGACGGGGGGAAAAAAAAAAGTGCCGGAAGGGGTGTACTCCTGGTAGGCAAAAGCCAAAGGAGAAGAATCTAAGGGGGGAATCAGTGAAAGAGAAAAAATTCAGGGGGACAGAACCTCGGACTGATTGGGGGATTCAGAGAGCCTCCAGGAAAGAAAAGAAGATCAAACAAGGAAAAATTCGCCCAGGAAAAAATCCCACTCCAAAGAACCTTCCCAGGAAAAAAGGGTTACTTGAAAGTTCCCCCCCAAAGGAGGGGGGGGGCGGGCCAGGGGACATTTCATTTATGGGAAGGTGGTCGAGGCCGGTCCTTGCACAGTGTATTGGGAAAAGGAAAACCCAGAACTAGTGGAAAGGCGGAAAGTGGTCATTTTTCAACCAACCATGTCTTAGCCTGGGTGAAAGGAAGAAATCTATAAAAGGCCCATAGAGAAGAGGAGGACAGGGATGTTCTGTTTTTTTACCAGAGGATAAAAAGGATGTATTTCTCTAGGGGTCCCTGAATCATCTCCCCACCAGGTTCGATTCTGTTTATCGAGAGCAGCTCATGGGGTTCGGGGCGAGTTGTAAATCTGGTGCTCAGAGAACATATCGAAATCTTTGCCCCTTTGCCTCCAAAAAGATCTGCTTCAGGGGGGGAACATCCGTCAATCAACGGGGAAAGAGGGGGGGTCCCGAGGGGGTCATTGGAAAATTAAAAGGGGAAAAAAAGAAAAAAAGTAATCGGGGAATCACTGAAACCAAAGGTCCCCGCTTATGAAGAAAGACCTGCGGTTCTCCATGGAGTCTTCGGTGAACCAGGTAAGGGCAATGTCAGACAACAACCCTGAACTTAACCAAGGGGGGGGGGTCCAAGTTCTGATGCATCCAAGAAGCCCGGGCGGGTCAGGAAGGGAAAAGCCCATCCAAAGGAAACGCCGGGCCTACTATAAAAACCCTAAAACGTCCTGAAAAAAATCTTACATGCCCAAGAAAAGAAAACCTGCCGGTAAACAAAAAAACCGCCCCCAAGAGGGGGAAAGGGAATCGAAAGCCAGAAACCTGCTCAGAAAAAGAACCGGCACCGATCCAAGAAAAAAAAACCATCCTGGTCAGAAGGAGACCTACGGCTGGATGGAACTTACACGGGAAAGTACTTGCCCAAAAAAGCTGGATCGTTTTCGTCATGTAGTACTTTCGACGGGGAAAGCGGGTCACGCTACCAAGAGCCCCCGCGTAAGGCCGCCTTGACCTGGACCACGATCTCGCTAGTGCAAGAAAATTCGAGGACCTGGCTGTCCGTCAAGGAAAGGGAAGCCGAAGAAAAAGGGGGGACCCTGCTTCAGAAAAAAAAAAATAAAAACCCACCTAAAAACTTCCCTCAAACCGAAAAGGACCACCGGTTCTCCTGAGAAATCGGCCGAAACCCGAAAGGGAGAAAAAAAAGCGCCATATCAGCGCCAAAACTCCCCGAAGGAAAAGCGCCCCTTTTACAGGTATCACCCTGGAAAGAAAAAAAAAAAAAAGCCCGGGAAGGGGGGGAAGCGGAGTCTGTGGGAAATCCCGAAAAAGAATTTTCCTGGGGAATGGTGGGACCCGATGGAGACCCAAAAGAGGCACCTGCCGTTTGAGAGGGAAAGAGATCAGCATCTAGGAGGAAAAGAAAAGTCTGGAACGAAGGGAGGGACCGCTAAAAAGGAAAAAGGCAACTCCACGAGGTGGCCCTTATTGGCAGTGGTTTTGAAAAACGGAGAATGCTTGTCGCATTTGGGAAGGTAGAAAACGCCGTGTCCTAGAAGAAGAACTAATGGAGAAAAGGCTTCTGCCTTGAAACATCAAATTATGCTTCCAAGAAACGAAAAAATAACCAAAGGGTTGTCTTCGAAAAAGAAGGGGGAGTGTCGTGGGACTATTTACAGAAAAAAAAGCTGTCCCTCCTTCTTGGGAACGGCGAATAGTTACGGTGTTGCGAGAAAGGGCCGGGGGTGGTGGGGGGGGGGGGCGGAGGTGAATCACCTCCCCCCGAAATCCATCTTTCAACGTGTCAATCGTCGTGAAAAGAAAAGGAAAAGGACGCGGTGTCTGGGGGAACCCACTTCAAAAAGACCATGTTCATACCGAAAGCCCTTTTCTGGGGAAGGTCGAAAAAAAAAAAGTCCGATTAGAGGGATGGGTGTCCTCAACAGGGGAGACCAGACCAATACAGATCAAAAGGGTGCCGTGGGGAGAAAAAGACTGAAGGAACGGGCAAAGGAAAAACGCCAATTTCCGGGAAGGAAGTGCGCATGAAATCCTTTGTAAAAGGGGAGGACCATCTGGCGAAACCGGGGGGGGGGTCGAGATCAAAAAGAGGCCTTTGGAAAGCTTTGGGGCCCCCGGAACAGTCCTAAAAAAAAAAAAAAAAAAAGCAGTCGAGAAGACGCCATTGGGAAAAGACGCCCCGGGAAAGGGCCGTCGTTAACAGAAAAAGAGACAAAAGCCACGTGAAAAAACCAAGGGTGAAGAAGGAACCCGGGGGGGGGGGGGTTCATGCGGCGAAAAAAAAAGGGACCGGCGTTGAGAAGGTGAAAAACCAAACCGTCGGTCGGAGGGGGGAGAACATCGTTCTCACCAAAAAAAAAGGTTAAAAGGATTTGACTTCGTTTAAGTTCTCTCCCCGTCGAAGGAAACCTTAGGGACCGCGACACCACAGACCGTGGTGAAAAGAATTTGTGCGTATCAAGACACCGACTAGCATGGGAAGTTGAAGACAAATGAGGGAAGTTTTTTCAAAATGGTGTACCGGGAGCAGCTCAAAGCCGTCCGTTTGGGGGAGGGGGCCAGGGAGGGAAAGTCTTGATCTTCAGAAAAAAAAGAAAGAAAACAACAAAAAAGTTAGAGGAGGAAAATCCAGAAGAAAGGACTATCCTTTGCACAAAAAAAAAACACTGGACAAGAAGAAAGAAAAAAAAGACTTCTCCTACCTCGACAACTACAAGAAAACCGACCCACTGAAGGGAGTCAACTAAGAGTGACTCTGGCAGCAGCCACCATGCTTGCAAAAAGGGAGGTGTTGTTTGGAAAAAAAAAAAGTTTTCCCGGAAAAGGTTAGAAATGCAAGCCTTGAATCTGTTCGAGAATGTTCGACAAGAAATACAAAGTGCGGAAAGGGAGTGGTCAAAGCCGGCAGAGAGAAGGAAACACCTGGGGAAAAGGGGAATTCAAAAGATTCTTAAGACCGGACTTAACGGTCGATGTCTTTGGGAATACCAAGGGGGGCCCTCCTGAGAAGCACAATGCTTCGCTGACGGGGAAAAATGTCCGAACAGGGGGAGTGGCCAGACCTGGAAAAAGAGAAGGAACAACCCTGAGTCCAAAAAAAAAGGTCTCTCAGGGAAAAAGGGGAAAGCTGCGCACGGGGAGAAAAAGGAGTGGCCTGCCCCTACACTCACCATTTGACCCGCAAAGGGGGGACCTGTATAGAGGGACGTTCAGCGCACACTTCGGAAGAAAAGAAGGAGAAAAGTCAGAAAAAAAAAAGGGCTGACCTGGTCGGAAAAGCAAGCAATTCCCCAACAAAAAACCCGGGGTCCGAGCGTGGAAAGGGGAAGTGGGCTTCCCCGGAAAGCCCTACCAATAAAGGAAAAACAACCCCGGAAAAAAAACTTGAGGACAAAACTGACTAAACTTCGGGACAGTCAAGAGAGACCTTCCGAAAGGAGGAGTCCCCGAGCACGGAAAGAGTCGTTTGAAAAAAAGACAAGACATTCTCCGGGAGAGCCGGAGGCCCGAAAGGCCATTGCGACTACCATTGGAGGAAACATACGGAGAAAAAAGAAGTCACTGTTCTTAGGACAACAGTAAACGGACAACCTCAACGAAGAAAGGCAACCACGGAAAAAAGGGGAACCATATATGAACTCGGGGGGGGGGGGGGGCCTTCTCCTTCCGGAGCCCTCAAAAGGAAAAAACATCCTTCATCTCTGGGGGAAAGGCAATCGTCGTAATTCCACTTATCTATTCAAAGAAAATGTTCCTCTTTGGGGGGGGGGAACCCGTGTTCCCAAGGAAGTAATTACACGAGAGGCTCCGAAAAGAGAAAAAAGGAAGTAGACAACAAAAGCACTACAATAGTCTTGGAGTGATCCTTTAAAGGGAGAAAAAAACGCTGTCGCCAGAAACATGTGAACCCGGCTCGAAGGAGAAAAAAGCCCGTCGGGAAAAAAAGAGGAGGCATTAACAAACTGTGGAAAGGTCGGCTCTTTATATTGGGAGGGGTGCCTGGTTTTTCTGGGGAAAAGGGTCTCGGCGATGCATCTTTTTTGGAGGAAAAGCACAGCTGCCGAAAAGTGTCATACGAAAGAGCCCTTCCGCAAGGAAAAAAAAAAAATTTCCAAAGGAAAAGGGGGGCATGGAAAGAACGGTTTTCGGTTCAAAAAAAAGGGAGGCTCCCGGGAAACCGTCAGATGCCAAAAAAAAAAAGCTTGGCCGTATTTGCGGGAGGGGGGTCGCGCCTGGCGACCAAAAGAAAAAAAAACGGTGCCGTTTGCGGGAAGGGGGAAGGTTTTTTCGCAAAAACACAGTCCACAGAGGGCGGGCTTGGGAAAAAAAAAGTTGGCCGATCCTCCGGGAAGGAGCACGTCCCGCCAGCCGGGGGGGGGGTCTCGGGACAGGGGAGGGGAATCTCACTTCCCGGAAAGGGTGGCTCTGACAAGGGGAAAGAGGCGCTTCTACACTGGCCGGGAAAAGGACTCCGAGGATGACCATCATTGCAGTGCCTCACGGTCGGTCACCTAATAGCCTAACAGTTGCGGTGCTTAAAAAACGAACTCCAAAGGGGGCCGGGGGGGAAAATAGCTATTGTAAAGGGGAAAGACCGTGAGGGAGTGTCTAGAGACCCAACAATCAACGTCCGAAAAAAGCCCTGACAGAAGAAGCGAAAACTTCCCGAGGGAGGAGAAAATTTCCCCCAGGACTCTCTCTGCAACGGATGCCTGTTAATAAAAAGCCACTGTGCCGAGTTAAGGAAGAGGGGTCACGAACAAGAAGGAAAGCGTCCTGGGTCCACCAGAGATCCACCCGCAAAAAAAAAAAAAGATGGTTCCTCCATTTAAGAAGAAAAAAGAAAACACGGTGCCTTGCCACAAGAAAGCAGCCCGGAACATCAAGGAAAACCTCCTACTGTTCAAACCCTAAGTAACAAAGGGGACCCTACCTCCAATATCCAGAGGTCTTTTAAGGGGGAAATTCGACTTTATGGGAAGAAAGAAGGCCCTGAAATGACCACCTCGAAAAGGGGAACGGAAAAAAGAGAGAGAAGTGTTCCTGCGCTCAAGGGCCTGAAAAAAAATTTCCTGGGGGAAAAAAAACTGCCCTTGCGGCCAAGAGAGGGGGGGAGAACGGCGTGAATCTAGAAGAGAAAAGAAGCCCATCCTCGGAGTCCACCAAAGGAAAAAAACTCGGAGCGTGGACCCCAAATGAAAAAAAAAAGAAAACCTTTCAGAGAAAGAACTAGCAACACATCTAGGGGGGGAAAATGAAATTCCGAAAAACGACCACCATTAGAAAGAGAACCGTTTTCGAAAAGGGTTCCTATCCGGCAGGAAAAGGCACATTGCGAGGGGAAAAAAAACAAAAGACGACAGGAAGGGCGAAAGTGTGATCGTAAGGGGAAAGATCAGGAACCCGGGGGAAAAGAAAATACCCTCGAAAAAAAAGGCCCCATCCGCGGAAAAAGGGGACGTAAGAATCCCCATCATCAAAAGGCCAAAACGATCGAACTGCATCAGGGACCAAAACCTCTACGGAAAAGGGAAGCTCTACCGTAAAAGCCGTCCTAAGGCAGACGAGGGGGGGGGGGGGGGACCTGGATCACGGAATAAAGCCCTGGGGGAAAATGACCGTGGACGACATTTGAGAAAAAAAAAAAAAAAGGGGCATGCCCCAAAAAAAAGGAGGGAGGAATCCTTCCCCAAGGTGCTCCAACTTAAAGGCGGGGACCGCTAGCAGGGAAAAAAAGGTGCAGAGTTCAAAAGGGGGCGTGTTGTTGGAGTGCCAAAGTCGGGAAAGAGCCTTCTTCGTTGAAAAAAAAAGGCAAAAGAAACCGTCCAGGGGCGAAAATACCGCCGTTTCATAAACACCTTCACGGGACCTTAAGTCTGGGTGAAAGGGGGGCAGTTTTTCTGTTTGCGGGGGGGAGGGGCAACCAGGGGACGTCCAGGGGGGGTATTGCCTGTTCTGCCAAATGTAGGGGAATCGCACGAGAGGGGAGGATTGGTTGAATTGGGGGAGCAAAGAGATTAAAAACGCCGTGTTTCGGGGACCCTGCCGCTTTGGGAGGAAAGCACGTTGCTGGTTGTGAAATAAAAAAAAGGAGAAGAATGTCCGAAGGAGGAAAAAATGCCGCACACGATTCCTGCTGAAGGGGGGGGGGGGGGCCGTAGAACCTCGGGGGAGAAACCGTCCACAGAGAAAAAAAGGACGTCTTGCAAGGTCTCAAAAAAAGGGGAGGGGAAAGAGTCTTGTGTACGTCCCAAAGCCCGGCAGAAATCACCGAAAGGGGAGGGGAGAGGGGAATGTGTCCAGG
>Ga0179593_1408389_pt1 | contig 16141 bp, 12 predicted proteins | sample CZODoug2_1_08_16_FD_185931 | JGI IMG/M metagenome (GOLD analysis project Ga0179593, IMG submission 185931) | Vadose zone soil fungal communities from Angelo Coast Range Reserve, California, USA - CZODoug2_1_08_16fungal (PacBio error correction) | ecosystem: Environmental > Terrestrial > Soil >...
TTGGGACCCCAAACAATGTAGTATAGAGAAGATAGAAAGTTGAGAAAACTATACACACTTCCTGTGGCCATCTCCGGTACTACACCGCGTCGCCCGACAAGTGAAACATAAAGTCCAAAGAAATTCGCAATGCACACTCGAGGGACGAGGGAATAAGAGAGGGGGAGAAGTTGTGACCGTACGTCGCAACCACTTTTGGCGCCGGCCCAAGGAACAAGGTGGTGGAAGCGGTGAAGAGGCAACCGCCAAGCGACATGGGTCAAGTTCGGGGCGCTAGATTAAAAATTCGGGCGGTCTCCCAGGATGAGGGACTATCTAGTTTTCGGGGACATCGGGTCCGGAAAGGAAAGCAGGGGGGGACTCGAGTCACCGAATCCTGGTTTACGCGCACACGAGCACTTGAATAGTTTCTTGTCCCACCGGGAAAGGGGGGAAAGAATGGTATCGAGGCTCGACATTCCCAGGCGCGCCTTCCTAAGGAATGGAGATGAGGAGATAAATGGGCAAGGGTCAGAACTAAATTTTTACGGGCTCTCACCCGGGCAAAATGGGCACCCTACACTTGGAGGTCAAAGAGGAAGAAAGCAGAGTAGGGGGAGGAAAAAAAACGCCATGAAGTTACGTAGAAAAAGGAAGCGCTGGGGAAGAGTCACGGCATCGATAAGAGACAATGAGAAGAGGTGAAGAAACTAGAGGCACAACACCAAAGTCGGGCCTGTATGCGCGTTCTTAAATCTTAATCATCATCAATCCCGCAGGAAATTCATAAAAAGGGAGTAGCAGAGAGAATACACTCGAGGCTGAATGGCCTCCTAGCAACGAGCGAACAAGCAAAAATCGAGATCCCAACTAAGGAGTGTGTGGGAAGAGAAGTGCGAAGGGGAAGGAACACCGCCGCCTCCAGCAGCGTTCTATTTCGTAAAACGCTGTCGTGTCAGACGCTGTTAAGGGTTTACAGAGGCGAAGAAAAAAAAAAAGAAGACATGCTGACCTTGCAAGGACCCCAAGAAGAGCAAGAAGGAGCGGCATCGCAATATATCTGCTAAAGGAGAGGAGAGAGAAAACGACTTCTGGGAACAGGCTCAAGGCACCAAGTGCCGGGTACTAATGAAAAAAGTGCCGGGTGAGGCTCCGTCACGAAAACGAAGAGGGTGAGTCAAATGAAAGTGACTTCAATCATGCGGTAAGCATCCGCGCCTCACGCGCAAGAACACAAAATTACTTTTGGAAATGTGGGAAGAGTAAGTGGTGAGCAGCTTATCAGGGCATCTATTTTCAAGGGGCTCTTTCCTAGTGGGGGTCGGTGAAAGGAATACCGGAATAGTAGTTATCAGCTATGCAATCCACTAGCATCGTTCATTGTCAGAGATGAGTTTTTCAGCTGGAGAGGAAGAAAAAAGGGGGGGGACTTGACCAGCAGTGCATTCCATCACATTAAATCCGATTCGCAAGCAAGCCCGGGTACTCTAATCGGGAACGCGCTTGAACGGTGACCGAGACCGGAATAGACTTTCACGATCTAGTTCCTCGATGAGGAAGTAGGGAAAAGGCCAAAAAAAAAAGGTGGGGTCCCTTTAAAGGTCAGCGTTATGTCGGAGTTTCCGCGACCGAACCGCTGTCTTAGGCGCCATACAGGGGAAACCTAAAAACATCAAGGGTGGGTAAGTACACAACCACGCAGTTAATTTCCTAGACGAAGACGTCGAGTTGAATAAAGAATAGCCAGATTCCTTCGCTACAAAGACTTTCTCAGGTTAAACTGGCTTGGACGAAAGCTGGGGCCCTTGTGGCAAACGTCAAGTCCAGAATCTCCCCGAGGAAAGGAAAGGAGGAAACGAGGAGACAGCCGCACACCCGCTCCTTTGGGGTAGCTGCTGCTGAATAAGAAGCTCGCCAGCCGCTGGTGGAAAAAAATTCACTAAGGCGGGCTGCTGCAAGCACGAAAAAGAAAAAATGAAAGCGCTTTTTCTCGATCAAGATGGTGGAGACTTGTCGCTAAACTGTGAAGATAAAAAGTCGATGTGGGGAAAAATAAAAGGGAATCTTGTTGCGAAGATGGTGAAAACCCTGAGTCATTCTACGAGTTCTGAGGCAACTACAATTATAGGATGGAAGCAAGGAGCTTCGAAGCGTATAACCTATGTGGCTGGACGGTAGTTAGCTCGGGTCGTTAGGCGATCAGAGAGGGAGAAAGAAAAGAAAGAAAGAACGGGGAAGCATCAGAAAATCTTCAATATCAGCTGAGACGGTCGATCACTAGAAGAATAACCCGTCCGGAACTGAGGTAAAAGAGCTGATTGGGTCAGGAAACAGGGGTGTGGTGGCCTATATCCCCCTGGCGTCGGACAGGGGCAAATGAGAGGGGAAAACTCTTCCTCTAACATTATCATCGTACCGAATTGCCCGCCGCAGCAAGGGATTCGATTCAAGGGAAGTAGAGTTTTGGGGTTGTTGCCTGGAATAAGGGGGGGAAACGTAACAAGCCATCATATGGGGGCCTGGCCGATGCCGAAGTTGTCGGTAGCAGCGCAAGATTATCTAGCATCGGGTCCTGCCGGGGGCCGAAAAAGAAAGAGAGAGGGGCACAAAAGTGACATCTTATAAAACTGTGGCCTAGGAGAACTTCCCTGATAGTCTGTTGTATGATGCAGGTGCGCAGTCTTAATTTACTGGGGATCAGCAACACAGAATTCGCCTCTCTGAATAACGCTGCAAGATAAGGAGATACCCGGACCAGTCAGGCCCTAGCATCGACAGCCTTAAATGGCCATGGGCCATTCCACTTGAAAGCACTGAGTCCATTTCCCCTGGTAGTTTCATGAGGCCCGAGCAAGAAATAGGGGGGACTTCGTGTACTCAGCGCCTCAGAGACTAGAATGGCTAGAACCCTAATCCTGATTGGAAAAAAAACGGGGGAAGAAGGGGGCTTGGTTGTCTCTCTTACTCCTCACCAGGATCGTGCCGGGTCGAAAGAAAGAGAAAATATATAGAGATTCTTTCAGGTTTTGTAGATCTCTTCGAAAAAAGGTCCATTGGGGGTAGTTTGGTACAAAGCAAGAGGGGGAATTTTTTTACGTTGGATGGACTACGACAAGATATGACTACAGACGCCCTCTACCAGGAAGATGAAGAAAAATAAAGTAAAAGACCCAAATGCTGTCATTCTGGAAGACGCTAGGAAATGGGAGAGGTTGACCTTTCTCCTTTTATGGCAGCACGCGAAAAGGGCCCCCATCGAGGCCAGCACATGGAGGAAACAGAGGAGAAAGCGTCTCATAAGAACGCGTGTCCTTCTAAAGTTGGATCCTGTAAAAGAAACACAGGGGGGGAAATAAGAGAAAATATCCAAAGTAAAACGACGAAGATGTGATCTAGGAGAATCGCTTACGATTGACTGAGGGTTCAAGTTTTATTTGGGTGGCCTGGGGGACGGGAAATGAACATAAGGGGCACATCACCTTCCAGGCCGATTCGGGTTCCCAGAACGCTGGAAGAAGTTTGGGGTGAGAAACCTCAAAGTTCGCCGGTGGAGGTCTGAGGTCACTTTGAGTAGGTGGACAGAAGAAAACAGCGGGAAGAGAAACTAAAATAGAAATACGTTTGCCTTGCAAGCAACACATCCATCTAACGATCCGCGGTGAGATATTCACAAAGAATTTCTACACCGAGTGAAAAAAAAACTCAAAGACGAATGACGCGGTGGCTTCTGAGAGAAACACCTGCTTCCTTCTCACGGCTCAGGCTGCGGGATTGAACTATAACCAGATTATGGGGGGTGGCGCAGGCGGAAAACAGAAGAGACCCACGCCTGATGGAGTCTAGGGTATCCATATCAAGGAAAAAAAACAAGAAAGGAAGCGAGGCAGGGGCGTCAGAGAAGACGCAGGGGAATCGAGTGGAGGAAACGGTAGGTTTGTGGACAGACTGAATGGGAAGGAGTGAAGGAAATGGATGAAAGGGGAAGGAGAAGGGGGCGGTGGCAGGGGGGAAGAAGAATGGGCAGGGGGGGGGGGAGACGGGGGGGAGTCTGGAGAGTGGAGGGTGTGGAGTATGAAGGGGAGGGGGTAGGATGGAGAGGGGCAGGGGGGGAACCGGACTGCAGAGGCACATTGTGTTCTGGGCAGTAAGGTGGAGATAAAAGGGGTACTAAATTCAGAGAATGCCCATCTGAGATAACAGAAAAAGGGTAGACAAACGACATGCGATTTATAGAAGCGCAATGCAAGAGCAGGAGGGGACTCTCAAAATACTCAATCAAGCAGCATGACACAAGTCCAGATCCCAAGGTCGAGCCAAGCCCTTGGCGGTGCTATGAGTAGGGCGCCCGAACCGAGAAAAACAGGCAGGGCAGCCGAGATACCAATCCTCGAGCTGGGATCGCAACTGAGAGCGCAACACCCAGAGGGAAGAAGAAAGGAGAGGGGCCGGCCAAAAAGCGAAAAACAACTCTCTCGGAAAAATGAAGATAAATAGATTGGAGTGCACATGGAAGGGCAGATTATACGCCAGGAGATGGGGGCATGAGGCCTCCTGTTAAATAGAAAACAGGATTGGAGGGACAGAGCTTCCGTAATGTAGGAAAGGAAGAGGGATGGGGCGGACTAAAGCCTGCTAATCCTTCTTCTTAAATTAGCGAAAGGCAGGGCGGGGGGGAGTCGAGCTCAGGCAAAAAAAAGAAACGTAAAGAAAAAAGGGACTACATAGGGGCGCATCTTCGCCCAAGAAGAGAATTAAAAGAGGCAAGCAGCAATCAGGGGAAGCAGCGGCTCGGAAGAACTTTTAACAACCAACAATCAGGCACAAAAGCAGCGGAACCAAGCGATAAGAGGAGGAAGGAAAAGAAACAACCCTACCTAGTAAGATGGAATCACGTTGCGCAGTCGCAAACCCATCGGAAGATAGCAAAACTAAGGCGCTGCTTCGGCTGAGCAGCCCGCCCGATTCGGTGGGAAGGCTCAAGCGATGCCCGAGAGGAGTCCAGCAGCGACGGAAAAGGAGGAAAGGATTGGAGCGACACAGGCTTGCGTTCTGCGGGAAGACTGGAAAGACAGGAAGACGGGTGGAAAACAGGGAGCACACTTAGGGAGTCACGGCTCACATGCGAAAGGAAATGCAAACGGAAGACGTAGAGGATTTGTAAACACGCCTGTCTTAGAACTACTTACTTCAAATTTAGAGGAATGTTAAGAGGATCAGGTAAAGCTGGAATAGTGAATCATAATGTTCTTAACTAAAGCGAACGGCTGGGAATTCGAACGTGCGACATAGGGGGAGGTTTTGCAACCTCGAGTCTAGAAGGAACCAGGAAGGGGCGAGTTGGCGTTTAAAATCTGGCATGCACCGTTCGACTTTCAGACGGGAGACGAGAAAGGGCACGAAAAGACTCTTCGTCTGACTCTATAAAATTTAATGTGATGAGGGGCGCAGGGTAAAGAGGTTCAGAAGGAGAATAAAATAAACAAGAAAGGGAATGAGAGTCAAAAGAAGTTTAGGAAGGAAGTGCATAGCTCTCTCATGAATCAGGGGAACATAAACCAGGAAAGGAAAGGGCGGTAGAGCTGCAAATGCACACTCCAGCCGCAACTCCACAGGAATTACTAACATCACGACAACCCTACCTAAGGGACGCCTTGGAGGGGGCATCGGAGCGAGTCGAGGGAGAGCACCCAGCAGATGGAATGGAAATACTCATTTTTACGCACAGAAAGAAGTTCTGGAGTTGGAAAACGACGTCGTCTTACGGGTGAAGCCACTTGTTGCACAAGAGTTGATTGAAAGCACCACGTCTGGGCGAAAAGGACAGATAATCTAGGTCAGAGGCTTCTCATACTCCAAGATAAGTCGCTTGGGGTAAATCAAGGAATTGTGAGGCGCGTGTCTGGGGTGGAGAGAGGCCAAGCGAAGGGGGAGCAAACGGGCAAACCTTGTGGTGAAACGAAGCGGACGGAAAAAGGAAGCGGCTTCTTTTGAAACCGTGGAGACCCTAACAAAGATAGACCGAGACGAGATGGCTGCTCAGGGGACGCTTTGCGCAACGTTGGCGAGGGGGAGGACACAGTCCTTAGAAGTGGGTACGAGGAACGCGCAGCGGATGCAAAAGGATCAGAGAGCGGAAAAGGCGGAGGAGAGCAGCCACTCTTAAGAGAAACGAAATACGAGGGGGGAAGGCGGATCAGAGACGGAAAGCGGGGTACAAAGCCAGACCTGCAAAAAGAGGACCACTGTCGTCTAGTATGCCGCGGATTTTCTTCTGGCAGGTAAGCGGGGATTACGCGCGGGATATGAGCTCTGTCAGCACACAAAGGATATTCAGTACAGGAAAGCAAGGATACTCGGAATGCAGATCGTAAAAGCGCCCACGCTGGGAACTCCGCAGGAAACTTTAAAAACAAAACCCGGTGAAAAGGGCGGTAGAAGAAAAAAAAAGGAAGGAAGACGCTCTAGGAGAGACCATTTATTCTGCTCAGAAACATCGACGCGAGTCGCCCTGACAATCGGGCGGCAACCAACCACACTCGATTCGCAGCCGGTCGAGAAATCGAAAAGGGTTCATCGCCTACGTCAGACTAACAAAATACCAACTCTGGAGTATGTCCGGAATTGGTACAGATAGAAAAGTTTACCAACCTTTTGTGGTGCTTGTGCCGTACACCAAAAAGTCGAAGATGGAAAAAGGTCGTAAAAAAAAGATCAAACGAAAATCGTGTGGCCTTTTTTCGGGAGTAGTAGACTGCGGGTGAAAAAGGTTCTCAATCTACTTATAGGTTAATGGCGAGGGCCACAAGGCAGTTCAGTGCAGACCGAACACGAAGAGAACCTAATTCTTTGGTCGTGTTGTTTTCCTTACATCGAGGATAAAAACAACAGCGTGAGGAGGGGGAAAGATAGATTAAAACCAGCCGGCCACGAAATGAGGAGATGAAGAATTGCGGAGTCCCTCAACTAAGGGAAATACTTGGTGCCATGGAGGGAGATCCATCGAAAGATGACCCTAAGGCACGGACTTCGAAACAGACTGAGGGGGTCTCTGAGGGTTTGAAAGTCCCTCGTTGGAATGAAGTGGTGGAATACATCGTCGAACAAAAAGGTTCACGTAGGCAAAAAGGAAAAACCGGTGAACCCGAGAGATTCCAAAGCTACCTCCTAAAACTCTCTAGGTCAGGGAGGGACGCAGGAGAAAGGAAGGTTAGGGGTCGAAAAAATAGTTGGGATAAATCGCGTGTGTGACCTCCAAAAAGGTCTCGGAAGAGCAGTGGATGGGAAAAGAGCATGAAGTACCAACAAGGACGAGCAGCCCGAGGCGTGGAAGACATCAAAATTCTAAACAAAGCCATTTGGGGGAAGGTCTCCTTGGGGGTCGATTCAAGAGCAGGCCCAAGAGGGTACGCATCTAAGAGAGTTCTCTCTGGTATTTGACGGGCCAAGGGGAGATTCCGAAGCCCCGGGAACAGATCGAGTCAGAGGAAATTTCAAAACGGCAGTGGACAGTAGGGACCGCTAAAGCCCTAGAAGAAGAAAGTGACTGACTCAGGTAGTAAGTTTACGTAGTGAAGAAAGTTCTAAACCTGGGGTCGAGAAGCATAGAAACATCTCCGTAGAAACTGAAGACCACCTATAGGGTTCTTATGTCTTAGGAGAGTGTAAGTGGTCAGAACAGATAAGGCGCGTTCAAAGCAGAAAAGAGTCTTCTAGAATGGACGCTTTACACGCGAAAGTAGTCTTTACTCACAATGAGCAAGCAAATAAGCTAGATTAAAAGCCACGCCGCGAATTTGGGAGTAGATTGGTTAGAAAGGGGGGAAATTTCTGGGATAAAGCTTCAGGCATAAAAGATACGAATTTTAGCGCTGTAGGTAACATTCTGTCGGTGTGCAACGCGGAAGAGGGCTCTGACATCAAATAAGAGGGAGCCTTCCCCTTAACCGAGAACCAAATAAGCAAGCAGGGTTGCGTGAGAGTCACAATCAGCCGGAGACGAATAGCTTCTCTGGAAAGCCGTCCACAGTGCGTGGCACAAACGAGGAATCTGACACAAGGTGCGAAGCACCAACCGATCGAATCCCAAGTCCTGGGACTGGGGGAGGGAAGTCGGGTGGAAAAAGGAAAATCTGCTGGTTACCCCACGGAGCAGGAATCAAGGAACACTTACTCCTAAAGCTCAGAACACCCGCAAAGCGACGGGGCGTACTGGGTACGTGGGGGAGTGTGAATTTCATGGAGGCGCGACAACGAAGAAGCGGGAGCCTTTGGTACGTTTGTCTAGACTGATCAAAGAAGGTCAGGGGAGAACGACCTGAACCAGTGACAGAAGTTAGTTCCTAGGCTGCAAATGTAAATGGTCAATCGAAAAACGAGCACAGACTAATGACCTGGGGAAACGCGGTCAGGCACATCACAGAAAGATCGAGGAGGGCAATAAAAATTGGTGAAAGTTCTCAATGGAAAAAGGCATTAGTGTAGGGGGACATCTGATGCGATGGGCAACGCCAGCTCGCACTTGGGGATTCCTGGACATTTCAAAAATGAGTCAAGTGCCACCACGGCAATCAGCTCGCACTTGGAAGGTCACGGTGACTGCCCAGGTCTTGAGCGGCGGACCCAAGGGGTGTTATCCCACCACTTACGACGTTACAGAAACCATACTTGTATGGAGGTGCCCCGCTTACAGGACCACCGAAGGAAGTGTCGAGAGAGAAAGCAGATGTTTCAAGAGGGGTAAGGCGTTTTCCCTTCTCTAAGGGGGAAATCTTCTCTAAGATGTTTTTAACTGTACAACCTTCCTACACGGAGGGCCTGCCGGCTACAAACCACGAAGAAAGAGCAGGCTCACAAAAAACGTCAAAGCCTTTTTCCGCTACTGGACTCATCGAGACCAAGAGAGGGTAGTTATAAACGATTCTGCATGGGAAAGACTCCGCAGAACCATGAAATCGGGCGGGCATCAAGAAAAAGGAAGGGGTGTGATAACTTTGCTACAGAGCAGCCGCTCTTCGAATGTGGAAGGAACCCGAAAGACATTTACTGGAGTTTGTCTCTAATATTTTGAAAAGACCGTAGGGAAAAGAAGCGTAGGACTGCGCTCTAATCGTCGGAGGGAGGGAAAGGGCGCGATCTCAGTGTGCGTGACAAGATTGAAGGTCGCTAAGAGAACAAGGGGGGTCTTTCCAGGAAATACGTCATTCGGGCAGCAGCATTAACCGAAACATTCACCCAAGAAATACAAAGGAAAAAGCATGCTCGTGAGAAGCAAGAAAACAGCTGGAAGTGGTAGAGGACCGCGATGGGTAAACTAGAGTGGGGAGATATGAAAAATTAGAAAGGAAAGGTAAGGACTCTGACTACCGTTAAATCGCAAGATAGAATAAGAGTGGCACCATCATAGGGGAATTTCTTGTTGTTTGAAATTGAAGGAAGAAGGTTCTCGGAAAAGCAACAATCTCGGTTGAATTGATGCGGTGAGTGCAAATAGAAAGCGAGAGGTTATGTTAATCAGGTCTGAAACGACCTTACCTGGTCCTCCTCCATGGATACGAAGGGGTCAGTAGCAAGAAGCTTCTAGCAGAAACATGGCAAAAATGTGGAAAGGGGGGGGAGCGTTGTGTAAGGGAGATGAAGAGCCTCTGCCGGTAAAAATTGAGGAAAAGAATCTAGTAAAAGAAAAAGGGTACGATGCAGAGATTGAGCTGGAAAAGAACTTTCTTATCGTGACCATCGAGACAGTAGCCTATCTCAGAACCTTGAAATGCTTAAAATGGATTCACAAGGATCTTGACGGGTGGTTCTCACTGCTATAGATAAGCAGAAAAGAACAGGGGATTCGCTGCGGTGGAACTTTACGCAGTCGCCTTCCGCTAGGGCGGGTGGAGACTGACACGAAACACTCCAACCCGGATTTGAGGGGGGACCGCGTGATGAATGGACGGGGGGGACCAACTCCAAAAAGCACGCCCAGGGAGAAGTGATGCATGTCAGTAGTTGCTTGGGAATCGCTCAAACGACTGGAGGGCCATCCGGTTAGAAGTTTAGAAGGGGGAGTACAAGAGAAAGGGGGAATGTTTTGCTCTTGATCATGTGCTAGAAGACCAATCACCGGACGACAAACAAAAGAATGCGAAGTAGACCCCAAACACTCTCGCCGCATAGAAAAACAAGCTATATTATTGGGCGCGTTGCATTGTTCGCAACAATGGGGGAAGTGCAAGAGAACAAAGCCAGTACCGCTTGTGAAACTCCGGGAGCAAAAAACCGAGGATGGATCCAGGAACTACTACTCCAGAAGAACTTCCTTGATTAAAGGGTGGATACGTAAAAAAAGAAAAAAAAGGAGGAAAAGAGAGCGTGGGCATCAAAAGACGGACTATCTTCTGATCTCATGAGAAAATCGTGGCTATTGGAGGGGGTCAATCTAGTGTGGGGCCTGGGCGCTGAAAGACCATCAGGTGACACCAAGCCCATCCTAAAATTTCTTTCCGAAGAAATGACTGGGAGGTGGGGGAGGTGTGCGATGGTTCACTACTGTGGAGGGAGAACGGAAAGAATGGGGTGTGAGCAAAAATAAGATCAAGAGAAGAAAATAAAATCACCCATCTTTGGGATTGTAAGGGGGAAAAATCAATCGGCCTAAAAAATCGGATCAACAAACGCTGGTAGAGTTAAGAGCAAAAACACTAAGACCCTGGGGGGAGAGGAGAGGAACTACAAGTCCGTTCAAAGCTAAGGCAGGCTGCTGGAGAGGAACTGCAACTCTCTAGAAACGACTAAAAAAAAAAAAAAGTGAGAAGGAGCTGCGGATTAAAGACACGAAGCAGCTGAACCAAAAAATGTTTTGGGGGAGTATCTTCTAAGAGGGGCCTAATAGGGAACTCGATACTAGGAGGAGATCAGGGGTGCATCGACGGAAGGCTATCACGACTTTCCAAAGAGTTCTGTTAAAAGAATGTGTACTCTCCCGAGGAGAAAGACGTTTTGAATCGAGGGGACTCGGGGTAGGGCTCAGCTCCAAAGGGCTAGGGCAGAGCGACAGGGAAGCGCATAAAAAACGTCGCACATCCCAACGGAAATCGGAAGGAAAGTTGCTCCGGAACACAGTCTTAGGATAAATAGGTCTAAAACAGACTCGCGATCGCGCGGAACCAGTCAAGCTTATCAGAAAGCAGTAGAATGCCCTCAACTTCGCAAGGGCCCAGGTAGTGGTAAAGAAAAACATCGATCCAAAAAGCGACACGCGACCATAAGAGAAAGAGAACGCCACTGAACGGGGTCGGGAGTCTTTCAGCTAAAGAATGTTAGATCTATAGGGGGGAAAGGGGGCTCCTGGAGACCGAATATCAAAACCGATTAGGAGGCCATAATAATATTACATGAACTGACTCTTGTGGAAGGGGGAGTCGAACGGGGGGGGGGAGGGGGGGGGTCCGGAACTTCCTGAAATATGGGGTTGCGAATGCTTAGGGACTAACCTGACCGTTGGCTCATAAAAAGGGATACAGCGTAACTCCCAGGTCCAAAAGACATAGTTTAGGTTGTGGAGGATCAAATCAAATTACCTGGAAAATGAGGAATCATGAAACGACGATCCTCCTAACTTCAGGCATGTTCACCCTAGGCTGGAGAAAAAAAAGAAGCTAGAGGGATTTAAAAATCCAGAAGAGAGATAAAAAAGAAAAGTTCGGCAGTCATTCCTCACAAGAGAAGGGTCAGCGAACGCGATCCATTGGGGAACGGGAGAAACCCGCTTCTGGAAAACGATGGACGGCGGGGTGCCAGGTCGACCAAAGGGAGACCATTTCTTACTTAGGTGGAGAGACCCCAAAGCAAGCGAGAATTAAGGGGTTAGTAAAGGGAGGAACACTGCGGTGTAAAACCCGAAAGTGAACCATCTGTGTCTAGAATGAAAGGCGAAACCAACATGGAAAAACCGTGGGTTGCGTACAGCCCTGAGAAATCTATATGGGCGTATTCAATGCTGGGGTATCAGTTACACTCACGAAGGGCGGAAAAGAAAAAATCGTCAGGGGATAATCCATCTGGGATAAGTTCATAAGGCTCAGGAGTCAAGACTGTGAGAAAGGGAGGATTGGAGCTAGGCCATTCTATCCCGGGGACATTGCACTGTGGGGCTGGGAGAGAATGACCTTGCGGGGGTCAAAAAAAGCCCGTCAGGGCGCGCACAGTCTTGTCATGCTACAGCTAAAGAAGGGCATGAGGACTGACTACTTTCTGAAAGAAAATGGGGAGCAAGGATCTACACCCCCGCTCGCCAACCGGAAAAGAAAGAGGGTTTCTTAGTTCAAGAAGGAATCACTCATTAAATGAGAGCGACAAATAACGGGAATGCGCCTACATAGCTAAGGTGACCACTAATTAGCCCTCAAAGGAAAGATCTACGAGAAACAAAAAGGAAAAAAACCCCATCGTGTGCTCGTGCATGAAAAAGCAGAAGGTATGAGGACGTTTATGAGCGGCCACTGAAAGTTTAAGCAAAAAAGAGGAATGAGGGGTAAAAAAGAAAGTCGAAGTACCGGAACGCTGGTTGAAACTCTGTTTCAGTCAGCTTTTATTGGGCCAAAAAGGAGAATGTCAAGTCAGAGAGAGGAAAAAATAAATTACAGGAAAGAGCGCTTCAAGAAAAAATTTGCCCCAGTGCGTTCTGGGTGTGGAGAGCAAGAGTACTAGAGGGGGCCAATTGTTGACCGAAAGGCACATGCGCGGCAAGAAGGTTATACCGTGAGAAACTTTCCAAAAGAGCCAAAGATACAAAAAATAGCTCGGGGTCTTCTCGGTAGCTGTGCAGTCGGGATATGGGTTGCTGCGCCAAAAGGCAGAGGGCACCTAAAAGTTTGACTAGGAGGACTAGGAATTGCAGAAAAAAGGGAAACGCGCCGGGTGGGTGAGCTACACCTCCACTCGGGACAAATACAAGGAAAAAAAGGGGTTTGGGAGAGGGCCTAGAGGACTCACAGGGGGTGTGACAAAGAAAGTCATGCAGGAAACAGAGCTTCGAATTCCCGACGGTAGGCTTTCAGGGTCGCGGAAAAATGTAGAAAAAAGACCTCAAAAAATGGGCAGCCAAAGTTAACTTCGAGGGAACTCAAGCTTCTTGAAAGTGACACAGAGCGCGCTAAATTCGAGGCTATAAAGTCTCGCACCATGTGCCTTCTCGGCCGATGGAAGTCAAACGGCCGCGAACATTTGCAAGGGGGCTTGTGATCACGACACGACTACTCACTGCGGAATGCAAGAGCTAAAATGATTAGCAAGGGAGAGACGTCACTAAACTCGGAAACCGGACCCGAATCGGGATCAAAACCACACAGGAAGGATACACTGGACCTTGGGAGGAAAGGCAAGACGTTTGGGGGGAAGTCTCGCAACGCACAGAACGGACCAAGCGCGGAGGAGTGGAAAGCAATCAAATTTTGAACCAATGGGGGGGGGGGGGGTGGTTTTTGTCCGTGGGGACGTCACACAAGGGTGTACGGGGACAATAATTTTTCAGGGAATAAGCTCGTAAGACTGAAATGCATGGTGCAGTTTTTGGCGGTCGACGGGTCGACGCGGGGCGCAAGAAAGGGGGGCTCGTAACGTCAATGGGAAAAAGGCAGGTTCAGGGGTGGGGAGGGGGAGACGGGAAAAACGAAGATCGTCCCCGAATGTTCTGTGTGTGACGAAATGCACACAAACCAAGAGGAGGGAAAAAGAGAGAGATGGCCTCGAGAGAACCAACTCAATTCTTGTAGATAGGAAAATTAAGGGGGAGAAAACCAAGCTAACGGGGTTGAGCGCCGGGAACACCGGGACACTGGAAAAAGCTTAACTTAAGCAGGTAATTCGACGGAAAAGGACACAAGAGATTGGTAGCGGGGAGGTAGTGTCCGTGGGGAAAAAGTTGTTGCCGGTGAAAACCCAACGGTTGGGTTCCAAAGGCAAAAAGGTTGGAACACCCTGTTTAGAGAAGTTGGGTCCCAGCAGGAATCTCTATTGAGTGGGAAAAAGTCTTATTGCGCGACTAGAGGTCTGATGGGGCCGTATGAAAATCGCTTGGGGAGAAGATAAGGGTGGGGCCGCCCTAGGGTCAAGGTCAAGGGGTTATTTTATGAAGAATTGACGGATAGGGGGTACTAAAAAAACAAAACGTCCACAAGGGCGTCAATTCCGAAAACACGCCATGGCACGTTTCTCCGTCTTTGGTACGTAACTATTCCAGGGAGAAGGCCCAGGAATACCAAACGGGGGGAAGTTCTCAGACTCTCTGGCGTAGTTGCAAGTACTAGACTGTGCGTTGACTTCTCGAATAAGACGCTCTCAAAGGAGGCAGCATAGGGGACACTTCGCTCTGAGAACCAGCGCATTGACTATAATGTTCTGGAAATTGCACAATGAATTAAAGATGAACCGCTAGACTAAGGGTTCACGAGATCTAGACTCACATGCGGTAGTGTTTCAGCAGGAGGTAGAGGGGATTTGAATAAAGCATCTCGGAAGAGAGTTGCGCAGAGCGATCTAGGTCGGATTGTTAGAAAGGCGCTGAAAGGGAAGTCCTCTCAAGATATAAGAACACAACGAAAAGCCTAAAAAGGACTGGTGCGTGCAGGATGGGACTAGATTGCAAGTCTCAGGGTCATAAAATTCTAACTAAAGACGTATAGGGGAAGAAGTCTGAGGTTGAGTTTCAAGTAAACAGGGCGAATGGTTCCGCGCTGAAAGACCAACCCAAAAACGACCGAAGAAGATGTCTATCAATCAACAGAAAAGGAACCCCAAACTAAAGACGAACAACGAAGACTCGGCATAGAGTCACGATGGAGGCATACCTGGGTAATTCTTTTAATAAAACGAAAGATACTTACAACGAATTGGGGCGAATCCAGCACAGGACTGGATTGGAGACACTTCTGGGTCCTAAAGAAAGAAATGCAAGGTACCAAAACTCGCAGTCGAGGACAGAGAAGGAACATACCCAGAGCGCGCCAGAAAAGCCCGACGACGGAGTTACGGGGGAACGTTGGTATGTAGAGTAATGAATGTGTGATGTTGCTTGAAAGTGAAAAGACATCTCCTCTGGGAAGGCGCCGCTGATGGGGAATCGAACTTTTCATGGTGAGACAAACAGGATTCAAGGGACTACAATAATAAAAGGGTATATAGGCGGAGACAGCGCTGGTAGAGCATCTTCTAAACCGTTCCTTAAACGCAAAGGACAGTAAGTCAATGAAATCTAGCATAACGGCAACATAAAATATGGGGGCGGGAAAAGCGAGTTTGGAGCTGAACGTGTTATATGCTCTTCAAAAAGAACGACTCACACTGTTAAGGTCAGGAAGATCCTGAGACTGGCCGCAAAACGAAAAGACAGCTCTCCGTTAAAATGGACTGACGAGTTTTCTCTAGAGGGATAGCCCGGGAGATGGACGATAGACCAAATCCGAATGAAAGCTCAGCCACGAGGGGGTGAAGTCGGCTAAATCTGGATACGGGGGTCAAAAGGGTTAAACACGGCCCGGCACGGATGGACACAGTCCTTCAAAGGTGACGAGGGGAGAACAGGGTCCGTTGCAGAACCGGTCATTCAGTGAAAACCGCCTCTGAGCCAAAACCGCGAGCCAGGCGCTAGGGACTGCGCGAATCGGCTAAAGGATTGTATCATATCGCCAGCCATCGCTTTCAACTTCAACTAAGCTCTTTAAAAGCAGAGAAAAAAGGTCCATGCAGAGCGTTTGGGTGACTCTTAAAAGGGAGTGTTGGAGGAGGGAACTGGGCGAGAGGCAATAGCTAGGAGGTTAGTCACAGATAGCTTACAACATAAGGGGGGGGGGGCTAAAAAGCGTGGTTGAGACGCGAAGTCAAAGGAGTCTTCGGAAACGAGCTAAAAATCGGGGCAGTAGAACCTTCTCGGGGCGTAAGCGGGCAAAAGATGGGGGGGGGGCGGGACAAAGTTCACATAGTGTATGGGAAAATGGACGGACTACGCATCGCAATCCCGAACGCTAGGAAAACATCTTACAGACGAGGGGCAGTCAAGGCAATAGCTCCGCAAAAGCAGGCACAGAGGACGGCGCATTGGTGACCCGCGAAGGTTGTAGGAGGAACGGCGGGGGCCAAGGGCAAGCAATACTGTGTGCCGAATAAAAAGGCACCAAGG
>Ga0179593_1521021_pt1 | contig 16140 bp, 27 predicted proteins | sample CZODoug2_1_08_16_FD_185931 | JGI IMG/M metagenome (GOLD analysis project Ga0179593, IMG submission 185931) | Vadose zone soil fungal communities from Angelo Coast Range Reserve, California, USA - CZODoug2_1_08_16fungal (PacBio error correction) | ecosystem: Environmental > Terrestrial > Soil >...
AATGAAGATGGACTCTCCAGCTAACTAGGAATTACGTGCCTCTACTTCTGGCCCCTCTTGTTGGGAAGGAGAAGAAAAAGGTGGTTAACCAAAGACCTTAGGGGGCTCTTTCTCCAGGGGAGAAAGAGACAGGAGAAAAGAAAGGGAGGGAGGGAAACGGGGTGGGAAACATTGCGAAATGACATTCGAACTCCAGCACGCCCACCGAGGCGAACGCAAGGAAAAAAAAAGGGAAAAAAGGAGAGAAAGGATACGGATGTAATCTCCCCACGGCCAAAGGGGGCGGTTGTCCCTCGTCTGCGGCGCGAGCGTGCGAAAGAGACACCAGGGAGGGGGGGGAGAGGAAGGGGGGAACACAAGCTAATCCATGAGGCCCCATCTTTTGGAATCACTCAGCAGAAGAAGAAAAAAAGAATGGAGGGTGAAAGAAAACCGACCGAAAGAATCTCCAGATCACTGTTCCCTCATCAAGACGGGGGCAAAGGGGGGGGAAGAAAGGAGGAAGAAAAAAAGGAAAAGGGGAGGCGACCATCAACCGTCACCACCGGAAACCCCCCTCCTTTCTTCCCGTACGGCGATAGCACCGCAAGGGTACGGAAAGGAAAAGGAAGAAAAAAGAAGGAGTGAAAAAGGACCAGATCCACAACATGACCTGTCTCACCTGGCGGAAAGCCCCAACCCCTATGCCTCCTCATACCGGTGTTCATACAGGAGAAATAAAAGAAAAAGAAAGGGAAGGAAAAAAAAGAAAAAAGAGGGTAAAGGGTGCCACTCTTAGACATTTTAACTCTCCCACTCTAACCTGAGTGGAAGCAACTGAAAAGAAAAAAAAAGATGAGCCTTGCTGATCTCTGCGGGATTTCCTTTCTCCCTATCTCACCAGAGGGTAAAGGGGAAAAAAGAAAGGACGGGAAGGAAAGAAGAATCGAGTCAAAAGGGAAGCCCCCTTCCTTAGTAACACGCGGTTTCAGGGAAGGGGAAAAAAAAAAAAAGGGGAAAAAAGGAATAGGAGGGCACCCAACCGAGGAACACTCCCCAGTGTATTACACAAATGAAATAAAAGGGGAAAGAAAAAAAAGGAAAAGTCAGCACCTATGAGAACTTCCCCCCCAGATCAACACAGAGTAAAAAAAAAGAAAAAAACCATCCATCACTTTTACAAAGAAGGGAAAAGAAAGGAAAAGAAGACAGAATTACCCCAAAGTAATCTTCTCCCATCGTCCGTGCTCTTCATAAATAAGAAGAGAAAAAAAAGGGGAAGGAACCGGAAGGCCTATCGTCGTCGCGGCTTTCCAGGAAAAAAAAAAAAAAGGGGGGGGGAGGAAAAAGAAGAGAGAGCGTCAGGACCGCTGGATGACCGCCTCTCTCAACTCTTCGTGCATGAAGACTGAAAGAGAAAAGGGAAGAGGGAGGGGGGAAGGGACAAAGTGCGTGCCGGAAGGGGGCTTTACTCTCGGTAAGGAGGGGGAAAAAAAGTAAAGGGAGGGGGGCACTGTTAACATCTTCCGCCTTCCCGACAAGTAAAAAAAAAAAAAAGAAAGGGGGAAGGAAAGTGGGAACGGTTCATAAAGGGTGAGTGTCCCCGGGGGGGGGGAAACGGAAAAAGGAGAAAAAAAAAGATGGAAAAGAACACAACAGACCTCTCTTTTACCTATTCCTTCCCCGGTGGCCCGGAAAAGATGTGAGAGAAACAAAGGAGAAAGGCAACAAGGAGGGGCGGCTCCCGTTCTGGGCGGCTGGGTCGGCCTTCGTTAATGAGATCAGACGGAAAAAGGGGGGGGGGGGAGGAGAAAAAGAAAAGAAGAAAAAAAAAATGGGGTGAAACGTCCGCCCGTGAAGGCCTTCCCACCCTCAGTAGCTGGAGTCGAAGGGGAAGGCAAAAAAGAAAAAAGAGGAATAGGAAAAGAAGAGATGATCGTTCTCATTGCTGATTCTCATGGGAACACACTCTCTGTCTAGGCTGGCCAGCCGACAGGAAAAGAGGGGGAGGGAAGGGAAAGAGGATACTCTGAGGTCGCGTGCAGTAAGAAGGGACGCCCTGTGCATCTTGTCTGACCTTCTGCATACGATCGCCGACGGCCCGAAGGGAGGGAAGGAGGGGAAATCAAAGGGGGAAGTGGGAAACCGCGTCGATGTACCGTTTTGAGAAAAGACTGACCCCTTCATGATATCCACCTTTATTCGTGGCAACGGGAGGAGGAAAGAGGGGGGGTCAATGAGGGAGAAGAGGGGCCTCATGTCTGGCAGGGTTCTCCCCCTCCGCCCCCCGGGTAAAGAAAAGTGGGGGAAAAAAAAGAGAGAACAATAAGACCAGCAACGCCCGCTGGGCAGAAAATACAGCTTTCATCCTTCCCTGATTGCTTGGTCGGAAAGAAGGGGGGAAAAGGGGGGGGAAGGAGGGAAAGAAGATGGGGAGGATTCTAACTGTCATTTCGGCCCCATGTCCACAAAAAGCGGACACGAGGGAAGGAGGGGGGGAAAAGGCTCCTGTAAGGAACAGGGAAAGAAAGGGATGTGGGGAAAAAAAACCAGTTATCCTGAAGACCACAACGGAAGAAGGGAAAAGGGGGGAGGGAAGTACGCTTTAGCGATCGTAGGAGGGCTCCCTCCTCTTCTCCCTTCCCATCAAGATTCACGGCCCAAGGAAGCGGGAAGGAAGGGAGTAGGAAGGAAAACGCGCCGCGCGGTTCCTATCTCTGAATCAGCAGCCACTGAGAAACGAAAAGGAAGTGAGCACATGATTCTAGTGTGTACACCCTTGCACATGACGGGTAACAAAGAAAAGGTAAGAAAGGAAGCCCGGTCGGTGAACTGGCAATAGGTATCGATCCGAGGGGAGGAAAAGAAGATCAAAAAAAAAAAGGGCAAGAGGGAACAGGGAGAAGTTGCCAGCGCAATGTCATTACTTCCCTCCGGCTCTCTCAACGGAGGGAGGAACAAAAAAAAAAGAAGGAAAAAAAGAACGTGGTGAGCGTCGGCACCTGTCTTAGCCTCCCAGTTCGATGACCATGCCAGAGAGAGAAAAGGAAAGGAAACAAAAAAAAGGGGAAAGAGGAAGAAGAAGGAAAGGATGGCGTACATCTATCTCAAAAACAAAACTTATTATGATTGACAGATAGAGATGTAGTTAACACGGAAAGAAGTAAGGGAAGGAGAAGAAAAAAAAAAGAAGAAAACAACCAGGGCACGTCTTAGCCGCGTGCCGAACGCCCTCTTTTCTTCTCATATACGACGCCCCAGAAGGAAAAGGGGGAAGGAGGGAAAAAAGGAAGGGAAGAGGACCCATCAGGGCGCGGGGGGGGCGAACAGTCCTCCTTGCGCCCGCGGAAGGGAAAAAAAAAAAAAAAAAAAGGAGGGGGAAGCTGGGAGAAATGGTCCCGGAGAAACCTCTTCCCCCTTACTTTCCCGACGAACAAAAGAGAAGAGAGGGAGACAAAAAGAGGGGAGGAGGAGTAGAAGACTGCCCGCCCGGGTGAAGCCTCCATCCATTTTGTTACCTGGTCAGCCCTGAATGGAAAAAAAGGAAAAAGGGAAAAAAAGAGGAAAGAGTGAAGCGGCCCACCCTACAACGAAAAAAAACCATTCCATTCTTTGCTCTCTCTTCTGTTTCCCATGCGAAGCAGGAGACAGGGCGAAAAAAAAGGAAAAAGGGGGAGCCATCAGACTTATCCTTACCTCCCACGACCGGGCTATCTCTCCACACTCCCCTCAGCTCCGCGGGGGGAAGAGGGGGGCTGTGCACCTTTTTGGGGGTACCCCTCCCTTCCTTCCATCTAAATTATCGACTCACCAAAAGGAGAAAAAGGAGGGAGGGGGGCACTAAATTAAGATAAAATTACCCGTTGAGCTGAAACACCCTCCCCCTGTTTACATTTCTACTGGAAAATGGGGAAGAAAAGAGACGGAAGGTCCTAAAAAAAAACACAAAATCTCTCATAAAAAAGAAAAAAAAAAAAAAAAAAAAAAAAAATCAACATGTCCTCCATTTCAGATCAGAAGGAAAGGAAAAAGCAGGGGAAAGAGAAAAAGAAAAAAGATGGTGGAGGTGGATGGGAGGTGCTCATCCGACACGGAAGGGAAAGAGGGGAAAAGGGGCAGGGAAACCCTCGTGCAACCCGATCCCCTTCGTGCCCAATGGGCAAAAAAAGAAAAGAACAACTGGAAATTGTAAATCAACGAACCAGCATTGCAAGAAAGTTCCTCATCATTTTTTCAGCGTCCAGCTCCAAAAAAAAAGAAAAAGAACAAAAAAAAGAACGTGCAGAAAAAAACGCGCTTGCTACCTCCCCCAAAAAGAAAAAAAAGAAAAGAAAAGAAGGGGGGAGGACGTCGGCGATAAAGACACTCATTTCCAGACCATCTTCCCGCGGCGGAAAAGAGGGGAAAGAGAAAAAAAGAGGGGAAGGGGAAAGGAGGGACCTGTCCAGAAACTATTTTTCCACTCGACCGTTCATACCGAGAGGAGGGAAAGGGAGGGGAAGAGAGAAAAAAAAAGGAGAAGAAATAAATATCGTATTGTTATATGACATCTCATCTCCTCCCCTTATCACAAGGGGGGAAAGAAAAAGAGAAGAAATAGAGAGGGAGGGGGGCATGTCCTAGAGGGGACTTCCCTTGTCCAACCCCCACGGTGCACAGGAGAAAGGAGGAAGGGAGGTAGAGACCCACTTCGTTGCTATCTCCCTCATCCAACGAGAAAGAAAGAGATATACACCAAAAAAAAGGGGAAGAAAGAAAATGGCCACATCTAAAATACACTCTTATCTCGGGAAAAAAAGGGAAAGGTGAGAGGGAAAAGAAAGTCAGCTGCGTGAAGGGCACTTCCCACTCGTCCGCCGCCATCTTTCAGGGACAAAAAAAGAAAAGAAAAAGAACGGGACAAGCCTTAAGAAAGCCCTCTCACTCTCTGTACTAATAAGGGGGGGAAGAGTCTTGATCCTCAAAAGTCCTGCTCCATTCCTCGAACCTCGTAAAGACGAGAAAAAATGGAAAGGAAAGAGAAAAAGGACCAAATCAATGTGACGGCCAAAAAAGAAAAAAGGGGAACGAAAACCGGGTGGCCAACCCGAATCTTTGCCTCGTGCTGCATACTCCCGGAGGAGGGAGAAGGAAGGAAAAAGGGGGAGGCCGAGCCGCAGTGATACCTAGAGATTCCTCCCTCTCAACAAGAAAAAAAGGAGGGGGGAAAGAAAAAAAGAGAAGAGGAAGATGACGACTCTCGCACGGAAAGACTTTCCTACTAACGTGAGTTATGCAGCCGCAGTGCAGGGGGAGCAGAAAGGAAGGAAGAGGGAAAAAGAGGGGAGGGCTGGAGGTGATCACCCCTGCCCTTTCTTTGCCTGTGACTAGAGGGAAAAAAAAAGGTATGACCATTTTATTCTTCTCACCCCTCACACAATAGTAAAGAAAGGAGAAGGAAAAAGTGTGTCCCTGCTGTGTTCCAGACCACATCTCTCTTTAACTCTTGTAAGTCCTCCGACGGGAAGGAAACGGGGAGGGAAAGGAGAGGGGGGGAAGACAATCCTTTTGCAGGAGAGAAAAGAGAAGAAAGGAAAAAAGGAGGGCTCCCTTCTTGTTTTCTGACTTCTTCTCCTCTTCTTCTGTAGGAGAAATCGGAGAGGGGAAGGAAGAAGGCCAGCACGACTCCGAAAAAAGTCCCCATCACTTTTTTAAACGTGGACAGGGAAAGAAGGAAGAAAAGGAGGGGGGGGTGTTAAAATGAATCTGGCAGCCCGTGGAACCGTTTACCTTTCGTCTATTCTCGTATGTAGTAGAAAGAAAGAGGAAAAGAGATCTGAGGCCCTTTTCCCTTTCTCTTTCCACTATAGAAGGGGGGAGGAGGAAAAAGATGTGTGTGGGGACTTACACCGCCAGGAACCGGGGGAGGGAGTAACGAGATGGACTCTCCTTGGTAAGCATTTCTACCTGCGGCGCCTAAACGAGACCGAAAACGGAGAAAAAAGAGAAAGGGGGTGGGGTGTGAGTTGAGGAAATCCGAAAGCATTTTCCCCGTGAGGGGAGAAAAAAAGGGAAAGAGGGGGGAGGGAAAACGGGTGGAGATGGAGGAAATGATTATTCACGTGTATCTGTGCAATTCGCGGTCCGGTGAGGGGAAGAAAAAGGAGGGGAAGAAGAGGGGAAAGGGGTGAAAGGAAAAAGGGGAATATGACCCTTGGATAAGCGGAGGACCAGCTTCTCTCTCACCCCTCCAAGCCGTCAAGACTTGGAGGAAGGGGGAGGAAAAAAGGGGGAAGGAGAAAAAGGGGAAAGCCTTCGTGCAGTCCTTTCTGCCTGTTCATCTTGGGTGAAGCGAAAGGAAGGGGAAGGAAAAGAAAAGGAAACGAAGTAGGACAGGGCCCGTCGCCTGATATCGCCAAAAGGGGAGAACTACCTCCTATCTTTTGTGTAAAACCCCAGGTATCGCAAGAACAAAGTGGAAGGAGGGGGGAGGAAGCGCCACGTTCAGGAAAGGAGCCCATCTCCCCTACATATTAGCAGGCAGGCCTTGCATGGCGACAGCGAGGCAGAAAAAGGAAGAAAAGGGGGAAGGGGAAAAGAAAGCGAACGCGAAGGAAAATCGTCCTTTACTGTTCCGCCCAGGCAGCCTGACAAGGGAACAAAAAGGAAAGGGGGAAGAAGGGGGGGAACGAAGAACGCAAGAGTAAAAAAAGGACCTTTCTTGATGCAGTACTTGTACGAGCTTCAGGCGGAAAAGACGGGAAGAGGGGGAAGAAGGGGGAAAGGAAAAGAGAAGGGGGGGCAGGAGGGGGGAGGAACCTAAAGGCGCGAACGATTCGTTCTCCATCCCACACTCCGCTCAATGTGGGGGTAGAAGAGAGGGGAAAAAAGGGGGAGGGGGGGGTCGCCGTCCCGGTCGACGCCTCCCAATTCTTCTTAGCTGCACCGAGATAACAAGACAAGGGGGGGGGAGAGGGGAGGACGTGGGCCGTTCTTCCGTCTCTTAGCATCCCGACGCCTATGTCGTCAGAGAGAGAACAAAAAAAAGAAAAAAGGAAAGGGAGGATCACGCCGTCCAAGTTTCCTACTTCTGTTCTACTCGTTTTATCTCCACCCACGCCGCAAAGGAGAGAAAGAGGGAAGGGGAAAAAAGGGGGAAGAGGAAAAGGGGACAACACCAAGGGCATTTTTAAATTAACCTTCCTTTCCCTACGCCTACGGAAAGAAGGGGAGAAGGAGAAAAAGGGGAAAGAGGGAAAACAGGCGGCGGCCCGCTGCACCTCTTCCATCTTCTGCTCCCTGGTCCCGCATCAAAACAGGAAAAAGAAGAAGAAGATCAGATACTCTGCCAGAAGGGGCGTTCCCCTTACTCTGTCGTCTTCGTCGCGATACTGACCAGAAAGTGTGGAAAAAGAAAAAAGGAAAAAAGGGGGGAAAAAAAAAGGACCGCACGAAGTGCCTTCTTGTGAAAGGAGGGAAAAAAGAGAAAGAAAAAAAAAGAAAAGGGAAGGGGAAGAACAGGAAAGGCCTTCCTGCCATCAAAAAGTCTGTTCATTCTACCCTTAACGTTGCGCTCGCTAAAGAGGGGAAGTGAAAGAAAGAAAAGGAAAAGGAAAAAAGAGGGATGAATACAGGGGTTGGAAAACACCTTCTATTTCGTTCTCTAAAAGGGAAAAAAAAGAAAGAAGATATTAACGTGTAAGACCTTTTTTTTTTGTTGGGGTGGGGGGGAAGGAGCGAAACGCCGGGAAAAAAAAGAAGGGGGGGGGGGGGGGGGCCTTATCAGGCACTGGTAAAAACCTACTTCTCCTCTGCAGAAAGAAAGGCAAATTCCAGCTGGGCGTTGCCGCTGAGGGGGGGGGGAGAAGAAAAAAGGGAAGGAAAGGGGGGGAGGAAAAAAGACGCAAGCAGACAGCTCCATCTTTGCTCATCACATTCCATCACTCCCAAAAAGGAAGAGAAAGAAAGGGGGAAGGGAAAGCATCATTTTTCAGCCATCGCAGCATACCCAACAAAGGGGGAAGGGGAAAAGGAAAAAGGGAAAAAAAAAGGGGGAAAGAAATCAAAAACCGTAAAGAAAGAAGAAGGAGGAGAAGCAGAGAAGGGGACGCCATCTTTCCTCCTCTTCAAAGATCCAGTGACGAAAAAGAAGAGTAAATCGATTGCAAAGGAACGAAAGTTCACTCCACCTTCTTTGTTCTCACTCCAGAAGGAAGACAGAAGGGGGAGAAAAGAAGAAGGAAGTTGGGGCCATCCTTATCTCCCCTGTCCCCTGTTAACAAGAGGGGGAAGGGGGGGAAATAGAAAGGGAGGGGGGGGCAAGGAATAGGGAGGCTGCCCCCTCTCTCACCCGATTGCTCGCGGGAGCAAAAGGAAAAGGGGACCCCTTTAATCTACTCCCTCCCCGCCATCATCAAACACCAGAAGAGGAAAGAAGAAAAAAGAAGGAAAGACGATAAACCAAACTGGTCAGACTAGGATGAATGGGAATCAGGTCTGGGTCCTCTTCCACCGCTGCCGGGAAGAGAAAGGAAGAGCCTCGTTCAGTCACCCCCCCCTCCTTGGCAAAAGAAGAAAGGGGGGGGAAGGTGAGGAAAGGAACCTTTCCGCTTGTCGGCTCCTCACCGTCACGAAAGGGAGGGGAAAAAAAAGGGGAAAAAAGCATGTGCGAGGGCCCAGCCTGTGTGTACCGAATCAGACTCAGGCACAAGAAAAATGAATAATCCCTTTATTAAAACACCGCATCTCTCCTTTCCCGGCAAGAAGGAAAAGAAAAGAGGCGTCCCTCCCGAAAGCAAGAGAAAAAGAGAAAAAGGGAAAAGAGGGAGTAGCAGAATCCTCTTATGCCGCCGCGAGGAAAGAAAAGAGGGGGGAAGGAAAAGGAAAAATTCTTTTTATCTTCCTTTCATGCCGGGAAGGGAGTATGGGGAAAAAATGAAGGCCAGTGCTGGGAAGCTAGATCCCTCTTTTTTGCCCTGTTGCTCGCTGTACGGGAAAGGGGACAAGGGAAAAATAAAAGAAAATGCCCGGAAATTCTTCCTTTTCATCCCCAGGTGAAAAAGTGGAACCTCCTCCTCTTAATGGAAAAGGGGGGGGAGAAGAAAGAGGTTGCCATTGCCTTGTTCCGAGACCGAGAACAGAAGGGGGGGGTGGATCTGCTTTACCCCAGGAAAAACAATCGCCTTTTTCTTATTTCTCCGCCCTCGTGCGCACAGAGGGGGGGGAGACACGATTACCAACACACCAATATCCCTTCCGGAGAAAAGGGGATTTAGAAGCCTCCACGTCTCTCCTTCGCGCGGTACAAACAAGGGGAAGGAGGAAGAGCTGGGGGGGGAGAGAAAAGAGGGAAAAACTGACACAGACGGAAGGGAAAGTTCCCCTTACATCTTTGAGCCGTGTGCCACCCGGGGGGGAAAAAAAAGACAGATATGAATAGGAATTTCTTATTTCTCCATATGAAAACAAAAAAGAAGGGGAACGGTCAATGGTCCCCTCTGCCCTGTGTGGCGGCTCAGGTGTGGGGATGTGGGAAGGAAGAGAAGAGACGGAGAAAAAAGGGCAGAAGAGGGGAAAGGGGGGAAGGGTCCGCCCGCGGGGGACCGCCTTTTGTCTACGGTCTTATGTCGACTGCGGGGACAGGGGGGATGGGGAAGAAAAAAAGGAAAGGAGGGGGGAAAAAGTGAAAAAAATAGGCAATGACGGTAGTGAGGGTTCCAGTCTTTCTTCTATTACGTGAGTGATTGGCATGGTGCGCCAAAAGGAGCGAAGGGGGGGGGCACCGGAACGGCTGTTCCTCTGAAGGAGATTCTATTCCAAAGAAAAAAGGGATAGGAGAAACTCCGCCATCAAGCCCACAAGAGTGAAAGTGAAAGAAAAAGGGGAGTGAGGGAGGAAAAGGAATGGGGCCATTTTCCTTATAAAGTTCCCCATCAAAGGAGGAAAGGGAGGGGGATTCGAAAAGGTAGCCTTCTCCATTTCCACCTTTCAGCCCGAAAAGGGAAAGAGAAGGAGAGGGAAAAAGGGGGGGAAAACCTCCGTCTTTTAAAACCCGAGTAGCAGCCAAGAAACCCAGTAAGGGAAGAAAAGGGGAAAGAAAAAAGGGGGAAGGAAAGTGAGAGGCCCTAATATTATCCTTCATGCCTGGAAGGAGGGAAGGGGAAGGAAAACGCCGCACGAGGCGCTCCTATCCGATGCTTAGCAGGAAAGAGGAAGGGGGGAAAGGTTACGCCCAAGGAAAAAATGACATTTCACACCCTGGATGGAAAGTGGGGAAAAAAGGGAAAAAAAGGGGGGGGGGGAAGCAAGAACCATGTAGGTATTTCATAGTATCTATCTGTCTTCGTTAAGACGCACGGGGAACCGGGGCGGGGATGAGAAGAGGAAGAGGAAAAGAAGGGGTGAAGAGGGGGAGGGTCCTCCCTTCTCTCTCAACGAGCGTTCGACACAAAGAAAAAGATAAAAAAGAAAGGAAAGAGGGGAAAAGGCCCCAAAAGCCCTTGTTCGTAGCAGTAAGGGGGAAGAGAAAGGGAAAGGAAAAAAAAAAAGAAAAAAAAAGGGAAGAGAACCCTCTTCTTCACGCCCGCCCTCAGAAAAGTTGGAAGGGAGGGGGAAAAAGGGGGGAAGCTCGAAAAAAACAACAACCCTATTATGACTAAAAGTAGAGAGTTGAGACAATCCGAAAGGGGGCAAAAAAGAAAGGAAAAAGGATGCCAAGGGACACGGAGGGCGCTTCTTCCCCAGGAAGAGAGAGAAGGGGAAAAAGGGACACGCCAACCACGGGCTTTTGGGGACCTTCCGCGCCTTCCTTTCCGCCTCACTAGGGGGAAGACAAAGGAAAGGGGGGGGAGAAAAAGAAAGAAAGAAGAAAGAAGGGTAAAAACAGGAGAGGCCAGTACTCTTCCCCCTTATGCGCCCCTGCTTCACCGGCTCAAAACAGAGGGAAAAAGGAAGGAAAAGAGGAGGAGAAGGGGGGGATATGATAAACGAAAGGAGCCTCCTTACTCTGCTTCTTCTTTCGGCAAGAGCGGCAAGGGAAGGGGAAAAAAAGGGGAAAAAGACGGGAAAACCATTACCCAGCCTCCCCGCGCGGAAAGCGGGGAAAAGAAAAAAAGGGAAAGAGGACGCTTCTCTTTCCTGGCGCGCGTCGTCAACAGGAACAAGGAAAGGAGGGAGAAGGGAAAGGTTTCTGCTCTCTGCTAATCGTACTGAAAGGAGAAAGAAAGAAAGTAAGTCCCCTCTCTTACCCAGTGGGGGAAGGGAGGCGCTACTCCCGCCCAAAAGGGGGATAAAAGGGAATAAAGGAAGAGGATATCAGCCTTATGAGCCGGCCCAAGGTGGGAGAAAGGGAGAGAGGGGAAAAAGAAAAGAAAAGTAAGAGAGTAGTCAGGAATAATACAAAGACTTTCCTCCCGCCTATCATCAAGAATGAAAGCCGGGGAGGGGAAAAAAAGGGGAGGGAGGGGGGCGTCTCCTCTTTTCCACTCTCTCTATCAACGGGAAGGAAAAAAAGCGCACGGCCCACCTCCTCCGGGAAAGGAGGGCAAAAGAAAAAAAGAAAGGAAAAAAAAACAACGCTCTGTCTCCCCTCGCCTCGAACGAAAAAACAGAGAAGAGAGGTGAAGGAAAGACACCTTTCATCTCCCCTCAGGTTTAACCCGGGTAAAAAAAAAAAAAGAAAGCGGGGAAAATCACCTCCCCACCACGGGGATGGAAAGAACGACATCTCTATCCCTTCGGCAGAGAGACAAGAAGGGGGAGAAAAAGGGGAGAGCTGACGACACACCCCTCATCGTCTCCGATGGCCCGAGAGAGAAAAGGAAAAAAGAAAGGGTGTACACATGCCGAACACTCATCCTCCCTCCTCTCCCTATCCTCTCTTATCGGGGAAAAAGGGAAAAGGAGGAGGTCACAGGGGGAACTCTAAAGCGTCTTTTTACATCTCCTTTCCTTGCGGAAAGGAAAAAAGTACCTTGCTCCCGTCTCTACAGACCTCTGGAGTGGAGGGCCAAGTCCCATAACAAAAGAGCCGCGCTTCTATAGTAATTCGCAGCAAGAAAAGAAATGGACAAGCGCGCCACGCCCAACATACCCATCCCTGGAAGGCCGCCGATGCAGAAAAACACCCCAACGTTCAAACTCTTTGTTTCCCCCTGACCGTAGGAACACAAAAAGGAAGGGAAAAAAAAAGGCAGCGGAGGGGTCCTCTCCACCGCTTTCCAAGCAGCGGTGGAAAGGGGGAAAAAAAAAGAAAGGAGGAACGAGACATCCCTCGTCCACTTCCCCTTCTTACTGACACCCCACCAGGGGGGGAAAGAGAGGGAAAAAAAAGAAAAAGGAAAAAGCGACATCCCCCTTCCGTCCAAAAGAAAGTAATCCCCCCCAAAAAAAAAGAAAAGATAGTACAAGGCTCTCATCCTCACCTTCGTCGTCCTCCCGTGGAACTGTAAAACAAAGGAGGGAAATAGAGGGGAGGTAAGCCACAACGTAAAAAAGAAGAGGGGACCTCTATTCTCTTTCGCAGGAAAGGGAAAGGGGCCTACCCACAACACCAACTTATTATCTTAAAATATATCCAGATCACAGAGAAAGAAGAAGAAAGAAAGGAGGGCAACTCGTCTCTAGCTTCTTTCCTACTACGGGAGTATGGAAGACGAGAGGAGGGAAAAGGAAGGGGACGGTAGTGGGAGTGCTTTCCTCCTTTCTAGTTGATCCTAGGAGTGGGGGGGAAATTGGAGAGAAAGGAAAAAAGGGGGGGCAAAGTGCATGAAAGGGAGGACCTTTTCATCCCCGGTGAGTGGCCACGGTCCGATGAGAATGACAGAAAGAAGGAGAGGGGGGGGGGGGAGGAAGGGGAAAAGAGGGGGGAGGGGGGGGGGGGGGGGGCATGATCTTAACAAACGTCAAAACCTCACCGGAAAAGGAGGGGGAGAAAGGGGGGGATGGTGGAGTTGTCTTGCTGACACAGGAGGAGAAGAAGAAAAAGGGGGAGGTTACTTTATATCGTCTTCCCAGCCGGGGGGGAAGAAGAGAAGGGGGTGAAGCGGGAAAAATCTTCCTTCCTCTCCCTCCCCCCGTTCGTCATGAGGGAAAAGTAGGAAAAAGAAAGGGGAAAAAGAAGGAGGAACTATTCTCTGTATGTTTTTTTGCTCATAGAAAAAGGAGAAGGGAGGGAGGGAAGTGGGCAAAGGAAATGAAACCAATGCTCTCTTCTTCTTCCCGATCAGAGAAAGGAAGGGGGGGGAAAAGGGGGGGAAAAAAAAAAAGAGGGAAAGAGGGGGGGAAAAGAAATCGAGACTCTTAGTTCTCTGGCAGTTAACGAGCTGGAAGCCGTGGCAAATGCGGGGGAAAGAGGAAGGAAAAAAGAAAGGGGGGAGGAAACGGGTTCCCTTGTATTTAGGTAGCACGGAGGAGGAAGGGAAGGGAAAAAAAAAAAGGGGAAGGGGAGAGGGAGGAGGAAAAAGGATGAGGTGCACTTTCTCTGTTCATGCATCTGTCGTTGAGGGAATAAAGATGGCGGGAGAGGAAGAGGAAGAAATGGGCAGAAATTATCTCTCTTTCTTTCCCCAGCAACAGGGGAAGGGGGAAAAAAAAATAAGACAGCAAAAAGAAGGCCGTTTTTCCTGATACAGCTGGTCATCCTGCTGAATATGAAGGGGGGGGAAAAGAAAAAAAAGGGAAGGGGAGAAGTAAGAGATATAGACTTGATGTAGAAAGCATTCCTAAAAAGGAAGAAAAAGGGGAATCCCCCAGATTTAAGAACGACTTTTGAAGGAGGGGAAGGGGAAAACCCCCGACCCTGTGTATAAAGGCAAAGGAGGGGGAAAAGAAAGGAAAAGTGGCCGGAAGTAAAGAGGAGGAATTCGCTTGGAGCGCCCGTTACGAAGAAAGGGGAAAGAAGAATTGATGAAGGAAAGGGGAAGGGAGGGGGGAATCGAAGGAGAAGTCTTCATATTCTTAAAGGAAACTGAGGGAACAAGAAAGAGGGGAAAAAATTTGGGGGAAAAAAGGGCGACATGACAGGGCACCCCCCCTTTATTACGTTTTCACAAGGACAGGGGGGAAGAGCGGGGGGAGAGGAGAAAAAAAAAAGGAAAAGGGAGGGAGGGGAAAGGAAAGGGGGACTCTTTTCATTCTTTTTAAACACCACACTTTCGCACATCTTTAAGGAGGGGGGGAAAAAGGGGAAGGGGAGGGAAGGAACAGGGAGGTTCGAAAAGACCCCTCTCCCTTCTTTCCTACCTTCTGTTCTGCCGCGTCCCGGTGAGGAAAAAAGGGAAAGGAAAGGAAAAAAAAAAAAAAGGGAAAGAGGGAGAAAAGGTTGTCCACCTTTAATATACCACTCTTCTGCACCTAATACAGGAAAAGGGAGGGGAGAAGAAAAAGGGGGGGTTTGGGGTGGCGGCTTACATCTTCCTCCTCAACAAACAAAAAAAGGGGGGGAAGGGGGTGAGGAGAGAAGAAGGGGTGAAAAAAAAAAAAAGGGAAGGAGCGGGTATCCTACCGGGTGTATAGCCCCAGTGGAATAAAGAAAAAGAAAGACGGGAGGACAAAAAGGGCTTTCTTTTTTCCGTTCAACCGGCCGAAGGCCCGCAAACGGGAAAAAAAAGGAGAAGGGGAAGGAAAAATAAGACAAGGGGTCACACCCGAGGCCCCTTCACCGTCGTCCATCAGGGTTGCAAGGGGGGAAAAGAAATAAAAAAAAGGACGGAAAGGAGCCCTCCCGTCGATCGTCATCCAAAGAAAAAAAAAATAAATAAAAAAGATATAACCGAGCTGCCTAGCAGTTTTCGCCCCCGACCCCGTCATCCAGGGGGGGAAGGGCGAAAAAGGGGGGAAGGTACATCCCACCCCCCCTATGCTCGCGTAGGACGGGTCTAAGAGTCGGAAAAAAAGAAAAAAAGGAAGAGGAATCGGAGCGATTCCCTTTCCTCGGGCAGCAGACAAAGGGTGACGGGAGAACGAGGAGAGGAGGAAAAGAAAGAGAAGGAGGAAAAACAGAGAATCCTTCTTCCCCACGTGTGTGTGAAAAAAAAAAAAAGGAAAAAAGTGGGGGTACCAAGCCTTGAGGGTGTTCTCTGCGAAAGGGGGGGAAAAAAAAAGAAAGAAAAGGTCATGTCTCCATTCCCGGTGTTCGATCAGCCCGATGACGGGAAAAAAAGGAAAGGGAGAGGGGGAAAGGAAAAAGAAAGAAAAGGAACAGATTGGTAAATGGCCCCCACCATGTCTTCCGCAAGACTGTTGAGGAGTGTGATCCCTGGGGAGGGGAGGGGGGGGGGAAAAAATGAAAGGAAAGGGGAAAAAAAAAAAGAAGGAGGGAAAAAAAGGCGAACATGGAATTCCTCCGTACTTTGGCGCCACCACACTCATGCAAAATAAATAGAAAAAAAGACAAAGAAAAAAAATGAAAAAAAAAAAAGGAAAGATAAGGGGAAGGTCCGACGACAGCGTGGTCACAAGCTCCACACAAGATTCAAAACCATCCAGGCCCAGGCTCACTTAAGAGCCAACTCACGGGGGGAAAAGGGAGAAAAAAAAAAGGAAAAAAAAAAAAAGAAAGGGGAGGGCTAAAGGGGAACCGACCCGTTTAATTCTGGCCCGTTACTGGTACTGGTATGAGGATAATCAGACAAGTTCTAGAAAGAAAGGGAAAAAAAAAGAAAGGGAAAGGGCAAGGTAACAGAAACGCGCCCCACCTCTACATTTGTCCCAGCTCCTTACGCCCGTTACTAACATCCTTAGGCACACAAAGTCAGGTGGGAGAAAGAAAACAAAGAAAAAGGGGAAAAGAAGAAGAATAGAGCAAAGGGAAAAGGGTTGTAGTTGCGTACCACTTTTCAGTCTATGCCTTCCTATCTACAAGTGGCGATCCCACAATACTTTAAAACGAGGGGAGAGGGAAGGGATAGGGAGTAAAAAAAAATGAGAAGGGATCCAGGGGGCAGGGAAGGGCCGCGACCTCACTTCCACATTACCCATTCCACCCCCTCGTCCAACAGACGTCAAAATAAGAAAAAAAGAGCGAGTGGATATAAAAAGAAGAGAAAAAAAAAAAAAGAGGAGAAAGCACATGTATCCTTCTTTTTAACCTTGAACCTCATTCCACACTTCCCACCCCATCGTGTAACTCATACTCACACGGCGAGTTTCGGTTAGTATAAGTAAGAAGAAAAAAAAAAAAAA
>Ga0179593_1558891_pt1 | contig 16139 bp, 14 predicted proteins | sample CZODoug2_1_08_16_FD_185931 | JGI IMG/M metagenome (GOLD analysis project Ga0179593, IMG submission 185931) | Vadose zone soil fungal communities from Angelo Coast Range Reserve, California, USA - CZODoug2_1_08_16fungal (PacBio error correction) | ecosystem: Environmental > Terrestrial > Soil >...
ATAGCTGGTCGGCCTTTGTTATCAAAAGATCCAAAAATTTCAACGAGGGAATCAGAGGTAAAGGTTAAAACGGACGAATAAGAGTCTGGAGTAAATCTTTGTCACCTGAAGGGGGTTTGGAAAAATAAGACGCGACTTCCTCCGGCGGCCGGGCGCAAAGTGGGGTATAGGGCCGTTGGGGTATTTGGTGAAAGGAAAAAAAAGGACGCAGTACAAGGCGCGGTGCCGGGCGTTCCACTGCAAGAAAAAAATGAAGCGGGAAGCCCACAGGTACGAAAAAAGCGGGGAAGCGCCGGAAGCCCGCAGATCACGTTGCCTGCTGAAAGCCGATCCTTGTAACGAGCAGGGGGAAAAGTGTCGCCGAGGTAGGAAGGGGGACGTCGCGAGTGAGGTAACCCAGCACCGGAGCGACGGGAAGAAGCTTCAGTTTAACGGCAAATGCCGTAGCAGAGGTGGTGGACTACCAAGGGATCGCTCCGAAACGGTCCCTAAGAATAAAAAAAACTCCAAAGAAGTGCGGAAAGGGATCGATGGTGGGGAAAGAAACTCTATGGAGGAGGGGGGGGGGGGTAATCATCGGTCAATAAGCAGTCAACAAGGGGACGCGCCCGGGGACAAAGGATGGTAGGGGGCAACGCTTTCGTAAAGCGGGACGTTTCGCGGCGGCAACACGCGAACAAGAATTCAACCAGGGGTTGACTGTCACGGGACATCAGAGAAGAGAATGGAACTTGACCTGCACAGGGTCAGCGGGTCCGGAACCTCCGTCTGGCAAAAAAGGGGCACGGGCGCAGGGAGCGAACGTTGGACAAAGGCCGATGAAAAGTAAAAAAAACAAAAAAACATGGACAGGGAAGAGCGAAGCCAGCATCCTCGCCCTGAACTAGATTGATGAAGAACAGGTAGGAAAAACGATCGCCTCCAAAGAACCGCGCCAGAGAAGACACCCTCAGAGTTTAACAAGGAAGAAAAAAATTGATGTAGGGGAAGTGTGGCTGAATTGACAAAGGAAGGTAGTCCGGGAAAAGTAGGAGGTGAAAATTAACTAGGAGTCGGGGGGGGAAAAAGGGAAAAGGATTGTCGGAGACCAGAAGGACGAATTTTGTAACAGACAAAACGGTGTAGAGGCCGGACGGCGGACATGGAAGCTACTTCTAAGCATGCATGAAGGATTTGAGAGATAGGGGCGCGTTCGAAGGGGTTTCGAATTATGAGGGCATCGCTAAAAGCGCGATCAGAAAATTGGGACAAAATCATCAACACCGGGCCGCCAGCGCCAATTTGAAAGCGGACTTAGTGGAAGAGGGGGGAGCTAGCGATTGAGAAAAGAAGAATCGGAGGCCATTGATAGCGCCGTCTGATACCTGGGCGGCCGGATCTCAGGAGGGAATCCGAAAGAACCGAGAGGGGTAAACTGACAGTGGACGAGTACAGAAAGGGAGTCCTCTCCCAGCCGCAGAGGCTCTCGAGCGCAAACGCCGCGCGCACGAGATAACGAGTATGCTTGGAAACTCTTGGGTCAGAGATGCGCGGAATGGTTCACGGATAGGGTCCAAGGAAGTGGAGTAGTTCGCCGGGTCAACCGATAGTGACGCAGAGCCAAAAACGGTGGGGGGGGGGGTACGATGACGGGTGATAGAAAACGGGGTTTTTAGGGGGGGCGACGGCGAGGCCTCTGTTTCGATGCGTCACGGACAATTATTCGAGACAGAAGGGAAAAGGTGGAAGCTCTAGAAAAATCGAGGACGAGGAATAGAAACTCCTCCAAGATGTAACGGCACCAAAAGGTCAGTAGTTCTTTTTCATGAAAATCAGAACATCGAGGGGCGATCGGACAACGCTGGATAATAAGCAGCTAAACAAAAAACGGGAGATAGATCATCTTTGAAAACGAAGGGACTAGCTGAGGAGAAGGGAGTTGCCTTAGAAGGGAAGGCCATATCCCCAAGTGACCGTTACCAAAACGGGCGTCTAAGTCATCGGCGACGGAGAAGGAAAACCCTGCCGAGTACGATAGATAACAACGACCATGGAAAAATCGAATCGAACACCTAGCAGAAGGGTCCTTCCTTCTCGAATGTGGGTACGAAACCCTAAAAAAGCCACAAAGTCACCGGTAGGAGGAACTATCTGAAAGGGGGGGGGCCGAGGGCCGACACGCAGTATAAAGAACAAGGGGGAAGAATTTCGTGCGTGTCGAGCTCCCACACAAGAAGGTAAGATCATCTCTACCTATATCACGTAAAAAAAAGAGTTGACGGGCGCTCTAGAAAGAGGAAGTCTTAGGACGAAGGAGAAGGGCGGGGGAAGGGGTCGGTCTACAGGTATGACTTGGAACATAGACTAGATTGGAAGCGATGAAAGGATCGATTCTGGGAACTTAGTAGAGGACATCTATCTCTGCGAGCAGGGGACACGGACGTCGCCGGGTCAGGGATTTTAGCTAAATTTCGTCATTAAAAGTGTGACTGACGTGGTGAGGAAACTGGAAGAGAGAGGCTGGGGAGGGAGCCGTAAATCGAAAGGTACGCGCATCCTCACTGCTCCTCGTGCCCAATGCAAAGTTGAGGAAAATCTTCCCGTGGCCATCAGGAAATAGGTGTCCGCGTGGCCTTGTCCAAGGCTAGTATTTAAAAAAACTCTCAGGAGGGCAGAGACCATCCGGAAGACAATGCATCGTGCTGAGGTCATGACACCTACAGAATCGAGACATAATGTGATCTGTATTACTCCTCCACTGACGAACATCAAGCAGGGTATTCGTCGAGAGAATCTGAAAAAGAGGTGGACAGAGGGGAAAAGAAGCGTTCCGAGGGTCGCGAGCAGTACTAGTAGACTAGACCTTGCCACGGACTAATCAGGTCGGGATAGCAGGAATGACTCGGTGTGGCTGTACTCTTTTGAATCGGAAACACTGAACTCTGTTTGGGAAAAATGGGGGAATAGAGCAAGAGAGAATTCCAGGTGAGTAAAGCCCAGACAAAAGTGACATTAACAATGGCCGGAGGCTGCTTGCAGAAATCCTCGGGAGGAGCGCTAGTCAAATCAAAAGAGGGTTACGGCGACCATGCCAGAAAAGGGCGAAGTCAGCATTGATCGGATGCCAACCAGTGTTCACAAGAAAAGAGACGGCTTACCAAGAAAAGGGGGTCTTTCGAAGAATAGGGGGGGGGGGAAGGGGGACCAAATATGGAGACCGGGTGGAAGACAGAATACCTCCCTCGGAAAACACCTCTCGGCACACAATCGGACAAAAATGAGGCGATACCACTCCGGAACGGCGGTTTCCAACGACATCCAGCGAGAGCAAGATACGAAATTACGCGAAAATGCGAAAGAAACATTATCTCATAATCACGTCAGAGGAAAGCTAAGTTGCTCCGGACAAGTTGGGGGAAAATAACCCTTAAAAAAGTGAATCTCGTCGGGGTCTTTGAAAGTTGAAACTACGGGAAAGACGAACCTCAAAAAAAAATACGGCGATCAGGGGGGGGGTGGAAGTCTCAAGGCAGCCGTGAAGGGCCGGTCCCGATGAGTATCGATATGAGAAAAAGAGGGGGAACAGAGTTCATGAAAAGATACGGAGGTTGAACTAAAAGGGAGGAAGCTGCATGAAAGACAGAGAACTGGCGGCCGGTCCAGTTCAGAAGGGCGCGAAGGTTCAGCGATCGCAAAACTCGGGAAAAACGAGGAGTGGAACGAGAGGATGAGGCTACCCTACCCTTTGGGTCACGGACCGGGGCAAACCCGGGGGCGCGTCCTGACTTCAGCTGGCAGGAACGATATGACTCGTTAAAATGCCGGGGTCGACGCTGAGATCGGCGACGGCATCGCTGAGAAGCTCAATTGACGATGCCGGAAAAAAGGAAAGACAAAAGCGAGGGCCTGCGAGAGGCTCAGGGCGCGGGCTTAGGGCTTGTGTCAAACTCGGAAAAACAAGGCAGATTCACGTGGATGAACCAGGGGGGAAAAAAACATGGCCGGCGCAAGACCAGCCGGCGCACGTATCCCTTGGGCCGGACCCTGGGGGGGTTATCGGAGGCCGCGACCCTGGCGCCGATTCGTGATGGGGGAAGGAGGGGCGGGATGGCCCACGCAATACCTCAAGCGCGGCGGGGGGGGGTTCAGAGGCCAGTTTTAAGGAGACAGGCCGCAGCGAAGGTGTTGCAAACGACCAAAGGGGCGCGCGGCGCAAGCACGGTCAAAAAGAGACACAAGAACACCGCCACACTGCAACAAAAAGGTATAGAGGAGGTGGTGGACAGCCCGTGGGTCGGGGCCTGATGCCGATCCAGGTCACCTTAGGGAACCGGCCAAGGTAAGGCCCGGGGGCGGAAGAGGATGTTCAACGCTTTCGTCGAAAACGTAGGAAAAGATCGCGGATCTGAAGAAGAGAACCAGGGCAAAACATCGGGAACGGAAGGTCAGCGCGGCCGACAGTCAATTGGACGGGAAAGGGCCACCTCAGATTGAATCCAGAAGTCATGCACCAAGGAAAGGGCCGGCAGAGCGTAGACCGATTAAAGGAGGAAAGGCGCCAAAAGGACGGCGCTTCACGAGGGGGGGGTAAAGAGCCGCCCTGACACAAGGCGCGCCAGTCAGAGATCAAAGGATCTCCGCAAAAACAGAGTGAGAAAGAAAAGAAAATCGGCGGGTAAAAAACAGTCTTAGTGCGGATTATTGCTGAGACAGAGAAGGCCAATCGTCGCTGACACCGGTATGTTTAGTGATACCTTGCACGAAGGGCAGGGGTCGGGAGGAAGGCCGCACAGTGAACAGGAGGGTGTGCAGACAATTTTTTTTCAATCTGGGGAAAGCCCGGAACGCAAAACAAGTCGAAGGCCAGGGTGTGAGCGGTCTGAAGGAGTGGAAGCTGGAAAGAATTCGCGCAAGAAAAGGAAAGGCGCCTTCATAGTTAATTCAAGGGATCGATCAAACAGGAAGGACGGCAGCGTGAAAACACATCAGAAAAAGAAGATGAACGTGCCAGATAAGGACAATTGGTCAAAGCGCCCAGGAAAGAATGACGTTGCATACACGGAGAGGGGCGGGAGATCAGTAGGTATGAGGCCATCACAATATATATCGAGGAAAAATATAGGAGGGGAAAGCACGCTTCTAGTCGCTTTGCCACGCGAAATACATGAGATAAAAAGTTTACTCTTTCGCAGTCGTCCAGTCCCAAGTTCAAGGACGCGTCTACAACGCCCGTTCATAGCACGTGCTCTCTCGCGAGGAATTCTGAGACGGGGCGGGGGGGCTCAAAAGTACTCAAATCAGATGCATAGATATCAGCGTGTCTTGTAAAACGCAAAAGCGTGACTCCTATCACGTACCTTTTTGATGCAACTAGTGGGGAGTCCATTTCATTAATTACTAGGCCGGCGGGGAGAGGGGGAGGCTTGTAGTTCGGGCTGGAGGATAGTCAGATCTACTTCAGAAGGTGAGGATCTAAAGGCCATACGGGGAAATGTAACCGAAACCGACAGGGGCTGAATCAAGGGAACCGGTGGGATGAGAATGATGATCCTCAGACGATATGCGCAAAAAAAAAAAAAGACAAAAGAAGCCGATAGTAATAGCAACAAAAGTAGGAGTCAGTAAAATGAGATGAATCTGGGGGATAACCGGACAATCTCAGGGAAACAGGCGTTATGGCCGTAGGGGAAATGACGCAGATAGGTCAAAGGGACACAAATCACATGGAAAAGAGGCGTGAACAGATTCCAGCGTGACGGCCTTTTCGAAGGGCGAAAGGACGAGGAAGAGAGAAGGTCCTCAGAAATGCTTTGCGCAATACATTAAGAAGGCAGCTCGGACGCGCGTCACTGAAAATCAGAAACGTATAGGCACTTCGGAATCACACCGGGCACCGTGCAGCGGAGCCCGACGTCATGACAAGGAATAGGAAAGATGCAATGAAGACGGATGCGACAAAGGGGTACACTCAAAGCATTTAGGAAACAAGGGCACACTATATCACTTGGGGAGCGGTCCGTTGTCTCGGGGAATGCTCATATGGTCAGGGCAGAACTGACGAAGAATCAATTTAGTTTCGACGGCCGTCTGGAATAGGTGGACTCTAATCCCTCCATTTACAGAGAATACGATTCCGAAGGCCAGTTATTTAGACTATCTGCTAAGAGAGAGACATCTCACCTTTCTATTCGCAGGGGGGGTCGCCCTGTCGACATATGGGCTATCGGGGACGAAGGTGCCCTTGGGATTCAAAAAGGAAGGCTCTCGGGAAGGTAGGAAGATCAAGGAAGTAATCGAAGGGAAGAATCAGGGGGAAAAGAGCAGAGCTAAAGCCGAAAAAAAATCCCACTAAAATCTCCCTTCTCCGAACTTTGACTGGGCCTCGGGTTCCGGGAGTCAAAACAAGGAGTTAAAAAAATCTAGGAGAGAGTAAACATAGCGAAACTTCGAAGAGAGTGCTGGAAAAAGTGAAGTCTATGCAGAACAAGCTTCAAGTCGGACGAAAAAAAGGTGGGGGCCTGCGCTCATTTCAAGGGCCTACACTGGGTCCAGCACCTAAACATGTTACTTGGAAACACTCTGAGGCCGGGGGGGGTCTCAGCTGTGTGGTCTCCCGCTCGGTCCGAGATAGGATTCAACCTTTTCGCCCTATACGCGAAAAGGCAGGGGGGGAGGCCTGGGGAGATGGGTGGCCTGAAAGCGTTGTAGGAACCGGAATTGGCCGCGAAAGCTCCGCCCGTTTAGCGAAAGCGCTGTTGCGTGATGAAGGGTCCGCCGTAGGCAAGCTCGACAAAGAAACCTTAAGGGGCCACGTAAAACGAAGAGTCAGAGAAGAGTGAGAACCGGACCGTGGAAAAGTGGGGGGGTAAGAGCGGAAGGATCACGCCGATCGGAAGCTATTGTACGAAAGAAAAGCTAATCCAGTTGCAGAAGGAAAACGGGGCCGGCAGGCAGACCTTCACACCATCCGTTTACCGGCGGACACCACAAAAAGTCCGAATAAATGTGCAGAGGGTTTCTGTTGCTGAACAGCTTAGACCGGGCGGGGAGCAAGGAAACCATGTAGCCTCAAGACTAAAGGAACGGGCAAAAAAGCGCAAGTTCAACAGAAAGTGGAAACGGGAAACAACAAAGACAGAAGGGTCGTCGGTCGGCCATCAGCGACCGTCCCCCAACCACCTAGGGAAAAAAAGGGCGGGACGAATGGCGGCAATCAAGTAAAATCGTGATCGCGAGCGGTAACGGCGCAGGCCAGGTGGGACGAACCCGGCTGGCTAAAACGTAAACAAAACGAAAGTCCGAAATAAAAATTTCAGCAGACATAAGAAAAGTCAGGGGTCCTCGGGAAGAGGCGTGTGACCTGAGGGAGAGGTGGGGGGTCTAGGAAAAAGTTCAAGTTCAGGCCCGGAGGAATAGTTGAAGATCTACACCAAAGGGCGAGGGGAAGGAACGCCTCCGGAGGTCGTCCGACCAGGAAAACGCTAACCTTGGAGCGGGCGGGCCTGTGAAAAGGGCCTCAAGTAGAGAAGATATCAAACACAACTTAGGAGTAAAAAGATAGGGGCGGGAACGGCTGCGCAGGGTGTCACTGACCAATCCAGAGCGCAGCCTCAGCATTCAAAGCTGGAATAAAATACTAAGGCGATCACTCTGTAAGAGGCAGGAGGGAATCTCTACGGAATGCTGATTGGAGTGCTGTTAAGCGGGAATAAAAATGAAAGAAAAAAAATCAACATGCCTCGCTCGTGTCGCGAATTGGGGAAGATGGATTGTTAACGAGAAAGCTAAGAAGGAAAGATAAAAGGGGGGTCGCCAAGCATGTGGGGACTAAAGGTCTGGGTGCTCTGAAAGGAAGGAGACCGTCCTACACGGTGACAGGTTAGGAGCCGATCCTGCCGCACCGGTTCTAAAAGGGAGCGGGGGAAAAGCTGGTAAGTCGAGGGCCCTAACCAACTAAACGACTGAGAGTAAAGATCAATCGGGTCACTGGGGGAAGGAGGAGAAATTAAAGGCTATAATGTGTTGACTGAAGAAGAGATCCAAGGGTCTCTATAGCGAATAAAACTTCCTAAGAGGTCGGAATCACTCCAAAAGCATTCGGCTACCGCGGAGGAAGTGGGGTTTTCATCCGATGGATGGGGATGGTTTCCTAGAGGGAAGGCCTTCCATTGTCCAAGACTGCGCAATGAGCCGACGCGTTCTTAGAACATAGGGAGATTTTCGCGGATCAGGGGGCGCTCACGCGGGTACATCATCCTGTTTAGTCCGGTCAGCAAACTCGTCATGTGAAGGAACCACCGGGCAGCGGTGACCTCAAGTCATGGCAAGCAACAGGGGGCGAAGCGACAGAGAGAGGGATGAAGTCTTAGAAAAAACAGATCGAAGGAAAATCGACCATGATATAGACAGCAAAGGAGAAATTAAAAGGGTCATATATAGACGAGCGCCGACACGGAAAAGATGGAATCCATGGACAAAAAGAAAAAAAGAGTCAAAAGTTATCAGGCAAAGACAGGGAGGGAGTTAAAGATGGGGGGGGAAAGATTAATTCGCAGAAAAAAAAAAATACAAATCCATGCGATTGAAGACGAAGTGATGGAGGTGAAATAAATCACGAAAACAGTTCGGGAGAAGTCCGAAACAAAAAGCAGGACGAGGGGTGGGGAAGCTGAAAAAAAGTGTTTGGACATCAAGGAATGGCGGGTCAAGAAGGGACCGGGAGAGAGGAGGTACGCTGGTGGATTGGAGAATCGCAAGGAGAAGTATGCTCACAAATGGCGTAAATTCCCGGGGGTAGGATCTAACAGCCAGGAGCAGCCATGGAGACGCAAAAAGCACGCCCGAGTCAGAAAGCGGCAAAAGAATTTTTCCAAGACAAAAGGGAAAGTAAAAGATCACGGTGATCGGTGGCGAGGAAGAGAGAGACGTACGCATCAAAGGAAAAGGCGTCGAGAGGCAATCTCGGAGGAGAACGTCAGAGGCCGGTATACCCGACGCCTCGTGAGAACGTGCCCCGCGGAAAAACCCAGAAGGATGCAGAAAAAAAACCTGAGAAAAAATGCAATGTGGGGGGTCAAGGCGAAGGTGGGGGGGGGGGGGACGACTCCTGGGGGGGGAGCAGGGGGGGGGGGGGTAGGGGCTTTGCCACCACGGGGGGGGGGGGGGGAGGGTGGGGGGCGGGGTGTTGTGTAGGGGTGGGGGGGCGTTTGGTGGGAGGGGGGGGGGGGCTGGATGTGATCTTCCTAGACTTGGGGTTGGGGGTTACGAGGGGGGGAATCAAGGTATATCAAAGGGTAAAAGCAGGACCGGAGAAGGTCCTAACTTTTTATGAGGGATGAAAATAGTCGCTGGGGTGCATAAGACAGATCGGGCTGGATGCAGTTTGAGGGCTCAATCAAACCGACTCAGGGTAGGTTGGGGGGGGGGTGCAATGGGGGGAACAGAACCCAATCTGATCAAGACAAGGCAAAGTAGTTCATGAGAAACTGGCAACCGAAGACTATGAGAAGGACAGGACGGGGGAACTCTCATCTCGCAAAGTTATGGGGAGTAAAACTGAGAGAGAAGAGGGGGGGAGGATCAAAACCTGACTTGTCCTATCGCCTGAGCGCCGGGGGTTTAACAGGAAAGCACTATCGCTCCCGTTCCGCTGAATAAAAAGAGTTTGCTTTGGGTGGCACAAATCTTAAAATAAGGAAAGTCGCAGTGGGAATATCCTGCAAAACGTCAATCGAAGAATCAGGAAAAGCCATTCGTTGTTAAGGAATCGAAACAGGAAGTCTCGGGGAAAGCCGCTTAACAGGCTGGATATACCAAAACACCAAGAGCAACACTGCACCGGGGACATCGGACAATATTAACGCTTGAAAGACAAAGAAATGAAGTGAACAGGGATCACGAATTCGACACAAAGCAAGTTGAGTGAGGCAACCACATGACTCGCGACCGGTATAGCGAACAACGGCGCCTGAGGGCATGCGCTGGTCGATGAAGCCAAAAAAAAAAAAACAAGGGTACACGTAGAAGAAAGCGGCAGGGGAAAGTAGGACCGCGACGACCTCGATCCAGCTCTTAGACTCTGGAATTAAAGGCGGAACATGAGGAGGAATCACAAGGAATAACGCCGAAAAAGAGGCGGCTACTGTGTCGAAGGAAAAATTCTGTGGGGGGGCTGACGGGGCGAGGGCCGCCGCGAAGGAAGTGTTACACTGGAGGCCTCAGGGGGGAAAAGTCGGAATCAATTCCTTCGAACGAACCGAGCGCCAGGCCTAAGTCAGGATTAACCAAGACGCTCGCAACTGTCGTCGCCGTGGCGGGGGGACACGGGGGGGAGGTTCACCCCGCCGAATTGGAAAACTAAACATCGCGAGGCATCTGGAAGAAAGGGACGGAGAAATTTCACCCGCACAGCTATGGGAAGAAGAAACTGAGGGAGAGGGAGACTTACATCTTCAACCCACTACGAAACAACAAACCAAAACCCCCACGGGGGGAGTCGGAAGCGAAAGCTTCTCTGGGGGAGGAGGAGGTCGAATCAACGGGAAAATATTCGCGTACCGGTTCTTAGAAGCGCCTGCAGGCGGAGATCCGTAAGAGGGTGAGCGCTCACTGCTAGTGGCCGAAGGGGGTAGAGGAAGCACCGCCGAGAAAGGGAGGAAAGCTGGTAAAGGTGATCCGGATGCAAGAAGCGAAACAGACCAGGTAGCGAAAGGGAAGTCAATTACGCTACATGGGGAGGGACAGGCGAGAGAGAGTTGACTATCCGCAAAATTCGAAGATTCGAAAAACAAGAAAATTCGCCCGAAGTCGAATGGGCCGCTAAAGGCTAGGCCAAAACCGAATCTCTTCTTCACCAAAATCGAAAGTCCAAAAGAGATTTGTGTACGGGCTGACGAGAGAGAGGCGTGAATTGTCAAGTCAGGAAACATGGAGCGTCGTCAACCTTCATCGGGAACGGAACTTTGATTCAAAGTCCTGTCCTGCGTAGAACACGAAAGAGAGGCGGACAGTCTGAAGAGAAAAACAGGACGTCCGTACCCACCACCTTTTACAAGGGGAGTGGCAGCATCCGGCCAGGATCGGCAATCAGAGGGACGGGTCTTCGGAGCCCCGGGGGAACGGCCACAGGTTTGTTCTAAACAAAGGAGTTGGGGGGGCGACCAATAAGCCTAGGGCCTAGGGGAAAATTTTACAAATACGCAAGCCTTTTCAATACTCATAGAACTCGGAAGAGGCTAGAGGGTGTCTGTAATTCGTCAGTTCTGGACCTTAAGCAGAGATGAATGGGGCGTCAGTAAAGAGTCCCCCAAACTGGCAGTTGGAATTAAAATCATAGGTTACGGAATCTGGAAGCAGGACAATAAAGGGAGACGGGAGGCCGGTACTGAAAACCACAGGCAAAAGGCGAGGGGATCAAGAAAAAAAACGATTATTAAAAGAGAGATCTACAAAGCCATTACCCTTCAAGGACCCGGAAGAGAAGACGGGAGCTTTCCCTTGAAGATCAATCTGGGGAGGGAAAAAACAGGAGTCGTTTGCTTAATCCCGGACCGTTTGGGATGGGGAGCAGGAACTCTGGAGGAAGAGAAAGGTGACTGACGAAAGAATAAAAAAGAAAGGCGACTCTCTCTTTCTAGGTCGAGAAAAGAGCTTGTAAGGGTGTCCACGGACGGACAGGCAAAAAAGAGCCACGGGGGAAGGAAAAAGCAGGGCTAAAACCGCGGAAGAAGGACCGAAACGGGGGCCTGGTCATCCCTTGTATAGGGAGCCACGCCACTTGGGCTTTTGAATGTACCTTGGTTCTTAGGCCGCCTCACCGTCAGAGATCAGTGGTCAGCGGCGGAAGGGGGGAAAAGAGTCTAACATGAGCGTCCCGATGAAGGGGTTGACAAGGGCTCTGGGAGGTCCTGTATCAAATGTAGGGATCACCTATAAACATCTCTTTCGAAGGTAGCGAGGTTAATAAATGAGAATTTCGGAAAAATTGGAATCTCCGTTCTCTCCTGATGACTGCGAACTGTGAAGATGTCCATGGGGAAACTTCGTCGGAACATCAAAAGTTGCGCTGGACTGAAACGAGCTAGAGAAGGCCACAAGAAGTAAAGTTCATCTCCGACCAAGGTGTACTGACCGGCAACGACGGGGAAGTGAATCCGTAGACCATTCAGAAAAAGGTGAATAACTGGGGGCTAGTGAAGGGGAGGCCGGATCTAAGGCCAAAAGAAAAATGAGAGCTCACACCATTATCTCTCAACTTCAATTTCGGGGGAGAAAAGGTAGAAAGCTATCGGAAGGGACAGCGGACGAGGGGAAGAATCGAAAACCAACCACGATCTTACGTTTGCCGAGATAAGGTTTCGGAGGTTAAGAAAAAGGAATCAATAAAAAAAAAAAGGAAAAAAAAAAAAAAAAAAAAACCATAAAACCAAAAAAAAGAAAAAAAAAAAAGGTAAACCGAAAGCTCTAAGATTCCTTTAGAAATAGAAACCTAAGCACAAGAAAAAAGGGCAGGGAGGTTCCGTGCATTTACAGAGGACGAGGGTAAATCGGGAAATTACAGAAACGACCTGAAAAAAAACAGAGGAGATGTCTACTGGAAGAAATATCTGGGGGGAGTAGGCGATGAGAGAAGGAGTCAGAATGTCGCGGTGAAATTATCTCCTTGAAATAAAAAGAAGACATTTGACTCAAAGCAAAAAAACAGCACGAAAAGGAAACCCGCTGGGGCAAACCGGCGAACGGAGTAATACTGATCTAGAGATCGGGAGTTGGAAGAGAACCATTATATAAAGGACGCGGAAGGAGCCGGGCAAAGACCGGCCAAAAAGTTATGCACACAGTCGGGGCCCCGCGTCGGAGCGCCCAGCAACTCTCGAGCGAACCCGAAAGAAGAAGTGATCTCTTTTAAAACCGCTATGGGAGAAAGGGGGAGGATTTCGGGGGGAAGAAACTTCTGGGCAAACGATGCGAAGGTCACGGCAAAGGGGCAAAGGACATCTTGGTAGTTAAATTCTTCGGCCTTATCGGTACCCTATCACAGTGAAGGTAAATAGGCGGTGAGATATCCAAGGGTGGTCGAGGGAAGTACTCTGCGAAGCGCTGGAAGGAGAGGATTCCGATGGGGGGCTGCATGATTTCAGGAGCTGGGGAAGTTGAATCAAGAGGAAGGAGAGATACGTTCACAAAAAGTGAGCTGGATAACTGTGCCCGTTGGCGAGATAGGCTTGAAGAGATCCTTCTCTATTCGCTACAGGAAGCCTCTAGGAGGACAACAACGTAGTATGAAGAAGAGAATGCTCAAAGGGGACGGGACCGACGGATGCGACGGCGGGGGGGATCCTACAACCTTCCCGTTCTACATCGAAGAGGGAGGGACAAGGTGAACGGCACGCCCGAGCTTCAACCGCAGCTGCAATAAAGAGAGAAATCCGCGCAGGTAGCCTCACTTAAATGAAGCAGTCGCAGGCGCGTAATCCGACGAGTCTATACTCCACAACGCATCGAAACAGAAGGGACCGTGTAAAAGACACGCGGAGCGAAAACGAGGTGAAGAATGAATAGGACCGCATTTAATCTACTTCGAGCACGAAAAAAAAAGACATTGGAAAAGGGGAGGGCACCTCAAAAAAGTAAGTACCGAGAAGCAGGTCGGCTTTGAGAGTAACGGAAAGAATCATTAGATGTGAACAGGAAACGGGGAACGATGACACTGTTCGTGGAGCCGCTACGGGAAGGGGAGGGAGGGGTGAAACGAGGATCAAACAGATGGGGAAGCGAGGAGCCGGCGCTATCTCTGATTCTTCAAGGAGGCATCTATTCTCACGCAGTGGAAAAAAGGAATTCGCCGGGACTTTTAAAGAACTAGAGTCTTAAGGGGATGGTGTCTGATTGGGATAAAGGCTAACGCCTCTAGGGGGCTTGGAGTCCTGCATAAGTCAGGACGCGAAGTAAGGCGAGAAACCTCCTCAAAAAATAAGCTCGACTCGTGAGAAAACCGCCGGAAAACTAAATGGTCCAGCTGTCAAAATGAATAAGAAAGTCAAACTCCTGAAGGAGCGCGGAAGCATCTAGGAACAATCTTTCATGACTGATCTATTAAAGGTGGTAGTCAGCATACATGCAGGGACGAATTCATCGGAAATCAAAAGACGGAAAGAAAAGAAGGTCTAGGAAGATACACGCTAGTGGGGGAGGAGCTCGTCAAAGGGGCTTCTATCGTTCTGGCCTTTAGAAAAGACCTAACTTCATTGCATCCTGGGTGGGGTATCTGGAATAGCCTTCATCTGTTAAGATTTGGATCAGGAAAGGAGAAGGGGGAAGATAGTAAACACTCCTTTTTCTTTATGACGGAGGAAGAGGCAAGCGACATCCAGGTGATGAAACGGCATTACCTATTGGTCTGGGGAAAAGGTCAAAAAAAAGGAGGTGCATGACACGAAAGAGCGACGTGCAGATCAGGAAACGGGAGGGACGAAGTCTTTTCTTCGAAAAAAAAGAAAAACGAGGCGAATGGCACATGAGACCCATAGTTTCAAGGGGAGGTAAACACCCAAAGCAAAAGAAAATAGGTTCTCCTATATCGTGTGTGCTCGGATCTTGGCGGGGGAATGCTGACCAATGTATCAACCCTTCAAGGTCCAGAGGCAAAACCAGCTTCAGGAAGAGTCATGGATTACAAGAACGCTGGGCTGGTTTGACTTTCGCCAAAAGGAAGAGACCTTCAAAGCCGAAGAGGGGATAACCAGCTCAGAATACCAATATCGGCATAAGGGTTCACTTTATGCTGAAATTAGGAAGGAAAGGTGAAAGCTAAAAAGGTCACGCACAGGGGGAATAAGGGCTGTAAGAGGTGAACAAAAAAATACGAAGAAAAGCCTTATGGAGACGCAGGAAGGCCGGAGGGAGATCTTTTTGTAGGTTCATCTCGCATCGGAAAAGGGAGCGGCACCGAAAACGGAGAACGGGGGGAAATTCGAAATGCAGTGAACGAGTTCAGGTCCGGGAGGGGAGTCCGAACCAGCTGGCTGAAGAAAATCTCTGATCTTACACAAGGCCAACCAAAAGCCAGCCGACGGGAAGATCAATCCAATCACAACAAACTGGATGCGGGATAGTCGACGTAAGGAAATAAAGTGGGACCGGCAACGGGAGGAGGAAGTGCCTGCATCTTCTTAGGGAAAACAATAGGAGAGGAATAAAAAACGTGGTCAAGACGATTTGAAGAACGCGAGAAAAAGCTGCGGAAGAGCACGGTACGAGGAAGAGAATTAAAATCTCCTGCAGCCTCAAAAGGACAGAGAGGAGAACCAGATAATCTCGTGACCGTTTTGCTGGGTCAAAAATCGAATTCTCCTCGAATGATCACAGAAGGTGTGGACTCAACCGAATGGCAAGTCCCGCAAGGGGACTCCTATAAGGTTCCGGTGAAAGCTCCGGAGGGCGGAACAAGGGGAGCCTAATTGCGTAGGGGAGGGAGCTGGTGGGGAGAAGGGCGAAAAGAAGAAATGCTTGTGAATCCAGAAAGATTTAAAGGCGACAAGGCCGAGTTGGTGAAAAGAACAAGAAATGGACGCGGGGTGCGAAGAACTTCTCATGGAAAGAAACCGCCACCAGCGGTTCACGGGGTAAGTAGCCTGGGGTTTAGGACCAGGGGTTAATGAAAAAAAAGTGTGGCCCAGCGGAAAAATCGGGGGGCCGGTGCATTCGCAACTGGGGGAAGGCAAGGGGGAGACGAAACGGCTCATAGCGGAACCTAGGCGGGAGAAAACACGCGCTCCTCTCAGGTCTGCACACATAAAGGTGAACTGTGAAGGAATCGCCCGAATAGGGGCGGGGTGACAGGAAAAACTGGTAATTCCTCCGGCTGAATCCGTAAGAGACCCATATTGCCGACGGGAGAGGAGGGCCGAAAGACGGAAGCGAAAAAAGTGGGAGGAAAGTTGACAGAGATCGCACCATTACTCTCTCCAAGGGACGGAGGGAAAGGTCTGAAGAAAATCTCCTCCATAGAAACAAAGGTAAATGAAGAAACAAACCAACGAGCTTCAGAGAGAAGAATAACATTCTGGGCATGAATAGAAGAGGGAGAAGAGAAAAAAATAATGTAGTCGATGACGAAGAAGAGGTTTAGGTCCTAATCACTATCAATCGGTATAGGTCTG
>Ga0179593_1434728_pt1 | contig 16138 bp, 19 predicted proteins | sample CZODoug2_1_08_16_FD_185931 | JGI IMG/M metagenome (GOLD analysis project Ga0179593, IMG submission 185931) | Vadose zone soil fungal communities from Angelo Coast Range Reserve, California, USA - CZODoug2_1_08_16fungal (PacBio error correction) | ecosystem: Environmental > Terrestrial > Soil >...
CCGGAGCGTAACAGGCATAGGAGAGCGCCAGAGCAGTGGGAAGGGGGGAACTGGGGAGTCAAGGCTCGTCCAGTCAGGAAACAACCCAGTTTGACAAAATTGCGCGGGCGAGTTCGAGAAGAGATTTTTGGAAAAACGGGAAGCGAAAAAAACCCCCTCCTGACACTCAAAGCAAAGAAGACGCACTGCCCGACAAAGCAAAATCGAGAACCACGCCCTGCGGAAAAACAAAAAGGGGAGGGTGGGCGCACGGTGAAAAGGAAATTATACCAAAAGACATTCCTTTACATTAGATTCGATTTAGGGGGCACCCCAGGTAGACGAGAGAAGTAAACGAAGAAGGAACGACGGTGTACGGCAGGAAAAAAGGTTTTCAGGGGGAACTGGGCCGGCGTGCCCCGAGGAAAAAGACCCTCAGGCGGGGAACCGGCCAGGGAGCCGCTGAGGAAAATGTTAAGTACCTCTAGGGGAGCCGGAAAACGTGAAGAAAACGGTTGGTGGCCGCACTGAAAAAAGCCCTCCTACAGCACGATATAAGAGAAGAGAACACGGGCAGCCCGCAAAACGGGCAAAAAAAGTACTGCGGAGGGGGAGGTGGACCGCGAAAAGAGGTAGGCGAACCGTTGTGCAGTTAGTGGGGAGTAATTTCCACCCTGCACAGTCTTTGCGACGGAGAGGTCTTATGCCCAGGTGGGCAAGTTCTCGGCAGTCGAGTTTTGGACCTCCTTGATCCTTGCGGTGAGAGAGAAAAACGCCAGTATCTATCCGTACGGGACAGGCGGTTTAAATCCGTGCGAAAGTCCAGGGGGCCTGGGGTGTAGGAAGGCGGTGCGTGAAAGGCAGCGGATTGGGGACGGGGGGGGGTGCTATTTTTCGGAAAACGAAGCCTCGGAGGAAACTTGGCGGCAGGGGGCGTGAACATGGAGGAGAATCGACAATTCAGGAAATGCTGATAGAGGAGGAGTTGTAAACTAGGCCTTGCGAGGATCGGTAGAAAGAATATTCGTACGGGGGCAGTAACGAGGGGGGGACGTTTAGTTAGCAAGAGGCAAGTCGTCTTGTTCGGGAATCGCTTGTATCTTTGGTCCACTTTTGATTGCGGACTGGAGTCTGGGGGAATTTTTAACGGTGGACTGTGTGGTGGAAGTGTAGTGGGATGTGGTCGGGGGTTCTCCTTTACTCACCCATCACAAGGGAGGGGGGGTTGGGGTGAAATAAAGGAAAAGGGATACATGAGAGAACGGTGAACTCCCGGAAGCGGGGCCCTCGAATGTTTAGAAGAGAAAGGAGGGTGGTTCTGTTCGTGGGCGGCGGGAGAAAAAAGAGGACTTATGACTCTTCGCTTCCTTGGGGAAGTCCTCTTATGGCGAGTAGCCATAGGGCAGCTGGGGCTAGATGTAACAGTTGGAAGTAGCAACAAGGGAGGGCGTCGGTCTTTCAGGGGAGGCCTCATTATGGAGTGGCACTCATGAAGGGGTGGTCCGGGGATCGACAGGGGTTATGGCCGGCGCGTTAAGGTCTTAAAAAATTCAATGGGAGGGGGACTTTCATTAAATCGAGAGGGAGGCGGTGCTCACGACTGTGTCGCATGGCGTCAAACAAAAACCAGTATGAGACTTCCCAAAGGGGATTCTTATTACTAGGATTGTACCGTGGGAAAAGGACAAGGTGGTCGCGAAACTCAAGGATCGGCCTGTCATCACAAACTTTTTTCTCTGGTGACCTAACAAAGTCCAGGGTCGCAAGGTAGACTGTTTCCGCAGGGCTCTTCTGAGAGTAGTAGGGTTGGGCCTCACAGGAGTCCACACAAGTCCCTGGGAAAACACAGGTGGAGTAGAATGAATCAGTACTTTGCTAAGGAATTTGAGGAGAGTGGGCATTGCAGTCAGGGAGCCGTTGGACACAGAGACATTGGAAGAAGGGTCGTGCGGAGGTAGGTGAAAATGTCAGATGAGGGCCTCTGACAGGAAGAGGAGTCTGGTTTCCCTCAAGCTCTGACTTGTGGGAAAGCTCTGCTACCATTTTCCTAACTGGGGGGGAACAGCTTGTTTTAACGTTTACCTTACGAAAGGGACTGTATGCGTTTGGAACGGGGCAATGTCCTGGTCCGAGAGGAGGTTTAAACACACCTTTCGAGGGGGGGGGGAAAAGGGGGGTTTCGGGGGAGGTGTGCCGGGAAAATGGCTGGCTTTGGGAAAAGGGAGAGCGGAACTGTAGCGAAGGGGCTGGGAAGGCAATGGAGGGGCAGCGCGAGGCAAACGGGGGATGGGGGGGGAGCAACTAACGTGTTTCGGGATCAAACGGCTGCGGAGGGAGGGTTCCCATAAGGCTTGAAAAAAACAAGGAGGGTAAAGGGGGGTTAGACCAAGAAAACCATAAAAGAATTCGTAGCCCCCCTGGAAAGGATTCGAGGGGGTACATCTTGGTCACGGCGGCTAGGGAAGGCTCGCCGTGTCTCGTATCCTGGTAGTGGGAGGTTTTCGTCTGTTGGGAAAAGTTGGGTGGGTGATTTTTTAAAAAAGAAGCTGCGGGCAAAAGAAAAGGGTCCGCCTTCTCAAAATGTGGGATAGTAACGGAGGAAATGAAAGCCAGTACGGGCGGAACTGCTCGTGGGGGGAATTGGTTAAGGGGAAGGGTGAAGAAGCCGGTCTGGGGGCCGGGAGCGCTGGGGGCCCACCTGGAGAAGACTGAAGGAAGGGGTTGTCTGGAAGGATTCACTTGTGGCGGGTAGCCGGGTGATTTAGAGGTGGTGATGAGCCCGCGGGAAGGGGAGGCAGTTGTCTCCCAAGTCGGACGTACTCCACCCAGAGGAGAAGTCTAGAAGAATGGGGAATGCCTACGCTTGTAAAAAGAGAAGGGGGTGCGACCGTGCTCGGAGCAGAAGAGTTTTGCACCGTGGTCTGCATCTCCCAAGAGAAGAGTGTTTCACAGGTGTACATGGGAGCGAGACAATTGCGCGGCAAAAGGGGACAGAAATCTCGAGGAGGTCGGGCGTCCGTCTTGACCTGAGGTCTTAGAGGAGCTACAAGAAAGACCACTTAAGAACCAAACCTCTCCCGGGCACCTTGGAGGCAGAGAAAAAGTATGTAAAGGGCCTCTTTCTTAGACAGTCTCGTTGGTCTAAAGGTGTGAAAACGCTCGAAGACGGGGTTCGGCGCCAAGGCTCTGGATGGTTTCGAAGGAGACGTCCTCGGGCTATATACCCGGGTTCTCAAACACCAAAAAAATAGAGAGGAAAAGCTAGAAAGAAGAAGATGAAACTCTAGGAAACCGCCCTCACGGTGCTAAATATAAAAAATCTGCAGACGCAAAACCCTCGACCCAAACATAAGCAGGAGACGAACTCTGGAAGGGTTCACTAAGGGGGGAAGCGCCGGAAAGAAAGCTGCAAAACGTAATGGGGGTCGCGGTGTCAGAAGAAAACGTAGGCCCAGCAAGTAACCCCTAACCGCCAAACGCGGAGTCTGAGCCCAGTGCAAAGATAAGAGAAGGCGGCTCGCGACCGAAAAATATACAATCGAGGGGATATTTGTAGGATGCAAGCGAAACCACTCGCTCCGGATAGGTAAATCTATGTCCTAAGTCCTCAAGAGAAGGGAGGCTAATGAAATAACGAAACTGCTATTTTTTGAGAAGGGAGGTACGGGAGTAGACCGGGAAGAATGCACTTACGTCGGCAGAGACAAAAACTCCGTAGAGACGAGAAAAAATAGAAAGGAGGTCTGACGCCTCAGAAAGTCAATAGGAAAGGGGTACCCCAAGAGCCGCTCAAAGAAACGTATACCGAACAAAGGCAAAAACATCACCGGAGAAGAAAGAAATGTTACTGGGGAAGGGTCCTCAAGAGGACAAATGACACAGTGATAAGGTGCGGACAGGAGGAGGGTCCGAAATACTGGGCTCAGAGAAGAAACACATCAAAAAAGTAGGCACCGCCGCCCAAACCCTTAGAGGAGCCTTCCCGAGACCTCCCGCTATTTAAGAGGTAATCCTCGAAAGAAATATAAAACAGGGTTCACGCCGGAGGACTAGTGCGCAAATGGTATTAACAATTAACAAAGAGGGGGAGGTCTCCTGGATAAAAATGGAGAAAAAAGGAAGCGTCATCCGTGAAAGCAACGGAAATTTCTGCCAAACGCCATAGGAGAAAAAAAAGGAAGTAGTAGAAATGTGTAGCGATTGAAAAGCTAGTTCCCCTTTTCGATACTCCCTGAAAGCAGAGACTAAAAGTTCGAACATCAAAACGCGGGCCACCAAAGTAAGCGATACAGAACGGTGTGTCAACCTCCCGTCGGGGGGACATTCAAAACGAGACGTAGAATCAACGGATTACACGCCAAGGAATTGAGGAGCCGGAGACCCAGAAATGTCGAAGAACGTTTTTACAGGTTCGCAACCTCCTTTCGCAGCACAGATCGAATGGAAAGCGGCATCAGCTCAAAATCCGAGGGGGCATCCCTTGACCTAACTGACCGTAAAACGCCTCTCGACTAGTCGGAGCGTTGTACAAGAATGAGCAGGGGCGGGCCGGCAGAAGAAAAAAAGAGAATCGCACAAGAACGGCGATGGCGCGGACGGTGTGGCATGCCAGTGAAAGAAAGGGGGGTAATCAGAAACTGACGCCACCTGAAGCCTTCGCGAAAAGGTAGGGTCAGAGAGAGGAAGGCAGTGTCAAAGAACCATTAGACGGACCCTTCTTTCGGAAGACTCTTGGATTGAAGCTCCAAAGCCGGGAGCCCTGCGAATCTCCTACATCCGACAGAAGTTTGAATTCCTCCTAAGAAAAAGGAGCCGCCCCAACAGGATCAGAAGCCAAAATCAGACGGCTATAGGACCATGCCGAAGTCGACAAGGGAATAATGAAACTCTTCGCCGACTCCAAGTCGGCCCGACAAGGAAGAACTCTACACGGTAGAAGAAAACTACTGGGTCTCCCGGACACAAAAGCAACTTTGGCTTAAAAACGATTCCAAGAAGGACACACCTTACTGGCTAAGAGGGCCCGACCGATCCGAAAAAAAAAATATCGAGCAGAAAAGCTGCGGGGAGATAAAAAAAATCACGCAACTACACCCGACGGAAAAAAGGGGAACAACAAAGCAACGTTTCTTTGGGAGGCTCCAAAAATTCAGGGACCGTAGAAAGCCTTGTACCTGCAAAGTCACACCCCACAAACCCGAAAAATCCGATGGAGTTTCCACAATTCGGAGAACCGACAAAGCCAGAAAGAGTCAAACAAACTGCAAACCTACACAGGAGCCCCGGGAAACCGTCGAAGAAACGAATCACTCACAAAACGAAAACCGGGGAGGAAAGACAGTTCGCATGGAAGAACTTAGGGGGAGACTGCCATCCACTAAAGTGGCAGCAAGATAGAGGAAACAGTTACTCCTCGCCGGGGGATACCGTCGTCTGGAGGACTTGTTCCAAGCAGAAGAGCAATCAGAGCCGCAGCTTACTCCGTCTAGTAGGAAAACTCCAGGGTCCTCGAAAGACCACGGTTCGGAAAGAAGTTCGCAGTCCCAGCACGCCTTCGAGTTCGCCCCCTAACCCAAGTCATGGGCTGACCGAACATCAACTCCACTAGCCGACCAAGAAAACGCGTGCAGACGGATACAACCGAAGAAAAAATCAGGAGACGCTGCCTGGCGCAAAAAAGCCTAATCAAAACACAACAACGGGAGGAAGGCGGTCCCCGACCGCCTCGAAACCCGAACCGTGGGCAGACAAATGAACTACAGCCAAAAGGGGAGACCAGGAAAAGCCTCATGGTGGTGCACAAGGATCACCCGCCAAACGACCCGAATTAGCCGCTCTACGGAGGGGAGGCCGCAAAGGTACAGCAGAGGAAGGAGGGACGGCAGCTGATAGTCTACACGAGGGGTCTATACGTGTACACCTTCTGTGCAGTAGGATCGTGCATGCAGTGGTACCACCAAGGATGAATGCCGTAGGGGGCAAATAGGTTAATGACCAGACTTTGCTGCCGCGGACCTGAGGAGGGTATAGGCCACAAAATGAGAGGGGCATTTTCTTGAGATTGAATCGCACGAGAAAACAACCAAAAGGCCAACTTGGGGGCCTTAAAAAAAAGCGGACTGTCTATGTTGCGGCGTCGCCGAGGAGAAACTGCGTGGTTTAATACATCAGAAGGAAATCCTGGAAGAAGATGGCTTAAATAAAAAAATTACCCTGATGATCGCGAGGGTAGGAGGGACTCCGAGGCGGTGATTCTTTGGGGGAGAGATTAGCTTGGTCGGTGTCAGGGGAAAGGGCGGTTCGGGCATGGTCTGAGGGTCGGGTTGTGTCTGATGAAAGAAAGGGCTCGAAGCGAGGGGAAGAGCACGGGGGACCCAAGGTGGAATGACTTGAAGATGGACATAAAAGGGGACCTGCAAAGCTTCGCAAGATTCATCAGATGAATAAGAAGCGATGGATCCAAACAACACAACGCTGATGAGGAAAATGGGGGAAGATCGGAACCACAATCAGCGTCCCTCTCCAACGGATCGTTGTGTTCCTGGTAAAAGGGCTGCAAATTAATTCTCGAGGGAAGGAAGAAAAATGGTTTTGAGAAAAAGTTCTCGGAGTTAAGCAGTTCTGGACCCGGTCATCGAAAAAACGACCCTCGTACAAAGAAGAAACCGCTAAAGAGAGCTTCCCTAACCCGCATCGAGAATAACGAGCTCGGCGGCCTCACACAGCGATGTTGGCAAGAAGAAAGAGGGGAACATTCCTGCCTTAACGGAGGATGATATGTCACCTCATTTTCCTAACGAAAATAACAGCAGCCCTCAGAGGGACCGCAGGCGGGGGGGAGGAAAGACAAGGTTTAACAGGGGGGTGGGTGGAACCGGAAGAGGGCACCAATGAAACACGCCAAATCAGAGTTGGAAGGCCAATCGGCAGAAAGACCGCGGCCTTAAAACAAGGGTACCCGACCCCAAAGGGCCTCCCGCACCATTAAGGTGATTCGGTGACGCAAAGGCATAGCCCTAACGCGGAAAAGAGAGCAGGGATACTAAAAAATCGTCAAGACCGCGCCAAGCGGATTTGTAGCGAGGGTTGCCAGGCGAGTGTAGACTTGTGTCAGGGGAGGGGATCATGGCCCCAGATGAGGTGTGAGTCCCTGAAAATGGTTGGGAAAGGCAGGGGGGGGGAGAGTTGGACTAGGAAGTATATTGGAGAGACGGCTTCGAGTCGGTTAGGTGTTCAGCCCGGGGGCGCGCATCCTTTCCTTTGAAACGGGGTAAGGTCCGTCGTTCCGCTTGTTGGATAGGGACAGGAACTAGGTTCGGTGGATGGGGGCAAGAGGGAGTTCGGAAGTGATCGTGGGATATGGTCAGTGGAGACCCGGAGTACAACGAGGCGAAAACGTAAGGATGTAGAAAGAAGAGCTTATGGGGGACGGGAGGGACTAGTAGGATAGGGGGGGAAAAGGACCTGCCGGGCCGGGAGAGGCGAAAGCGTACAGGGGAGTCCTCGGGATAGTGGTAAGGTTGGATGCTGAAAAAAGGCACGGACATGATTTTTCGCGCCCAGAAAGAAACGTGGAGCGGGGGGAGGGGATGTAGTCTGACTAAAATGTATTTTAAGGGGGGGTCGCCGGGGGGGGGAGAGGCGGTTTGGACGGGGAAAATCCTGGGGTCTTTGGAGGTTCCGCCATGGTGCGCAAATGAAGACATTCTTTAGGGGGGGGGGGGGGTGGGGTCCTGGTAAGAATTCAAAGGAGTATCATTACTTCTCGACGAATCTACCCGGCAGAAGCCTCGACGAAGGGTTCTCTCCGGGGCTTGGTGTCTTTGCTGGGAGCGCTCTCGCGGGGGAGGGGGAGGGGAGAGGGGTCTTCCTTGGTTATCCTCGTGGGAAGAGTCAAAAAAGGGGTGTCTGGTATGGGAATAGGGTGGCTAGCACAGGGGTGCGGCGGGGCTTTTTCGGGATAAAATACTGGGGAAGGTAGAACTCCAGGGAGTCGTCCGTTAAGGGAAGGGGGATGAAGCTAGGGAGTTCGTAGAAAATGGGATTCTGGACATCTCGAAGAGGGCGGCGGTGCGTCACGACCTGGGAGCGCTTGCTTCGCTTAGGTCCCAGTGTTCGTATATGGTAGGTCACCCTGTTTTGCCAGAGGTCCGTCGGACTTGCCAGGGCTGAGGGGAAATGAAAAGCGGCTGGGAAACACTGAACGCTTGTTGGGAGTTGAAAGGTTACCAACCCATGCGCCTTTAGAGAGCGTAGGTACGTAAGCTTGAGGGGTTCGCCTGAGGGTCATATTTGGGGGAGGAATACCAAAGTACAAACAAGGACCAGGTCCCCAACGTTTGTCGGAGCCGTCTCTAAAACTGCCGTTGAGAGGCGCGGGTGCTTTCTTTTTACATCGTATGCTCTTGTGGTTATATAAAAAGGGGCTACGTTGCGCTGTGGTCCTTTAGGTAACATGGCGGCAACTAAGACGGGAGAGCGAGACGCGGGCGGCCAGGGGAGCATTTTTGTAACCGTGTCATGAGGGAGGAAACCATGGTCCTCAACGGGGACGTAAGTGGTGAGCCGGTGACCAGGTCTCCTGACGGGCTGTGGCGGTTAAAATAGCCTGTAAGAGAAGCGGCGGGGGGGGTCCACAAAGGGTCTGTGAAAAGGTTGTGGCGCTGGAGGGTTTGAGACCTTGCCGTTAGGAGGGAGGGGGGGAAAACTGAGCAGGGGACTCTGCCCCTGCGGACAGAAAGAACATCTCACTTCCGACTGTGGAAGGGGGGGGGGGGGGGGGCATCACGGTAGGGGACACTGAATTCCTGGAAAGAATGACAGGAAGGAGAAAACGCCCATATTCTTGTAGGGGGGGGTGAGACAGGGCAAAGAAAGAGGGACCTCTTATACAAGTTGCGATAAGGGAGAGGTCAAAGATTCAAAGAATGGGGAAAACATCGGGTTGGGCCGGGAATGGCTCAGTTGTGGTCTGTGGGTGCAATAGGTTTGAAAGGAGGTGGGTGAGCAAACCAGTAGAAGGGCTAGGAAAGGACGCCTTCAGGGCAAGGGTCTCCGCGGAAGCGCAGAGGGGAGGCAAAGGGGAAGCGAAGGGGTTGAGGGTACGGGGGGGGGGGTCTTTACTCCGTCGGGGCGGGATCTCGGTACACACCTTTATCTGGGCAGCGGAGAAGACAGAAGAATTGTCAGGGGGTGGAGGATAACGCCCGCCAGGGCGAAGGGTCTACTGTCGCCAAGAAATATGAGTAAGTAGAGGCACCGCGAATGCAACGAAATCGGTTAGGAGGAAAGGTTGGGTGGAGGGAGGGGGGGAACAGAGGTGGGGTGGAAGCGAAGTGGGGAGGGGGAGAGCGGGGAGTGGGTAGGGAAGGTGGTGAAGGAGAAAGCAAGGTGCGGTCTCCTTCTTGGTAGGCGCGGAATGCAGAGAGGCCGTTCAAGTAAACGGTTTTGGAAAGGGCCATATGGAAAGGGGTTAGAACATCAGGGGGGGGGCCTGTTTATCTCGAAACGGGGCATTCATTTGAAGAGCAGTCGGGGAGTGGGAGGGGTCTGACTGGTTTCTTTACCGGGGATTGTTCAAAACACCAAAAATAAACTTTATCTAAAGCCTGAGAGAAGGGGACGCGGCTAAAGACCACCGGATTTCCCAGTAGGGAGGAGGATACCGGCATGGTCGGTTGCGTAGAAGAAGGCGTTAGCAAGAGCAACGACGGTGTAATAAAAGGAAAATCGCGCTGAGATAGAAACAACAACCAAAGGGGAGGAGGAAAAAGTATCTCATAGAGCGGGCCGCTTAGAAAGCCTCCGCGTGAGCCGACGAAAAGAGAAAGCTCAAACTCGGAGAAAAATAGCCGTATCCGAAATCCGAGAAGAATTTGTGGATGGCCCGTACCTGAGATTTAAGGGGGAAGGGGAGGGGGGTCTTTTCTCCGCCTACTAAGGAAAGAAAAGTGACAACCTTAAGAATCCACCAGAAAGAAAGGGATGGCTTCGCTACAGAAGGGGGAACAAAGTTAAGAGAAACGGGTTAACCCCCTTGGAGAGAAAAAAAAACAACTCTACTTAGAGGAGGTTTGGAGCTGCGAGAAAAGGACTTTAAAAAAATGTCTTCGCTTCCACTTCCTACTGGAAAGCTACCGCTCGAAGAGAAGAGAAGAGGAGCTCGGGAGAGCGGGGGGACTGGGGCCGATATACAGGCCCTAAAAAAAAAAACTGGCGGCAGTAAAAAGCAGCATCCCCGCAAGCTGCTTACAAAAAGAAGTCAGATGGCCCGGTCACAAACAGGAGACAAGGGAAAAACAAAAACCGTCACCCTAAAAAACTCAGGTCTCGAAAATAACGAAGTTGGTAGCAGACCAGACAAGAACGAAAAAGGGACTGCTTAGGGCATCTAAACGGTAAGTCTGATTTGGCTTACAAACAGCCGCAGGAAGGAGCTCAAAAAAATATGGAAACCCCCAAGAAAGACAAAGGGAGAAACCGGCCAGCTGACAGAGACCTCGTTGGCAAAATCTCAGAAAATTGGAAGAAAGAAGTTGGTTCCGAACGGGAACGGGGCGCCTGTCTGAACGTCATAGGGGGAGAGATGAAATTCACTTCGACTGAATGAGGAATCAAAGTCCCGATAAAAAATTCCTTCTAAAACCATCACGGGCGCTTCAATTGGAAAGGAAAAAAGATGCGAGTTCCCAGTCGTTAAGAAGCATCCTGAAATCCTAAAGAAAAGGGTATAAACCTCACCAGACTCCACCCCTTGATCCAATACTAAAGTTTTTTCACACAAGCAGGACCATGCAACAATAAAAAAGTAAAGAACGCTCGGAACGCGCCACTGCTAAGGGAAAACTCTCCCACTTCATTCCCGGAGGAACAAGGTCGCCAAGGGCGAGCAAACAGACGGGACAGTTGAGGGGGTCAAATAGGTCATCTAAGCCTGCGATACCGACCGACGACAGAACTCACAAAAACCGCGCCTCCCTCGTCGCACCCCAGAGCCGCCGAATGAAAGCCCCACAAGCAAAGAATCAGAAAGCTCAAGAAGAAGCGAAGTAGTCTCCTCCACCCTGGTGGTTCCAGTTTTATAAGAAGGGGTACTCACCCAGAATCACCCGTTCCTCCCGCTAAGGGTCACAGAGGTCTGCAAAGTGAATGGGGAGGCAAGGTAAAAGCTGAAAGAAAAAACCCACGGAGGGATAGATGGGGACGCTCCCAACAGTGGCCGTAAAACATGCTTGAAAAATTAAAGTGAAAGGACCAAATCAAAGTGGGGCAGCTTCCTAGAAGACTCACCAATGTCAGTCACAGGCCGGCCGACCTGGAGACAGAATCTACTGCGGATGCAACGAATACACAGGCCGACGACAGACCAGACAAAGCTCCGAAAAATCCCGAAATTCTACTGTGTGAAGAAAACCGATCCTAAAAGGAGACACCCTTATCTGCCGCCAACACAGCCATCACTAAGGAAGAAATATAAACAACGTCTTCCAGATATACGAAAAAATGACTGAAGATGAGAGAAACCTCTCCACGAAAAGAGGGGGAAGCACAATGTAATCCTCGAGAGCGAAAAGGCTAGACGCACAATCCTCGCATTCCAGCAAAGGGAACCAAAAGAAGGAAACGGATATGAGGACGATGGTGTGACTTGAACTCCATCTGACTGAAGGAGAAAAATCGAGTGAAACTGCAGGGGGAATAAAAAAACACACCAACCCTCAATGAGGATGAAGTTATCAAAAAGGGAACCTAAAACGAAAAAATACTTCCTACCAAAGCCCCCCCCTGCGGAAAAATTAAAATCGGAAACAATAGAAGCAGCAAAAGAGCGAAACGAACCCAAATACACCACGCTCATACTTCGCCAGCAGACCTCTCAAGTCCGGAAAGCCGGAATCAAGAACAGCACACCCTCTCATAAAGAAGTGAACTGGCTCAGTGATGAAGGTCAAGGGAAAAGCTAGGACTTTTCCCCAAGATAAAAGGCAAAGATCCTCGCTGACAGAACGGCGGGCCTTTTAGAGAAGAACAGAGAATACCATTAATGATTAGGCCTCGAGAACACGAACCCGAGCCAAGATACCAAGGGATTCAGGGGAGTGACCACCTCCCTCCTCAAGAGGAAGAAAAAGGAGCCAATCAAGGATGACACCGAAGGGAAACTTGACCTCTCCTGGCAAAAAACCCAGCAGCACCCGCACGATGACGAACGTCATTCCCACGAAGATTAAGTGGCTGGGTGATCAATAAAAGAGGATACATCAGAAGGTTGGAACTGCCCACAACTAAGCACGGAGAGCAAACCTTAAAGACTCTCTGCGCGGCACGCAACTATAAAGAAGCGGCGCTTCATCTTGTCACGGGGGAAATGAAAAAGAAAAAGGGTCTGATCGTGCTCTGACATTGTAGTCTGACCTGTAGTGAGAACAATAAAAGGGGCCTGCACGGGGATGACGTGAGATTTCCTGACCGGTTTACGGAACTGTCAGCGAGGGTAAGGAAAAACCTGAAGGCAGTCTGGGAAGGTGACTGGGCACAGAGGGCGGAGTCAAACAAGGGAAAGGGTGGAAGTGTGGCGAAGAAAAGCCTGAACTGTGAGATGAAAAAGAAGCAGAAGTGACTGGACACTAAATCTTTGCAAACCAAAAGAAGCGTTAATAGGGGGACCTGACGGGAAAGCGGAATAACAAAGGGGGATCTTATAAAATTCGGCTGCCCGCCGCTAACTGGTGTATGGGGACTCCGGGATAGGGGAGTTTCGTTAAGAAAATTTTTTCAAATGGCTTCAGTCCGGGGGGGGTGGGGGGAGGATTAAAGGACAGGAACTTCTCAAAAACAAAAATCTAGCAGAGAATTGTCAAGCCATTGGGGGAATAATTCCTTCCTGCGGGGGCATCAGATCCCAGGTCCGGACAGCGCTTTCTCTGAGAGAGGCTTGAGGCATACGATCTCTCAGAAAAAAACAAAGGTATTAAGGGAAATGAGGAATAGGAAAAAAAGGGGGAAGACACTGAAGATATCCCTCACACGAGATTTTACCTGGGAAAACCAGGAAAATCCTGCGGAGAAAAAGAAGGGGCACCCTTCTTGACAAGTGGAAGAAGAAAGGGGGGGCAGATATAAGTACTTTACACCCAAAAGGAAAAAACAGCCCAGCTAGAAAAGCACGGTCACTAACATGGATCATCTATGACAACATAAAAGAAAAATCTTAGGACAGAAGGGCACAATCTAAATCAGCTGGTCCTGAAAGACGGTACGACAGAACAATGCTGAACTCTCGATAGTATGGGCGTGTAATAAACAGGCTACGCGCCTCTGAAAAGGCATTACGGGGGTCGGGCAGGGAAAGGTTTGGTCAGGGGGGCTGGACTTCTATGAACAGAGAGGGCCCAAGGAAGTCCTCTCATGAGGGGGGGGGCAGGAGCGTCTTCAAGAAAAATCAGAAGAGACCCTGTAATAGAAACCGAGAGTCAACACTTCCGTGAGACGATGGGACGAAAATGAGGCTCTTCATCTAAAGAGCAGACCGTATCAGAAGAGAAGTCCCTAAGGATCAATGGGGAAAAAAGCTTCGAGGGGAACTCGAAACTACGGTAGGATTGGCTTGGTGCGAGTAACAGCGTGAGTGAGTCAGTCGGCGGTTTTATGGAGCCATGGGGAAGGGGACAGAGTAAGTAGAAAAGCCTTTTTTGGCTTCAAAGGAGAGGGGCAAGTTGCAATGCAGAAAAAAGTACGGGCCGTAGAAGACCGGGTAGGGACGCTTGGAGAGACGTGAGGGCGTGCTTTCATCAGGGAAATGTCGTGGGTATAAGAGGGGGAGAAAGTGACGTCACTCAGTAGGGTGAAAAGTTCAAAGGCGCGGAAAAAAAGAGAAATATAGGAGGGAAAACTTCTATGGGTTTAAAACCCGATGAGCCTAGGCAAAAAAGCGGGGAGAGGGCGGCCTGCGTCCTGAGCGGGTGGCGGAGCTGTTTCTGCGGGGTCAACCGGCGGCAGGGAAGTTGTCGGGCGCCGGCTGACGGGTTGGGAATTGGAGGGGGAGGAGCTGTCGTACATGTTTTCAGGGCGCCGGTGTGGTTTGAGGGGGGGGATTAGATTTTTGAGGGGGGGGTTCACCATGGGGGCGAAAATCCATCCGTCTTGAGGTTTGCCGTTCACGGGAAACGGGACATAAGGAGAAAAAAGACAGACGGGGGGCCTAATCCCGGTGGGAAGGCGGGGTACGGGGGGACTGGCATTCGGGGAGGGAGGCTAGGGACTTCTTACAGGGGCGGATGGGAGGCAAGAGGGGGGAAAGGAAGGTAGAATTTTTCATCGGGAGTAGAAAATTGCACGAAAGGCCCTTGGGTCCCAAAATTAAATGTCGTAGTCAAGACCGGTGGGGGTTCCATAAGGGAAAGACCGTTTAGGAAGAATGGGATGCCGGACTAAAGGTCTCTCTCGGAGTCGAGGTGCGACAGAAAGTCTAGGGGCGACGGGGCCGGGTGGAATTTCAACTGGGGAAGGGAAGGGCCCTAGGACGTCCCCTTTCTTCTGGGAAGGGGGGAATAAAGTGGGGAAAGACGCTGTCTTACGCACGTGGGGAGATCTTGGAACGTAGATCAGTTCTCTCCCAAAAGGGCAGGGGGTTGTTTCTGGGTTTAAAGACAGGAGACGAGAAACCTCCTTCTGGCGGGAGCTTATGGGAGGTGAGGGGGATCCGGGTGAGATGGCTTGAAGCGCGAGGTTGGAAGAAATAAACGGGGATTCACACAGAAGCACGAATGGTCGAGTGCCAAATTCAGATTGACTCGGAAGGGGGTTGCGCGGAACTGGGTAAGGGCTTTGGGGGACAGTGGAGAGGTCTCTTTGAACCATGGGGTAAAAAGAAAGTCTGGGGGAGGATGGGGGGACTCTGGCGTTTCTGGCACTGAAGGAGTCATGCGGATCTTTGGAAACAGGTCTTCTAGGGGTGACAGCGAAGTAGGAACCTGGTGACGAAAATTGCAGGGAGGGTTTGAAAGTAGGTGGGACCGGACCGGTCAAGGGGTCAAGGGGGAGAAGGTAGGGTCAAAAAAAAGAAACTGGTTCTGGGGAATTTTCCGAAAGCGTTGGGGTCCAACAACTGTTGCAGTGGATCACGTGGGGTGGGCGAGTGGTTTGGGGTGGAAGGGGTGACCAGGACTTTATTGAAAAGGAGGGAAAAGAATTTTAACGCAGCCATAAAAGGAAATGAACTTCAGGAAGGAGCGCACTGGGTGGGTAGGAGAGAAAAAAAGAAATAAGAGAAAAAAGGAGAGGGCTAAGGGATGCAAGGATGAGATAAAAGGTTAACAATCAGGCACGATGGCTGTTACTGTGAATACCGGGCGGCTCAATGAAGGAAAGACGGGGAGCACACCTTTGTCGTGAACATGTCGTCTCGTTCTTGGAAATAAGGGACCTCGCTGTGGATTAAATGTACTCGGTAGGAGTCTTTTGGGGTGGTTGCATGATATGTTGAAGAGGGTTAGGGGGGTAGGGTGGGGAAAACTCCAATCAGAAGCCGGGGGGAAAACGACGTCTCATGATGGTCAGTGTATCGCGGCGCTCACGAAGGGAGGGACTGAGAGTGGGGGGGGGGGTACTTGGAAGGTATGACCTGCTTGGGGGAAGGGAGCTCTTGCGACGGGATAGGGCATTGGCTTCAGGAAAGGGACGGGAGGTGGAAAAGAAAGGTGGGAGGGGTGCCGGAAACAGGACCTGGCCGGGTAGCTGTCAAGCATCAGTCTAAGGGAACGGAAACCCAGGGAGACCGGCTCGATGCTTAGAGCTGTCAACGGGGGGTGAAGGTGGAACGGAAAAAAACTTAGTTGGACAGTAAAGCCACCTCCCAAGAAGCACGACGAACTTTTGGTGCTCCAAAACCGGGGAGGGAGCGGGGGGAACAAAGGAGATCATGGTCATCGAAAAGAACTGGGGGGTGGCGGGGAGGGACGGGTTCCTTGAAGTGGGGCTTCTTCGGAGGGAGGCGTAAACACAGGAGCAAAGGGGCCGAGAAAAAGGGACCAGTCTGAAGCACATGGCAAGGACTATTGGTGAGGAATAAAAATTCGAGTTGGGAGGGGAGAGACGCATACCTGGTTATCTGAGAAAAGGAAGGGATGGTTCTAATAGGGGGGAGGACTAGGGGCAAGGG
>Ga0179593_1809402_pt1 | contig 16138 bp, 21 predicted proteins | sample CZODoug2_1_08_16_FD_185931 | JGI IMG/M metagenome (GOLD analysis project Ga0179593, IMG submission 185931) | Vadose zone soil fungal communities from Angelo Coast Range Reserve, California, USA - CZODoug2_1_08_16fungal (PacBio error correction) | ecosystem: Environmental > Terrestrial > Soil >...
TAGGAAGGAGCGAACGTCCAGCATCCACAGACCCCCACCAGAACCTCCCGCAATAAAAGCACTCAACCCACACCCCCCCCAACAAAAAAAAAAAATGGGAAAAAACGGCACAAGAGGAGATTCCCACAAAAAGGGCCCCATCAAGGGCGGGATCGAAAGTGGTTATGAGAAGAGTAAGCGAGACGCTCCGGCCATCCATATCAATCATACAATCAAGATTCAGTAACCCCAGTCGAGACTTCCTGCCTGGGTTCGAAGGGCGCACAAAAGACGGTTACCAAGTCATTAACGCATTCCCAAGAAGGTTTTTAATAAAAGTTTCACAGGCGAAAAAACTACGGCTCCAGAGTATCTGACCACATCCCTCAACAAAACTGGAGCCTGAACTCTCAACATAGAGAGAAAAAAGATCGCGAATGCGTGTGGGATTATTTAGGGGGAGGAAGAAAAAGGTTTCGGACCCTTAGTTCTTGGGTAAAAAAATTATCCACCCTTGCTGTGAGCGGGGGGGGACAAGCTGGTGTGCGGACTTGTTCAGGGGAAACCCGGCAGAAGACGCAATCGTATGTTTCAGGAGTATGAGATTGTAAGAAGGAGAAGGAGAGATCGATAACCCAAAGGTTTCGAAAGAATATGAACCTTTTGGTGTGACAATTTGGGTCATTGTGGGTTGGTGGTTGGGTGGGGGAAGTGTGTAACTTGGTGCTAGGTCTGGTGTAGGGGAGGGAGTGGCTAGAAAGACTTCGGCGCCTCTAATAAGATAGAAAATTCCGACATTTGGAGGAAGGAAGGTATTTTCACGGCGTGAACGGGGGGGTCGGCAGTATTGTGGGTGGAATGCTAGTACGGTTGAAGAAACGGCGCCGAGAAGGGGTTCGTGATGACCATAGTATGCAAAAAATGAATTTGGGGGGGTAAAAGGTCGAGCAGTGGCGGGAGGCTACCTCCGGAATCGCAAAGAAGGACGAAGGAGAGGAGAGGGTACTTGGTTGAGTGAAATCGGGACACTCGTTTTTGGGTAAATGCGCTTGCCGACTGGGTTTGTGGCTGGCAGTAAAGTCGGCCCCTGGGGATAAGGTGACAGTGCCTAAAAACCAAAGATTGGTCGGAAGTCAGCCAAGAATCTTGTCCGGGGCCCTGGTGTTTTGGATGAGGGGGGTGGGAGCGTCGGTTGAGGACCATGGCGTATCGGCCTTGGTGCCCAGAGCGTGGAAATACGGGCAGGGAGGGAGGAAGGTCCCAGTCAGGATTTCGAAAAATGGATGAAAGCGTGCGACCGTGGGGCAATGATAGAGGGGTGAAGAAAGATGCGAAGAAAAAAGGCTCTGACCCTGCGTTAGCTGATGTGGGCTCCATGTTGGGAGGGCGATTCGTGAGCCGCGGATTTCGAGAGGGAATTGTGGAGAAAAGTCGTGGTTGGTGATTTGGGGGCCAGAGTCGGCTTCGTTTTTGGCCCTACGAGGAGACAGGCGTGGAATGCGCGTAGGCAAAAAGGCCGAGGGAATCAGACATTTTGGAGCCAGAGTTGGGGCGGGGGGTAGAGGACTTCTTGGGGTCTCGGTGTGAGGGGAGGGGAAAAAAGGGGAGTTTGGTATGTGGAAGACCTGGCGTGGCAGCCGCGAAACGGATGTAGCGTCGCGATGGCAACGGTTGGCGGTTAGGGCGTAGCAACTAGTCCGGGTAGGCAGAGGTCGAGACGGACCTTGGGCGAGTGTCGACCTCTCTTGTGGCGAGTGGAAGCGGCCGGTGAGGGTAGCCGTTGGGACTCCTCGAGATGCAAAAACAGATTCGGGGCGTGAAGAGGAGAAGGACCAGGGTTGGTGGAGAAGAAAATTTGTAGGTGGGAGGGGGGGATTCTGGTCGTTGTAAAGGAGATGCAACCAGGAAGGAAAATAGAAAAACGTGAAGCGGAACAAACCAGAGGAGACTCCAGGAGGAACTGCTTATTAAAAAAAAAAAGGAGAATGAATCTAGTGGTTGTCTAACTATTGTTCCTTATAAAGGTTTGGGAAAAAAGCGGAAAACAGCAGTCCCGACCGATCTGACGAGCGCAACAGGGACCAAGGGCCGCGCTGGAAACAGATTTAAAAAAAGCGGTTTATGGAAGACCCGGTTACGGCGCGGGGAAAAGGGAGACGTGGTGGGGTGTTTCAATTTGGTCTACATGACAACTAAGGTCCGTGGAAAAAACGCCGGCGCAGGGGTGGGGGGTCGGCCTGGTTGACATTTCCAGCAGAAGAAGGGCCGAACAGGGGGGGGGTGCGTGGGAAAAAATAAACGAGACAATGGGGGCGGGTCGACATAGTGGGGGTAACAAGATAGTATTATTTGAAAGAAGGCGATCGGGTGACAACTGAGGCAAGAGGGGACGTCGTGTGACCACGTATGTGAGTGTGCGGGGAAATCGTCCAAAAAAACTTTGGAGGGAGGAAAAAATGCGACGCCCCGGTAACCGGTGAAGAGGCGATCTTGGGGGGTGAAGTCTGGGGTAAAAGGGGGAAGATGTGGCGGTGCGATTGCCGCTCGTCGTTCCGGAGGTAGAAAAAGGCTCCCATTTCAATAAAATGGGTCTCGCGTCGAGAAAAGAATTCGGTTCCCGGTCGTAGAACACAGGGCAATGGGGGATTTTGGGAGGAGGGGGGGGTGGGTTAAGGTTGAGGACATCAAACAAGAGGAATTGTGCCAAAGAACTGGATAAGTGGAGAAAAGGTCGGGGGAGAAAGAAATTGCCAGGACAGGGTGAGAGAGGCGCTTTCGCAGGGTCTTGTCGACATTTAAAAGAGTCGATGCGTAAGGGGAGAAAAAAGGAAACGAGGGAGAGAAAGCATATAAATCCCATCGGCAATTGGCGGTCGATGCGGGAAGTGTTGCAAAAAAAGCTGGCGTTCGGTGTTCAAATGTAGGGGGGGCAGGGGAGGTGGTGAGCCAGACAAGACTGCAGGGGGAGAAGGGGCAGCTCTCTGCGGAGCGAGGTCCTCGAGGTGAAAAAAAGACGAGAAGATTTGGGAAAAATGTCGTGGCTTGCGAGGGGCGACGGGTTGTGCCGGGAGGAAATAGGGGGAGGGGGGTAGGGCGGGGTCTTGGGTCAGAGGAAAAAAACAGAGAATATAGAGACACAAGCAGACCCCGGGCACCACACGACATCGGAAGGCTAAAAAAAAAAAGGCGCACATCAAACGAAACTGACCTAAACAAAAAAAGAGGAACGGGATAGAAGAAATGACACTAGCCGCCGGACAATAAAAGGCGGCGCCACCGGCATATACGGGCTGCAAACGAAACCCGCGCAAAAGATAAACACTGAAGTCAAAAGGCCAAAAAACACAGAACGAAAACAATGGACATCATGTTACTCCTCTAGGAGAAGAAAAAAAAATCAGTTTACTCTTCACCATCAAAAATCAGAACTGGAGCGCCATGAAAAACTGCCGAAAATCCAGCGAATGGGTCAACCAGCTCCTAAAACATCCAAAAAGACAAAGGGAGAGCTCATGTACACCTAAGGCAAAAGGAAAGGGGAGAACTCAACGACGGAATCCAATCGCTCATAAACAAACTCACATAAGTGGGTCGGAGGACAACGAAGTCTGGGACTCGACAGCGGATGGAAAAGGGATAACACCATACCTTTCCGAGCAAAAACGAAAGAAAAAAAACAGCACGCCTTCCAATAAAGGCCGATTCGGAAAAAAACGGAGACCGAGAAAGACGACCAGCAGGCGATCGAAATCAAAAGAAGGGAAGGAGCTCACAAAAACAGAACGTCGACGGGAGGCAAGACCCCAAAAAGGCCCAACGACTGGGTCCGTCTTCTGACAAATGAGAAAGAGGCCCATAAACTATCAAACCCAAATAAAACGCTATCCGAAAGCTCGCCCGGCTTGCACCAAAGCAAAAGACGTGCAAAGGCGAGAGAGGCGCGAGTCAAAAAAGCGACAACCGCAATCCCCGAACGCGAAGAAATGAGACAAGTCAGACCCCAGGAACCCCCACAGCAATGTTCCTGGCGTCGAGCCATAAATGTTGAAGGTATCCAGACACAGTGAAGGAGATAAAGGCAAGCCATGAAAAAAAAGGAGGGTCCAAAAAGGAAAAAACGCAGTGGGATCTCTGGTTCGATGGCGGGGAAACAATGAAGGCGAAGAGTAAAAAAACACTAGATTCCCAGAGGGAGGAGAGAAGACACACAACAATACAGCAAATCGCAGAGTCTCCAGAATCCCTAAAAGTTTCAGGAGAGAAGAGAACCGTCTGCTCCCATTGTACCAATACAGATCCAATACACAAAAGAGTACCAAGAAAAAACTGGTGACAACCGCCACAGAAGAGCAAAGAGAAAGCAAATCGCGAAGGAGAAATAAGCAAACGCCTACCCGACCGAGGAGAACAACTCCCGACGCGTCCTGACATCGCCAATAAGACAAGCATGAGACCTAAAAAAACACGAGAAACAGAAACATGGCCAAAACTGACCAGCAAAAGAATTCAGGGAGGAGGAAAAACCACGCCATCGTATGCCACAAGACCAACAGCAAGAAGACCCACCGAAGAGACCCACGAACGCCATCTACAAAGGACAAACCCAATACAGGGTAAAAACATCTCTCTATCCCCGGACCCTCATCAAGCGAGAAAAGAGAACTCAGAACGGAAAATCGCGGCGCCGTCCCTGCAAAGACGCCAACGGGCGGCGCCCAGCAAAAAACGGTCGGAAAAACCTCGAAGAAAAGCGAGAAACCGAAACCGCCCTAACAAAATCGGCGCGCCAGACATAAAGCCGACGACGATGGTCAGAATAGAAAGGTCTCGCCCCCGCAGAAGCACGAAAGATTCATCCGGGCAAAGAAAACCCAAACAGGAAGAAAAGCACGGCCCATACCGCAAATCTTCTCAAAACACCTACGGGGGACCAGAACTCCGCTGCGTCCACCTCCGCTCCTGATGTAACGGGAACAAGGGGAAAAAAGAAAAAAGGCGAAGAAAGGAAGAGAACACCGACGGCATCACAAGGACCACAATCAGCAAAAAAACACCATGCCATCTACCAAACTTCTGGGGCCGGCCATACAATCGGGTCGAAACGGAAATCCAAAACGAACCCTACGAACAGCTAAAAAAGTGAACGGCAAGCGCAAACACGGGGAAGAACACTTCAACGATGGTTCGGTCAAGTATGAACCCATCCCTAGAACGAGGCAAAGAAAAACTAGGACCCCCATGTACCGAAAACCGAACTGCGAATTTAATAGAGAGGGGGAGAACAAATAACCTCAATAAAAAGCACTCCCTACGACCTGGAGGACGGGCAAGTGAAAAAAAACTCTCAACATGGACAAAAAAACGAAGCGCAGAAAGGACGTCACTAGGAAAGAAAAAGAAGACTCTTCTTAAGCAATAGTAGGGCAGGTGGCATATATGAGGAATCGAAGATGAGGGGGAATCCCACGAAAGAGAAAAATACCAAACACGAAGGCACGCAAGGACAACATCAACCCACCCACCACCACACCAAAAGGAAAGAAGAACTTTTGCCCCACAAAAGGGGGCCATCCTTCGGCCGGATCGGGGAAAAAAAGGTGTGGGTTTGAAAAAAAGAACCGTGAGAAAAAAATAGAAAAAAATACGATCATGACCAGAACGGATGGTGACAAACTGACTTCAACTGTTTCGATAAAGCACAACTGGCAACATAAAGAAGAGCCACCTCGAAAGGGGGGAAGTAAAATGGGATCGCAAGCCATACAGGGGCTAGAAAGCAGCTGACTCATCAGAAGAAAAGGAAACTCAACTCGCCGATCTCACAAACAACAACGGAAAAAAAAAGAGAGAGGGGAAGAGGGTTGGAAGGAAAGTGGACGAGAGGAAGAGAGAGGCATATCCCAAAGGTCTGGGAGAAATGGAATTTACAAACCTTGGTAGAAAACTGCGAAGGATGGGCAAAATTTCTTGGGGGTGCTCTCGAGAAAGCCAAAAGGTCAAAAAGCCGATGCAGGATCTTATGTTTGACCTATCAAAAGGAAGGTGGTAAAGAAATCGGAACCATTTTCGATACCCGAAAGGAGAAAATTGTGTCACTAGTTTAGTCAGGTGGGTGGGGGGGGTGGTGAACGGGGGGGTATGCGAAGTCGGGGGGAAGGAGTGTCGGGGGCTTGGGTTCACCACGAACCTCTGCGCCGAATATGTCACTGCATCCACATATTGGGGCTGTGAGAAAAAATTTCGGTGGTCAGGGCTGGGGACGGGGGGTCGTACGGGTGGGTGGACAGAAAATGTTGAGAAGGTGGCGATACGAAAAGAAACGAAAGGTTTGAGCACTTCTGTGCACGGGGAGAGTGGGTAAAAAAAAAGGAAACCATAAAAGCAAGGAATTAAGAGAAGGCCGGGGCCGCTCGAAGCTGAATAGGAGTCATGGGGGGGGGGGGTGAATCGACAGGCGGGGAAGGTGGTAGCCGGTGACCTTGCGGCCGAGTAAAGGAAAAGAAGTGCGGTGGGATTTGCCATAAACCAGATGGGTCGAAGCAAGCCCCAGCAACGTGGCCAAGTTCCTGGTGCGGTGCAAAAACTGTGTTTATGGGTGTTGGTGGACCATTGAAGCCATGCGGGGAGGAGTGAACTTTGAACATCATGAAGGAATGAGGACATATGGGGGGGAAAAAGGAGATGTTCCAGTAGTTGAGGAAAAAAGCATGATGGGAGGGGGGTTTCCTTGGAACGGGTTAGAAACAGATTGTCTCATAAAAGAGGGGGAATGCGTTCTAGAGACGGCGCTCACGAAGGAAAAAAAGTTCGGCCAAGTGACGAAACCGGTGGGCAGAGGGGGGGCGTTCGCACGGGGACGAGCGTACGGAGGCTTGGGGCGCCGGACGTCGGCTGCGTGTAGTAAAAAGACGTCGATGGAAGGAGAGGAGGGGAGGAGGCGGCAAAAGCGGAGTGCCATCGGGTGAATGGGTGAGGATCGGGTGTCGTGCGGGTAAGACAGGAGGATGTGCCAAACGAGCGTGGGGCTCCGGGCAGAAGGACAGAGAGAAACTCCCGTGAGTGTGGAGGTAGGGTACGAGCAAACTAATAGTGCGAGTACGAGGGCCTGAGGGGGGTTGAAGATGCGTGTGTCGGTTACATTGGAGGTTAACCAAGGAGGGGCGAGGAATGCCCAAGCGATATGCGGTGGAGGGCGGACCCGGGGACTCCGGGGGAAGTGAGCTGGAAGGGGGATACGTATGTAGCACAAAGGGAAAGAGAATGAAACTCTTGGGACCGTGCCCTCTTACTAACTTAAACTATTGAAAGAGGGGGGGGATCGCTGAAGAGGGGTTTGGTGAGGGGGTTTTCGCGGCTAATATGATGGTTTGTGCAAGGAAAAAGGGAAAGGGCAGGATCCCTGTCAACTACTCCGTCGCTCCGCTGGAACACATAGGCAAGGAAAAGTGAAGGGTAGAAAAACAGGTTGAGAACTATAAGTACGGGCAGGAAGCTTACTGGTTGTTCTGGTCAGATCTATTTGCGTGAGTGCTAAGGAAAGCGGCGGTTGGTGGGAGAGTGTTTCGTAACGGGCAGGAAGACGTATCTAGGTGAAGAACATTTAGAAAATTGGGGCGCTGGGGTTCACATCTGAGTTGATGGGACAGGGTACGGAAGAGGGGAGGAGATGAACAGGGCTAAATAATTTGGGGTAGTACAGTCCCGGGAGCTTTGCGGGTAAGGGCGATCTAGATATGTAAAGGTTGCAATACCTTGCCGGTAGGAGCCAAGTCCCGGGAAGGTAAGGATTTGGGGTGTTGAAAAAGCAGAACAATCGTTGAAGCATTTATTGAAGGTACGTGCGTAGCCAGGAAAAAGGTCACGCCTTTTGGACGGAACTCTACCTGGACCGAGAGGACACAGAAGTCGTGAGAGGAGCAGAAGCCTCCCAGTGTGAATTGTGGATGAGGGTGGGGAGGGAGGGGGAGGAAAGAACAGATGCGATCCCTTGTGGAAAAACAAAATAGCAACATGCGGAGATAGGGGTCGGTGGGAAAGGGGGTTGACCCGGATGGATAGGGAGGAGAATTCGAAAGAAGCGGCAGGTAGGGGACGACGGGCGGGGGAGGGGGAGCGGCGAGACGCTACCAATGGGCACATTGTGGGAGGGCTGGGGGGAGGGCCGGTGAGCCGCTCTGTTCGTGATGTAAGGGGAGAGGGTGCGTTTAAACGGACTCCTTGGAAGGGGAGTTCGCACGAGGCCGCGAAAAGGTCATCAGCTTTTGGAACGGAGGACGAGACCGTTTGGGGGACCGCTGGAAGCCGGGGAGGAGGGGCGCAGGGTTGGGTGGGGTTGTCAGCCAAAAGGGAGGAGCTGTAGTGCGTTTCTTTGAGTGGGAGAAAAAAGGAGCCACAGGAGGAAGAGAAGCCTCTCTCTCTTAGAATGCCCGCCAAAGCCTCCGGGCCGACCAGCGGGGGGGGGGGACACCAACAAGCGAAAAAAAAGCAAAATAAAAAATCCCACCGGAACTGACAGCAGCCAAAAGTCGGCAACCAAATCGAGGTACAATCCTACAGAGGCAAGAAAAATACCTAATGCGGGTTAAAGGAAGTACGGCTCGAAAAGACTCCCCCTGGACACCATACACCAAAAGTGGCCATCTGCACAAGGCCCAAAAACCCCGAAAAAAAAAAGGGAGAGAGTATCGACGCGACTCCACAAATCTTCATCCCAAAGACTAGGAGGGAGAAAGCCGTAATAAAGACCCTAAGACGACTCAAACCTACTTTCAAACAATCTCTCGCGGAAGAACGAAAAGGGAGAGCCAGACATTACTCGTTTGAAAGTAAGAGGAGAGGGATGGTATTCGAAGGACAAAACCGCCCACACACACAAATTGGGACATGGATCTCCAGAGATTGGCCTCACGGTGGGCCAGAGGGGGAAAGAACCGACCAAAAGTATCAATCAAAGGAGGACCGGAAGAACAGACAACTTACAATAATCGGATTGGGAAATTGAACGAAACAGACAAAAAAAATAAACAAAAGAACGGCGAGCCCGCAGTCTCCAAAGTCACTTAATGCGATCGCGGAGAGATATAACCAAGGGGCACCAGAAACCTTCTGCAGCCCAAGTTCAGGAAAAAAGAAGGGACCACGTACATGGAACATACGATATCTCGACAGGCCGCTCAAAGAGCACCGAAGAGGACCTAGGAAATCAACAATGTGGAGCCCTAGCTATGCTGAGGGGGGACCTCCGACAAAACCCCTCATCTCAAGGTCGAATCAGCAAAAACGAGAAAAAGAGACCCTCAAGGACACGCAAAGGGAAAAGGAGGAAACTCCCGATGTGACAACAAACGGTGCTAATATAATGCTTCAAACAATGCCGCCCCAGGGGTGTCATCAACGCTCAGGGGTCTGCTTTGTCGATTGCTGAAAACCCTAAGGTGGATTGGGCACAGAAAAAACAAAGTCATCGAATTAATAATAGTCTCCACCCGTTCACAAATCTCTCGGATACGAAAGGGAGGGGGATCCTTCAACGTAGCCGGAAGCATCAAAAGCAATAAAGTGCCCAGGAAGACAAAAGAACCGGAGGAATCTGGTCTCCCTATGAAACAAACCGGTCTACTTAAAGCCTACACTCAAAAAACAAGCAGAGGGGTCAACCCTAAAAAACTAGCATCACAGGGGGCGGAAAAAATCACCAATATTTCATGACTTCGGCAACGGCACTCACTAAGAGCCTGACTCCTCACCCATGAAAAGGAGGCCACGGAGCCCAAACGTCGCCAAAAGACAAACAGCATCGAATAAAACCGGGAAACCAGAAAAGCACAAGCACATCTACAAATGCCCAAACAACAACAAGAGAAGCCCCGAAACGTCGTAGAGAGACCACGTCGGGACCTCATCGAAGTCAAAACATCTAATCCCGGTCACCGACCGACCTAATACCACCGGAAAAAAGCACGCCGGGTGCAAAAAATCAACCGCGATAAAGTATACCCGTCTGAAGAGTTAGGGGCCCACATAGCCGAGAGAAAAAAAGGTCTAGTCTAGGGACGGTACCGATCCCTCACGCATAAACCGGACAACACCAACTTGAGGGCCCGCCTCATCCATCGCTTTCGCCAATCAACAAGGGGTCAAAATCCGAGGGGAGAACGAAAACGAATCCGATGGTAACTGAACTAATCATGTTTCAAAAGCTGAAAGGGGAAATTATGAAAAAACGAGTTACAATAAACCTACAAACGCACATGGCCAATGAGACACTTAAAGTTGACGAAGACGCATATGGAAGACTACAAGGAGAGACGTAGAAAACCTAAACCTTCCGGCAAGAACAACGCATAAAACATGAAAAAGCACATGGGATTCAACCGAACCCAGAATCGACCTAGGTCAACCGTATTGAAAGCCGCCATAGCCGGAAAAAGAAGCGAATGGATCGAAACTTTGTTTGAACCAAAACCGGCAATAAAAAACGACAGACAACACAACACCTTCCTGTCATCCGACGGTGGAGGCACACGGACCAACATGGCCCACGAACCGCGCGAACACGCAGAGAGAACCGAAAAAAATGAAATGAGTCACCCCCTAAGGGGAGATTTCAGGGAGTATAAGGGCGAGTCGGTGATCGCAGGAAACTAAGCACCCCATACCTATCCGCAAGGAAAGAAAGGAAAACCCCACCCAAACCACAAGAAATGACAAGCACAAAAAGGTGTCCAAAAGAAGACGGGTCCTTTTCAGGAGACAGGGTGACAGACGAAACGAGAAACGACAGACAAATCTCCATATGGAAGAAAGACGATCATGCACCGAGCATTACAGGGGTGCCCAAGGGCTCGCTTCGGGATACCGGGATCGAAGAAGCAAATGGGGGGTGCCAGCATCGCATTAGTAAACAAAGGGGGGAAGAGTCTCGAAAAAGAGGGCACCATTCCCGCAACCTCGGGCCACCCCCCCACAACACGCGTTCAGAACGAGCTCTCCAACACAACGAAAAAAAAAAAGAAAGCGTTGGGGGGGGAGGCGGTGCGAAAAAAGAGTGGCGGCGAAGGAGTTTGCTGCGAGTGTACTTCCCACCATTCGGAGGGTAAAAGGAAGGCCCCGGGCTGTGGCTGCTTAAGACATTAGCCAAAGCGGACAAATGGGGGAAAAAAGGCGCGAGGGTCGGTATGTACGATAGGGGGGGGCCAAGGGAATCGCTTCCGGGATACGTACCCCCCCCTGGCGATGCAGAAAAAGGATTTGGGCCAAAACCGGGCAAGTTGTGCAGGGGACAAGGTGTGGGGGGGGTGGTACTTGACGGTTAAGGGGGGGATTGGATGGATTCGATTCAAGAGACGACGGGAAGGTACGGCGGTGAAAGGTGCGTTGGTGAACGGGTGAGGAAAGAATACGTTCCTGTAGTTGTTGTGGCCAGGGTGACGGGAGGGGATTAGTACGGAAGCCCCCAAAAGAAGGGTTCGTGGGGGAAAGGAAGGTATTGCCGATCTGGGGAAAAAGTAAGGATCGGTGCCTCTAACAAGGGACGGAATCCCAAGGACGGAAAAGCGTAGTACGGGCGGTGAGGGAAAACCGGGTGCATAAGTCGGTGTCTTCTTGGGAAGGCTAGAAGGACTTTCAAGGGGGAGAGTGTTCTTAACAAGTCAGGACGGAACAACAGAACTCAGTTCCAGGCGATTAAAACAGGGCCCAGGGGGCCTTTGGGATTGGTTGTGGATGAAAAGTGTGGGGGACCAGAGCAGGAAGAAGGGGACAACAGGTCAGAACATCATTGTGGCGGGTGTGGAGAAGAAGTAGAGGGTTGAAAAAAAAAAAAAATCGTGTGAAACTGATAACTGGGGATTAGAAAGGAGAGAATTTGTGAAAGGAGGTTGAGGGGGGCGCGAGACGGAAACTCCATCATCTGACCCGGGGAGTCGACTATGCTTGCTCCAGCGGGGATGGACGAGTATGCATCGTTTGGAAAGAGCGTGTGGGCGGGGTAAAACGCCGGTTCGGCTTCGTAGGTGCGCGAAAGACAGCGTCGGGAGTAGGGTGCAAAGAGGGTCGACGAGTTTGGGGGGGGGGGACTGCTCGTGTGGGGGGGGATGGATTCTTTTGGAAGGGGGAGGACGAAGGCGGGTGGGGTCTTGGTGCAACACGAGAAGATCCAGCCACCTCATATGGAGGAAACCGTAGCTCTAATGATGTGTCGGGGAGGGACGACATGCGAGGTCTTCATAGTGGCGAGGCGAGGGGATGCCTGTAGTGCAGTTTTGGAAGGGCTGCTTTGGGGTCGGGAGGGAAGGGGACTTGAAGTAGAAAAAAGAGGGCGCCCCCTCAGGAGTGCAGGGCAGGTCGTTGGCAGTCTTTGTTGGAGAGAATTGGGTTAGTGAGCGAAATTAAAAGGTGGCAAAGAAAGACTAAGCGAGGAGCAACGGAAACGGGCAAAAAGAGGACTCCTGCGATGTCAACCTTCGGTATTGAAGGATGAACTTTGTTGTCGCGCAAAAAGAGGGGGGGGTGGGGGAAATCAATCGAAGCCCCCACTGAAGGCTGCGGTCGGGAAAGGACACAATGCCCGGAGGGACCCGGGGAAAATGTCGGGAATACAACTTACTTGCGAGAACGAAGGTCAACAGGGAGGGGTTCCGGGGGGTCGAACGGAGGGAGAGGCTGGAGTGGAACAACGAGAGGGGGGTAGGGACGGGGTGACTTTAAAAGAAAAGGGAACGAAGACCAGCGGCCGAACCTTGTGCATGTTGAGGAAAGGAAGTTGTCGGAGGACGGCGTTGGGTTTCCGAGGCGGGGGAGTGATGTAATTGACGTCGATTTAGAAAAGAACCCAGTCGAGGTGCGCCTTCCGCCGGTTTAACAAATGTGCGGGGAAAGGCTCGATAAGAGGACAAGACACTTTTATACCTGGCTTAATCCGCCGGCCGGTGAAAAGGTACGGATTGGTTGAATTGAATGACCAAAGAGGGGGAGAAAAAACGGGGGGAGTGTGGCACTGGATTCCTCGTACCGGAAACGAAAAGCGGTCGAAGTGGTACTGCACAGTCGAACCAATTTCATCTCGCCGGAAGGGAAAAAAAACGTGGCAACAGAGACAGGGAAGGGTGCGGGGGGATGATGTGGTGGGGGGTCGGGAACAAGTTGATCGTGAGAACGGTTTCCAGGGGCACTGTTGGCAGGGAGAAGGGGTAAAAAATGTCACGGTAAAAGAGAGTGGTGTGAAAGCCGGTGAGTGAAGGAGGGGATCATGCGCGACAGTTTCGCAGGGGAAAGAGGGCGATTGGAAAGACCTCTTTGTTAGGCGAGCTGGGGGGGGGGCGCTCGATATCCCTGTTTGCGGGAACGGGATGCTGGATTGAGAAGACTGGATCAGGGTTGGATGGATCTTGGAGGGGGGAGAAAGAATGCCGGTGGTAATTATGCAGAAGAGGAGGAAAGGGCACGAGGGGTGGAACGAGGACGATGAAGTTTTGCGTGATAGCCTGCGGATGCGAAAATGGGGACGGTGTAGACAGCATGTGCGGGCGGTGAGGAGACTTGAATAACAAGGGAAAAAGGGGAGAAAAGAGACCATCAACAAGGGAACCACAAGCCTCATCTACAAACTGGCCAACCGCCGCATCCTCAAAAACTACCTCCGCCAGAAATCGGCATAGAGAGGGAAAATCCGACCGAGACAATCCAAGACCTACAGAAGACCGCCACACCGTCAATGAGGTACAACAAAAACCGCGCCCCATCTAGACACAAGCAGCGCCGCACAGGCCAAAAAGAAAAAGGGAATAGTGGAAGGCACCGCTAGCACTCCCTGATACTTCACGTCCTCCGGACATCCCGACTAACTAAAAGAGAGAAGCGAGAACTCCTCCCTCCAACAAGGGGAGAAAAAATCTCCTAGGAAGGCCCACCTCCCCGAGGCTAACTGGTACAAAAAGGAGATCCAATTCGCGGATCTGATGTGTACCAACAGTCACTCACAGCCCTCGACAAAAAGTGGAAAATGGGAGTACGCCGACGTTAGTGGGAACAGAGAATCTCTACCATCTTTACTTCAAACAAAAGAGCTACGTGTGTACATCTCAATTCTAGTAGACCCACACGCACACCTTGACAAATTCCTAGAAGGGTGTCTACAATGCAAAAACCGAAGGGAGAAGCCTCCAAGTCTAAGGAGAGGGGAACTACAAGTGAGAACAAAAACAGACGAGTTACTAAAAAAATCTACGATACAATGCTCCCCAAAAGAAAGAACGCACTCGAAGAGGGCAGACGGGCACCAAAAGCTCACACTCGTCAAACATGTCCCATAAAAAGGTAGCGACGGAAAAAATTACAAAACACGTCTTCCTCTTACCACCACACAAAAAGGGGGAGATATCTACTCTTCGGTAGAAGAAAAAAAAACAAAAAACAAACCCCAGGACCACAAAAGCACGGCAGTCAGACCAACCACCAATGTACCTAGTCCCCGAGCCAGGAGGGGGGGGGCGGTATAAAACCTGTCAGAAAAAGGAGTCCAACCATGATGTGTGAAGGAGACATCGTCAGGAAGAGATCTTGGTGGGTGTGTATTGACCAAAAAACCCTTGATAGTGTGATCACGAAAGACATAGAATGAAAAAGCTATGGCATCTACAGTGCAAGTCAAGAAGCGCGAGAAGTCTCACACATGGCGCCGAAACCTTTTCAGGGGGCATCTCCTCTACTGATTCCTTGCGCATAGAAAGGGGAGAGGCGGCACCCAGAAGCCTCACCTACAAAAAAGGATCCACAAAAATGCAAAACACCGTCCAAAAAAATAGGGCGCTCCGAGGAGCCCAACTCCGGGGGCGACGAGATCAAAGACGTCAAAGACATACACAAACCGACCACAAGCATGTAGAGACTCCATAAGAAGTCCTCAAGAAGAGACAAAGGGAGGGGACTCCCTAACCGAAAAATGGGGGAAGGTGAGCCAAAAAAGCTCTCGGCAGCGGAGCACGCCTCGTCACGGCCAACATAGGACAACAGCATCGTTATTCAACCGAAAAGCCCCGAGAAAAAGCCATTACAAAGAAAGAAAAACAAACACCGCGATAAACAACCTACGTTCCCCGGCCGCCTAAAGAAGAAAGCAATTCAGAATCGCTCAGCACCTACCAACGACGAAGGTACCGCGGAAGAAACCAGGAGAAACGAAAAGAAGAGATTCACACCACAGGCTCGCAAGCCAAGCTAACCGCAAAAGACTTCGCCCCCTGAGCCCACTACATGACGAAGAAAAGGGAGAAGAGTCGAGGCCCCCACCCTCGTCCTCTTAAATAATGAGACCGGAAAACTGTCCCCACAAAAACCCGCCAAATAAAGAAAGAATTCTTACAACAGAGGTGGGCGAATCGGAACGGCGACCACAGTCCTTATGTACTGCCACGAAGTCTGGCAAAAAAAGCAACAGCCTATCCGTCAACGGGGGATAGGGCACTCAAAAGAAACCGGTAACAAACGCAACAAAAAGGGAAGAATCGTCAGGAAAGTTGAAAAGAGGACATTTGAAAACCATCTGTACGACTGCAGATCAAAAGGGGAGAGAAACGATTCAGAGCCAGCTAAAAAGTCGTCAAGCCGGGGAAGACACATGCAAAAAAACGATTGGGGTGAATTGAAAAAACACCCGACGGCGAATGAAAAGGCCCTTAGAAAGCACCAAGGAGAACTTTTTACCCAAACGCAAGAAAGGGCGCCAACGAACCGGATCCCACGCGTAATCAAATCAAGGCACCGAGTACAAAATGGCGAAGGCGCAACGGAATACTGACCCCACAAAAAGTCTTCGAAGCAATAGCGGGCAGTTACATATTCAGGAGTGCGACGAAGGGAGGAAGACCCCGCCACATAAAACGAATACACCCAGTCAACCACAAAAACCACCAACCCAAAAGCCTGCGAACTATTTGGGGGGGGGGACCCACCTTTCGGTTGAAAAAGGGGTTCTCGGCGGAGACCGCGAACGTAAAAGAGAGGACCTACGAACCTGCCAGGACGGGGGGTGCCACAGGGAAACGATAAGCAGGGCAAAGGTGCCCCATCAAGGAGCAGAGAAAACGCGAATGATTTTGCGAAGCCAATAACGAGGCTGATGCAAACATCCTCAGCAACAACCCTCATCTCACAAGAACCG
>Ga0179593_1527250_pt1 | contig 16136 bp, 16 predicted proteins | sample CZODoug2_1_08_16_FD_185931 | JGI IMG/M metagenome (GOLD analysis project Ga0179593, IMG submission 185931) | Vadose zone soil fungal communities from Angelo Coast Range Reserve, California, USA - CZODoug2_1_08_16fungal (PacBio error correction) | ecosystem: Environmental > Terrestrial > Soil >...
AGGGGGTGGTCAAAACGGGGGCATGGGAGAAGAGATTCGTCTTTCAAAGAGTGGAAAGGGGGTTCCTGAACGCGGGCAACCAGGAGGGGCTGTCTGCTCTGGCAGTAGTTGGAGCCACCGCGAAGTTGTGGTGCACAGGGTCGAATAAAGGTGGACTTGGGATTAGCCGGCATCGATGATCTTCCTCGGGACGGCTGATTTTGGGGGCGAAGTGAAAGGTAACAAGGCGAAGATAGTCGCATAAACCTGAAATCACGTATTGGGGGGGGTACAAGTCGGGGCGACGGTTTGATAGGGAAGTCGGGAGAGGGGGGAGACGGATGAATCTTTGTTCATATGAAAGCATTCTTCTGGGGCGAAGAAAGAAAATGAGTAGGAGTCAAGCCAGGAGGGGGGAAGGTTGATCGAGCAAATGAGAATATTCAATAAACTTCACTCTAGGGGCAGAATCTGGGCGGAAAAGCATAAATGGGGAGAAGAAATCGGAAAGTTCCAGATGACTGCCTGATAAGGGTTAGATATGTGATATAGAGAGCGTAACCATCATTGCCACGGGGGTGGTGTGTTTAATTGGGAGCTGAAGTTGGGAAAGGACTGTCAGAAGAAGAGTGTTTTCGTGCATTGGAAGGTCAAGAACCTTTACAAAGGAGGAAAAAATAAGCGACGACCTCTGGGGTGTGGGGTTCTGGGAAAAAAATTTGGAGAGAATGAAAAAGTCTTTGTAGGGTAAATACGCATAGAGTATCGCCTCAAAAAGAACGAAAGAATCTTCATCCTGCAGTTCATTAAAGGAGAGATGAGGAAGTCAACCACGCCGGCCGGGTGAGATAGAACAATCGGGGTCTCATTGGAAGGGCTAAGATATACTAAGGTGGGAGAAGGAGCTGAAAGTTGAGGGATAGTCGATAGGAGATTACTTTTTAGGGGTGGAGGGGGAGTCGTGAGATTCAAAATACAATATCGAAGGGAAAAAAAAGGGGCACAATTCTGATGCAACCAGACTGGCTACATTCACGAATCGTGGGAAGCCGGACTGCCGAGAAACTGGTCGGGTGGTTCTCTTAAAAGTGAGCACTCCTGGCCTTCTGGTTCTAGGTATAAACGCTCCATCTTGTGGAAAAGATTATGGGGGGGGGAATGGGTAAGGGGCACAGTTCAATCATGAAAATAAGCAGTTCTACTACCGGACTGCGCTTTATAATCGTTCATGAAAACTCAAATGAGCTGCAGATGGGGGGGGGGTTAATCAACGATTGTGCACAATATAATGTGGCGGGAGATCTCTAAGGGAGATCGTAGCAAAAGTGCATGAAGGCAAAAAAAAAGATCAGTCATAGAAAGGGGAAACAGGAGATTATACCACCTTTTATGAAAAAAAGTCTAAATAAAGACAAGGAAAAGGCAAAAAGCTTGGAGAAAGGACGCAAAAACTTAACAAGGGCAAGGGGGGAACCAGGGAAGGAGAGAAGGATACTCGGGGGGGGGAAGCAAGTAAAGGCCGTCCCGTCGTGAAGGGTACGAAGTTTAAACCCGGAACTAGAAAGGAGGGTTTAGTAGTGGTCGAAAGAAAAAATCATTTTCCCGAAATTCCCTGGAAGTGACAAAAAATTCGTTTTCGGGGGGGGACAGAATAAAAAGGCGGACGAAAGGGACTAACTTGTAGTCCTGATTAAGTATGCACTGTAAGTATTTGAAAAAGGGAGCACATATAGTGTCCGGGGAAGGAAAGATAATGCCAAAGCTTTTATGGGGTTTGGTTGCGTTGGAAGATACGCCGGGCATGGCGTACGGCAAAAAATTCGATAAACTTTTCAGATCCGGAATAGGTCGGAAAAGGAAAGGGTGGTGCGGCTACTTTCTGATGGAGAGGAAAGTAAAACCACATCTGATTAATAAGTTGCCTCCCCTGGTTTCAAAACGAATCGGATGAAGGTGGGAAGGAAAGTATATTCCGTCCAAGGCTAAAAGGAGTGTTGTTTTTATAGACAGCTAAAAAAAAAAAGCAAGGTCAAATCAGGCCACTCCCCCCTGCATATTACGACTTATGTGAGGGAAAATGGACCACAATAGACCTAAATGGATTGCTATATAGGATGGTGTCCCCCCCAAACCAAAGGCGGGGGGAAATCAGATAGCAAACAAGCATGGGGGAGGAAAAGGATGAGGAGAGGCCTGGGGGAAAAAATAGGAGCGAAATATCCTCTTAGATTTGAGGTTAGAGAAGTTGCATCAAGGTTCATTTATGGGGGACGAGGGGAAGGAGGGGTAAGATGTCGCTATTACACAGCCAATCAAAAACTTTTATCGCTGGGATTATTTTAAGAGAAAGTGGAAGGAGTAGAGCAGGAATAAGGGGGAAAAAAACCAGGTGCGCACGGTTGCAATCGAGAAGGGGACGTGGGAAAGTTAACCTAAAGAAGAAAAAAGGGCTAAAGCAGCTGAGGAAGGGACTCGTCGAAGAGCGGAAAAGTGAGCAAATAAAGTCGCGACTCAAAATTCTCATGCGAAGACAGGCCTTCGCCGAAAAAAAGCCCAATCTACGCTAAGCGGGAGGCATGAAAAGGGAAGTGTTCGGGATTCCAACGGTACTGACGGTAGGGTCAGCACTTACCTACGAGGGAGAGCTTGGCTGACATCCTTTGTACATATTCAACTAGGGGATGGGGACGGAGGGGGGAGGGGGACCCAGAACGACGAAGTAACAGCATAGAATGCGCCTAAGGTAAGGGGGGGGGAAATTGGCGGTAAATATGAAAGTAAAGCCTGTGTTCCTGACTAGAAGGACTTGATGCTACGTACACAAGGGAGGGGGGGGGACGCGGAAAGAGTTTTTCTTCTGGTCTTGTTGCTGTGATAGAAGGTGTGTTCAGTTTTTCGGAACGGGGCAGGAGGGGGAGGAATGGCTTGGTAACGGAAGGTTAAATTTGACCTCAGACAGTTCGTCTCTCCCGAGATGGGGAAACAACAGTGCGCTCTAAAAGGATAATCAGAAGCAGGGGTGGGTACCGGAGGCGAAATCGGAGTCGAAAGGAGGGAGGTATTGGGTTTATTTCCTGAGAAAATCAAAACCAACAGACGCTGGAAAATTTGCGAAAAGAAAAACCCAGGGGGGTTAACCCCGGATTCTCAAAGACTAAGCGCTAAAGGACAGGGCGCAGACGGCTGCACGTTAGGAGGGAAAGGGGTGCCCAAGCGCCTTGGGGATAAGCTTAATTAGGGGAGATACGCATCACTCACCCCCAGAAAAACTGGCCTATCTAAAAGAGTCAGAATCGGTCCGGCAGCAACCACGAAAGCAGGAAGCCGTAGTGAACCGGGCAAAAGTTAGAAACTTGTGTGAAGTCGTACAACCTAGGTAAGAGAGGGGGGAGCGCGGCCCGTGCATAATCACTACCTGCTTTGAGCGGGAGCTCATAACACTCGCTGCGATGTTGTGAAAAAAGAAAAGATAATTACTTCTGGAAACATAACAAACGGGTAAACGAAGTCTTCAGTCTGGGACTGAAAGAATACGAAAAGGGAGAACGGTCAATTGTCATCAAAATGGGCCTGAGACCCGCTGAAATCCTGATCCAGCCCTAAATACGGGGTGTAGAACAAGAAAAAAGAAACGATCCTAATCTAAACCTTCTCCTTGGCAAAAATGGAGAAAGGTTTCCTTGGATGTGACGCAAAGTTCATCGCAGGCCCCGTTCAAGTAAATTCGTTTGTAAGGGGGTCTGCTTAACGAGCCTCAAACCGTCAATTTCAAGAAAGGTTTAATGCATAAAAAAAACCCAAAAAATAAAAAGGGCGGGGAAAAAACTCCCCAGCTGAAAAAAATTAAGGAACGAACCGGGCTCGCTAAAAAAAATCCGACTCAACCCAATCTCTGGTTGAAAGAGTTTGCGGCAGCCTGCGGGACTTGGGTAACTCTATCAGCGGTTGGAAGGCGGAAAAAAAGAGAATCTTCAAGGGAGAAAAGAGATGTATCAAATTAACAATGAGCGCCGGCTCAGAAGCTAGAATCAAAATCTCTTAACAGGGGGGAGCGGTCGGTGATGCTGTCAAACTCAAACAGACCGCGAAACGTATGCGGACACACTGCCGAATGAGCTCGGCAAACACCAAGTTAATTATGGGGGGGAATATTGAAGTTCGGGGTGAAACAACAGGAATAGAGGTCGAAGGGGGGGGGGGGTGTTCACCAGAGGGGGGTGAAAAAAGGGAAAAAACTCTCAAACGACACCCCACACACCATCGTCTTAAGCTCTGGCAAGGGAGTACCCCGGAGTCGAGGTTTTTTTGGTCGGGGAAATGTCGCATAAGTTCCTGGGTGCGGAAATTGCCCGCCGGCATCATGGAAACGGGAAAGGACGATGGGGGGGTTTTCTAGGGGAAGTGTCCCAGACGAAGCAAGCAGCAAACTCGAAAAAAGAAATGGACGGTCGCGGGTGGGTAAAGAAAATCGGGTATTCCGACGGGGGGAAAAAAAAAAGTTAAGAAAATCTAAAAAATTCCACTTGGGGGGAAGGAACACCACTGCGTGGATCGCCAATGAATAAAAAACTTAAAGGGTAATGGTGGGAAAGGGGCCGCCTTAAGTGCAAAAAATTCAGAGTCCCATGTACTCGCAGGGGGAGGAAGCTATTGATTAACAAAGGGCCACATAAGCTGAACAGTGTAATTGGTCATCTAGATTAACCCCGCAGACGATGTTTTCCGCGGGCCGCTTTGCATGGGGTGGTACGCCGGGCCATAGGTGGGGGTTCCAATGAATTCCAGAAAGAAATGATCTAGTTGCTGCCAAAAGTACCACAAGACCGGAAAACACGTACAGGGGGCGTTAGTCATGGGGAAAAATAAAGAAGGAGCTTTGGGGGGGAAGGGGGGCAAAAGGTAACGAAATGCCAGGATAGTAAAAGGGGTGTACGAAACTCAAACGAACATCAGAGGAGGACACCTCTTCCTCATTTGCAACATCTAAAGCAGCATCTAGGGGTCGGAGGGGGGGGGGGAAAAGAACTACAAAGGGGCTAAAAATTTGAATTGGTGAACCTCAAAAACATTAAAGCGAAGAAGAAGCCTAGGGCGTTAGGGATAAAGTCGATTAGGGGGGTGGTAAGAGGTTTGGTCATTCTTCGGAAGGCGATCTCAAAGGATCCCGGCCGTGGGCAACCAGAGGTCCTCAAGGGCAAATCAAAAAAGTTGGGGCAAGGACTTTACATCGTGTGGCCCTGAGAAAGAATACCGGGGAAGAGGGAAGTAGCCGCTTCAAAAACAACCAGAGGAGGGTTGCGGTGGATTGGAGGCGAGGTAACTATTCGGCAATCAAGAATACAGGAAGAAGGAAGGGGGAACTGAGATGTAAGTTTACTAAAAGAAGGCTCGGGGAGTTGGGGTGTAAATTAGCAGAAGTCAACGATGTTAGAAAGAGGCGAGGAAAAGAAGAAATGGAGAATAAGCAAGTTTAAGAAGTCCTTGAAAGCAGGAAGAATTAAGAACAAGATGACACAAGGAGGATGGGAAAAAAAGCTTCGAATCCAAGCGTACCGAACAATCAAAGTTGCGACAGGAGAAAAAACGTTTGGGGGGGTGACAAAAAAAAAGAAATCAGGAAGTGGAGAGAAAAATAAAGGCTTAAAGATGGGAAGTGCATCGTAAGTGAAACCAAAGGGCCAAACAGTATCAACGAAGGCATCACTCACGTTAAAGATTATGTGGTGGGCAGTCGGGAGAGCGGCATTTTCAAAACACGAACCCGGTAAGCCAGCTATTTGTGCAAGGCTCTAAAAAAAAAGTGAATACAACGTACTAAGGGAGATGCATTAAGGAGGCAAAGGTACAAGAAGACAACAGCAGACCAGTCCTGCCGAAAAGCGAAAATTCGAGCGGATTTTGGTGGGCAGGGGTGTCGAGACGCAACGGCGACTAAAAAAAATGGCATTCGGGCTCAAAATTCTCAGACAAAACAGGCATAGTCAAAAGTTTGGAAGGCGGCCTTGCGGATTCGGGACAAAACCCAGGGGACCGCGATGAAGGTGCCAAACTTGGTTTGAACCTAAGCGGGATCCCGAGATCTTAAATAGATGAAAACAACCCACGCTCACAAAAAGGGGAAAAGGTGGGGTTAAGACGACTTGGAAAACCCTTACAATGACGCCGCTCCAGGATCTAACCAGTGCAGGGGCAGGCCTCCGACCTTCCTGGCTAATAGCAAAAGAGGGGGTGTTCCCCGGCAACAAAAAGAGAGTACGGGAAAAAAACGGAGGAAGAAGTAAAGCACAATGGGGTTAAGTGAAAGCGGACGATATAAATACCATTTTTACGCGAAGGGTCTCAAGACCAGAGTAAGTGGTTAATTACGTCGGCAAGGGCTTTTGTAAGGGATACGAAAGTCTGTGCTAAAAGACCAAAAAAAAAACCGCACTTTGAAAGGGAGTGTAATTCGTAATACAAGAAGGACTCATCTTAGGGTTTAAACAGGTGGGAGGGGGGCAACTTTAGAACAATTTCACTGGATGGGTTCTGGCCTCAATGGTGTCGGAAGCCAAAACGGGACTGAAAAAGATTTTAAGTAGTTCAGGAATAGTATCAATCGGGAAGATGGGTGTGGAGGTACCGAAAGGACTAGGCCGGGGGGGCCAACCCCACTCAAAAAAGAAGGAACGGAGAAAGGGAGGAGGGGGTCATTAACCTGTAAGGGGGCTGGCTTGTCGAAGACAGGTCCGAATCCTTCAAGCAGCGCATTCCAGAGAGTACTCGTTGGCGAAAAGAAAGAAGTTGTATGATAAAAGCAAGGCACTTGGTGCAATTACAGGCATTGTGGGGATCGAGACATTTTGCAACGAAAAATAGGTGCGCAATTAAACGGCATGGGCACAGGTACTTTCTTAAATTCGGAAGAAAAAGCCTTAACGCTGGCTGTCTTCAAACCGGTCAGGGGGAGGCGAACCAAAACTTACTTGGAAAGGTCTCAAAGTTGTAAAGGCAAACGGTAACGCGGCTTTGTTAGATTGTTCCAAATATGAAAATCATCGGTCCGAGGGCGTCTTAAATTCAGGACGTTTGTGGCAAGAGTGGAAAACTGAATTGTCGCTCTAAGGCCCCGTAAGAGGGTATATATCGCTGGGGGGCTAAGCTCCAAAACTCAAGGGGCGTTTCGTCTTCTCCACGAAGGACGAGTCCCAGCGAAACGTATTGGGCATGCTCAACGGACTGAACCGAAAGGAACAACATCCCTCCTCGCCGCTTTGCGCTTTTAGGAGGGATAATAAAGGCGGAGGCAACTAGCCGGTGTCACCGAACGAGGGAAAAAAAGAACGAAGGGGGCCAAAAGATGAGTCGGGGTCGGGCATGGTTTGGAAAGGCGTCATCAGTCTGGACATTATCTATATCAAGACTCAGCCACCATCCCCAAACTTATCTTACTAGCCGAACATCTCCTCCGAAGAAAAAACTGGGACCCAAGTCGTCTATGGAGTAGAGGCAGAAATGAGAAATGTGAGGCTTGAAACCCGCCGCGCGCTACGGGAGAAGGAAAGCGTAAAAGGCAAATCAGTAGATCTCGGGGGGGGCAATGGTTTGAGTCGCTCCTCTCGCGCGTCATTTAAAAGCCCATAAGAATCTCTTCCTGCGTAAGCCCCCATGACAACCGCCAAAGTTCGGAGGGTACTGTCAGGGGAACTTTAGATGGACAAAGCGCCATGAAACTGGTCAGACAAAACCCCCTTCACCATTAAAATAAAAAAAAAAAAAAAAAAAAAACAACATAGAAACGTCAAAATCGTAAAAAATCGAGATTTTGAAAATTATCAGATCCCTAGAACCCTGCTCCAGTCAGAGAAAGGGGGGGCCCGTTAATGTACCCTTTTCACCGAAAAAAGGGGCCCTTAAGGATCTGGGCATGGTGGGGGACCCTCTCAGAGGCAAAATCGTGGGGAAGTGGGGGAAATTGTCATACAGCTGTGGGGACTAACCGTAGTCGACAGAAAAAGCGGGGAAATTCCAATGGGAACCGAGAACGAACGTACGAAAAACCCCGTCGAGAAACGACCATCTGTGGTATGTAAAAGGGGGTCGAGACTAGGAGGACTTGCGAGGGGAAGGGGTTACCCACCAACATCAGAGGGGGTCTCACACAGAGGGGAAGGAGGTCGAATAGAAACAGAAACATGGATTTCTTCCACAGGGGTGCACACAAACGCCGGGCCAAGAATGGCCAGAGGGCAGACAGCTACCATTTCTTGAAGGAATCAGAGGGAGTGAAAGACGACAGCGGGTGAAAGCTCTCGTCCATGAGTTTTACACCCGGCCGGGGAAATATTCAAACAACAACGGAGGAGGCGAAATTACCACCGGGTGGGAAAGACGACAGGGGGACGGCCACTATTCTTTACCTAGGGAGAACAGTAAAAGAGGAAGCAGGAGGGCCACGGACCATAACAGTCTTTCTTGTGCCAGGGAGGGGAAACAGGTCGGAGAGGTTTTGGGTTGGAACCTGTGCGTCATATGACCTTGGGGGGGAGTCAGGCAATTCGAATGCGGGGCAGGGGAAAAGGATTTTTTGAAGGACAATTGGACAGCCCAGTCGATCGGAAACAGGAGGGACATCCGATGGGGGGGGGGGGGGGAAAGGAGTATGTTATTTGCAAGGGGTCGCGAGGCGTCGTAAACGACTATGGGGTAGAGGGAAGACAAGAGGCAGGGTGGGCTCTGTAAAAAGGATTATTTATTCGAGAGGTCGTTTTGGGAGAGTGGGATCTCGAAAGTGGCCCTGTTTAAGAGGGGGCATTGAAAAAGGCCTCTCACGGCGGAGAAAATCTTGAATCAGCCACAAGTAAGAAGTGAACGAGAGTTTACGAAGTATCGATTATCGGGAACTAATTACAAGGGGGGGGGCGAAGTGCCTCTTGATCCTAAGGGGGGTAACGGAATGGCGAATCGGGTTTACCAGGACCAGACAGTTGACAGAACCTTCTTGCAATGAAAGGGCACAAGGACTGCTGGGTACGACGCCGTGTCTGTTAAGGAATGGTGCCAGCGGCCTATGATGTATTGAGGAAAAAAAAAGGTAAGCGAGGGGTACGCGGTTAACTCCTCAAACCGGCCCAGCAATAGTTGCGGTCTGCGCGGGGACACGATCGATCATCGCGCGCGGTTTTTCAAACACAAGAGGGGTACATGGTGAAAAGCTACAGAGGCTCGAAGGATGGCAGGAGTTCGGGATCATTAAGAGGGGGGGGGAGTTGGGCTGCGCGGTTCAAATAAATACTGGAACCAACTTAAGCTGGCAAGCCTGGATCGAAGAAAAATCGGGGGGGCACCGCCGGAACTGCCAAAGAGGGGGTCCGTGACGTGAGAATAAGGGGCCGGAATATCTATGAAACGAGAAAAAGATTGGTTTAAGTTAGGTTTCAGGAGGCCTAGGGGTCCGGCAATCAGCAAATAAGGGACGAAGCGGCGACAGGAGGAACGTGAACAACCAGGAGGGTGGGGGAGGAGAAAGACTATCAAAATAGTGGTTAGCCTCAAGAGATGCAGAGAAAAAAGGAAAGAGGCTGTTTTACCTCCAAAAGACGAAATTGCAGGAAAAACGACACAAATGAGACCAACAGGATTTAAAACTACCAAAGAAAGATACCGCTCCCGCGGGAGAAAACACCGGTATTGAGCAAAAGCTATAATGACATAACGAAAATGCTGAATGAGGGGAATTCAAATTGCCCGGCAAATTTGCACCGTTCGAACAATTTCGGAAAGTCGTAGATCCGTGGCAAGAAATTACCGTTTGGGGTGAAAGAAACTTTTTGGACGCGCTCCAAACTCTCAATCCTGTACTACTTGCGAAGTCCTGGCGGAGTCTCTCTGGGGGAAAAAGGGGAAGTAACCGGAGGAGAAAAGATAGTCCACTGTTTATGCCCGATAAATTGTCTGAGGGGTTGGGCGGTGGTGGGACCTTGCGAGGAAGGGACTAGGGCAAGGATAACTCAGTATTTGCTACCGTAGCTAAGGGACGCCGCGAAGTTTGAAGGAAGCAGCCTTGTCCGCAAAGTCGGATCAAATGTACAACAAAGGCAAAAAGATGTGGGGGGAGGTAATTCCTAACCTGGGGGGTTTAAAACCTAAAGAGTATTCCCTGAAGCTGAGATTCTCCCGTCGAAGGCTGTGGGAGGAGAATAAATCATACAGAAAGGGGAATGCGGAAAGACTAATTCCATAAACCAACGGATGGTTCCCAGGAAAACTGAGGAAGAATAGCGAGAATCAGACACGCCGTTGTGTTCCCCAAAAAACGGCTATGAGCAGATCTCTCTACAAAAACAAAAGGAATTGCCCTAGAAAGTGTAATCCGCTGTGGCGGGAACCAGGAGTTCTCCGCTATATTCCGGGGGGAAAGGGTGCAGAACGAAACTCGCAAACGAGTATGAGGAACTACGGCGGCCGGCAAGTGGTAAGGCAGGTATGTATAATTGAAAAAAAAAATAACTGGGAGAAGCGTCTGTGGAATCATGGTAAGGAGGTTACCTACAGCTTAAGGTTGAAAACCCGGTCGGAAATTGTCCATGTGGGGGAACTGGAATTGTCGCCTATGGATACCGCCAAAAATGAACTTCGCTAGCGGGCAGGGAGCGAGAAGAGATCTAAGGTTAATATTTAGGAGAAGGGGGACGGCTTCTCGGGGCACAGGACAAAACCAACCAACAAGAAAAGCGAATTTGAGGGCAGTACCGGGCCTGGTTGCGGTTGCTCCGGGCGACGTGGTCATCACCGAGAACAGGACCGCAAGGTAGACGGCGGGGGGTAGCTAAGAAACTTATGATCTCATCGCTGAAATTGTCAAAGGTCGGGCATTTTCGGGAAAAGCGACTACATGCAAAAAAGAAAAAAGCGTGATCATTTGTAAACTGCCTTAAAACTTGCTGAGGGAGTTCAAAAAGGACGGACTCGTTAACTCGAAGGTCGAACCTAGGGGGAAGGGCAAGGGAGTCAATTTGTGCATCTTTCGCAGGGACCTTTGGAGTTGGAAATTAAGGGTAAGAGGGTCACCAAAAACACAAAAAAGAAAAAAATTAGGACGCTGTTTTGGGCACTAGGGGGAAAAAATTGAGTCTCGTTTAGGGGCTGGGAGCCTTATGTGGACCAGCTGGGGAGAGTAGGTCTAAAAGGAGCCACCCCATCAGCAGCTCGGAGGGGTTCGTACGTCATTCTACACTTGCGGGGGAGGAAGCTATTGCATGAAAGGGTACCCCGTAACAGCGAAATCATCTGAAAGAGGGGGGTAGGGAGATAAAAAGCAGCCCTGCGTTGTCTCACGTAATCCAAACACCCGATTCCAGCCGGCGGAAAACTAGGCGGACGTGGGCCCAAGCCTTATCAGGTCGGATCTGGGCTCCTACGAGGGGGGGTGAGCCAAAGAAAAACCCCTCCAACAGTTAATCGCAAGGCGAACCGAAATCGGAACCCCCCAAGATGCGCGAAAAAGATTCGTCTATTTCCTGGAGTACGGAATCAATTAAAATGTGTTTCTTGGAAAAGACCGCCGCGCGTGACGGAAGGGGGCGAATCATGATGACAAAAGAAGGATTGAGGAGGGGGGGGGGGCTCGACCTCTCAGGGGGCATTTTTTCAAAAAGCAAAGAAGCCTAGCTTTATCCAGGCTTCACCGCCAAGGAAGATTCGATGGTAGGGGGGGGGAAGGGCAATTCTCCAGGGGGGAACTGCAAATGTCACAGTCCTGAGCACGGCCTTAAGCGCCAAGGAAAATAGGGGAAAGAAGTGGGATATCTCTAGATCTCGCGAAAAACCTAAAGTCCAGATATAAATGTGGCCCCTGTGCTGTTCCCTCCTCATGGGGCAACTTTCACTGAGGAGAAAAACAGTCAAAGGGAAAGTGGGCATATCTTCTTAAGCTAGATCCACTCTCAAAAAAATACGGCGAGTCAGACTTGGTAAGGGGATCTCAAACCTAGGGTCTTCTCCTGCCCAGCCATGAAAACCTCGTTGACGGAACCAGGTCGCGGGAGACAAAAGTCGAATACGAACATCCGACAAATCGCTGATGTAGTAAACGGTTTCGAAGATCGGCTGGCTCGGGGGGGAAGGGTAACTCCAAGACGTTAGAGGAAGAAATAAGAATCGGGGGGGTTCCTCTAAGGGGTGCCGACCAGGCCCTGTCTCACGTCCACCATTCGCGCCGGGCTCCACTGCCAGAGACAAATATCGTGATAGGAAGGGAAGAAGCGCGTGGGGAAACTCCCTCCTCTCAAGCCGGAGAGTTTTGAAATGTATGATCAACAACAAAACCTGGTAGTATTAGATTTACAAAGGGGGGGAAGGGGGGGGAACAAAAAAGAAAAGGGGACTTCGGAGAGTCTCTTTATGAAGTCAAAGCTATTTCCATGACCGGCCTGAGGCCGCTCTTTATATAATATGACAAGGGAGGGGAGAAGGGGGTGGGGGGAGGAAGGTTGCTCATAAAGGGCCTTTGCTGAAAAGGCGGCATCGGATATGTCTGGTCACCTAAGGGGGGGGGCTAGTGAACCCCTCAGCCCTTCTCTCAAAGACCGAAACACCGGGACTAAATCGATTTGGGAGCTGATTCTACTGGTTGAGAAGTGGGAAAGTAGTACACTTTATAGGTCAGGAGAAACAGTAAAGAAGGTGTATGAAATTACGGGAGGAAGTGAGGGTGGTGAAGCGAGGGTCAAAAGCTCGCCTTCGCATATTCACAAAGCTGCCCGAAGGTTCATACAGAATAACGGACTCACTGCGGGGAAAACCGGAAAGGGTCCCACATAAGGGGACCAGAGGGGGAGGAATGAGGATCTAGATCAACCATTTTCCAATAGGGGTCCGGTCTATCATTGGAACCGAGCCCGGAATAGGGCAATGCACGACCGTCAGAGACGGTGTACACATTAATCGTGCAACAGACGGAGACGACCGGAACACACGGGAGGTGAAGTCAGGTGATAAGCAGGGAGGGTTTATTTTAACAAACAATTACGAAGGAGAGCAGTCAGAGGAGACCGACCGGGATCAAAGGAGGAATAATTCTTTCAGTCGAGCAGGGAAGTCAGCTGCTATGTTGGGAAGAAAAAAACAGAACTCAGAAAAAAAGAGGGGTCCGAAATTTGCCTCAGGCTAAAAGCAATAGACCCGAGTGGAAGAATCTGCGTTGGGGCGGATTGATCTGGGATAACGGGGCAAACTGTTTGTGTTTGCTGCGGGTCTTGAATCTATAAGCAATAATTCAGGGGCAACAACAATGATTATCAATAAACGAATCGTTTGTGGAGATATACAAGAGGCGGTGGGTGGAACTCTAATGGGCCCTCTTGGCTTTGAAAGAGGAAAAGAGGAACAGTTCGATTATTGGGGGGTCCGGAGGATAGTCTTCAATCAGCACAAAATAAAGACGCTGGCGTACCCTGCGCTTTAAGAAACTTGAAAAATCACCAATGCTTGTTTGTGGAGCTTAGGCAAGACGATCACGTGACGAGGACAAGAAAAGGGTAGTTCCAGGGGGACACCCTTTCCTGCAAACAATCAGAAAGTGTTAGGAGCCATAATTATACAAAAGGAGGATTGAAAAACTGTAAAAAGCGGTCCACGCCTCCAAAGGCTACCGAGACCGGGTATGGGGAAAGTTCAAATCACGAATGCATAAGACTTCACAGGCGTTTGAGAATCGTAATTAGGAAGAAACAAAAAGGAGAGTAAAGGGGGTTCTCTATTCAAGGGGGCTCAAGGAGCGCATGTGAACAGAAATGAAGTGTGACAAGTCGAGTGGTCTAAGCAACCAAAGGCTTTCCAGATACTACTGGCTGTTTCTTCTTGGGGGAGGGGGGGGCACCGCTTTAAGTTGTGCTTGATCATCATCTACGAAAACGTTCAGTGCGTTAAGCGCGGGGTGTTGGTTTCATGTTGGTCCGGCAGAAAAAAAGGACATCTTGAAAATAAGGCCATTCGAGAGACGATTGTGAGCTCCTTCGCTGAATTGGCGAAATGGGGGATCAATTGCTTGGTAAAGGGACGGAAGGGGGGCGAGGAAGATCAACCATGGAGACTATGCCACAGGGTGTGAAAAAGAAACTTTCATGTCCCTCGGCTTAATTGCAGAGTCTCCGTCCCCGGACAAGGAGGGTGGGCTGTTGTCAGTAGACATCCCGACTACTCTACGCCTCCTAAAAAGGAGTTTCGAATGTCCTCTTAACCGTCATGGCATAAGAGGATATCGCCGATGGGAGAAGGGTCTTTATACTCTAAAAAGAACGGAAATAGGGTATCCTCCTTTTGAAGGGAACACTCGGAGAAAAAGCATATAAGTGAAGGTTAAACGCGATGGAGAAAATCAGGAGGTATTAAGGCGTGCGGACAGTTGAGGGGGGGGGAAGATGTCAAGGAAAAAGATATGTCGTGACCACAGCCCACAATTTTATCCTTGCCGGAGTTGAAAGCTCAAATGAATCATCAACGTACAGATTGGGGGGGTAAAACAACGGTGAGGAACTGGCCAATCTCTTTCAAGGGTTCAAGGGATTTCGCGAAAACGCAAAACAAGGAAGACTCTTCAGAAAGGAGGAGAAGAGCAAGAGGGTGCAGAAAGTCCCACTTCAAAAACCATCCAAAAAAAGAAGCCCTCGAATAGAAGTAACAAAAGGTCTTGCGTGCTCCGGCAGGGAAGAAACACGCGGGCAGAAACCAGGGGTAGCAGGCTCGCAAGAGGTCATCTTGAGACGCAGCACTTTGGAGGGAGGACAGAACGAGAAGACATTACTACTTTCATTTTCTTAAAATTCGAGTAGAGGGAACTTCAGAAACTAATCTTGCTCACGGTAAAAATGGCCTGTTGCCAGTTAGGTAAATTACGAGGCAACCCAGGTCTTCTAGAAAGGACATTGCTTGCGACCTGTAAGTGGGCGACGGGGGGATTTGGGGAGAGTTTTTAAAAATAGAGGGGTCATCATCGTGTGAGGGGTCCTGAATTATGAGGCTGTGGTTCAGGGAAACTTGAAAGCTCCATTGCGATGCTCTAGAAGCGGGGAGACAAGGGATCTTCCTTTTAATCTCACCATTAGGAATCGGGAGGGGGGATAAAGGAATCTCAGCGCCGGAGGGGGGGGAGAGCGGTATTTGTGCATGATTGAGGAAAAGAAAAACCTCCTGAACCATCCTCCTGAATCCGCTTTTCTCTGGATGACGGTAGAGGAAAAAGGAGAGCAATCGAAGCACTCACCTCTCAGGCCGCGCAAAAAGAAGGAGGTGAAGGGGAATAAGAATCCCCATCTCTGGAATTAAGCCTGGTGACAGTGGTCCGCCGCAGCCACACAAAAAGGAGAGGAGCAAAGCTTCCAAAGGCCACACCGTTGGAAAGGAAGGAGGAGACGGAAAAATTATAAACGATTTTTCGTTAAAACGAAAGAACGGCGAGGTAATCGTGGAACCGGGAACCACGCAGCAAATGACGCCAAAGCTGAGGGGGAGCGTCAAAGTTCTTCTAGGTTGCCAGGGAAAAAAAAGAACGGATCCATGCTGATGACCATGAACGCCACCAAAAAGCGATCGTCACGGTCGGGACTGCGCGCGCAGGGAGGAGAAGAAGCAAACACGAATTAAGTCCAGACCATCTGAACCGCGTAAAAAGCTAGGAATGGGATTGTATAAGATAGTACCCTGGTCCGGGTCGCAGCGACTTGGAAAGCTGTTCCCGGGGACAATAGAGTGGGAGGGCCCGTTCCGGAAACCTTCGGGCAGTTCATGTAATCCGCTTCAGGCTATACACTAGAACAAAAGCCGAGTCGAAGTGGAATTCATACATGTTTACAGGAGCAAAAACACCAGCAGGTTGTCAGACAAATGTGTTGACGTCCCACTGCCGCAACAGTCGAATGAAAACATCCGACAGCCGCTATGTAGCCGGTCTAGAGTCGAAACGGGAGGGGGGGCAGGGGGGGGGGGGGACTTGGACTCGAACAAAAGCACTGGGTCCGTTCCGACTCAGGACGGAACCGGCGAATTTCAGCACAAGGCCCTGGAAAAAGGTCGCCACCACTTACAGCGCCGGGCGACCATCAGAAAACTGCATAGTCCTTTTGCGGAACATAGGGGTGGGGTCAAGGGGGAAAGAGGAAAAGCGAAGAAGCAAACCTTCA
>Ga0179593_1584095_pt1 | contig 16136 bp, 13 predicted proteins | sample CZODoug2_1_08_16_FD_185931 | JGI IMG/M metagenome (GOLD analysis project Ga0179593, IMG submission 185931) | Vadose zone soil fungal communities from Angelo Coast Range Reserve, California, USA - CZODoug2_1_08_16fungal (PacBio error correction) | ecosystem: Environmental > Terrestrial > Soil >...
ACAAAAACTCATGTAGTGGGGGTCGTATCAAGGGATGTGGCGGTGTGAAAAGGTTTGTGGGGGTGTCGTAGGCAAAAAAATATTAGACGGGTGTGTTCCTCTCACGACAAGAGTGGGGGACATAGGTAAAAACCTTTTTTTGGCCGGGGAAAAAATGTGTGTAAGGTTTGGGAGAAAAAAAAAAAAACATATAATGCAAATAAAGAAAAAACCTGCTCGGGTGGTTCCCAAAGTGCGGAAAAAATAGAAGGGCCCGCAAAACCGCCCTATCCCAAGGATACGGGCCCGCGCCTGGTGTGTGGGTTAGGAGGGGGGGGTGTTCTTTCTGCATCCGCCCACCCCCCCCCCCCCAAAAAAAAAAAAAAAATAACAGTTTGTGGCACTACGGATCTAATTAGCAGGCGGGGGGGGGGAGAATACCCCCCCCAACGTTGAGAAGAAAATGAGGTGGAGTCCTTATTGGGCACGGCTCGAGAAAGGATTCGTAGGAGGGAAATACCTGGACGGGGGCCCCGCGCCGCAAAAAAAAAAGTTGCAGAAAGTAAACTTCTCTCTGAGCCCGTCCCCATGGGGGGGGTTGGTCTTTATTGGGGGGTGACCGGGGCGCAGCCCTCTGTGCGAAGAGGAAAAGGCCCCTTCCTTGAGCGAAGGGAAGGTGGGGACAAAACAGCAAAAAGTCAAAATGCACAACAGAGGTGTAGAAAAAAACAAAGTTGGCATGAAAAAAAAAAAGCCCGAGGGTTGTTCTTCCTCAATCCAAAAGTACAAAAACAACTGACCGCCCATCTGCCCCGGGGAAAAAAGGCCCCACGTCCCACCAAGAAACATCCCCCCCCTTGGTGGAAAAAGAAAAACCCCTCAAAAAAAAACAACCCCCCTTTTCCCCCCCCCCAAAAGGGAAAGAAAAAACAAAAACCCCCCCCCCAGAAAAAAAAAGCCCCCACCACCCAAAAATGGAGAGTATTGGATGTACCAGCCGAAAAAAACCCCCCCCGCCCCCCTTTGTGGCCCCCCAGAGGTATTAAAGAATTACAATCTAGCTGAAAAAACCCGGCGTGAAAGTGGTTCCCCGTACGACCCGAAAAAGAAGATAGTGCTGTGCGAAAAAGATGACGCTCATTCATCACATGAACCACCCCCTCTGATAGAGGGGTAGGTATATACGTCCAGGGAGAAACAGCTGGAGGCCGAAGACAAGGAAAAGGGGGGGGAACAAAACCCCCCCCCCCAAAGGGCCCACCCCAGATAGCATATGGACACAAAACGCAAAAATAAATAACGAAAACACCCCCGGTAGGCCCAAGGTGCCAAGGAGGATGGAAAAGACCCCCCTTTTTGTCGCGGTTGTAATGCTCCTCCCCCTTACCCCCATAGAAAAATACCCGCCCCCCCACCGCCCACAGCAAAACAAAAAAAAATGTTATCTATGGACATCCCCCCCACCCCCCCAACAGTGGACGAAATGGGGACGCACCCCCCCTCCCAAGAAATTGGCCCCCGCAAACGGCTCGGCCAGGCGGGAAACAGGCGTGGTGGGGAAATCCAAGGTAAAACAAAGCAAATACGACAAAAGCCAAGCCCGAGGGCTCTGGCCCGTCACGGAAGAATCGGATGGAGGGGAAGAAAAGGGGGAGTTTTACCGCGGGTAAACGGGGCCGGGTGTCGGGGTTGGGGTCTAATAGGTGCGGCCGCGGGGTTAAGGTTGGAAAGGGAGTGGGGGGCCTAAGCGAAGGCAAAGGCCAAAACAACGTCGTTCAACAAACCGGTGAAAAGGAAAGGGCACCGCCCTGCAATAAAAGGATGTCGGTAAGCAAAGGTTTGCGGGCGTAATAATAAAAACAAACGAAGGTTTTTGGGATAGATGGGAATAGGGGTTTCTGTTGTCCGCCCCTTGGTCTCCAGGAGGGACTTTCCTTTTATTTTTCTTCCCATAAGTTAAATTTCGCAAGGAAACAGGATTTTTCGTGGGCTTGAACACAGAAGGCAAAGCTACTTCGAGTTTTCCCCCAAAGGGGGGGTTTTGGGGTGTGGAGTAGGATTTTCGTGGTGGGGTCCCCCCTGTTGCCATGCCAGGAGCCTCCCCCTTGAAGTGAGGCCCTTACAACCCCCACCCGCACTGTCGCCCCCCCCCCACATACAATCAACCCCGCCAAAAGGGGTTTCTTGTGCTTCCAAGGTCCCCGCGCCCCCCCCCCTTTTTTTGCGGCAGGGTTTGGTTTTCTCTCTCCCACCCCCCCCCCCCCAAAAGTTTAAATCAGAAAAACCTTTTTTTTTTTTTCTCCTGCTAGAAAAAACACCACCCCCCCCCCCTGCATTTGGGAGTTTCGCCCAAATCTACTATTACTTGGGAAAAAAAACCTTCTCCACCGTAGCGTGGCGAAAAAAAGGGCAAACCCCGCAGTGCGGTAGGGTATTCCCCCAAACCAATAGGGGAAAACCACACAACAATGTCAGATGTCAGAGAAGGGTTGCCCCCCTATCCTAAAAAAGGGAAAAAAGACCCCTTGTAAAAAACAAAAAACAAAACACGGCCAAGGAACTCCCTCTAGCACGGCGCCCCACAACCAAAAGGTGAAAAACAATCCTATTTCAGGGGCCACGCCTCCAAATAACAGTGGACAAAACCCCCCAACAAATAAGGGGACCACACCACCCCCCCCCCTTTCTGGAAAATAGGGGGAAAAAACCCCCCACACAGAGAGCACCACGCCATACAATAGACAGGGAGTTTTCGCCGGGCGATCATGGGGACCACCCCCACCCCCCCCCACGGGGAAAATGGAAATCCACTCCCGTGGTTGCACCGGGGGATCATAGTGTCCTTAATATTGGTTGATTGGGAACGTCCGAACACCCCCCCCCACACGCCCCCCCTCATAGCCAGGGTACACGACTGTCTGGGCCTCTACTGGGTAGCTGAAAAAAGGCCGGCACTCCTCCGCAAGATCGATGTGCTATTTTTTGTGGGGGATAATAGTGGATTTTCACGAACACCAAAGTACCCCACAAGAACCCCCCCCCCCGAACGCTCTACCTGGGAAGGGAAGGTGAGAGTATCCCCTCTCTCCCACTCGGGGAGACAGTTTTGAGTACTCATTTCCCCCCCCCCCCTCCCTCCTTGAGGGAACGAAAAGACCGAAAGACAGGGAAGGTGTAAAGGGTCACCGTTCTCATAATTGCAAACAAAAGGTCAACACCCCTAAGCGGGGAACTCTGGGTGCGGTTTTAAAGGGCAGTCAGGACAAAAGGGGAAATACACACAGTGTGGTTGCCTATACCCATGAGGGGTCGGGGGGGTCGATACTCAACGGAAGGCGGAACTTCATGTCAACAGAAAGGGTACCAGGAGACGAAGGAACACCCCCGCATCAGGGGGGGACATCGTCATAGTTACCTACGGAAGCCCCCCCCCCCCCCAAAAAACATATCATAAAAATCCACCGCAGCCAAACAAATTGGAGAGCACAAATATAGAGGAGCATAAGAAGGGGGGAACATCCGATAAGCAACTTTTAGCTAGTGGGGGGGCCTGTTGTGGGGGCGAGATAGATATACCGGAAAGGAAAGGGAACTGTCTCGTTCAATGCCGGGTGGGCAAAACAAAACCCCACGGCCAGTCGGGAAAAAGAGACGTAGGTAAAAAAGGAAGAAGGGAGCCCTAATTGTGGAAGGTGGAAAGCACTCAAAATAGTGGGAAAAAGGATCACAACTACGGTTGGGAGCAAGCGCCAGGGGGAAGTCCAATGCCCTGTCGGGGATCCGAAAACATGCAGGGGAAAGAAGGACCCCGCAGTCGAACTAAACCCCCCCACGAAAAGACGGGGGGCCACACACAGCGCCAATCCCCCAACAAGGAAAGTCAGAAAAAAGGGGAAAACAAACCATCCCAGAAAATAGAAAGCAAAAAAACCCCAAGGGGGAAGGAAAAGCATGGTAAGCAGAAAACCACTACGCGGGAAACCCCTTACTCAGTTTGAAAAACAATCATTCTAGAAAAGAAAAAACATCACGAGTCAAACCCACTCTCCCCAAACAACAAGAGAAAAAAATTATCCTAGAAGACGATCACGTCTGAGGAACCCCGCATGGTAAAGGGAGAAGGGGAAAAGACGAAATCTGTCGGCACGCATACAATCTGACCGAAGAACGTAGTCCCCCCGGATAAAAAGGGAAATGGGCAGGCGGCACAAAAAAGGAGTTTTCTAATATGAGGAAACCCATTTTTTTCGCGGGGGGGGGCCCGTTATGTGGCCCCTCTTAAATCCCCCCACGAGGGAAGGAAAACTTTGCGAGTGCGGTTTTTTTTGTGTCGGGGGGGCGGGAACAAAAGAAACAAATAATACTAATCAAGACCCCCCCCTTCAATATTAACACGGAAAACCCCCCCCCAGGGCAAGAGAGTGGTTGGGGGGAATTTGGTGTTTGCAAAAAAGGAAGGTGGGGCGTCGGGTTTGAAACCACCACACCTCACAGGGGGGGGAAAAGGGAAAAGGAATTGACAAAATGGGGAAAAACACCAAAAAAAGTGGTTGTGCGCAAACCAAAAAAAATGCAACAAAAACGTGCGATATATCAGATAAAAAAACGAACAGGCAAAAGGGATCCTCAAAAAAAAAATTTGCCACCCCGCCGGCCACCCCGCGGCCGCATCTCCAAACGGAAGTCCCTGAGTAAAAATCCACCCCGGAAGGCAAAAAAAACCCGCGCCAAAACATTAACGCGTGACACCCACCCCGCAGGGGTGGTTCCACGATGCACGGGACGGTTCCTACAGGGTGGACGAAATTCGAAAACACGGCCCTCGTCTTTAGCCCCGGGGACGGAACCTAGGGGGGGGGGGGCCCCGCGGACAAACGGGTATCATCTCGGACAATTGTGTGGGGCGATGTACGGCCCACCAGGACTGAGCCGCTCCATATTCAAGACCCTGTACATGGAAAGTCAGCGTACCCCTGAAATGGAGAAGCACCGGTACTTAAAGGGAGGTCTCCGTCAATGGAGAACAAAAAAGGACGAATATACTTATATGGCAAAGACGAAAATAGACACGGGATTGTTCTCTGAACACATCCCGCGTGAACAATGCAATTTCTTGTCGGATGATGTCCAGGTTTCATATCAAACCCGGCCCCCGCCAGGGGCTCCGATAAGAGGGGGACCAATCCATGAAAAATGGGGAATGAACGTCTGCATCCCAAAAGAAGACAAGGTTCTAATGGGCAAGAAAAAAGGGACGGCCCCCTAACCAAAGGAGAAAGGGGATACATGCCGGCACGTGACTACAGTGAAATTGATACGTAGGAAAGAGGTGTGGCAAGATATCTTGAAAAGGGTCCCGGTTCTAAGTACAAAAGGACCTTGGCTCAAATGAGAAATGAAAAAGGAAAAGGGCCCTCTTACATTCATCAAGAGAGAACCACCGACCTCCACGACATAAGTGAAACCAAAGCAGGCTATATAGTTATGCCCCCAAACAGAACGAAAAAAAACCCGCGGTGCGAAACCCGGGGAAAGACGAAAAAAACACAGAGACCAACACCGGCCCTGGCATCAACCGCCCCCCAGCGTGGGGTGTCAAAGGGAAGTCACAACTTACTGCAGGACCATAAATGTAACCGGCACGTTTTGAGACGACCCCCCGGGGGGGGGGAAAAACAAAACCCCCCGTCCCCAGACACCCAAAGAAAAAAATCGTTTACAAACATAGAAGGGGGGGCCGCTGGTCATATCGAATCCGAAAAGGAAAGAACGGCACAAGGGACAGACGGTCCACATCACTAAGAAACGGAGCCTTTAACTTTACCCGCAATGGGTACCGCCCGCGGGTACACACACACGACACCAAAAAAAACACCCCAAAACCGTGGGGCCCAGGGAAAAACGACACACACACGTGTTCGGAAGGTCGAAGGGGGATAATCGACCAAGCGTCCCCATGAAGAGGCACAACACCAACGACGCAATGAAACAGTTGAACCCGAGCCGATAGAGTCTCGTTGAGATTTGTGACGGCAGGCCCTCCCAACCGCAAAACAGGGTTGGAAAGTTAGGGGTCCACAAACACCACCAATCACCCCCTCCCAACTAAAAAAACACCCATTAAAACTGCGGTGGGGCCCCGCCCCCCCCCCCCCAAAAAAGCAAAACCGTCCGGGCACCCCGCGAGGGAACCAAAAAAAAGGGCAAAAAACCCCAACTCAGGGACTTAAATGGAAAAACCGTCTAGTTTGATCGAAAAAATACAGCCCCTTAGCCAACAAGTACAAAAAAAGTGTTTCCTTTTTTTTGGGTGGAAAAAAGAGTGCCCCCCCCGATATTGTCTTCAAGACACACGCAAAAAACCAGCTCAGTGCGTGAGGGAGGGGTTTATCCTCTCGGGACTAGGCAGGTTATATTTTTTTTTAAATCGCCCGCGACCCCTCCCCCCACCAAAAAAAACCCCACCCCACCCCCCTGTCGGCCATGAAAGGGGGAAAAGGGGTCCACCCAAAAAAAACCAACAAGGACGCAATAACACAATCAAGGGGGGCACCCCAAACTACAGGCACGGGCACCACAGCACGCATCTCATACACCAAACCAAAAAACGGGATTTAAAGCAGGAGAGGTGTTTTCAAACAAAATGTGGGGGGCTTTTAATTCGAGGGGAGCAGGGGATGGATTCTGAGGGGGGGGAGGGCGAAAAAAGGGGGGGGGTATATGGTTGTTGTGGGGCGCACGCGAACTCAGATAAGATGGGGTTATGGGAGCTAAAGATCCTCCCCCGCGACCCGGAAGCGGGTACTTCATCACGGAGGCCAAAAAGGAGCACCGTGGGGGAGGCCACCGGGGGGGCGAAAGGAGTTACCCAGGGAGTGAGGTCAGAAAGGTTGGGGGGGGGGTTCGTCGTGTGGTGCCAAGCCACCCCCCCCACGCGGGCGCAAAGTAAATGCCATTGGGCTGAATTAACGTCACCTATATTGGGAAAAGGGACTTGCTGAAAGGGCCCCCCCCCGTCCTCATTAGAAAGACAAAAAGAGTCCCACAAAAAACAAAAAAACAAAACAAAAACGCGCCTCGGGTCCGGACCCACACCCCCCCCCCCCCCCGGGTGGTTCCCGCCCACCCACACGAAGCAAACCCCGGGACAGCTGGGGAACAAAACAACACACTCATCTAATGGGTGTAGGAGCCCCCCCTTCCCCCCCACAAAAAGGGACGCTTTCGCCCTCGCCCCACACAGTAGAATGTGCTCCCCATCCGGGGGGGTTCCTACTGGGCCCGCCTAAAAAATGGGAAACCATATGAGAAAAGCTAGATTGGGGGGGAAAAAGAGGTGATTTCTGAATCTTTCGGGTCAAAAGGGGATCACCCAAGTGGCGCGTGTTTTTGGGCAGCCCCGTTGTTGAAAATTTGTCAGCGCTCCAGAACACCACGCCCCCAACCGCCCCACAACGAGCCAAAAAAAACTCCCGGGAAACAACGATCCGCGTGCATAGATAGTAAGGTAGGTGGGCGGAATGGTGAAGGACTATGTGAGGGGGATTTCCTTGAATATTTCTAGATTGGTGGAAGAATGAGAGGGGAAAAAGGGAATCGATACCCCGTCCTGAGTGAACTAGGGGTTGTACAGTATTAAAAGTGGGGAAAGAGGCAGAAAGAAAAACAAATCCCGCTTTGGGGGTGATCCTGGTTCAGTCGCCGGCCGCCACCTCCAACATTTGAAACCCCCCCCGCCCACTATACCGAAGCAGAGAAGGGGAGGTAATAATGGGATACGTTTTGGGGAGGCAGGGCCGGGTAGGCCCCAAGGTAGCCGGGGAAAGCAAGATACAAAAAAAAAGAAAGGATTTAGTCTGAATAAAAAAACGAAAGGAGGGCCGGTTGAAGGGAGAGGGGAAAAGGAGGCGACTGACCCAGCAGGGTGGGACCCACCCCCCACACCGATGGGAGGGACACGGGAAAAGGACGGGGGAGACCACCACTTCTCCAATCATCCTTTGAAAAAGATACAGAACGGTGCCGCAGCACAAACAAAGCAAACCCAAGTGAGGGAGCCCCGAGGCCGAAGGGTGCAAATAAAGGGCCGCACGACATCTGGAAACCCCCCTTAAGTGCACGAAATAGCGAGTGTGGGAAGGCCCCAAAAGAAAGACCCCAAAAAGAAACAACCCCCAAGGGGGGCGGCCCCCCCCGCGGAAAGATTCCCACCGGTAAAGTCCCACAAAAAACCAATCCCACCCCCCCCCCAACAGCACCACCCCAAAGCCTCCAAATAAGCCACCCCCCATAGAAGTTTTTTTTTTTTTTGGTTTTTTTTACAAAAATTCCTTTTTGTGGTTTTTTTTTTTTTTTTTAGTGGTGTTTTTTTTTTTTTTGGCCCCCCCCACCCCCCCGAACCCCCCCTCCCCAACCGAGTAGGATGAGGCCTTGGGTGGAACCCCCCCCCCGGTCCCCCCCCCCCCCCACCAGGACCCCCCCCCAAAGGCACCACCCCACCCTGCCCCCCTTGTGCCCCCCCCCCCCCCCCCCCGACCCCACCCCCCCCCCCCCCACAAACCCCCCCCCCCCCCCGCCCCCACTCCTAGCCCCCCCCCCCCCCCCCCCCCCCCCCCCCCCCCCCCCCCCGTCCTTGCCACCCCCGCCCCCCCCCCTCAAACCACCCCCCCCCCGCCCCCTCCCAGCACCCCACCACCACCCCCCCCTTTTCCCAAGAGGTTTCACCCCTCCGCACCCGTACACGTGGGGACAGCCGGTCCAGGGTCCTGGTTTTGGGTGTGTCTGAAGAAACGAACGACGGTCCTTTTGAAAAAAAGCCCAACCCACTTTTGGACAAAACAAAACCCCCCTTTTTTAAGACCCCCCCTCCAAACCGAAACTTTCCCTTAAAACCGCCCCCCCCCCCCCAACAATGGGGTTTTGGGGGGGGGCCCCCCCGGGGCCCCCCAAAAACCTTTGAAGAAGGGCAAATTTTCCCCCCCCCCACCCCCAACTCCCCCACAAACCCCCTAGCCCCGCCCGGGGAGACCCGCTTTTTTCCCCGCGCCAGACGCGGGTTGGTCCCCAGCCCCCCCCCCACACGAGGGTTTTCCAGACCCAGATAACCACCCCCAAAAAAATCTGTTCCACCCAACCCCCCCCCAAACTGTAAGGGGGTGTGCCGTCCCCCCCCCCGGGTTCCCCCGCTTCCACCGAAGGGATTCCCCCCCTTTTGTTCACCAGCCAAGGAGCCCGCGTAGGGGGGTTCCAAGGAAGTCCCCCCGACGGACACCCAGTAGGGAAGAGGATGAAGCTGGGACCCGTGAATAAGGGGGTTGAGAAGGCAGTGGAATAGTGTGGGTCGCATATGCCTACGACAGTAAAATAAGGTGGAAGAAAGAGAAACCCAACCCCCACCAAACCCGAAACCGGGGAAAAAGACCTACACGAGACAAAGGGCACAAGCTGCACTCCAAGAATACCACTGGGCATTATAGAGAACAGCTATCGCCTCCATAAAGGGGGAACAAAACAAAAAACGTTCGAAGCAACCCCCACCCTAAAAGGGGGGGAGGTGGGGGGGGACAAAAGCGGGAAGGTGTTCTATCACTTTCCCCGGAAAGGAACAAGGGCACGTAATTCTCTGAGGGCATCGGCAGGGGGGGGGAAATGAAGTGAAAGAGACGAGGTCTGTGCAGGGGAAATAAACCCGTAACAAAGAAAGCCGCGGGGAGAACCACCCCCGGGGGATAAAAGGGGGTTACCATCCTTGAAGGTCCAAAAAGCCATGGGGACGGGAGGAGTGAAAAAAAACGCATTTTCGGTGTCAGGGGGGGCTGACTCTCTCTATTATAAAGAAAGAAGAGGAGGATCCATAACACTGGGAAAATAGTCGGACAGGGGAGGGGAAAACGAAAAAAGGGGGGAAAACGCAAACTCAGCTGTCACGTGCAGTAGGGAAGGAGAATTCAGCAGGACAAGACGGAGCGAGCAACAAAACCGGCGACAAAATAACTCATACCATAGCAAAAAGTTTTAGAAAAAAAAGAGTAAGTCTAGGCTCAAAAGGAAGGGAGGAAGTTTGGGAAAAAGGGGGGCCCCCTTTCTATCTAATTGAAAGAAAACGGCTCTGCACTAAAGCCCACCACGGACGCCTACCACAAGAGAGGGGGATTTGCCGTGGAAAAAAAGACAAATACAAAAGTTGGGGAACTATGCGACACAAAAAATCCACTCCGAAGGGTCAGAAGGGAGGGGAAAGGCGCCTGGGTGTCTCAAAAAAAACGGGGGCCTGCTGAAAAAAGACGAGGAACCAAGAAGGAAGGGGATCAGACGCGCATGAGAAAAGTTTGGGGGGATCTACCAAGGGGGATGTGCCGAAATGCAGTGGTAAAAAAGGTGGATCTCCTAAAAAAAAAAAGTCCCAACATCTCAAACTATAGAACAAACCACGAGAAGACTCGCGCAAACAACCCCCCAAAACAACCTCAACGAACAGCCACGAAGCCACACCCCGGTGATGGGGGGGGGATGCTCGAACCGTAAAGAAAAACCCCTTTGTCCGAAAAAAGGAATGTGGCTATTAACTTCTGGGGAGGGGTACTTATAAGGGAGAGAAGGACGTTCCAAAATTATCAGTACAAGAAAAGGGTGTATTTCCGCCGAATGCGTCTTTCCGAAGAGGGATTTTAACATCACAGAAACCCGCGGCCCCCCCCCCGCGTCCGAATTGGGGCGCTGGGGGGGGTGGATATCTAGGCTAGGGGGGGTGAAAACGCAACTCAAATCTGTTAAGGTGAAAGGGGGGGCCCCCACCCTATCGTGGGGGGGGGGGAAAGAACCCGCCCCGCACAGAGACAAACACCCCCGGACACACTCCTTGAAAACGCGGGGAAAATTACGGGCGTGCCAAGTGAAGGGGTCTCTCCATATCGGGAACCCCCAGTAGGGAGGAAAAAGACCGGCCGGTGTGGGACACAGGGATGGCAAAAAGTAGTAGCCGCAACAACAAGCAACGGAAAAACTTCAGGGCAGGAAAAACCACAAAACCACCCACCAGGGGACCCCCGGCCCAAAAAATGCGGGATTACCTTCGGGTGGGAAGGATCAAAAAAAGCCAGGATGGGGATGGGGGGGTCAGCAAAGGACCTGGGTAAAAAACAAACGCCCCTCCAAATGGATAAAAATAAAGGGGTGGGTCACAACACGGCTGGAGTCGGAAAGTTTAAAAACATGAGACCTAATTGGGGCGAAAGAGGTGGGGGGGGGACACCCCCCACACTCCTAAAACAGAGTCAAAGGCGGCGCCGGCCCCTCTTAGTTCAGATTGGCCCAAACCGGACGCGGCAAAAGAGTTAAACACTGTTGTGCCCACAAAAAAAAGAGGAACAAAAACGGGCCTTCGGTGGAACACCCACACAGCCCCCCCACGATATATAACTAGGGGGCCACCCACCCAACGTGAAGAAAGAAAAAAAAACCCCCCGTTAGAGGTGACGAAAAAGGGGGACCCCCTTCACTGTTAGAGAACCGCGCAAGGGACCCCGCGCCCACCCCAACAAAAAAACCCCCGGTTCGGTGGTTTCATACTCAATAGAAACCCCCGTAACATATAGACGGCGACGCGACAGACCTCCAAGGGGAAAATAGGACTCTGAATCACAGAAATAGAAACGGACGTAAGAATAGCGGGAAAGGGAAACCCCCCTAAAACGGGTGAACTGTAAAAGGTAGGAAAGGATCAGACGACCCCAGCAAGAGAGGGATAGAGCCACGGGGAAGAAAAAAGCCAGACCCCTGGGAGAGGGCCCACCCCCGGGGAAAGGTTCTTCTTGATTGCTGGACAAACAATGGGTAATAGATTGGGGGTGGTTTGCGTAGGTTGTGGTTATGGGCTTATATCGATTAAATATTTCTGTGTTCCTCAAAAGAGAGATCGATCTAGATATGAGTGTGTTTTATGGGGGAATTGGGTAAGGGGAAGGGAATATTTTTTTTCTAGGAAAAACACCAAAAATATAAAGCCGAAAAGGGCCCCACCCTCGTCCGCTTAGAGCGCGGTGGCGGCACAAAAACAAAGAGAAAACCTTGCGCAAACTCCGGAACAGTGAACTAGATGAATAAAAAGGGGCCCCCAAAAGCCAACAGAGGGGAAGAAATAAGGGGCACGGAACAAAAAAATTCCAACAAAACAGGGAGGGGGAAAAAAGGATACAGTCAGAAAAAGGGGTCACAGGCTCCACACAATGCAAAAATCGGAAAATCAATCTTCAAATCCTCGGGTGTAAACCGAAAAAAAGAAAACACCCCCGTTTCAACAAAAACACACGCCCCTCACCCAAAACCCCGCCCTCAGGGATTGGACCGAGTTTTAGTCTTCTTTTTTAAGGCAGAAAAAACGGGGGCAACCCCCCAAGATGCCCTAGGTTATCAGAAAAAAAAAAAAAACCCACCCTCACCCCCTCCACACCGATCCCAACCGAAAGGAAAGGGAAAAACCCCCCCTTGGGGGGGGAAAAAAACCCTTCCTTGCCGGAAACCCCCCACGGAACGGGGAACCCCCCCAGCCCCACACGCCGCCCCCCACATTTGCTCCCGGTTTGTTTGTGTTTGTGCTGTGCAAGCACCCCGGGGCAATTGGAGAAGCGGACCCCTCGTGGGGTGAAGGGGAGGAAGTCCCAACTTACAATAAGGGGCCCGGGCCACACAATACACCCTCCCCAGCGGACCAGAGGTGACCCATCCCCATAAAGGTTGGGGTCCTAAACCCAGTGAAGAAATAAGAACCCCCCCCCCCCCCCAACGCAAAAAGCTTTCTCTAACAATAGGGACATGGGCGGGGTCCAAAAAGAAAAACGAAAAACCCCCCACCCCCCACTATGCTCGAAAACAAGGCACGCCACCCAAATAGGGGTTGAAAAGACAAGTATACATCACAGGTGAATTGGGGAGGGTAAAAAGAAAATGTCGAGTAAAAAAGGAGGGGGAGGTTCATTCCACCGCGACAGCGAAGGGACAAACCCTCACTCCTCGACAATGGAGAACCCACCAACACATAAAGAAAAATTCCAACCCCCCCGGCCGAAAAAAGCGGGGGGGGAGGTCTATTTTTCGGGGTCGGAACAAAAACAAAGGAAAAGGGGGCACAGCATTGAAAACAATGGAAAGGGGGGCTGATGTATTCAGCGAAAAATATTTGAAAGGCTCCATCACCCCCCATAGGGGGGGAAAATTTCTTCTACTATAAAGAATCTCTAACGGAAGAAGGACACTCAAAGAAGCATTCTTCCTCTTCGGGAGAAAAAAAAGCGTCATCCACTACATCAAAAAAACGCCACAACCACCAAACCAAAAAGAGCAACTCCCAATCGGAAGTGAGGAGGGGACACGCGACAGTCCTCACAGCGAAAAGGAAATGGGCGCAGAAAACACAAAATCATATAAGTAGAGAAAAGGGCCCCCCCATAGTGGCGTCCGAATGTATAGGAAGTGGAAATCGAAGGGACACGAATGGGGTGGTTTCTTTACTAATGGGTCGTTAGTTCAAAAGAGGGAAATTATTTTGTGAGACGGCACGGGGAATATTGCCAAATGTAAAGCGGGGGTCCTGCTAATAGCTGCGGCGTCCGTGGGAAAGGAAATTCAAACCTCCTCATAGAGAGGACTCTTCTAGCAACAAGGGGGGGGAGAAAGGAGGGGTCGGGCGAAGGGGGGACACTGGGGATGGCCCACCGTCATGTCATAAAATTGGATAGTAGATAGGACAAAGGGGAGGTGAGGCTCATTTCGGTAGGGTTAAAATGTATAGAGAGGTAAATACAGGGGAGTCCGGTACACTCCGTCGGGAGAGGGGTAAACCCAGGGCGTGCCGCGTTCTCTGATCTGCTACGGAAGAAAAACCCAGGCCTCCCCCCGAATCGGGGAAAAATAATGGGGGGGTGCTAACCCAAGCCTCCGAGGGGATCCTGAATACGCTCTAGAAGGGAAAAGGGAACTTGCTCTTACCCGGGGACCTTAGAAAAACCCCGGGGGGTATCGGGGCCCCGCGACCGTTATTTTGGTGGGCAGCGATGAGAATCAGAAAAAAAGGAGGTTAACGGCAGGGGCGGTCCAAGCAAAAAAGTAGAAGGTGTGCCAAGCAGAACAACCCATCAACCCACCCGCAAACAACCCCCAAACCAACACAAATAAAAAAGGGAACTGGGGGGAAGGCCGAGGATGGTGGAGCTCTCTGTATCGTAAGGGGAGGAAATGTAAAAAACGGGTGCCACCATGACGAAACAAAAAAAAAACCTAACAGCAAAATAAAACTAGGAACCCCCTGCGGATAGGATGATATTTGTTAAAAAGTTTACAGCAGTGGGGTGTTCACACCCAACCAAAAATAAACAAAATGAGCTGTATTTAGGCGAATCACACTGGTCCAAGACTCGCAAGTTGGGACAAAGAAAAAACACAACGCTTATTGGTATCATTCAGTGGGTAAGGGGGGGCGCGGCCCCCCCCAAACAAGAACCAAAAACCAAAACAACCCCCCCCTCCCCAAGGAATACGGTGAGGCCAAAGGAACAAGGAAAGAAAGAAAAAGGGGGGGTCGAAATAACAAGCAGAAAAAAAAAAAACGGGGCCGGCGTCGCCAAGAACAGCCAGTGTTGTGTTGGTCGATTGAGGGGGATGCCCACCGCAAAACCCCGCCCGGTCACAGGAGAAAAATAAAGAAGCCCATACTAGTCCCCTTCGATCACATTGCCGGGAACGAGTTCATCGGTGAATGTTAGGAAATGGAAAATTTGGCAAGATGGCGAAAAAAGTCTGCGCGCGTCTTCGGGAGAAAAGCCCATCCGCTCGCTACTTACAATAGCATCACCTCAAACGGGGGTTTTCACGCATTGTGTCCTGAAAAACCCCGGGGACCCGGCCGCGCACAAAGAAAGGTGGGAAGACAGAAAAAGAGGAAGCAACTCATTTCTTCTCCAACCCAAACAGGGGGGGGAAAAAACCAGTGCGCAAGCTCGACAACCCAAAATCGGGGGGACATAAGGGCCTTACCCGCCTCTCGTGGAGGGGTCCAAGCGGGGGTAGAGGGAATTGGCACACGAGAAAACGAAAAAGTATAGTTTCAACCACCCCCGGTGGAAGGTGGATGTACATCCATCGATAATAAAATAAGGCGAGGGGGAAACAAAACCCGCTGAAAACGGAGGAGCAAAGAAGAGATCGATTTTGGGGGGGAGCAGAAAAAAAGGGTGCGAAAAAGAGCGCCCAATCTCCCGTCCTCTGACAAAGGAAGAGGAGCTCGGCGCTAAATATAAGCCTGGAGTAAGGGGAAAGGCACAGTTGCGGATGCGACAAATAAAGTTATGGGGGCATTGGGGGAATGAAAGGGAAAAAGGATGTAGGGCTGTTTTTCTCAAGGGTTGCGCCAGTGCTGGGAAAGGTGAAAAGACACCGCCAGGGCATACTAGAAGAGGCGTCACACTGGGGTGGGAAAGAAACCGTAAAGAGCCGGAGCGGGGTTGAAAAAAGGAAAAAAAAAACCAACATCAGCCAAAGCACTATCGGGTAAAGAGAGCCGCCGGCAGCGCGCAGGAACAAAGAGTCGAAAAAACGACCCGTGCCAAAAAACCTTGAACCACCATTGGAAAAAAAAAAAACACAGAAAAAAAGGACCGACTTCGGTAGGCCAAGGCCCAGACGAAGGAACCGCACGCCGGGAGACTGTCGCATGGGAGGGGTGGGTTGGGGGTGATTGCTCTCCTCGAAAAACCGCTTTTGGGGGGATGGGAGCGGGAAGAGGGAAATTGTACGAAAGTATTCTTTTCGGAATATTGTTTGAAAGAAGGTCCTCGAATCCGGAAAGGGTTGGATGGGGGTTGTGGGCGCCGGGAAGTCCTCTTCTTCTGGGGGGGTGGCTTCACTTTTTCTAGAGAACATTCGCCAGGAGGGAAGTCAACGATAGGAAAAAAAAAAAAAAAAGGTTAAACCCCTTACGTCGGGAAAGAAACAAAGGTGAAAATTTAATAATCTCCTGTGGAGTGTGGTTGTTTGGTAGAGGGGGCTCCTCCTTGGGGGGACAAACCCCCCGCCCCAACCGCGCCGACTTTCCGAGGACCAATGAAAGGGGATCTGCGAAAATCTCTCGTCAAGGGGGGAATTTTTGGTCAGAGTAAGTTCGCTGG
>Ga0179593_1700859_pt1 | contig 16135 bp, 19 predicted proteins | sample CZODoug2_1_08_16_FD_185931 | JGI IMG/M metagenome (GOLD analysis project Ga0179593, IMG submission 185931) | Vadose zone soil fungal communities from Angelo Coast Range Reserve, California, USA - CZODoug2_1_08_16fungal (PacBio error correction) | ecosystem: Environmental > Terrestrial > Soil >...
CTTTCAACTGGCGAAAACTCATTGCTTGCCGGAGGTCGAGGACCAGGAACGGATGGCAAGGAGAACATGGCGTTGGCGGTCGGCCCCCCCCCCCACCCCCACACCCCCCACCCGGGCGTGCAAAAAAGGAAGACAGGCTTGCAAAGAAGACGGCTAATATTTGAGTATCTTCACAATTGGTTCGAATCGTCGAACGGCAGCTTCACGGGAAAGGAAGTGAGTGGTGATTCCTGGAAAAAAACCGCGGCTTCCGATAAAGAAAAAAATCATGGAAAAAAGGGAAATTCAGGGGAATCTTCCGCACAAGGGGGAAGGGTTAAGGAAGAGTTTTATTGGCTCGGCCTCGATTAGCAGCGACAACACTACAGGAAAAAAGAGCAGAGGGGAAAATCTGAAAGGAGAAAATCGAACGGGACAGAAATTAGGCGAATGAGTCTTACGTGACCAAACAAGGCCCTTTCAAATCCCTGAATGTTGAACAGGGGTGGTGCAGAGTCGCAGCGGAACGAAAAAAAAAAAGGAAGGGAGGCGGTGATTAAGAAAGAGGGGGGGGAGGACTGTTCCGTGGGGAGACTGGATCAGGGATAAGAAATCGATGCGTTCAATGGGACGCCCGTTGAGAAAAAAAGATAAAGGAAAAAAAAAACACCTGAAGAAAAGGGGGCGTTAGCCGGCAGGCCGCCGGGGCGGCCGGCGTCGAAGGAAGAAACCTTGCCGGGATGATGCGTCTGCGGGGGAGAGTTCTGCCGTTTCCAGGGGGAAGGACTGACAGTCCTTGGCAGAGAAGGATTTCGAAAAAAACCGTCCTCAGAGGGAGACGCGCGCTGGATCCAAACCCGGAGGGAAGGGGCTGCCGTTGTAGTGAAAGCACAACCGGTCAATCACCGTGTAAAAGCTTGTCTTGGGAAGGCAGAGAGCCCGGAGGACGAAAAGTCTCGAAGACACTTTAGAGAGGGAGGAGACTTCCTCCAGGTTCGGATTGCAGAGTCCTTTTCGTTCAAGCGTGGGGAGTGGACAACCCGCCCTCATACTGCACAAACCAAGTGGCGGTCGCTTCCAAAGGGATGGAATCGTGGGGAAAGAAACTAATGTAAGGGACCGAGGGAAAAAAAGGGGGAAAACAAAGGCACAAACGCGTCCGTCACTGAGATGGGACAAACCTTTATGTTCCGGCGAAATCAAAAAAACCCTTCCAAATGCCCGAAGGCTTTTCTAGGTGGGGGGGGTGACAACTAGTAGGAAAGATGTAGCTCATATAAGCTAAATTTCAAAGTCCCTGCCGCTCTCAAAAAAGGGCCTAGGGCGCGGTGGGGAAGCTGTGGTGGAAAAACCAAGACCAAGAGGAATAAGGACATCCAATTTGTCGTATGAGACCCAAAAGATTTTTCAGATGCACACGCGTATCGGTCGGGGGGCCGTTTTTTTCGGGTCACGCAATCTCGGAGCAAGGGAGGGAAGACCGAGACTTCCCCAAAAAGTAGAAATCACAACTCTAAATAGGATTTAAACGGATCCGGAGAACATCCGCTCCCCGAGGCGGGGCGAAGCGCTTTTTAGAAAAGAACGCTCGACACTCATACGAGCGCATCCATTAATTCAGGGGGGCGATACGGCCCCCTCAGGGAGAGTGTTTTCTGGTACTAAAGAAGGAACGTTATGTTAAGCCAAAAAGAAAAAAAATCGTCGAGAAAAAGAGACGCACACTGGGACCTTTAGGAGTAGAGAAGGGGACCTGCAAAGCATCCAAGAGGAACGCTCACTTCCAGCCAGCTTGAGACGACCTTAATACGTCGTCAATGTGGGAGTAATCGATTGCTACATCTAGAAAGGGTACGAAAGAATCAAGGCTTAGAAAGGGATGCGAGAGATGGAGAAAAGGTATATTGGGTGACCTGAATCAAGTCGATATGCGAAAAAGACGCGGACCTGCCTTTCAGCTTGTAAAGGTCGCGAAAATGTCGAGAGGAAAGACTACGACGGGGAAAGGGGGGAAAAAAATCAATTTGATGGGAAAAAACATTGGACGGACTGAAAAAAAAGAAAGAAAACCACGCAACGCAAACGAACGGGAAGGACCTCCTTCAGTCCTCTCCTAAGCAAAAAAGAGGCGCGGTCCTCTAATAATAAAAGAAGCCAGCTTCTATCTCTCAAGAAAGAGAATAGAATCAGGAGTTATTACAGAAAGGCTTCGGAGAGAAAAGGGAAGGGAAACTTGCGGGCCGGTGCTCGCGGGGGGAGGGGGAAAGGTCCTTCCACATTGATGACGAGGACGGGGAATCTCCAGCCCCTTAGGTTAAAAAAAAAATCCGAACGGGAGTAGTTCGAAAGAGAAAGTTTCGCGAGGTAGAAGAAGCCTGGGGGGAAGAAAATATCGCCTTTATCTGTCACAATAAACAAATTTTTGAAAAAACAACAGATATTTCGCATCCAACCACACAAGTCAAATCCGCCTTGCTGAAGAACTTTTTGGTTGTGCTTGAGGGGTGAAAGCAACTTGGGGGAAGAGATGGGTCAGGAAGGAAGGGGAGGATACTCTTTGAAGTCGATGCAGGCCCTTAGGATCTCCCTAACGAAAGAGGTGGACTGGAGCGGGGGGACGAAAGAAAGGTTTTTTCGAACACATTAAGCCACGGCCCTTCCCGTCGGGAGAAAAAAAAAAAAGCGTGAAAAGCTGGCTAAAAGGGGGAAAGGGGGAACCTTTATGCGAATCGGGGGGGGGAACCGGTGGGTAAGTTTTCAGGGGGTGACCTCTTCTTTGGGGAAAAGCGCTTGAAAGGGAAGAGCCTCTTTATCAGGAGAGAATCCGTCTCCTATACATTCCCTATGGGGAGGGGGAGTGAGTGATAGGGCGGCGGGGTAAAGAGGGAACATGCGCATCATCCTTTGCACGGGCATCCTTTCTAAACGAGTTCGGACCGACTAGAAACATGAGGCAAAACTACTACGCGTTTGCAAAGAAACTGAAGAATTTCCTTGGCTCATAAGAAATTGAAAAGTCATTTTCCTCTTTTGGAAGGGGGGGGGCAGGAGATGCTAAGAAGGAGAAGAGGCACCCCGGGGAGACTCCCTACAAAGAAAAAGAGAAGTGGAATTTTCAGCGCTCTTCTACCATCTTACGCACTAGGGGAAGAGGACACAACTAGCCAAAGGGATGGAGGTGACTTGTGCTACGGTATTGCAACGAGGTCCGCGAAACTGCGCAGAAAAAGGGTCGTCAGAAATCTCCGTGGGAACGTGGAAGTGTTTTGGGAAGGGGCGCGCAGGGACAAAGAAAAGGTCGCAGCTGACCACGCTTGCAGAGTGGCAAGTTCTGGAAGACCGAAAAAACGGACCCGCAGGGTAAGGTCGGGTTCGTCATCACGAAAAGAAAAAAAAAAGGAAGAAAAGCAGAGAGAGGGAAAAATGAACGAAAAAGTCCAGGAAGGGAAAAAGACACCCGAAAACGGGTATTCTTTTTTAAAAAACTCTGCTGAAAGGGGAAGTTTTCACACGTTGAAAGAAAAGGTTGTGGAAGAAAAATCGATTCGGGGGAATCGAAGCGCGAGAGTAATGGTGCTCCGCTTTGCGGACCCGGATGGGGGGGAGGAAGGGTGTTCCCGTCGAAAGCAGAAAGCCCTGCAAGACTGTCAGCGTCACGTATTCACAAAGGGAACGAAGGGGACACGAATACAAGCGTAAAGGGACTACTACTTGCTAGATAAACGCGGCACGAGCTGCTAACCTCCAATCTATCCGGGAGGCGGTGTTCGTCGAAGGATTTCTCCGTCGACTCTTGGAAAAAGGCGTAAATTGAACGCAAGCGGAAAAGGGTTGGAACGATCCATTACTTACAAATATTAAGGGAAAAAGAGATTTCGTCCTCACGAAAGGCTGCACTAGAGGTTCAGAGGAGAGGGAAAATGAGTCTGAAAACCCGGAACGAATCTGGATTTTACCGGCCGTTGGTTGGGAAAAGAAAGAGAAGAATCTCAAAGATCAGTTCGTGCATGGGCCGAGAGAAGGTCACGAAAAAAGGAAGGTGTAATCAACACGTGGGTGTAGTGGGTGTTGTCCCTGCGACATCGAGGCAACCACTATCCAATAACAAATATTCCTTCAACTCCAGGAAGGTGAGGAAGATGGGGAACAAGGGGGGTCTCTCCTGAGGGAGCCCTTCGCGTAGTTCAATCCCGGCGGGAGAGGAAGGGTTCCGGAATCCCAAAACAGCTCTCAAGAAAAAAGAGGGGTCAGGGGGGCGCACCCAAATTGTGGGGAGGAACTCTACTCCGATAAAACTATTAGCCCGCTTTTCCGTGAAGGGGCGTGAAAAGAAGGAGGTCCAAAAAAAGAAAGGAAAGAAGCCACTGAAACCAGGGGGATAGAGATTTGGCCAAAGCCTGTTCGGGAATCTTTCCAAAAAGGCTAACCGCACCGGAAAAAGAAAAGGATGGGAGCTCATCAGAGAAAAAAAAACAACGGAAAAGGGAGGAAATTCTAAGATAGTGAAATAGGAAAGGCTCGCATCGGGACGGTTCTTGGGTTCGTACCAAAAGTAATAAAGGAAGATAGAGGGGTTCTTTGCGGGGGATCCCACCACCAAAACCCCACACCCCCCCCCCCCCCCCCCCAAACCCCCACCCCCCAAACCCCAACCCCACCCCCACGCCCCCCCCCCACCCCCCCCCCACCCCCCCCCCGCCCAAAACCCCACCCCTCCACCCCAACACACCCCCCGCCCCCCCGACACCCCGAAGCCCACCCCCCCCCCAACCCCACCACATCCCCCCCCCCCCCACCCCAAACCAGCCCCCAAACACCAGCCAACACCCCCCCACCACCACCACCCCACCCAACCCGACCCCCCGCCCAGCCCGCCCCCGCACCCCCCCGACCCACACCCCCTCCCCCCACCCCCCCCAGCTCCCCGACCCAGCCGCCACCCCTCCCCCACCTCAAGTCAAAATCCCCCCCCCACAACCCCCCCACCCCCACCCCCCCAACCGGCAACCCCCCCCCCCCCACCCCCCCCCCCCCCCCCCCCCCCACCCATTCCACACCTCCTCCACCCCCCAACAGTCCCACACTCCAACACCTACCGCCCTACCCACAACCTCGACCCACCCTCCCCCCCACCCCCCACAATCACCCCCCCACCCGCACCTCCCACCCCCCGCCAACACCCCCCCCGCCCCCCCACACCCCCCCCCCTGCTCCCCCATCCCCCCCCGCACGCCCCCCCTAGGCGTCCAAAACCACAACGCACGTCCCACCGCACACCCACCCGGAGGGGCGGCCGCGAGGTGGAGAACATTAAGCAAATGCCAAGGCCTTTCACGGCCAAAAAGCGGGGCTAGGGGGGTTTGTACTTATCGAGGAAAAATGTGGTTTATAGAAGGAGACGTAGAGAGAAAAGTCCGTAAAGGGCGCCGCCATCGATTCGCGCGGCTTCATCGAGGAGGCGCATAACGTTGCGAATTTGACCAACAGAAGCAACATGGCAGGATTTGAAGGAAGGGGTGGGGTAGTGGCGATGAAGAAGGGAACAAAAAACACCGAAGTGGGGGCCTCGCCGTGGGGGAGGACTAGGCATCTAAGTCCATTCCTTCAAGAAGGACGCTCTAATGCGTGGGGGGGGGCGGGGAGGGAGAGTGAAAAAAAGGAAAGGTCAATCCAAGGGCCGGTGTGGGTGCTATGGGGAAGCGATTCAAGCGAAGAGCACGCGAGAATAAGTTTTTTCCATCGTGAAGGAAAGAAATCGGGAAGGCTTTCTTGTTTTCGACTGGAAAAAGGAGAAGCATCGGAGGGGAAGGGGGTTGACGCAAACTTGGGAAAAAGGAGGGAAAGGGACGAAAGAAAAAAAAACGTCCTAGTTGCCGGAGCAGAAAGGGGGAAAGAGCAGGAAGGCCTTGCCGCCGTTATCTAGAAAAGGAGGAATGATCACGCAACGGGCTTTATGTCTTGAGGGGGTAAAAGGAGGGTCAAGGGAAAAAATTACGCAGTGAAGAAGGGATCTTCTAGGCTGGAGGGAGGGAAAACCATCCAAGCCCGGTACCAAATCGGGTAACAAAAATGAAAGGCTTCGCTTCTAGAAAAAAAGCATCGATGGTGGAGAGGAAGGGAGAGCACAAAAAAAAGGGGAAACCCTTCTTGTAGGGGGAAAGTTCTACAAAATCAAAAAGGGTGGCCGGCCGCAGATCAGCTTCTTGGAAGAAGTCGTTCCTTCGAACGTCAGAAAAATGCTTTCGATTGCAGGGGAAAGTTGGCGTTAAAAAGGGAATGAAGGAAACGCATACAGGACGGGGAACAGGATTGGCGGGCTCTTCCAGAACTGAAAGACAGGGAGAAGCGTGGTCGGAAAAAAATTGACGCGAAATTTGAAAAAAAAGGACAGAGCGTCGAAAAAAAAATTCGAAAAAAAAGCCTTAACGGAGAGTAGGAACGGAAAGCTCATTTTGGGGAGGCAGCCTGCGTGGAGAAGGGAAAACGCCCGAAAAAAAATGATGTAAAGAGTGTGTGTCGCTCAAAGCGGAAAGATGGTAGCGAGCTGAAATTTGCACGGACAAGCAGCTCCCCGGTTTTGGGAAGGGAGCTTGCCCGGTTTGTCGAGAGTGTGGGGGGAAGCTCGGGAAAAAGAAATGCCGCACAGAAAGCACAGGAAAGATTTTGGGTAAAAAGGAGGCAAACGCTAGTTCGTTTGCACGTTGTGGGGTCTAGGAGTGCGCAATCGCGGGATAATGTCATGCACATGATTCGGAAGGGACCGGGGGTCGTCCCCCGCCAAAGAGCATAACATCGAATCGAAATGTATCTGAACCGGGGAGAGACAGAAAAAATATGCTGACTCGTCCCAGCTCTAAAAAAATAAGAGAAGAGAAAAGGCGCGAAAAAAAAAAGAAAGGAAATATTCAGAAGAGACTTCCAGCCCGCGGCGAGGGGGGGGAGTTAAAACCCCCACAAAAAAAAAAAAAAACCCCCACCCCAAAAAAAAAAAAAAACCCCCCCAAAAAAAAAACAGCCGGGCCGTAGGAAAAAAATAGAGGCCCGCGTTCCACGATCAAAGAAAAAAAAAGGGATTAGTCGGAGGAGGATCGAATTCCTGCAATCGAAAACGAGTAATCCGCTCACTAAAGAAAAAAAGGGGAAAAAGAAGACAGGAGGGGGGGATGAAGGAAAGACCAACCAAAAGTGGGAGAAAAGGGAGGGGTAAAAATCGTGGGTGTGTCTAATATCTGGAGGGGGGGAAAAAAAAACAGGTAGATTTTTTACCCTAGAAGTCGATTATTGCACGCGTCTCGGAAGGGCATAGGTACGAGACTTATCTGAGAAAAGGAGGGGGGGGGTTCCCAGGAAAGGGGATGTCCGGTTGGAACCTCAAGGGCAGAGAGTCCGGTCTACTCGTCATCATGGCTACTCAAAAATGAACCGGAAAAAAGAGAAAAAGGACCGTGCAAGCGCCTCCTGCATTCTCTCAGAAGAAATAGGCCCCCGCGGTCTCTAAAAAAGAAAAAGGCAAAGCATTCTATCTCTCGAAAAAGGAAAGGAAGGAAAGGGCTAGGGGACCGGTATTCTTAGATACCAGAGAAAAGAGGGCCTTCTTAGAAGGGGAAGTAGGCCCCCCCGCTTGTGAAAAGGGGAGGAAAGTTTGGGGGGGAAAAACACTGAGAAAAAAAGAAGAACCTTGTAGTTTCACCGGTGAAAGAAAGGGGTAGATTTCAGGCCAGAATTTTCTTCAGAAAATGGGAGAAGTCTCGTACCAGCTGAACGAAAGAACCCTAGAAATGAGGGAAGCGTGAGGGGCCAATAGGGGAGATATTTCGAGCACGCCAAGATGCCGAAAATAAGACCGGGGAGGGAGACCACTTTTGGTTGGCTTAAAGAAGAAAATCGATTTCATCGCACTTGTTGACGGGGGAAAGAAAGAGTCAGGTCAACGTAGGGGAAAAGGGGAGGGGAAGGGAGCGGATAAAGAACTTCTCTAGAAGAAATATAAAAGAGGCTGGAGCGTGGAACTGCGCTCTCGACGTGGGGGAGGAAAAAAATCCCGTCCCGGCCTGCTGAGTCACCAAGCAAAATAAAAACAATGGGAGAAAAGGAGAATGTATGAGAATAAGGGGTCGCATATGAGTATAAGCTTCTCGTTTGTAAAGCGAGTGGAAAGGAAAGTACCTCCCTCTTTTAGCGAAAAAGCCGTCTCCGATAACATTCCAGGAGAGGGATGAAATCAGGGGGAGAGATCAGCAATCCTGGCCGCATAGGCCTAATTCCCTCTATTGAGGGGAAAAAAGAAAAAAGAGGACTTCAACAACTACGAGGGCATCCTTAAAAAATATGAAGGGAAATAAGAAAGTGGGGGAAAGGGAAGGGTCCTCTGGGGAGTCCATCTGCTGAAAAGGAAAGGAACCCGGAAGACGCCTAGCAGACAACCGGTAGCGCTGCCCGGGAAAAAAATGGAGCTCTCTGCTACAGAAACCTTCGGATCGACCCAAACAAAGAGGGGGGAATGAAGGGAGGGAACCAGTTAGGGGGGGGGGGGGAAGTTATTACACTCAGGAAAAGGAGATAAAATACGGCGCATCCAAACGGTGGAAGGGAGTAACGTTACTTCCGAAGGGGTTTGCCATGTCTCGGGAAAGGAAGAAAAATTTAGGGGGGGGGGGGGGGAGAGGGGGGTAAAAAAAAGGAAAAAATTTCTGTAGAGCCGCCACTCCAACCTGCAGTAGAAGGGGCTTGTCTTCAGCAATAAAAAGAGAAAAAGAAAATTACTATTACAAAAAGTAGAAATCAGGGGAGACGTTCGAATTAAAGAGAAGAGAAACCTAAAGAAAACCGGGGGAAAGAAAGTACCTGACCAGAGCATGACCAGACAACAGGTTTTCAAAAAAGGGGGACCGTTTGTTCGAAAAAGGCCGCACCATCGATTAAGACAGGATGGTCGAAAGGAAAAGAAAAAGGGGTGCTCAGAGGGGGGAAAAGGGGCGCAGGTTTGTTCAAAAGGAAGGAAGACAAAGAGCTCCCCTGCGACTGTAAAGTCAAGGCCGCTGGAATACTGAGGGACAAGATTGAAATCGCCAAAAAAAAAAGAAACTTCAGACCCGAGGAGAGGAAACTTTCCGATAACGTCGGCGCCGTGAACCGCAACTATCCGAAAAAAGGAGGGAAAATCTAAGAGGGGAGGAAGCGAACGTTATAAATGGGAAAGCTAGGGCTTCTCCTCCATTACGCACAGATGAAAGCTCAAGGTCGTCCTCAAAAAAGAAAAAAAAAATGAAAGGTCCTCAAGAGAGAACGAAGAGGTCAATAGCAAAACCCGCCCACGTGCACATTAAAGTATTTGACGGTCCGTTGGTTGTTAAAACTAAGGAAGAACCAAGAGAAAGGGGAGGGGAGGCAGGACTTGGTTTCGAACGAGCAACGATCCCCCAAAAGGAGAGGGGATCCACTTCGGTGTATTTTTTGAAAAGGAGAATCGAGGCCCACGAGCCAAAGAAGGGTCAGAAAAAAAACTTGCCGGGGGGAAGACGCAACGCAGAGGAAAAAGGGAAGCCCGCGCGCGGTAGGACCGTCGGCGACCTTTCCTTAAGAACCACTCCATGCAGCGACCCTCTGCCGAGCCGTTCTAACGATAGAACCAAAAAGGAGAGACCTCAAAATGATTAGAAAGGGAGGGAAGGGGCCCCGGGGCATTTGCCAATGTCTTCCAACTCGGAAGGGAGGAGAGGAGGCCAACGCCACCACTCAACTGTTTATAAGGGGGGGGCCAGAAGGGTCTGGGAAAAAGGGCGCCCTCGAGGCAACGGCAGCCGCTTTCGCTACAGTTGCAAAGAATTTTCTCTCTCCTAAAAAGCAACAACAAAAACGGAGGGGGGGGTGTTAGGAAAAATCAAGGGGAGGCACGCCCCATGAGGCCTGTTCGTTAGAGACCGGCGGGGCCAAAGAAAGGCTGCCATTCGAAAGATCAGTGGGTGTCGTTGGCGGAGGGGCCAAAACCAAACCCATCCACCCAAACCCCTCCCCAAAAACACCCCCACCCCCCCCCCACACCAACCCCCAACCTAACACACCAACCCCCCCCCCCCACCACCACCCCCACACACCGAACCACCCCACCAAACCCCCACCCCCCCCCCCCCCCAGCCCGACCCATCCCCCCACCCCCCCAACAAACCCCCGACCGCCCCCCCACCCCCACAACGCCCCACCCCCCACACCTACCACCCCGGCCCCCCCCACAACACACCCCCCCACCCCCCCCTCCGAACCCCTCCCCCCCCCCCCCTGCAGACGGCACGCCCCATCCCCCACCCCTCCCCCCCCAGCCCCCCCCAACGTCCCCCCCCCCCGCCCCGACCCCCCCCCACAAACCCCACCCACCACCCCCCCCCCCCCCCACCACCACCCCCCCCACCTCTCCCCCACACCGCCAACTCCCCCACCCCCCTCAACAGACACCCACCCGCCCCCCCAAACCCCCCCCCAACCCACACCCCAGTACCACAAGCCGCCCCCCCCCCACTCACACCCCACCCACCACCCCCCCCACCCCCCCCCCCCTCCCGCCCCCCCCCAACCCCCCCCCCCCCCCCCCCCCCGGACAACCCACCGACCCACACCAGCCCCCGATCACCCCCCCACCCCCAACAACAACCACCGCCCCCCTCGCGCCATCCCCCCCACCCCCCCCCCCCCTGACCCAAACCAAACCGCACACTGACCCCCGCACCCCGCCCCCCACCCCCCACCCCCCCCGAAGACACCTCCTCACACCCCCCGCCCACCGCCCCTGCCACCCACAAACGCCAACCCAACCCCCAAACACCCTGTCCCCCACCAAAACACACCCCCGCTCAAAACCACTCTCCCCCCCCCCCCCCCCAACCACGCCCCTCCCACACCCACTCTCCCCCCGCCCCCCCCCCCCCACCCCCAACCCCCACCCCCCCCTCAATCCCCCCCCCCCCCGCCCCACCCCCCGCTCCCCACCCCCCCCCCCAACAACAATCACACCCCCCACCCTCCCCCCCACCCCCCCCCCCCCCCCCATCCCCCATAAAAAACACCCCCCCGCCACACACCCCCCCAACCCCACCCCCCCCCCCTCCCCCCCACCACCCCCCCCTCACCCCCCCCCCCCCCCCCCCCACCCCGGCAATCCTACCCCCTCCACACCAAAGCCCCCGCCCCCCCCCCACCCCACATACACCAAACACAACGGCCCCCCCCCCCCCCACCCCCCCCACACCACATCCCCGCCACCCCCCACCCGCACCCACCCCGCACGCCTCCCCAAACCCCCCCCACCCGCCCCCACCAAAACCCCAACCCACACCCGCCCCCCCTCCCCCCCCTCACCAACCACCCACCCCACCCCCCTGCACCCACAACCCACCCCACCCACCCCCCCCACTCTAAGAACAACAAAAAGTCCCGCACCCTCCTCCAACCACCCCCCCTCCGCCCCATCACCCCCCAACCGACCACCCGCCCCCCGGCGTCTCCCCCCCACGGCCCCCCCCTCCCCCCAACACCCCCGCACCCCCCCCCCCACCCCCCAACCCCCCCCCGCCGCCCACCCCCCGACCCCCGGGTCCCCCCCCCCCCGCCCCCCCGCCCACCAACAAAAGCCTCCCACCCGACCGCGCCACATCCCCTGCCCCCGCCCACGCTCCCCCGACCTCCTCAAAAACGTCCCGCGCCCCCCCACCCCCCCCACTAGCCCCCACCCCCCCCACCCCCCTCCCCACCCCGCCCTCTACACCTGCCCCCTGGCCACCCTCCCCACACCCCCCCCCCCCCCCCCCCCCCCACCCCCCCCCGCCGCCCCCCACCCCCCCACAGCAGATCCCCCATTACTCCCCCCCTAAGCGACCCCACCCCCCCACCCCCCACCCCACAGCCTGGCCCGCACCACACACCTCAGCCACCCACCCCCCCGCACCCCTACCAACGCGCCCCTCCCCCCCCCTCGCAGCACCCCACCCCCACCCCCCCCACCCCCACTGCACCCCCCCCCCTGGCCCCCGTACCCCCCCACCCCCCTGCCCCCCCCCTCCCCGCCAAGCACCACGAGCGCCCTGACAATACCGCCCCCCCAGCCCACCCCCCCGTTCCCACCCCCCGTACGAAAGCACACCACCCACCCCCCCGGCCCCCCCCCCACCCCCACACACCCCCCCCCCTCGCCCGACTCCCCACTCCCCCACCCCACGGACAACCCTGCCACCACCCCCACCTACCTACCCCCCTCGAGCCGGCCCCGCCCCCCGCCCACCCGCCATCCCCACCCAAACCCACACCATCGCCCGCCCACCGCCGGCACCACCAAAACCGAAGAAACCCCGCACCCCCCCACTCCGCCTGACCAAGCCCCCCATCCTCCGTCCCCCCCCCTAAGACCCATCCCCCCCCACCCACCCCTATAAACACCCAACCCCCCCCCCCACCGCCCCCAACACAGCGTCGCCGCTCCAAACCCCTCCGCCTCGCCCCCCCCCTCCCCCCCGCGCCACCCAACCCCGCTCAGCCGGCCCCCCCCCCCCCCTCCCCCGTCAAATCCCCCCCCCCCCGCCCCCCCCCCCCCCCCCAGGGCGCCCCCCCACCCCTCAGCCACACCCACTCACCTGCCCTCCCCCGCACCCCAAGAAAAACCCCGCGCCGACCCCCCACACGCCGCCGCCCACCCCCCCCCCCCAATCCCACCCCCCCAATGCCCCCCCCCCCGCCATCTACCCCCCCTCCCCTCCCAACACCCGCTCCCCCACCCCACCCCGCCCCCCCCCTCGTACCCGAAGTCCCACACCCTCCACCCAAAACAACGGTCCTCACCCTCCATCCAAGACTCTCCCGCCACCGCACCCCCCCCCCCCCCGCACCCCCCCCCACCCCGCCCCCCCCTCCACGCACCCCCCCAATCAACCACACCACCCCCCCCCCCCAACTCGATCTCCCTACCCCCCACCCACACACCCCCTCCCACCCGCCCCCAGGTCAAGTAGATCCCCCCCCCCACCCCCCCCCCCCCCCCTCGCCCTAACGCCGCCCGATCAGGAAGCCCCCGACCGCAACCTCAACACATTCCCCCGCCGCCCCCAAACACCCCGCACACGCCCCCGGCTACGCGACCCTCCCCTCCCGCACCCCGCCCCCCGCTACGCCCCCCGTCTGCCCCCCGCGCCCACCCCCCCCACCACACACGAGCTGCCCCCCCCCCCCGCCGCCCTCCGCCCGCCACAAAGTGACCCAAACCCTCCGCCCGCCCCCCCCGCCCTCACAAGCGGCCAAACAAAATCAACCCGCCACCAGCGGGCTCCCACCCGGGGGCGGCCGCCACTAACCCGCCCCCAGTCCCCCGTCGCACCCGCACTCCCACGGAGCGGCCCCCCCCCGAGCCGCGAGAACCGCCCTACACCCCCCCCGGCCACCCCACCCCCCCCCCCCCTACGCCCCCCCCACCCACACAGCCCCACCCCCCGGACCCCCCAATCCCCACCCCCTCACGGCACCCCGCCACTGCACGCCCCCCAATAACCTCCAGACCGCCTAATCAGGGTAGGGCCTCTCCCCCCACAACACTCCCCCCCCCCCCCACCAAACCCCGTAACTCCGCCTTCACCCCTCCGCCCCCCGCCACCCCCCGGCTCTACCATCACCGCCTCTACCCTGCCCCACCCCCCCCCCCACCCCCTCACCCCCCCCCGCCCCCCGAACCCCCCCCCCCCCCGCCCCCCCCCCACTCCTCCCTCACGAACCCCCCAACACCCCTCCGTCCCCCCACAGTTCCACCGGCGACAAAATACCCAGCACCCCTCCCCCCCCCCACCACCCCCCACTCACCCCCCACCCCAAACTCCCCCCCCCAGACCCCCCCCCCAAACCCCCCGCCCCCCCCCCCCCGCCTCAACCCCCCACCCCCCCCCCGCCCCCCTTGCCCCCCCACATACCCGCGTTCCCCCGCCCCCCCCCCCCCAGGCAACACCACACCCAACACGCCCCCCCCACAGGGGGGGGGAGAAGGGTCACTCTTTTGGGAGGAGAGGGAAGGTCCACGCTTGGCAAGAATCGGGGGGGAGGGGTGGGAGTCGATCGACACCCTTTTTGTGAGGATCTTTCTAACGGAGGGGGGTCGGGTCTCTCATGTCTTGGGGGAAAAGGGGAAGAAAAGGTCTGGATAAGGGAGGGAGGGGAGAATCATATCGCGGGCGAGAGGGGGGGCAGTCAGTGTGACCAACCTCGGCGCCATGTATGTTGATTGAAGCGTGGGGTGGGCTCTTTGGAAGAGAGGAAGGGCGACAAACTACCCCTCAGTAAAAATCGCCGTGTTTATCGGAAAAGAGAGCCAAGGGGAAGGAAGAGGCCGCGAGAGGAGTATTACCTGATCGTTACAACCCCCGTCCCGGGACAAATCCAGAATGTTTCCAGCCGGGTGTGTTTCTAGAGGCAGGAAAGAGAAGAGTGAAATTGGGTTAGGTACGAAAGAACGGGAAAAGTTGGTAATTTATCAGGAGAGACACTCGAGGAAAGTAAAATTTTTTACGCCCGTTGGAAGGGATCTCGACGCTAAAGGGAGAACAAAGGCAGGAGGAGGCTGGGCTGGAATTCCGCAGGGGAGGGGAATTCAAATGAAATGATGGCAGGGAGATGTCGTCTCTTTATTTAAGATTGTAGTATTCCATGGAATCCAGTGAGGAGGAAGTCTTGGCAGGAAGAGGAGGGGGCTTGAGGGGCGCCAAGCAGGGACGAAAAAAAGAGGGAATAAAAAGGGGAATCCGCCGTCTCAGGATCCCGAACCGCATCGTATTGGGGGAATTTTATTCTCCGCACAAGGGAAGAGGGGGGGGGGAAAAAACCATGGAAAGGAAAGAAAAGGGGGAAGGATACAAATAATCAAAAGGGGGGGGGACTCTAAAGGGGATATGGGTTCATTCCGAACATCCCCTTCTTTCGATTGCGTCTATTCCGGGGCCAGCGTGTGATTGATGACGAACAAAACGCAAAGCCTGCGGTCCTGAGTTGGGAGAAAAAAAGGGACAGAAAAAAAAAAGACGCGGGGAAGGGGAAGAGAAGAAGACTCTAAAAGCGCGTGCTCGATCGGCCCTGGCAAACAACTTCCACCGGCCGACGGAGATTTGGGGATCTGACGAAACCGGGGAAAGGGCTCAGAGTGAGGAAAAGACGATAGAAAGAAAGAAAAATGACAAAAGGAAAAAAGAACGCTTGGCTAGTGTTGGTCGCGCAAAAAATTGTAGCAGAGAAGGTTCTTCCCCGGCACGAAGGGGGCTGGCTATGGAAAAAGGGGCACGTCTAGAAGAGGGGGGGAGGCTTCCCAAAGAGGAAAATGAAACAGAAATTTATGGAGTCCAGAAATATTTTGGGGAAGGGGGTCACACTCGTCTCGTTATTTTTGAGGAAGTGTGTTTCTAGTCTGGGGAGGGAGAGAGGGGGGGGGCAAGAAAGGCACATAGCTGAAAAAAAGACCAGCGCCCGAGTCACGTCACGACTAATCGGAATGTATCGGGGCGCCGCCATCTATCCCCTAGAAAAAGCGTCAAAGCGCTTTCCAAAAAGAGACAACGGGGAAAAGACACGAAAGGGAAGCCCTAATTCGGCCGGGAGAGGAAAGCGGCGAGGGTGTGCGTTTGACTCAGCCGGGCGCGTACTGGATGGGAAAGGAGAAAAAATCTTCGTATAGGAAGTTCCCCGCTCCAACAAAGTGGGAGGACAGGGGTCGGAAGAAGAGGGAAAGGAAGTCCGGGGAAAGACTTATCAAGCTAATGAAAGGGCCAATTAAAATACGACCCGGAAATCCGCAAGTAACAATTGGATAAAAGAGATTGCTAAAGTTCAATCCAACAAAAGTGTCGAAAGGTCTTATTTTGACGGCAGGGGAGGAGGAAAAGATGAAAGAAGGGGAGGGGGGGAAAGAAGGGGAAAGCGGTCGCGGACAAGAGGGGGAGTGGAGGAAGATCGAGAAAATGAGAAGGACATTCGGGTGTAAAGAAAAAGACACCCGTTCGATGGCAGTTTTAAAAGGGGCTGAGATTCCTGTGAAGAAAAAAAGTTGACGGACTGGCAACTCCAAGAAAAAAAAAAGAAAGGAAGGCCTCCTGCATCAGAAGGAAAAAGTCGATAAGATCACAGGTCCACTATCCCAGAATGGACT
>Ga0179593_1434342_pt1 | contig 16134 bp, 16 predicted proteins | sample CZODoug2_1_08_16_FD_185931 | JGI IMG/M metagenome (GOLD analysis project Ga0179593, IMG submission 185931) | Vadose zone soil fungal communities from Angelo Coast Range Reserve, California, USA - CZODoug2_1_08_16fungal (PacBio error correction) | ecosystem: Environmental > Terrestrial > Soil >...
GAAACAAAACCTCTGCCGACAGAATGCGCGAGAGAAAGAAGAATTTGATCAAGTCGCTCAAAAGGAACGAAAAAAAAAGGCAATAATCAAAAAAGGGCCGGGAAAGTGCGGGGGTTTAAGATGTTTTTCCAAGGGGTAACCGTCACTGGGAAGGGGGAAAAGAAATCGTTCGTTTTCGGACAAGGCGAGAACCAAGGAACAGAGTCTTGCTTCCAGCACCTGAAAAATGGTTTGGTGAAACTTAGCGGTCGGGATCCGTTGTAGAGCTAGCGCCCGTGACGGCGGGATGAGGTGAAAAAAACTGGTTTTCGATCTTATAAGCCTAAGTTGTAGCTGTCTTGGGGAGAAAATGGCTCACAGCGACGATAAGTTGAATGAGGGGCAACGTTGCGGGGGCCGTTGAACTGTCGCCCGTCAAGAGAAGAAAGAAGTCCAAAGCAGGGAGGTTTGGAGATAGCCGCGGGGACACTACTGAGCAAGGCTGTTGCCAGAGTCCGCAGAGAGCTTGTCCAATTGAGAGAAATCTCATAAAGGGAGCAAAAAGCAAGTTAATCACGTGGCGGGGGTCATGGCACCGGCATTGGGGGGGGAGGGGGGTAACCTCATGGAAAAAACACTCAGGACAGAATACTGCCTCCTGGCTGAGAACCACACTACTAAAGCCCGAAATAGCCACATAAGGTTCAAGAACGTAGGCGAGTTGGGCCCGAGTTAAAGAAAGAGGGGCGTCCTTTTGAAAAAAGAGGGAAGGTGTCCGAATAAAAGAGGGCACGCCATTTTGAATCCGAGATGAATGAAAAGACGATTCAAGGAAGGAGATACCCAGAAAAGAAGCAGGCGCTGTGGCTGGGGACCGGAAAAGGTACCAAAGAGTAAGGGGGAACGAGGTCTGGATCTGACAGGGAGACATTCAACAACTTGAAAAAAAGGGATGGTGCGCGCTTATCCACGACGTAGGGTGCAAGGTCTGGGGAAACCTGTGGGCTTAGAAAAAGCATAAAAGTGCCGCAAAAATCCCCGATGTATCCCCCAATCCCAACCCCGCTATCTTGGGGGAACACAGGGGGCCCGGCTGGGGGCCGAAGGATAATTGTAGCCGCGTTGACTAAAACATTGGCCCAAGAATAGTGTGAGTATTACATGACAGGGGCAGCCAGATCGGAGTGGAAGGGGGGAAAACCCTCGTCACGAGGCTAGCCCGGGAAAGTCTGGATGTTTAGTTCAGCGAGGACGAGAGCGCTAATGCGCCAGGAAAGAAGGAGGCTTATTGTAAGAGGGGGGGGGCTAAGCCCCTCGGGGCCAAGAACGCACCCCGTCGAGGAATCCGTAGACAATGGAACAGAACAAAAAGTTAGGTGACCGCAAAGGAAAGTATGGAAACAGTTCTTGTCGAACTTAAGGGGGGAAACCAGGGTGACAGGTCAGATGTGTCAATGGTGCCGGGAAGAAAGAGCTATGGGAAGTTGAGTTGCCCTGCGGGGGAAAGGTACCTACGCACGCCCAACCGTTCCCGGGATCCGCCAGCAAACGTTTCCCTTGGAAGAGGGGTGGATGATTCAACTGAGGCGTATAACATCAAATGACACCAATTCAGAAATGAAAGATATGTACCAGGGCGAGGAAGGCTTAGGCAAGGACTAAAACCTTCCCCGAGAGACAGCAACGGCGGGTCGATCACCTTCCTCATGAGTAGCCACCGTCCCATTAATGATGTGTCGTAATGATAAAACGCGGCAAGAATATTACCGTACAAAAAAGGCATTAGACGAAAGGGGGCAACGACCAGTGGGACCCATGAAAACAGGGGGATAGGCTACTGTATCAAGTCAACAACTTTTGGGACTGACCGCCGGTCGGAAAGGAGGCCCCGCCCGGGGAGAAAAATCCCAGGCGATGCTTATGTTTGGAAGTAAGGTCGATCACCTTGCCTGCCGCCAATGGAGCGGATGTAGTAGGAAAACGGAACCATCCTGCGCTGGGGGAAAACCGGGGTAAGAAATCCGCGTTGGGTAAATGCCAACGGCGAACATATCCCCCAGAGGGTCCACGGTTTGAAAATTATGAAAATGTAGGGGGGACCCTAGCACATCATTGCAAGGAAAAAAAAAACATTGAAGCGGCGCCCGAGGCAACGGATACTGGTCAGTAGGACCTCATCGATCAACCTCCCAGGGGGTCAGAAAACATCTAAGACCGCCAGAGGAGGAAAAAAAGAAGAGCTTGGTAGAATTCCACACTATCCTCCCATGGAAGTGGGGAAAAAGAAAGGGGAAAAGAAGAATTTTATATAAAGACAAGAAGGTCAGAAGAGAACCTTGAAAGGGGGGCTCAATCTCTTGGCGGGAAAGGGGTGAAAAGACGTGTGGGGTTCCATTTTGGGACGGGGAGATGCCAACCGTTGGTGGGAGAGGAGAGGGGAGCGGGTCAAAACATTCACGCACAAGGCGGGTAGGGGGGGTGGTTTTTCTTTTCGGGGGTCGCAGGGGTCTTACGAAGAACCTATGGCTCAGGACGAAGAGGTAACTTGACCGTCGCAGAAACATGGGCGTTTTTGGGGGTAAGATGACTAAACGGGGGGCCCTCGAATTCAAAGAACATTAGACAATTTGCCTATACGTTCGAATGTCAAACAAAAAACACGGCATTACAAGTAGAGCGACTTGGCTTGAGTAATGAGCGGAACCATCAAAAGTAGACACTCCACCGACGCGGGGGGGACAGGGGAGTCTAGCTAAATGGATGATTTGCAGTCCAAGCGGGGGCGGAAACGAAGAAGACTCTCTGGCGGAGCACTCCCAACCGATCACGTGACTCTTGGGAAAAATATCCCGAGGGAACGAGGCCAAATTGTGTTTCATGGATTGAAGGGAGACAAGGAAGACCAATGCCTGCTTCAGTAAAAAAGTTCCTTCAGAACGGGCCAGAGAGATGAGAGAGGATCTGTGAAAGTAAAGGTGCATGACTGATCTTCGGGAATATCGGGGTCGCAGTAACAGACAGAGGCCAGCAAAAAAAGTTGAGATATGGGTGGGCGAAATCGGTTCCCGTTATGTCCTTGAAAAAAGGAAAGACTGGGACGAAAAAGGGAACGACGACATCGCTGAGAACAGCGGACGATGCAGCTCATGGGTTCATCTTTGGGCAGAAAAACCACGGCAAGTCCGTAAAATCAACAAGAGGAGACGTGGGGGAAATAACGGCGATGTTTGAGCTGCGGTCCGATTGCCGGACAACCACGGGGGCTTCCCGGAGTCAATGTGAGCGAATCGGAGGGATAAACAAATAAACCCATATGAAGTTCCTTGCTTCGCAGATTCTCGTAAAGGACAAGGCAAGAGGGAGGAGCAGCTGCTTCAAACGGAACCTTGCAGGAAAAAAAACACCAACACGCTGATGGATTGGCCATGCGCTCAAGGTAGTCAAAAAAGGAGTAAGCAACGGGTTTCATCTTCGCCCCGATCAACGCAAAGGAGAACGAGACTAAACAAACAAAAGAAGAGAAGCACCGTCCAGGAGGGGGGATCGGGCGAAAAATGGCCGGAAAAGAAAACTCTGGGGAATAAGAGAGAAGAAAACATCAGCGGGAGGTTTGGGCGTTTTGGTAAAGGCGCGAAAACGCGGTTCATCAGCGGCTCCGCCGCGTTGAACGAGGGGTGAGCGAATCCTCGGGGGGGGAAGCACGGCTTCATATGGTACTAATGGAACGATCCGAATCGCTTCTCTCATACTGGGAAAAGGCTCAGTGGGTGGCAGGAATCGTGGGGACACGATCCTCACAAAGAAAAATGGACAAAAAATAAGCATTCGGGGAAAGAGAGGAAGAGGTGAAGGACCAAAAGATTAAAAAACGGAGCTGGGCTGCCAGTAGGAATAGGATGCTATTCGATGCTCGAGTCGCGAAGGGAGCAAAGGCTTCCTTGCAATGACATAAAAAGGAAGGGTTCCTGCCCGTCCTTAGAGAAGAACCTTTGCTGGCATATTGCGAGGGTGGAACGAGCGGAAATAATAAGAAAAAAATCGCAGCAAAGAAGAATGAATCCTCATCTTGGGTAGGAAAAGAGAAAGTGCACTCCTCAGGAGGGGAGCACGGAAAGACCAAAAAACCGATTCCCGCGTGGATAGGACAGAGAATATAGGCAGTGGTGGTTAAGGGGAGAGCCAAGGACGGATTGGTCGTCAACTGAAGAGAGATGAAGGTGTCAAAAGAAGATGAAAGGAACAGAATCTGGGGAGGGGCTCTCCAAAAGAGAGCTCAGGAAGCAGACAATGTCCTCTCTGGGATAGGTGCCTGGTTAAGATTGTGGAAACTCGAAGAAAATATCCCAAACCTCCTCTGCCAAGAAAAAATCTTCGGATGAATTCTCCACGGCCAAGGAGAACAAAAAAGCAAATGGCGGGACGGGAAGGGGGGGGAAAAAGCTTCAATGAAAAAAGCTCTTCAGGAAAAAATCGGCTTCGTAGATGCCCTAAAAGAACTCGCTGTCGGAGTGAATTTCGCGAAATAAGATCCAAGAAATGACAAAGGGTACCGCGGCAAAAGGGAAGGGCACGGTTCAAATCTACACTCCATCGAATGAGCAAGCAAGGGTTGGCGTGTGACATTCTTTGAATTTCGACAATCCGTAGGGAAGGGAAAGCACGAAGGCGGGTATTTGTTGCCGTTCGAGAGCCAGGGGCAGGAGGAATCGGAAATGTCTTCGCTGGGCGGCAAATAGGGTATGGAGGCGAGATGTACTAGGAACGGGTCATCTGGGGCGCTTCAAAAGGGGGTGGGCAAAAGTTAAAGGGATTGGAGGGGGTGACCAAGAGGTATAATTGGAAAAAACCGTGACCACCGTAGCAGGTGGATCTTAAAGGGTGGGGGAGGGCTAAGAGTCAAAAATTTAACCCGGCAAATCGGGAGAGAGGGAAAAACTAAAAAAAAAGCCGATACTTTTAGGAAACATCTGGTCAATGTAATAGGAAAGGAAAAAAAGACACCTGCAGCAACGAGAAAGGGGAACTGTTTAGAAGTATACAACTGAGGTGGTGAAAAGGCATCCCGCGGTCAAAGGCAAATTGGCGTATCCAACGCGAAGAGGATAGACCGCAGGTCAACCTTTTCTTTTAAGGAGAGAGAACGGGACTGAAGATCGATATCTGCGAGGAAGGAAAAGGAAAAAAATGCTCCACAAAATGGACTTGGGGGGGGTGTAGAGGAAAAGGGAGGTGATCTCTACGTCGGCTGAAGGGGAACTCTTATGTTAATGCCTACGATCAATAAGGGGAAAGAAAGCCGTATGCAATGAAAACTGGGGGGGGAGAGGGACGAGACCGGAAGCCTCCATAAAAGTCAATTCGAAGCAACTGGAACGGGAAATTGCGGGATCAAGCGGAAAGGGACCCTGTCAAAATCATGTCAACATCAAAACTTGGAAAATAGGCTAAGGAGGAAGATTGAAGGACGCAAAGGAGATGGGCAAGGTACTGCTTAAACAAAAGGGTAAGGAAAGTAGAAAGGAAAAAACCAAGGGAAAAAATCACAGACTTTCGGAAAAAGGGAAAAGGGCGGCCCTTGGCGAGGAGGAAGCGGGAACTATCGGGCGGGCACAAAAAAGCGTGAGATATGTCAATCAGAACTATAAAAACTAACCGTCGGTGACGTTCAACGAGAAAAAGAGGGGAGTCAGAATGAGAAAAAGCAAGTAGGGGCGTAAATAATAATTCCCGGATAGAGTGTTGTTGAGGAAACCAGTGAACTCTGCTTATTCGGCCAAAGGAGGACATACAAACGCCATGAGGGACAAAATTTTGCGAGCTAGAGGAAGAGTAGTTGCCGAACCGGGAACAATGTTAAACTATAGCGGGTAAAAAGAGATACAGGGATTTGGGTGAGGCTCAGAAGAAAAAAAAAAAGGGCTAATCCCCAGGATCTGGCCCCGAAAATATGGAAGAAAACTCGGAGGGTGATCACAAAGAAGCCGACAATACGCAAAGGGAATTTAGAAACGGCCAAGCAGCACCAGGGTTTTCTGAAAAGGAATCGAAGAAAAAAGGAGAGGAAAAAAAAAAAACTTGGTTGTTAAAAAAGTGTGATCGGCAGTCGAAATAAGGCGTGGGTGCGACCACTTACATAAAGATGGAAAAAGGAGTGAAAAATCCGAAACGGGAAGATCGAAGGAGAAAAAAAGGGAAAAGAACAAGAACTACCCCTCTTGGGAAACAGCAAATAGGGAACCTTACGGTTGTACGAAACCTGGAGGTCTGTTTCGGTGCAAATGACGTAGGTGGGGGGGAGGATCGCCACAGCAGGAAAGTGTGTTGGGGAAGGGAGTGAACAAGTGAGGTTAACAAAAACTCAATTGCAAGGGGAAGGAGAAAAAAAAGACCCACGCGGACAGAAACCCCTCGGGGGGAGGAAAGAGTGTGACGAGAATTTTTCCGTAGAATAGATCGGAATATGGCAACAGAGTGATAAGGTATGATTGGACCCTAAGGGGGAATCACACCTATCTCGGGGGAGAGGCTTTGCTGGGGCAAGAGTGACGTGCGGACAAAACGGGACAACAAAGTAGTAACTGAACTAGAAAAGGAGACGTCGACTGGGGAGCAAAAAACGAAAGGAAACGAAAGCTACAAATCGAGATTCGCAAAAGGGGAGCAACCACAGTTGGGTCATCACGACAGATAATCCGGACAGGGCGCGGAGGAAGTCATGCCCGCGAATAGAAAAAAAAATGATTGAGTGGACTCTGAGCCAGAATGCTGTCCGGGTGACTTCGAAACTGGACAAAAAAAGAAGGAAGGGGGAGCAATTTACGGTAACGGGAAAAAAAAAAAATAACACAAAGGTCAATCAGGGATGGAAGAATGGTATGAAGGGGGGGTACCACGAAAAAGAGGGAGAGAAACTGAAAAAAGAAATGAGTCGCGACAGCGCTTGTCCCGGGGAAATGGAATCGTGGGGAAAAAACTCATCTCAAAAAAAAAAAAGGAGGAGATTAGATATATAAAAAGAGGCAAGGTCCAGTAAGAGAGAGAAGACAGGGGAAGCATAGGGTCGGAGAAATAAAGAGGAAAAAAAAGAAAACCCGTCAAGACCATTAGCAAAAAGAAAGGAAAGCGGTAGGTTTTCCTCTGGTATCGTTACCGTACGGTCGGTATATACAATGTTCGTTGGCTGGAAGTCGAAGGAAAAACCGGAAAGAGTCTGAAGAGCAATGGCATCATCAATGTTGGTGGAGCTGAGAGGACGAAGGGCAAAGTTTCAAAGTTTGACCGCGGCGCACCTGCAGGCGTATGTAGGGGATTAAAAAATCGTGTCAGAATACCATCGAGGGTAAAGGAGAAGAAAGGAAGAGGGGGCCCATTCGTAAAGGAAGAGAGTAAGGAAAAAGGAAGGGTACAAATGGGACGAAAGGCGAAGTAGAAAAGTCCCGGATGAAACCTAAAGCAAAGAGGAAAGATGTGTATCCTGAAAGAGAACCACTCAAACGGAGAAAGGGCTGGTGTAGGAAGATAGAGCTGGCCCAATGGTGGAGAGAAAGAAGCACTTAGGAAGAGGGGAAAAAAAAGTTGCGTTCATGGAAGAAAATATTGAATAGAATGGGGGGGGAAACAACGAAGGAAAACGAGTACGGCTCCGCAGCAAGAAGACGACCCCGACGCGCAAAGAAAAAGACCACAGCAATTTTTCGCGAAAATAGGAAAGGGGAAGGACCGATTAACTAAACGGGGCATGAAATGGAAAAGGTGAGCGGGTTTTCCTAATAGCGACCTGAGAGGGAGCACGAATTTTGCGGGGCAGAGATAAGGAATTGCGCAAGAGTCTTTCTACTGAAGAAACAAGAGGGGGGAACCAAATGCTAAGAGGGGCTGGCTTTGCCCCCGTAGCCCAGAAACCCGGAGTTCCGTTGAAAAAACTGGGATGATCGGAAAGGGACAATGTTTCTATGGCAGGGGGGGGTGTGGCTCAATCAATAACTACGTAGGGGAGGGTTGCAAGATCTGGTGGACACGCAAGTGGGGAGAGAAAACGATACGGAGGCGCCTCACCACATACAAGATAGACCCCGGGTCTATCAGGTTGCCAAAGGGTTAAAGAGAGGGGAGAAAAGACTACACCGGGAGAACAGAAGGACTACAACAATTAAACGCCGAGATTATCATTCCTTTCAATTTAGAAAGCACGGCGGTCAAGGGGGTCCTCCAAGCGGAAAGAGAGAAAATAATAATCATGGAGGGTGTTGAAAAGGAAGGGGGGGGGATAAAGGAGGGAAGAGGGAAGAAGGGACGACCTTCACCGCCGGAGCGTTAGAGGGGTCTGTGTATTTAAGGCTACCCAGCGGGGGAAAGAACATCTCAAAAGGAAGAAAGGGGAAGCCAGTCTCCAAGGAACGCCCTGGGGAAGGTTGGAAAAAAAAAAGGGTGAGTTCCCTGTCGTAATTTCGAACCAGTGGGTTGAAGCATTCCGCTGGAATGGGGGAAGCGTGAATCGGGCCGGCATGACAAAGGGGGAGGGGGGGATTTGCGAAGGAGGGGAGGGGGGGGCTCCGTTCAACGAAAGGGGTAAAGCCATTAAAACGTGCCCAGTTGCCGGGGGGGGATGATGAGAATTATGGCTCTAAAAACTAAAATTCAAATTAATTCGAGGAAAAAAGGGGGAGGATGTATGCGTAGTAAACATAACGTCAAGATCTCATCCGACGTTGACAGCCCAGGAACTTCGTAGCCACCGTCCCGGAAGGGATGGGGTAAATTAGTAAAACCGCGGAAAAGGGGCGGGATATCCGTACAGATGCATTTCCGCTATCGGCAACTAACGGTTGGACCTCGGTCGGGAAATGGAAAATGAAACAGGAGGGAACAAACTTGGGGTCCGTGACGATTCCTGGGATGACAAAATAAAGGGGAACGGACAACAGTAACAGGGATCGGCGGAGGTGGGGTCTGAGACGTGAGAGAGAAAAAATGACCATCCAGGTAGCTGATGTAGTGGAAAGGAAATCATCGATGCCCGTTGGAGGGGGCCGCGTGGTGAGACCCTGCCACAGGAGGCCGGGGAAGAACACAGGAGAAGTGGGGGACTGTTTGAAAAAATGTGAAAGAACAAAGAAGGAAACAAGGGCACTGCCACTACAAAAGGAATAAGGAACAAAAGTGTATAAGGGAGGGGAACTCAGAAAATAAGAAAAAAGGTGACCCCAAGCGGATAAGAAAAAGGGCATCAAAGCCTCATGCCGGGCTGGTCTGGACAAGAAGAAAGAGGTGTCTATTAAATGCCCGACAGGAGGGTGAAAGGCAAAAGTGTCAGACCGAAAAACTTGCAATTGGGCAAGTAAATCAGGCAAGATTAACCGAGGATTAGAAGGGGTTTCAAAATGGGAACGGGTACATGAATGTCAAATGTTCTGGATAGGAAAGAGGGGGGAAAGGAGGAGGGGCCACATTGGAACCCAGCTATTTGTCGGGGAGGGGGGGGAGAAAAGAAGAGAGGGCTGAACACGAGAAATAGGAGTTCCGGGAGAAGGAAGACGGGGACCATCCATTTTCGTTTTGTCAAATAAGGGTTTGGAAAAGTGCCTGCGAAATTCATCAGCCAGGGAAGAGCTATTTTGCCCGATACGGAGAAAAAGGGAGAAAACACTGAACGGCGTTACAATATCACGAGAGACAGGGGAGGATGCGAGGCGTCCGCGTTTTGGTAACTAAAAGACCACGACGAGGGGAAAAGAAGTCATGCGTCGTTTAATCAGGGAACAGACGGGAAAAAGAAGAGAAAAAAGGCGGGGGAACACAGAGAACAACCGCTCGGAAGTAACTCGGAAGAAAAGAAAGAGGCGTCTGGATTGCCGGAGAAAAATTCGAAAGGCGAGGCAGGGACACCGTGGAGGAAGACCGGGAAAAAAAGAGCTGAAAAAAAAGAAGTTAAACGACCGAGGGGGCGATTTTCGGAAAAAGGAGGGAGATAGATAGAGAAACACACTGCCGCCAAATGGTAGATTAGACGTGGAGGACTACGGGCCAGGTTATGTCATTTAAGTAAAGTAAGAAAAAAAAATCTCGCAGAGCAGCGCAATAATAGTGAAAGGGAAAGAGGGGGAATCTTTGGGAGAAACCTTGATCTTAACGGTAACCAAAAAAGAAGGCGGGAATTTGAAATGGGCGGGACGATTTAAGAGATCGGGGCACGAGGCAAGGTCCAACACGGGAGGGGGCACTGGTGGGAAAAAAGAAGAAACCTGCAAACGCAGCCTAGAAGACCTTTAGGAGGAAAGGAAGAAAGCCAACCAGGCAAATGAGGACAAGAGGACTGAAAAAAGCGGTCCTCTTGAACCGCAAGACCAAAAGCCCCCAAAAGAGAAAAGGAGGGGGGAGGCAGAGCCTTATTACCAAAAAAGACCGAAGGAAAAGTAGAACCGATCCAAGACGGACGGTCGTGATCTCGAAAAAAAAAAGAAAGAGAAGGAAAGAAAAAAGTCCGAGGAATAGGGAAAGAGGGGACCGGGGCAGGGATCACTCTTGTGAATAAGTATTAGAGCAGGGAAAAAATAAAGAGGAGGGGGCTTTTTGGACTGCTATCAAAAAAAGGAGAGGAAAAGCGCCACCGCCAGCGTATAGTTGAAGGGGGAAGAAAAGGCAAAAGAAAGTAAGGGGCAGGGAATGGTCCGGTCCAAAAAGGAGGAAGAGAAACGGGGAAAAATCGTGGGGGGAGCCACGTGGAAAAAGATCAGAGGGAACAAAGAGGGGGGGAATCCCATTTCAACTACAATGAGGGAAGGAGATAAGGTGTTCGGAGGAAAAATATGAAAAGGGGCGAAAGAGAAGAAGTGGCTGCTAGAGAGAAGGTCGCACAGTAGAGAAGAGGAAGTTACATAATAAACGTAAACAGTGGAAAAGAAACTCTGAAAGATAAAATGGGGCTGTTCCTCTTGCGCTTTGGAACTGGGGAGGGGGGGGAAAAAAGAGGAAGAAATCGGAAGCAACCGGTCAACGAAAATCTCAAACGGAAGGAGATGCATTTAGCCGTTGGTTCTACTGCCGCAAAAAGGGAAATGGGAGACGGACAAATCCAGCAAAAGAAGAGTAGAAAGAGCAAGAGTTGCAGCTGTGCGTTTTGGGGAGGGGAAACGAAGGGAGGGTGGTGTTGCAAACGCTGGAAGGGGACAAAAATATTCAACAGAACGAGGAAAAAAACGCAACCACAGGATCGAGGGGAGAGGAAAAAAAAAACTCATCAATCAGCAATGGTTCAGGAGCGGAGCTGGGTGCCGTGTGAAGTGTTGAAAAAAGAACGTGGGCCAAAGTCCGAATCTGCCAAGTCACTACTCTGCGATGAGGGGCAAAGAACCAAGATTACAAACCCGAAAATGGCGGAAGGAGGGAGAAAAATTCCCTTCCAAAGCCATAGCTCTGACAGAAAGAAAATAGGAGTCTGGAGATCCTACACGAACTCCTGTCGTGAGTGAAGGAGAGACAAAGAATATCCCGAAATGAGAGAAAACACTTCTTACAAAGGAAAAAGGAAAGCTGACTCTTGTCAATCCATCAAAAAAAACAAAAAAACAGGCAAGTTTTCGTGTGAAACATAGGTTTGGGTACTTTCTAGAAATCGTCTTCATGGGAGAAAAAGAAGGACTAGTTTTGATTCTGGAAAAGGAGGGGTGAAGACCGGAGGGTCAGAAGGGGCAAATTTACGTTAGGGAGGTCGATGAGGACTGACCGGATCCCTTGTTAAGCGCGCAATGCAGGGGTGGGCCGGCCCGTCGAATATGTGATGGGGAAGGAGGGGGGCGAAAGTGGTAAAAGTGACAAAAAGGGGGCAAGGGGGACTCTAAGAGACGTTGGCAGGGCGAAACAAACGGGAAAAAAATGCACTTTACGAAAACACCACAAAAAGGGAGAAACCGGGGAAGAGACTCAGGTAATGATGGACCGGAGAACTATCAGCGAACCTGGGCGGTCAACCTGGATGCATTTAAGAGAGCACTAAAGAACGGGGGGGAGGGAACATCCTAACCGAGCTCCGTTAAAGGGGGAAAAGGATACAAGAGGTGGTGAGCAAAGCCATTTTCACGTCAAGGTTTGGCGGTGTAGACACACGCTCTCAGGTTAGAAAGGAACCTCTTGAAAGGGGAGGGGGGAAGGTAGCGGGAAAAATTGCCTGTTACTATCTGCCGGAGTGGGGGATAATTCTAACATAGGGGAAGAAGGAAGGTGAGACTCATGTTACATTATTATCCGCATAACGGAAAAAGATGAGATCTGTGAATGCAGTAGGAGAATACGATAAAAAATCCTTCAATAAGTGATCGAACAGAGGGTGCAGTAACAACGTGTGTAGGATTAGAGGAAAAAAAAGACAATCAACCTCTCCGAGAAAAAGGGCCTCACACGAAAAGGAAGAAACTACGCATTCCACTAGGAGGCACTCAACGGTAAAGAGGAAAGGCAAGGCAATTCCAGCGAAACAAAAGGGGAAAAAAATGACGCGAAAAGAAAAGGAAACAACCTTTCGAAGTAGACAAAGAAGGCCATCACAGACTTGGAGGGGGGGGAAAAAAGAAAGGGTCGGGGTAAAAGGGGGGAGAGTTCCTTCGAGAGGGGAGGAAGGTCTGGAAAAAAAGGGTGAGGGCCTTCATAACGAAGAAAAGCTAAAAAAAAGAAAGAACGGAGTTGACGGGCTAGTAGAAAGTAAGAGAAACAACAGGCACAGACTTAGGCCGGCTAAGAAGAAAAAAGAGGGGGGAGGGCAACACCCAAAGGCTCTTCTTGGTGCGAACAGAAGCTGCCAAGAGAAATATAAGGGGGAAAAAGGGGGAAGTAAGCAAGAGAAAGACTTATGACGGGGGGCCAAAAACGGGTTGCAACGATATCCGGGGAAATAGGGTGGGTTGGAGGAGACTCAAAAAGGGTCAAGCCAAAACAGCCTCCTGGCCACAGACCTAGTGGGGCAAACACGGAGTGGGGAATCAAGATCGCAAAACGAAGCACGAAAGTGTGAATGTAGACACCGAAGAGAAAGAAAACCTGTTCGTGCAACAGAAAAAAAAAAAAAACTGCGCAAGGGGCAAAGCAACATCAGCAGAGCGGGGGAAAACCACAAGTGGTACGACTAGAACACTGGCAAAAACGTCAAAGATCGGGCTCGAAACAATGCGGGATCCGCAAGGGAGAGAGCTCTAAAAGAGAAAGAGGAAAAAAAAAAACGCCCCTTTCTTTGCAATAACGGGCAAAAGAAAGGAAACTGGGGAATTGTCGAAGAACCTTTAATGTGGGAGAGAGGAGGGGCATGCGGAGTTGAATCAATCCGGCTGGGAAAAAAGGACGGGGTTCCGGAGGTTAACCAGTATAAAGGGAGGCAACTGTTCCATTAAAGCACACCGCGTAAGGAGAGGTTCCCATAAAGGGAGGGGCTTTGCAGATCAATTGGTGGGACCAAAGAGAAAGGAAGGACTCGGTGGGAAAACCTGATCCAAGGGTTGTGAACAACGGAAGGGAGCACAAAACGATCGAGGAATAGGGGGATCGGGTTCAGCGCGGAAAAATAAAAGGACAGAATTCTAACTTCCCTCGGAAGGGACCAGTCGACTGGGGAGAAAAGCATCAGGAGCCGACAGCTAAAAAAAAAAAAAAAAAAAGAACGAGATGGTTTTGGGGGGGTGGGGGGGGTGTGGGGTGTGTTTTGGGGGAAGGCTCAAAAAGATCGAAACCATGGGGAAAAACAGAACGCGCTTAACGGAGAGGAAAAAGGAAAGCCGGAAAATACAACAAAACAAAAAAGGGATGTGCTGTTTCTCAGCAAAATCTTTAAAATGGGGTGGCGAGGGAGAAGAAGGCCAACGAAAAGGTTCTAAAGAAGGAGGTCTACGAGTAAAAAAAGAGAAAAAGGCACGAAATCGGCAGTTTGAAGAACTAGGGGGGCAATCAAGAGGGATCGGGGAAGGGAAACCTGATGTCGACAGACGCTTTGCGTCCAGGGGAAAGAAAAAGTTGATCCTCAAACCCAAAAAAAAAAAAAAGAAACACCCAACAAAAAAAATCAAAAAAGAGAAAGAACTACAAAACCACAGAGGGAGTTAAAAGAGAGAAAAAGGCGGCCAGCCAGGCGAAAATCATATGCGAGACATATCAAAGGCATCCTCCAGCTTTCTGAAAAAAAGGAAATTATGCAAAGGCCTGAAAATGACCGTTTATCAGGGGGGGAAGATGGGGCCTCGGTTACAGGAAACTGTAAAGAAGGAGAAATAGCGTTGAGTCCAGTTCGAATATCACAAGAAAAGAATTCTTGCGCAGAGCCACTTGCAAAAAAAAAGGGGGGGAAAGAAGAGGAGAAGTTTCCTGAAAGAGAGACAGTTCCGGAGTAGGGATTAAACCCAACGGGGGCGATAGGTGAGAATCAAGGTGAAAGATTTCTGGCTATGTAGTGAGCAAAAGGAAAAAGACAAAACTTCCTGCGAGGGTTAAGATGGAGAACTGGACGTGGTACCAACTTCACCGCTGAAAACCAGAGCAAGAATCCCAGCACGATAAGGTGGGGGAGAACCATTAAATGGCCACTCTATCGTATCCTAGGAAGAGTCCACGCCCGTCCGAGTCTTGGTCCAAGGGAGGGGGGAAAGAGAACATCAGGCCCGTCTGGGAGCTCATTTCAGAGAGGGGAGGAACATGCACCAATTTCTGGTGTACCCGAGGGTTCAACCCTCCGGAAGGCACGTGACGGGCCTCCTTCGGAAGTAATCACAACTAATAAGGGGGCACCGCTAGCGGAACAAAAGGGTTAAAAAAGATTCTATGTTGCCCGAAGAAAGAAAGACGGGGAGGCCTTTGAAAAAAAAGGGAAAATGTCAAACACAAAAAAAAAAAAAAAAAAAAAAAAAAAAAAAAAAACAAAAAAAAAAAAATGATCTTCGACCTGGGTCGATCACGCAAGTGGGTTTCGAATCCAGATGAATAAGAGGCTGAGACACAACTTGGAAACAAGAGGGAGAGGGGAAAAAAGGGGGAGTTGGCAAAAGGAGAAAGAGGAACACGAATTACGTTCAAAAAGGTTCTTTCGTCAGGGTGGAGAAATTAGCTTGCAGGGGGGGCGCTATAAAGAAAAAGAAGGGGGGGATTGCAAATAAGGGTCTTGAGAAAAAAAGAGCTGAAGAAAAATATCTCTATTAGGACGCACCAACATCCCCGGGGAATGTTCCCCGGAGAGGGGAAAACACATGGGTCCCGGTCGAGGGAAGAAGGAAGGGACCAAGCCTCGACACCATTTGCCCGCCGGGTGATGATGCGCATAGGGGAAGATCCGAAGAGGTCGGGGGAAGAAAAAACGATCCGATTCAACGAATAATGAGTGTGGTCTCATGATGTCGAAGAGCAGGAAAATTAGAACCGTCAAAGGAAGTCGTATATTTATTAGGGGATGGCGTAGCCCAGGGAAGGGGACAGACTCTCGTAAGCCGTAAGGAAACTACCTTGAAAAAAAACAAAAACCTCCCGTACGGGAAGCAAAGCGTGAGGGGGACTTAGGAAATGGCCGAACAGGTTGTGTTTAATCAGGAAAAGGGGTAAAAGTGTTCCGGGGGAAAAAAAATAGAGACAGGAAGAGGGAAGGTAGTTTCTCCGGATGGGGAGAACGTTCCCGGAGGGGATCCGCCAATTCAAAGGGAAGAAAAGAAAACCGGTGTGAAGGGCGAGTTGGATGAGGAAGGAGGCGAGACAAGAAATCACCCCTTTGTTCAGAAAAAGAAATTGGTCAGGGTGACGGAGGGAATAGGCCAATTCCAGAATAATTCCCGACAGGAAGAAGTAGAGAGAACGCCGGAAAGGGGCAGGTCCCATGGGTCATGCAATGGGAGTGACCCTAGCAGTCGGGGGAATAGGGGAAGTAAGGGAAAGTGTTTTGAACGTGATCGGCTCACGAAAAGTGAACTGAAACTATTCTCGGGAGACGACAATTGGGACAGAAAAAGGTCCGGGTCCTTGGATCAACAGCAAATGTGAGAAGGACTAACAAGTCCCTCAATACGTGATGATGTGTGTTGCCTGATAGCTTGAGAGAGTCTTAATCCTTGCAGGCGAGATGAGGGGAGATGGGCACGAGGCATCCTGCTCGATTACCGTAAAAATGTGGGAGACCTGCCAAACGGGAGAGATAGAGAA
>Ga0179593_1445408_pt1 | contig 16134 bp, 20 predicted proteins | sample CZODoug2_1_08_16_FD_185931 | JGI IMG/M metagenome (GOLD analysis project Ga0179593, IMG submission 185931) | Vadose zone soil fungal communities from Angelo Coast Range Reserve, California, USA - CZODoug2_1_08_16fungal (PacBio error correction) | ecosystem: Environmental > Terrestrial > Soil >...
AAATCTGAAGAGGGCAGAAATTCCGGTGGGGGACATGATCCCTTTTACGGCGAAGGTTTAGATGTGGGTGGGGGGGGGGACGGTGGGGGGGGTAAGTCAAAAGAAAGGCCTGCAAAGTCCAAAATGTTTAATGACTTCTTGGAATTCACAGGCAAGCGGATGAAGAAGATGACAGATAAAAAGAAAAAACAGGAGGACTCTCGAAATTGGCGACCAAGGAATTGGGGGGATGGCGACGAATGGTTCCGGGTGGTCGCGTTGAAACTGCAAGCGCAGGACGAGCTGGATAACGAAGTTTGAAGAGGGGGCAGAGGGCATAGCTTAAAGTAGGGGGCCCGGGCTTTCGTTTCTGAGGTATCGAGGCCCTGGGGTGAGGGAGACGGAAATACGGAAGGCACTAGAAAAAAAATCCCGCAGGTAATAAGGGAAGCTGTCTACATCGGGATGTAACGAGCGGAAATCGATGGCGAGGGATTTATGAGGTCTACGCAGAAAAAGGATAGGAGGGAAGGAGAATCCCTCTTCCCTTTCTATGTATATCGAGAAGACCACTTTAGGGGGCCGGGGTAAAGACCGGGGGAAAGACTAATGACTATGACCCTCCTGCCTGGGGGAACCAACGCAGCTCCTAAAATTCACAGTCATAAGAGAAAGACGGTGGGGACTAACCAGAGAAAGGCTGGGGTATTCGGTTAAGCATCGGGATCGACAAAAGACGGGGGTTAAACCAACAAGAAGGAGAGCCGCGTCGTTTAAGAAAAGAGGGTTAGACAAATCGGGATGAGAGAGAAAACTAAAAGGTAAACCGGGGGGGGAGTCTCGTTAGGAAAGGATCTCTCAAAAAAAAAAAGGAGGAGGGAGGAGGACGTCAAAAAAAAAAAGCAGGAACCGGTAACGTGCAAATGAGATAGAAGATTTGATGGGGGGGGGTAAACTCGACAAGAAAAAAAAAAGTCCATCAAAAAAACTCTTCTCAAGGTGGTTGGGCCAACCCGGGCCACTGGGGAGTCTAAGATTGAAACAAAAGAAGAAAAAGGGCTTTATAGTGGGGGTAAGGGAAAACTAATTGGGAAACTCGAGTCAGGAAGAACGGGAAAGGGGATCGGAAGCAGTGGGAAACCTTCGACTTATCCGGCAGCGGGGTCCAAGCAAGGAAAAAGGAAGACAGGGGGGGATCACGACTCTCACTAGAAAGTCGGCAGAGAAAACGACGAGAGACGGGAAAGTCGCAAAAAGAACAACCAAAGAGACAACGACGAGGGAAAGGAAAAAGTCGCAAAAAAAAAATCACATCCGAGCCTCATCTAAAAAAAAACTAAAAAGAAGGACGGAAGAAAACAGTATCTAAAATCACACAAAAAAGGGTGGGGGGGGGGGGTTTTGTGTTTTTGGGGTTTGGGTTTTTTTTGTGTGGGGGGGGGTTGGGGGGGGATATGCTCGATCAAGGGCGGGGACAGGAAATATCCGGCCACCTTCGGCTCGGATCCGCTTCCCTGCCAGGGAAGTTGCTCAAGCCATAAAAAGACAGAAAAAAACCGCAGCCAAAGGACAGGGGGAAAAGAACAGTATCCGAGAGGGAAGGGAGGGAGAAGCTCCCGTCGTCCATATGCCAGTGAAAGAAAGGAAAAAAAGGCAAATGAAAACACCGATGGCTGTTTGGGTAATTGCAGCGAACACAGAGGGAAAGAAACCGGGCCGGCCGTGATTTAGGATGCAAGTTACTCTGCGAAGGTCGCCAGCCGTAAACAAAAAAAAAATAAAACCGGCGGGGGGGACGTTCGAGGCAACCCGGGGGTGAAGAGGTGGGTTGGAGAGGGACCTCCAAACACCAAAAACAACACCGCCATAGGACGGAAAAGGGGTCCAGGGAGAGGAAAATAAGACTATCCAACTGACAGGGCATCCGCAAGGAACTCAAAGAAGAGGGTAGAATGAGGGCCACAATCTGGAAAGATTGAAAGGGAGGGGTCAAGAGAAAGAAGGAGTTCTTAATCAGTGGAAAAACTGACCCAGAAAATGGAAGGAGTCCTCCAATAGAGCCTGAGTCTGAATGGACTTGGTCTTCAGAAAGAGACAGCCCAGAAAGAGGGTTAAAATGCTTTCGCAAGTTTTCGCGCGGTTAAGGAGGGTGAAGGGAGAGGTCAAAATTCCAGCCTTCAAAACCGGAGGTGCCGAAAAGGTGCAACGCGAAGTGGGTGGAAAGGGAAAAAATTAAACCGGTGTCAACACCTAGTTGATCGCATCTGTGGAACAAAAGTCAAATGAAAGGGGGGAATGAATCCATAAGAAAAAGGGGGACTCCGCTAAGCAAAGATCTTAAGGGGTTCCTTGGTGGAGGGGGGGAAGGAAAATGGTGAGGGAAAACGCGGAGTGGTGGAAAACCAAAAGGGAAAAAGCGCTCTGCGATCGGGTTACCCCGTCCCAATTAGGAGGTAAATGCAAAAGGGGGACAACCGACCGTCGGCGTGGAAAGAAAGAGAGAAAAGGTCGGATCAATCCCTCGTTTGTTGCCTCAGGGTGTGATGGAAGTGGAGACGTCCCGAGAAAAGAACGGTCTCTCGCGCTGGGGAAAAACTGCACGAAAGAACGCCCTGGAGGTCAGAAGCGGACACCGGGAGGGGGAAAAAAGGGGGCGCTGTGTGTCGCGGGGGCAGTCAATATCTCCGAAGTCGCTCTTGTTCCAAGGACAGGATCAGGAGAGGAAAAATTGGTTCCCCTCGGCAAGTCCCAAATCGCGGGAAGAGTGTCTGGATCTCACAAAAAAAAAAAAGGGAGGAAGGAAAAAAGAGAGAAAAGGAAGTGGGGGGCTTCACCAGCATACCGCTTTGTACTGCCCGTCGGCAAGCGGCAAGGCACAGGACGCAGCTCGGCGTGGGGGAAGGCCTTCGCTAATCGATCGGTGGACCCGCTACACCCACGCGATCGAATGTCGGCTGGGGTAAAGAGGGAAGTGACGCGGTGAGAAATGGATGCAGGCATCTCCAGCTCGCGCGCGCGGCGGCGGCACATTTGAAAAGAAGGGCCAAGGCCGGAAAGAGGGGAGGATCCGCAAAGTCCTATTATTAGACTTTCACGCCGGATAGAAGAGGCTTAGAAGGGGACGTGGTTCAGGTACTTTCGGGGTGCTTTATGCCGTCAGTGGCTACCACAGAAGTGAGGAACTACACATGGGCCGGAGGCACCATGCGGGCAGGCACCAGGCACGGGAGGATCTAGAGAAATGAAGAAGGTACGGTCGGCTGTACCTGCTCACACGTTCATTGAAGCGCGGACAAGAGAAACAAGTTGAAACAGGGGGTTTGGGTGCACCTGGTAACCCCATCAAAGCGCGTGTTGCCGAGAGGGTCGGAGAGGGGAGACGCTGAGTCCTTGCTTAATTTGGCGCGCACGAATCCGGCGCACCCCGAGCAGTTAAAAGCCGTCCAAGGGGAAGGGCCAAGTCGAGATACGCGCTCCCTCCAGATTGCCGCGCCGCGTCACCAAAAAAAAGGGAACCGGTCAGCAACCAGCTGGGTTACGGCATCAGGGAGGGTCATGACACCAGAAAGGAATAAGGGAACAAGGTGGCATGAGGGCGACCCATCTCATCAATCCACTCAGCAGGTTTTGCGGGGGGGGGCCGTCAAGAGGGGGAAGGGGGGGGGGGGAACGGCGAAGCCTGAGACAATGTCCTTGTCCGTCACCTGGGTCTGCTTTCGGTTACCGATAAACATGCCGAAGCCAAAAGTATTGTCGATGTAACTCCCCCCCAAGACCGGTCTTGGTTTTTTCTGTTGTGATGGATGTCCGAGAAAAGGAGGCATAAGGGTAGGGAAGGAACGGTTTCGTTGTTATTTCTAGGGTTCGAACTACCCCAAAATCGTGTGGAGGCGGACAGGGGAGAGCAGAGGAAACTCTGTGAGACAGGCGAAGAACCCACAAGGAAAACGGCTGATCCCCCTTCTAATTAGAAAACAACCTGGCGGGGGGCGGGACGAAGGTTGATGCGAGGGGAAGCAAGGCAGGACGCGACGGGTCGAGCCGAAGTTTGGGGTAGGATTATTATCTCTCATGTCTTCTATCATGGGCGTTTGGGGAGTTTCTGGGAAGGGAAGAGAGGCCTGGTGGGGTCTTCGGCTCGGACTTAGGGCGCGAAAGAAGCTGCGACAAACCAAGGAGGATGGCCATTTGAATCTTGTTCAAACGTTGTCGAGACTCTGCCGTCGGGCCGTATTCGTAGGCGTGACGCGACGCTGGCAAGAGGGAGGCCGGAGAGGAGCTGCCACTTGAGATCTTATATTGTCGTCCATGGATGGGGTTAAAGGCAGGGATCAAGAGCAACCGCTCGGAGTTTGGGACACGCCTGAAAGGGCGGCGCACCCACTACTCTGCGATCACAACACCTCGTGGAAGATTTCAAAAAGGGTGCGATCATCTGGGCGGGGAAAAAACCGCGGATCGAAAGGGAGTGACCCGTCTTGTGTGCCCCAAAAAACCTGGAACCGCGTCGTTGATTGGCGATCTGGTTGTGAGCTTAAAAATCATCGGCCGACCCACGGGTGGTTCGCTTTCGCGGTAAAACGGCGAAGGAAATCGCTCAACAACCACTTAGGATTATTAAATGGGGGCCGAACGGACACGTACCGGGGTCAAGCTCAGCCCCGATGTGATTGTTGTCACTCAACCAGAGAGCCTACATCAACCGGACGGAAGCTCTCAGGTTTGGTTTGGGCCACACCGAAGGGGGACGTGGAGCCACGAGGAATTCACCGCTCCGAGCAGGGAATGTTTCGGCACCGTATTTGGGAAACGCGAAAAAAGCAGACCGTCGGGGCGGATGTTGCCTCGACGGATCGGTAGCTTGACGTCGAAGCCCCTGGAGGGAACCAAGGACAGTCCAAGTGGTGCAGCAAGACATCTCCAGGAGGAAAGCGATGAATAAGGCCCGCCGGCTCAAAAGACGCGTCGCCCCAGCAACGCAGACGCCAACGAATTAAGGATTAGTTTTCCGACGCTGTCAGCACATCTCACCCCTCATGCCATAAGAGATGCTAGTTCTTCAGGAGGGAAATAGAGCCGGAGAACTCAACCAGGACTCGATAATCAATAACGCCCGTCGCAACTGTCGAAATCTGGAAATCTCCGCAACGCGGCTCGAGGCCCTCAACGCGAAACCTCTCTGACGCCGCTTGCATTTCTCAAAGCGGCTAAACCATCCGCAAGACAGGGGGGAGCGAATAAAGAAAAAAAAAAAACAGGTTGGAGCACCCGGTCCGGACATCTACCGTGCCTGATCTGACTCCAGCCGGCAAATGCAACACCGCGGGGGAAGCAGGTGATTTGAGCGTGTTAATGCGCACAGCAATCACCGGCGCTAACACCGGCTCAAGGAAGCAGTCGAAAAGGCCGATTTAGAGGCCGACCAGCACAACGCCACACCGCCACTTGGGGGCATGGGGCTTCCATAGCAAACTGGTGGATCGACCTAGACGCCATCACCGAAAAGAAAGGCTCGACATTGGCGTACAGGGACTTCCGCTAAGGCCGGCAAAGCCAAAATGACGGCATCCGACAGGGAACACATCAGTGGGGAGAAAGGTGAATCAGCCAATCTTGCAGGATGAGTGATGTGGTCGATGAGAAACGAGCACCCTGCTAGTGTCATATACGGTGCTGACCGGGGCCAAGGTGGTGACCGCGTCCTCAGCCGGGGACTTATTCTGATGCGGGTGGAGTGCTGACAGACGAAAGCGCATCCCGACATCGTCTGTAAGGGGAAATCAAAAGGGGGAACGATGAAAGGCGTCAGCGCTGTAAAGTCCAGCAAATGGGACATCGCTTTTGCGTCAATCGCACCCGTCTTTTCAGGTGCCTTCAAAATTTTGGAACACGAGGTAGTCATCTGTAGCCACTGTGAAGGGCAGGGGAATACAGGCCGGAACACGATGAATTTTCCGCACATCCCACGAGAGGTGCCCCGGCCTGCCCTTTTTATAGATGCCGCCCGAAAAATGTCGAAGCTCGGTGGTAACAAAACCGGCGTCGCAAGAGCTCGGTCTTTAGCGTCGGCCTCCCCCCTAGTTCAGGAGTACCTGCACCAGGCCGAGAAATGCTACGCGCCCGAGGGCTTGAGTCTCAAATCATACGGAATAGGACATGCAGAAAAGACGGGTTGGCGGGGTTGGGGAAAGGGTCTGGTCGCCGGCGAAAAGACCGGGGGGGTCGGCTAGTAGTCTGCTGCACGCTCAGCGAGTTAAACGAGCCGCTGGATAAGAGCCTGCGACCATCCGCCGACCGCGTCGTTGGGAGAGGAGCTGGGTGGGGAGAAACGGGGAGCGATGAGCAGAAGGCGCTCGGGCATCAAGGCTTCTGCGGCAACTGGTCCGCCTGCAGAGGCACGTCCCAAGCGTAGCCTGGACGAAAAATAAGCTGGGAGCTCTCAAAAAACTTCGTGGTAGATCGCGGATTCATTCCCTGGGGGAGTTTCCGCGGCAAGCGGAGGCAAATTGCCTCAGCATATCGTCGGGGGTGGGCACGATTTCTCCTTCGCAGATCCGTGGACTGCGCGACACCTCACCCCCCCCCCCCCCAAACCCCCTCTCCATCCGACAAGAGGTCGTCTGGGTGAGCCATTCTGGGAAGTATCCAGGCCGCGGGAAAGCCTGGCCGGGCCATCAAGACGAATCGCCTACGACTGCTTCTTTACGGAGACCAGCACCAGTGAAGGAAAACCCAGTCCAGGGAATGATCGACATCCGATTCCATAAGACTTTCACGGAAGGCCGGATGCGGAGCATGGGGCCTATGGCCCGAGGGTGAGGTACAATGCACATCGATGTGGCTTTGACAAGCGCGCGTCTCTGCTTAGGTGGCGTACCACAAGTAGGGCTTGGGCAGAGACGCTCGAAAGGAGGCACCAGGCACCGACCGTGGGAAGGAAAAAGGGAAAATTTCATCGGTCATGTTCATTCGGCTGGAGTCCCCGGCTCAAAGTTTGACGCGAGGGCTCCTGGTGAAACCGGGGGAAAAAAAGGGGTGCAAACAGGGGAAAACCATTCGAGGGTTGGCTACGACGGAGCGCGCAAAAGGAGGAATTGAGGGAAGTGGGGCCAGAAGAAGCCCGTCATCTCGAGCACACCACGGAGAATCAGTTCAAACCGAAAGGGGGTCGGCATACGGTCTGCTTATCCGTCGACCGTTCCATAAGACATTGAAAGATGGGGTCCGCACATGTCAACCGGTACCTTGGGAAACGGGAAGCGACTTCGAAGGGAAAAAAGGACAATCCTGACGATGCATGGCTACGTCAATCAGAATACAACAAACAAAGAGGAGGGGATGTGAACTTGCAGTCAGCGGGGGGTCGAGGTAAGCGGAAGAAAAAAACGAAAAGGTACCTCCTTTTGCGTCCTTCTCTGGCGGTGTAACGATCAACCGGCAGAAAAACAGGGGGAGTGTAAAGCCCCAAATCCGCGGTGGGGTCTCGTCGACTAGGAAATCGGGGAGAGGATAAACAGATTCCGGTTACGTAACGGCCCGGTGTGCGAGAAAAATTGAGAGGGGCATCAAGGACTCCAAAGCATAAGCAACACAGAGGTGTGTTGAGAAGAAGAGTGCCAGTAATCAAAGACGGAGGGATCCCCGACAACCGACCTTCGGACAAACCTGTTCGTGCAACCCCAGGGAGGGGAGACTGGGGAAGGAATGGTTTCGATCGGCTTTGAGGAAGAGGAGCGGCGGATCTCTGAGAGCAAATGGCCGTAGAGGACCGCTCGGCCAAATCTTCGATCAGGGGCTTTTTGTTCCGGAATTTAGGTTAGATGGTATCGAGGCGGTTGAGGGAGTCGGGCCGGCGAGAAGAGGGGGACCAAAGTGGAATGACGACGAGGAGTGCGACAGCGTCGCGTAAAATCTTTCTTTTTGGATTTTGGCGTTTGCTTCGGGAAAGCGCACGCGGGAGAGAAACAGGGAGACAGTCTCAGCTTGTAGCGCGAGATGTAAGAAGGTTCCAAAACAACGGGAGGTGGGAACGGCCGGGGATCATCAACAAAAGCCTCGACTATGAACCTGCAAAGGAGGCAAGAAACACTTCTGGGAAAGACACGGAAACAGAGCTGCCGTTGAAAGGGGGGGACATCGGGGTCTCCCATCTCATAGCGAGTGGGAGCGGTGAAATCCAGGGAACGGGAGAGGGGGCCAGGTTTGCCACCAAAAAAAGAAGCCGCGTGACGTTATGGTTTGGTTCAAGGGGGTGGAACAGAATCGTCTTAGAATGACCAGCGCAAGTTCCGGGTGGGTAGGAGGAGATCAGAAACCTCTCTCACAAAAAGGAAAGATAAGAGGAGAGAGAAAGGGCTACAAAGGTAAGGAAGGGTACGGCTCATCCATGTGTTTCAAGAGAACAAAAAAAGAGGAGACCCTAAAACAGACGAGGAAAACAAGTTTTTGTGTTAAACACCTCGGCAAAGTGGGGGGCGGACCGATGAGGTCAAAAAACAAAAAATACTTGGGGGGAGGACCAGGGGGTTGGGACAGGAGAACTTATTTAGGTGACCTTTGAACGGGAAGAAGGGGTGCGAAGAGAAAGGCGCACAGGCGGTGCGTCGGTGATAGGGAAGCCATCCAAGTGATGAAAAAAACCGAAGGGCAAGAATGGGAAGGCCCTCCGCCCAGCGAGCTCTTCGTCAAAAGAGAAACTCGAACAAAGCCAACAATGAAAGTTTCTCGACTCAGAAACTTCTCACCCGCTCAAAACCTCGCGGGGAAGACGACGCGCAAAGCAAGTCCGAGAAGGGAAACTCAACCAGGGCCTCGAAGGCGAACTAAAACCAAGGCACAAACGCCAAAAGGAGAATGAGGGAATTAATAAGTCATCTCCGACTTCGGAAGCGCGTCCTGGAGGGGGAAAGTAAGAAAAACGCCATCCGAACTTCGGGGTCACAGAGGGGAACCAGGTCGCATCTCACAGGTTCTGGGGAAGAGGCCGGTCCGGTGTCGGCGCATAGGGGAGGAAGAAGATGTACTGGAATCTTGCTCCCATACGAGTGCAAAACAAAAGGAGCAGGGGTGAGGGGGAGGCGGGGGGATGCGCACTCGAAAGGCACCACTACACCGTGATCGAAAAGAAAAAGGGAAAAGTCTGGAAATTCGGTGAGCTATTTCGCCAGGACGGGGCACCCCGCGAAAAAAGGCAGGGGGGGCTGGGGAGGGGAAAGGCGCCAAAATTGTGTATCGCATGCGGTCACCTCCATGCAAGGTGAACGGACAGGCGACGGGAACTACATTGCGCTTACCAGGGAGCAAAAGATGACGGCCGAAGCCCCCGGGAAAAAAAGGAGATGAGAGGACGGACCCTCATTCCAATCGCATTATTAAATCTGGGGGGACGATTAACGAATGAGAGACGAGAGTAAGTAAACTGGCGGTGGCCCCATGGCAGGTCTTAACGCCAAAAAGAAAAAAAAGGATGACAGGCGGACGGACGGAACGTAACATCGAGAAAACAAATCTTTGAACTGCTTCTCAGGGAGCGATATCGGCGGGGGACCGCGGTTGAAAATTCCAGCTGCCTCAATTGCTCGTCAAGAAAGAAAAAAAAATCGAGTTTGATGGCTGGGTACCAGTGGGACATGCAAAAACCGGGGGGAGTTGACGTCTGTAAAAAAGCGGAAGGGGGGAAAAGGGGGGCGAAAGACAGCCGATGGAAAAGAAAGGGAAGTCCGCTCAGAACCCGATGAGGGGGACATGCACGTGTACGTAAACATTGTGCCCGGAAGGCGGGGAACTCACTCACGTAGGGGGGGGAAAAAACACCTGCTTCGACTCGGCGATCTTGAATTTAGCCAAGTGTGGCATGAGTACCTGCACAAAAGGGCAAGGCAAACCCTACTACGCTCCCAGTATATCAGTCAGGGGGAAAGTCTCCAAAATCGGGATCATCCCGGAATTGCTGTGAAAAGGTGGGTGTCAAAGGGATTGGAACCGGCAAAATACTCGTACAAGTAGGGAGAGGCAGAGGGGGGGCTAGGGGAGGCAGCCAGCCTGAAACGCGCCGCTGGAGAAGCGCATGAACTCTGGGGAAACAGGGAATAGACTGAGACGGGGGGGTGCAGTCCAAGGAGAGGGAGCGCAATATTTCATCCAACTCTATAGGCAAAGGGGAAGCCTGCTTGGGACGTCAGTCAAAAGAGGGGGAATTGCATTAGACCAATCTCTCAAACGAGGAGGTTAAAGTAGAGAGATAAGAAAAAAAGTCAAAAAAAGCATTACCGAGTTTGGGGCAGGGAAAGCGGGCAAGCGCGGCCCGTTTGGTTTTTTTTTAAAGAAAAGGATCGGCGTGGGAGCCAAAAAGCGCCTCGCGAATCCCTTTAGTCACCCCTCTACGCAGAGAAACTCTGTGGGGCAGGAGGAAAAAAGAGGGAAGGGACATCCACGGGCGTGTCCAATAGCTGTGGTGCATAAGCTCCTTCGAAAGAAAAAGTCTTTTCGGCCCCGAAAGAACAGTTTCCATCCAACGGAAAAGAGGGAGAATAAATGTCACAATGGAAAAGGAGAGAACGGGGGGAGGAGGACTCTGGCAAGGGGGCAGTACTCCTGCATCTCGCGGCCAACTCTGAAAGAGCAGAAGAGAGAAGGGGGAAGGGTAGGTGGCGTCCCAAAAGAGAGAGACACTCACCAGGTCCTAGGAATGCTAAAGGACAAACGACGGGGGGGAATCAGACATAGGGTCAGGGAAAGCTGTATTCAAAATTAAGACCCCCTTTCGAAAACCCAGAAAGGGCAACAGATGGCGAAGAACCCGGTTTTGAAACCGTTTTTTGAAGGAAATGGGACAAACCCACAAAGGAGGGGGAGAAATCTTAGAGCATGCGGGAAAAGAAACGTTGCTTTGTACTTTTTGGGAGAAAGGAGGAGAAAGGAAGGAAATCAGCTCAACAAAAGGGCCTTAAAGAAGTAAAGGGATTATTCTATGCGATCAAAAGGGGACCGAACCGTCCATATACTCAGTTCGGGGCTGAGACGCGTCACCGGGACAAAGAAAAAGCGGGGGGAAAACCGCGGAAGAGACGGCGTCAGATGCCCTTCAATCCTGACATATGGAGGAAGGGGGAGGAAGGCCGCAATCATCACCATCTCCAAGGCGGATCGTAAAGGGGGGGGCAAATAGGAGGAAGGCAGGAAATTTAGAAGAATGACGTCCCCAGGGGTGCTGAGGGGCGGGGGGGGTGGGGAAAAATCCACCTAATTTCCACCCGCACACGGTGGAGGAGTTGTAGAACAAAAACAAAGACCATGAGGGGGGTTGTTGCTGGCGTCCTGGCGAAGCATAGGAAACAATGGAAGTTCCTGCAGTCCCGATCCCCGGGGACGAGGGGAACGGTGTGGTCGATGGCGAAAGGGGACCAGACTCCAAAAAAAAGAAATGCGAAGAGGGGGGGTGAAGGAGAAGGTAGATCACTCAAGCGCTGAATACGATGCAGAAAAAACAAATGAAGAGGAAAGGGACAAAAGGGCCGAGGCGAAAAAAAAACTAAGTGTTGGAGGGAGGAAGGTGTTGCGATTGCTGAGGGGGGGGGAAAGAATGCAATCGCCGGGAGCACGGGGATCTAAAAAGGGTCTTGAATCCGGCTCATTCCAGAAAGAGGAGGGGCTATTGGTGAGGGGGGGGGGGGCCAAAGGAGGTTTCTGTGAGTTAAAGAGGCAAGTTTTGATTTAGGATGGCTAATTTCCTGTCTGCGAAGAAGGAAAAAGAAGGGGGAGCAGGGCGGGGAAAGGGACCTCGTGTCGCGAAAAAACAGAAACGTTTTCTTCGGGGAGGTGAAGGTCGACGATCCTCTCTGGCGAGCAGGGCCAAAAGGATCAGGAGACGAAAATTGGAGAGAGGGGAAAAGAAACTTGATGGCCTTTTTAAAAAACAGGTGACAAGGAAAAGAAAGTCCTCTCGAAACGACCCCCTGAAGCAGGCAAAATGCTTGATAAAGCACCTGAGCGACAGTTAGAGGGGGAAAAAATGGAGAACCATAGACAACGATGAACGTAGGGAAGTTTGGAGGGTATCGACCTATAGTGGGGAAATGCGGTGGTGGAACCAGTGAGAGCCGCTCGTTGATGGAGGAAGATTTTGTGCAAAAGGAGGTGGAACAAAAGAAAGAACGCTATCTCTAAACAAGTACCGGGGTGGGGAGAGTGACGCGTTAGTAGGAAGGAAGACTCTCTCCAACCAAGGAGAAAAGAGATGATTCGGAGAGAACGAAAGCAAAAAAAGAATTCGAAGGGTCGAGAGATGATTATTTTTGGCAAAGGGGCAAAAAGAAAGAAGACCTCAGACAGGAGAGGGACTCTCAGGTTTTTACCCCAAAGAAGCAACTTCAGGAGGACCAAGGGGGATTTACACGCTCATGATTGAGAGGGTCGCAACCGGATTGAAGTAGAAAAGAAACGGAGACGGTGATCGGGACGGGGACTCGACGGAGGCAGGGTAGGAGAGGGCGGACGGCATGATCCCCTGGCGTGGCCAATTCCATCCAAGTGGGGGGAAGGGCGTCAAAAAAATCGCAAATCAGGAAAGCCGAGATAGAGAGCCGCCTCGAAAAGGGGCAGAGGGAGGCAAAACTCATCAACAAAGAAAAAAAGTAAGAATGAGTTGTAGAGGGGAAAACGCTTCCGCACGACTCAACAAAAGCTCAAGGACCAAAAAACAGAGGGTCGCAGCTTGAGTTCGTCAAAATTAAATCAACTTCAACCACGAGAAAAGATGAAGAAAAAATTGCAAAACAAAGGAAGGAGTAGGGAGAAGCGAGAATCTGAAAATCAAATACTGACTAGATCCAGCGCTTCGCGATGGCTTTCTCAAATCCCGCCATCGGGGGCAAAAAGGAGGAAAGGGCAGAAAAGAAAAAGGGGGGGGGGGTGACAAAAACATTTGCTGCACCTAAAATGTCCGGGGATCCTTCCGTAAAGAGCAAGGAATCGCAGATCAAGGACAATTCAACAAACAAGGGGGGGGAGGTTCTTTTGAGCTTGTAAGACATCGAATCACCTTCAACGAAAAGGGGCACTGGAAATACGGAGGGGGGAATTTCTGCCTCGTCAGATGTGGGCAAGAAGGGGAACAGCACAACCCGAACAAAGGGATGCTGGGGCGGGGGGGAAAGAGGGCACAAGCAAAAGGGGGGGAGGAGAACCTGGTTGATCGCACGCCATAAACAGGGGAAAAGAAAAGGAAATCAATGGTGTAATTGAAAGTAACGCCGTTCAAAGAAAAAAAGTGACGGCAATCCCTCCCGCATCAGCTTTGGAGGAAAGAGAGGGGGGGGGGGGAACCGTAGCCACGCACGGTCGAGGGAAAAAAGGGGCTGGGGGAATATGAGAAAGTAAAGAGGTTCTGACTTAACTCCAATCTTGTTGACCGCGTCCAACTAAACGGGCACGGGGGAAAGGATGGATGATTACGTGACAATAACATGGCATGAAAAGAAGGAGATTGAAAGAAAGAAAGGTGCGAGGGGGAGAAGGGAAGTCCTCGAAAAGGTCAAAAGGCCAACCACCAGGGTGGGGAGCTCTCCGGATAGGAAAACTTGTGATGTCAAAAGGGCACATTCAACAACCAGGTTTCACAGGAAGCCTCGCAGCAAAAAAACTGGAGAACGGTGAGCAGGGGGGGAAAGAAAACTGAAGGAAAATATGCTTTCCTCTCAGTCCAGACGTTCTGCCCTTTTCAGGGGAGAGGGGTGATCCAAATGGGGACTGTGTACGAAACACAAAACGTCGACCCGACTTCAGGCAGCCGAAAAGAGGAAAAGGGAGGAGGGGAAGGCACCAGGGGCAACATAAAGAGGGAACCATGCAAAAGAAAAAACGGATCGAACGTGAATTCAACAAGAATAGCATGTCGAGTCAAAGAAAGAGGAAGGGGGGGAAAGGGGGTTGGGCAGGGGGATCCACTGGTCCCTTCGGCCGGCAAAGAAAAAGAGGGGGGGGAGGGAGAAACAAAAGCGAGTGGAAAACGAAGAATGAAAAGGGTAACACCTCGCCACCGCGGGGAGGGTGGGGGCGAGGGGTGGCCAAGGGGTCAACCACCGGAATCTGATAAAGGCGCTATGGCATAAAACGCAAAAGAGGAGGGGAAAAAGGGTTGTAAGAGGAAAATCAAAAAGTATGGGCTGGAAAATAAAAGATAGACAGCTCAAACAACAACCACGAGGAAAAGAGGATCCAGGAGGGTCAAAATCGAGGGGAATGCCAGAAAAAAAAACGCAGAATTTGGGGGGAAAAAAGGCAGCCCGGTCGCGAATCGACCGTGATTGGACCCACTACACATCTCTATCAATAAAAGACGGGGTCTGGGCTGGGAGTAACAGGAGGGGGGGGAAACACATCAATGAGCTAAAGAAAAAGAAGCAAGAAAGCAAAAAGGCAGCGTATTTTCAGAAAAGCCAACATTTGAAAAGAAAAACCCAAAACAAAGGACCAGTCTGATTGATGTGCCTACAGGAACGAGACCTAGAAGTATAAGGGAATCCGATTCCATAGGGGCTTTTCCTAGGGCCAAAAGGAGGAAACACTGAACATAGGGCGAAAAACTGAAAAGGAACGCCGACAGAATGCTGAAGGAATGGAAACGAAGTGGGAGTGCGCCACTCCAGAAATCACCGGCTACCGAAGGGGAAAAAAAGAACCGGGATCGGTGGATCTGCGAAGATCGGTCATTTTCATTCGCCATGACTAAAGGGGGGGAGTCGTGAAGGGAAATGGGGCGATGCTATCAACATCAGGGGAAACTGGGGGGAAAGAAGCAAGCAAAACAGCCATCACAGAAAGGGGGGAATCTTCGGAGCAGAAAAGGGACATGGGGGCTGGAATTTTGAAAGAGAGGCAGGGGGGCCTTCAAGCGGGACCTGCACCCTTCGATCGGCAAATCCGTCCAGTGAGGAAATAAGGTCAGCGATTCAGACAGTCAGAAAAGGGAAAAAACTTGCCGAGAGCAAAGCAGGGTCAGGCCAAAAACGTTTCATTTTACGGGTCACGACGTCGTGGGATCAGCGGGCATCAGAACTTATAAGGAAAACATCACGTAAAATCCTAAAGATTGGAAAGGGGAGAAAGGAAGAGAATAGGAGAGAAGACCGGGAGTGGAGGGGGAGGGGAGGGATGGCCGTCATCGGTTGGGGTTGTGACTGCGGTAGAAAGCCTTACGAAAAAAGGAAAGAAGTGTACGTCAGGAGAAGATAAAAAGGGGGGGGAAAACATAACCAACATGGGAGGGGGAGGGCCAACCAGCCCAATCCCGGTGGTGTTGCTTTAAAGAGGGCTACATCGAGAGAACGTTGCAAATTCAGGTTCTATGCAATTAGGGAGGGAGGGGTAGGGGATGGGTGGAGTCAAACATCCAAAATCACCTTTCAAATCGGGGTGTTGGGGGGAAAAAAAAAAAACGCATGGAGAGCAAGCAAACATCTGATACAAAAACAGGGACAGACGACTGGAAAACGGGGAGATGCTAACCCCCTTGAGTGGAGCGGGACTAATGGTGGGAGGATGGAGAAATAAAGCAAAACATGGCTGAAAAGTTAGGAGAGGATCCGGCTAAAAGGTCAAAAGAGAGGAGAGGGGGGAAATGTGCCAAAACGGGAAATGGGATCGGGAGCCCTTTGAACGGCTCAGCGTCGAAAGAAGCTGCGAAAAAAAAACAGAGGATTCAGGGGGGAGCCTGAAAAAAAGATGCGCAAGAAGAGGAGAGAAGGAAGGACGGTGGCGGGGGGACAGGGGGAGGAGGGCTAAGCCTCGAGTGCTGGGCTTTCCTTCCTCAGAGAGGAAAAGCTTTCAGAAGAAGATCGGGAACAGAAAGGGAGGGCCGTGTTAAAAATGAAGGGAGAAGAGCAAAAAAGGGAAAGGACTTGACCAAGAAGGAAGGAGGAAAACCCACCAACGACTGCTCTATCAACAGCCGGATGCCGTTGATAATGTGAAAAAGCCTTTGAGAAAAAGAAGAAGCTAGGCGGTGAATCCCAATCGGGAAGGGGGGAAAGGCGGTTGGTTGCAAAAAAAAAACCGAAAAAGAGACGAGAGGGGAAATGTATGCGTGTCGCTTTGACAAAAAGGAGGCTGGATAACCACAGGGACGGTGGGGAAGGGGGGAAAGGAGGGGCAAACGGA
>Ga0179593_1527244_pt1 | contig 16134 bp, 19 predicted proteins | sample CZODoug2_1_08_16_FD_185931 | JGI IMG/M metagenome (GOLD analysis project Ga0179593, IMG submission 185931) | Vadose zone soil fungal communities from Angelo Coast Range Reserve, California, USA - CZODoug2_1_08_16fungal (PacBio error correction) | ecosystem: Environmental > Terrestrial > Soil >...
TCTATCCGAAATATCAGCTCCTAAAAGTCAAAAACCTCTCCACACAGATCTGTTGCAAAGGGTAAAGTTGGGGGGGGAAGGAGGGGGAAAATGGCCATCACTTACTGAAGGGAAAATACCACAACAAAAAAAGCGGAAATTGAAAAAAATTGAAGAATCTTCAGATTATTGCACGTAATCGCGACGAGGAGTTTTCATTACTCACCGGTGAAAAAGTATCGAGGGGGGAAACTGGGTCAAAAAGGGATAAGTAGCAAGGGAAGGGTCACCCCACCAATCTGACAGCAAGCATGGAAAGTCGTGCTGCGAGGGGGGGGGGGAGGAAAAAGGGGGAATACTTTGTGCGTGAGGTGGCGACCTGGATCTGAGAAAGTAACCTAGTGTCATTTCTTTGAAGCAGAGGCAGGAGGGGCGCAGGGAAAGGAAGGGAAGATCCCGGCAATCAGAACGCGTGGGAACGCACAATCGCTGCTAGGTGGCTACCTCTTATACGGAAAGGGGGGTTGCGGTATATGTGCAAAAAAAAAAGAAGGGAAAAAGGCCTCTGTTTGGGGAACGGAACGGGAGAACGGTCGAAAGGAAACCGACAGCCCTAAAGGGGGGGGGGGGGCACCCATCTTTCCGAGTTCGAACGTCACCTAGTTCTACCAGTTCTGCTTCAAGAAGAAAGACGAGAGCGGCAGAGACCCTGGTAAGGAGGGGGAATAAAAGGGGGAACCATTCTGATACTCTTTCAGTAGCAATAGCCGCGATCCACGAGTGCTCGAGACTATCTTCGAGACAGAAAGACTCTCACACTCCATCCTAGTTGGGTGATACCAAAAGGTAAAAGGAGGTAAGAATTGGGCTCCACACTCATCGAATATCCACTCTGAAGTAACTTCTCCAGCCGTCGGAATCACCTAATCATTATTCAACATAAAAGGAAAGGGGGGGGAAGCCCGATTGGGATTCAATACGGACCTTTTTTCATTACCTAAAGGAAGGGGAAATAGTGGAAAGAACTAAAATAATCAGAGTTCTTTGTGAGGGGGGTGTTAGAACACACCAGGAGAATTGGGTCCATTTCTCTCCCGTATGTAGGAGGGTACACCCTAGCAGAAGAAGTAGGAGAGGCGGGCGAAGGGAAGAAGTGGGAAGTTCTCCTATTATACCACTTCTGCCACCTCTTACGATGAAGGGACTTAGAAATTCGGCTCCGTTCCTTATCTTTTTGGAGAGAAGAAAAAAGGACCTCAACTCCCCCGAGTGGGCTCGTTCGGACCGGAAGGGGCGTGACTAAGACTCAAAGGCATTTAAGTTGTCCATTCCAACTCTACCAAGGAGAAGAGTGGAAACAAGGGGGGGAGTTTCTTCACCCCTTGTCAAAGACGAAAAAGAAGGCTAAAAGGCAGTAGGGAAAAGTCTGGTAAGTCACTAGACGCAGTCAACGAAGCTAACCCCGTCGGGGGAAGTCATGAGCACACGCTTACTGCACGGTGGGAGGAACGAAATACTGGAAAAAAACGAGAAGGACAAGAAAGCAACGAGAATAATCCATTGTGCCCCTTTTCTAAGCATAGGAACTCTGTCCAAACAGCCTTCTAGAGCCGGCGAAGAGATGTAAAGTCTCGCAAGCCAACACAAGGACAGCGTATACGCAATCAAGTGAGGAAAAGAAAGGGAGAACCCCGGAGCACCTCCCAGAGAAGTCACAACGGAATGAGCTACTAACTCAAAGGACCGTAACGCCATGCTGCGCGACTGGGGGGACTGGCAACAAATAAATCCCTTAAACTAGTGGAGACAAGGGGGTAATGGAGACTGAGTACGGGAGGAGGGCTTTCACTTTTTTGCTGTGAAGAGCAACCCCGTCACCCATCCGAAGGGAGCCGATTTCCTGAGGGATCGATCTCCCTTAGAACACCTAAGAACTTATCGAAACAAAAAAATTATGGGGAATGGGAAAGAAAGAGCCTCCGCGAACTCGGCGTCGGCGAGCGGCACGACTGCTCATCTCTAGGGTGTTTTCCCTCTTCTCAAGAAATCAAAAGACAGGGCATGAGAATAAGAAGGCCTTTACTTTAAGGGGTCAGGAGGGGGGGTAAAGGAGAAAAAGGCGCCGATGGGTACGGGGAGGTACTATTTCTCTCCGGACCAACGCGTCGTCACGTTCGGTTGCTTCTTCCTGGTATGGGAGGTGAGGAGAAGGGAAGATTGATAAACGGACGCCGTGTTGGCGGGCGAGATTTCGCCGTCTCAGGGAGGTGTGGATACCGAGGTGGAAAGAAAGTAAAATTACTCTTCGTTAAAAGTGAGGACTAGGGGTAGGAGGGAAAGGGGGAGTGACATTCCGTACGGGAGTTGGGAAGGACGTGACTTATCGGCATGAACGGTTGGGTCCCGATTGTTATCATTGGTGAAAGAAGCGATCGGGGGGAGGGGACAACTTACGTCTGGTTTCCTATAGAAATTGTCTGAAGGACTGGAGGAAAGGAAAATGGGGTGAGGGGTGCCGGACCTAACAGGGAGGCCGCGCCTGGGGGGTCGATTTGCCTGCCTTGGGGAACTGGGAAGGGGCTGTGTCCTTCGTCAACACGGAAGGCGTGACGCCCTTGAAGGGGAAAGGGGAAAAGAAGGGTGGGGGCAGGGAAGATAGGAGACGGGAAGACCTGAAGAGCGAAGGAAGCACGTACAGGTGACGGGAACCTGGAGTCATCGGATGAGAAAAAGAAAAAAATGACTTCCCTCTATCCATAGGAGAAGGGTTTCGCGGGTTCCCCAAACTAGGGAAACTATTCAAGTTCGCGGGGGGGGGGGGGAGGGGAAAAAAAGAATAGAAAAGACCGCACAAGCAGGTCGTAGTCGTCTCTGCACGGAGGAGCGCGACGGAACGACCCCCGTACCGTCGGAACCAGCTTTTCCCGTCACTTACTGCTGGAGGGGCAGAAGGAAGGAAGGTGAAGGAACACATTAGCTCGGAACCAGAAAGATCTTTCTGAGGGGATCGTCAGAGATGGGGGGGGAGGGGAAAAAAGTGATTACCGCGGTCGAAACAGGCGCGTTGCTATGAGGGGGGGACGCTTTTTCTCCCGATCAAAGTGCCGGCATTCTCTCCCAAAGAGAGGGGTGGGAAGGGAGGGGAAAGAATCGAAGGTGGGGGCCGCGCTATCGAAGTAGTTCTGGGAAGGCAGACTTGGCGGGGAAAGAGGGAACGAGTAAAAAAAGATTTCTTTCAAGGGGAGGCTGGGAGTGAAGGGAAGGTACCGTATCGTGACAAAAACCGGAGGGAATAGCTCACATATCCCGCACACACAAGCGAGGGAGCAGCAACTTTCTACCACCCGCGAAAAAGGGCGCGCGAGTCTAGGTCCTCCCGTAGGTCAGAAAAAGAGAGGATGTCCAGTGGCGGGGTACGAGCAGGAAAAAAATACTCTAGTCTGTCCCACAAGGGAAAGAGACCATATCTATCCAAGGAGAACAGGGAGGTGATGTAAAGCGTCCACGAAGCCCATCCAAAAAATCATTGGGCCAAGAGGGAGAATTGGGGGGAAAGAGGAAGGGGGGGGGGGTAAAACATATTAGAATACCCTGGTTGTGACCTCACAGGGGGGGAGTGGGGCTTCCATTCCCCCTAACAAGAGAATTGAACGAATAAGTATAAATGACTACATCATTTGTCCCGAGGGGGTGCAGGGGGAAGGAAATGAAAAGGGGTAATGTACCCATGGGAAGTGGACTGACGCACAAAAGAAAGGAGCAGCCTGGGGGGCGCTGGGTTCAGTTATGAGGTCTCGCTCTTCCTGAACCAAAGCAGAAGGGGAGCAGAGCGCAAGTAGTATTATTCAATAGGGAACGTCGAGCCCAAGGAAAGAGAAAGGAAGGGAAAAAAAAAAAACCACCTCTCAGGGGAGACAGGTATTGGGATCTTTGCCAGGGTCAACTTACCTGCATGTGCAATATAAAAAAAATTGGATGTACAAATTGGAATCAGAGAAGAGATGCGTCAAGACTACTAGAGGGTTTTGAGGGGGGGGTAGAAAAGAAAAGTAACGGGGGGAAAAAAAATCCGCTCTCCGAGGGAAAAAAAAAAAAGGGACAAATCAGACAAGCTGGCACAGGGGGACGAAGTTCCGGGCTTCGCTGATAATGGAAGAGGTAAAAAAGCACCTTTGAGGGGCGCCCTTGATCTCTCAAAGGGGGGTAAAAAGGGGGGGAGGGAGGAGAGGGAGGGAGCTGACCGAGCCTAGGCCCAGCAAAAGCTCATTCATGATGAGGAGGTACCCCTCCTGTTCCATAATCTCTCTGTGGACGGGTGTCGACCTTGGCTTGGGAGAGCTACCGGGGGTTTTTGCTGGGTAGGGGAAAGAGGAAAGAGCGGGGGGGGGGGACAGGGACAACCTAGACGTTCCACGACCGCAGAAACCTACCTTCCTTTTCTCACACCACCTCTCTACGTCGAAGGACCAGAACTCAAGAAGGAAGAGGGCTCTAAATCACCTTTTATTGCTGGACAAAAGGGTAAACAGTCGGGAAAGGTGAGGTAGACAAAGGAGAGAATATCTAAACCACTGTTTGCTAGTGACAGGCGACTTAAGTACCTCGGAAAATCCAATTCCGTTTTTTTATATCAGAAGAAAACCGCTTACTACAGGTATCAGAAAAAACTAAGAAAGGAAGAGAAGGACCAGAAAATAGAGAAAGGGAAGTGTGGGTGTGGGGTAAGAGGCGACCAGGTGTCACACATAAGTAGACAGAGACGGGGGGGAAAAAACCGGGACCTACTTCCGGTGGGGAAAGGAAAAAACTCGATCTTAAAGGGAATCGACTAGGTGAATACGAGGGGGATGAGCGTTTTCTCAGTGGGGTGCATGTGGACACGCCACCCATAGGCCAGCTCTGTGACATCTCGCAGGAGAGGGTAAACAGGCTCATCCTTATTTATCCTGCTGGCGGGTAGAACTCAGGGGGGGAGTGAAGACCAAATCTTCCATTTTCTCAAAAGAGGAAAAAGGGGAGAAGCCTGAGGAAGAAAAAGAGAGCCGTTAAGGACGAAAGTAGCCGTCCACCCTAGCGGCGAACTGTGCAGAAAGTAACGTCGCGTTGACTCAAAACTTGGAAAGGAGAAAAGGAGGAGAGACGAACCAGAAGAAAGGGAGAGGGGGCCTTGTCCACGGCAAACCATGACGCGCAAAGGGACGCGGATATTGAGGGGTAATGAGCAAGTTATACTATCTCCACCTGAAGAAAAAGGACTCAAAACAAGGATGGACAAAAGGGAAGGAGAAGGAACAGTTTGTCCTGCCTTTATCACCCCCCTCACAGAAAGTCAGCCGCAACGCAGGACAAAAGAGGACTCGCACAATTCGTACTTTGGAAAAAGAATCCGAGTGAACACCATTTCCATTCAAAAAAAGGAAAAAAGATGATGCCTCTCAGAAACAGGAAAAAAAAAAGGAAGACGGGAAAGTTCTAAACAGAAGACGAAACCTAACGCAAGACCGTATTCAGTCCTCGGTCAAAGAAGGGGCGAAAAAAGAGGTCCATAATCCAACCTAAAAATCTGGGGGGAAAGGAAGTAAAGAGGAAAAGCATCACGACGGGGCAGACCAAACCGTAACTGAAAAGGATAGGAGAGGGTCTGGGTGAGGTCTGTTACCGGGCAACCTTCCGCGCCCAAGGATGGACGGGTCCGATAGACTCAGTATCTGAATACCTAACTTCCCTAGAGGGGGGGAGCTCAAACAAAAAAAGGGAGGGGGAGGAAGGAACATCCGCTACGAGGGAGGAAGTCACGGGCGAAAGAGACGGCTAGGTCTCATCTCGAGTTGTTGTGGACAGCGGACGGGGGGTGTTGTGGTTTCAGGGTGTGTTTGGTGGTTGGGGGGGGGGTGTTTTTGTGGGGGTTGGGGGGGGGGGGGGTGGGGGGTGTTTGGGTGTTTTTGGGGGGGGGGGGGTGGGTTGGGTGGTTTTTTGGGGGGGGGGGGGGGTTTGTGTTGGGTGGTTTGGGGGTGTTTGTTTTGGGGGGGGTGGGGGGGGGGTGGTGGTTGTGGTGTGTTGTTTTTGTTGTGTTTTGTTTTTGGTTTTTTTGTTGAACATTGGGGGGCAAAAAAAGGGGGGGTCAAAACCGGACCTCTCCGACAAAAGTCGCCCGTTAGGTAACCAGTTCGTTACAAAGCCGTCCTCTCCTGGGGGAACAGGGAGGGATGGGACGATTACGCAGACTGAAAAAAAGACGATCCTCTTGCTTAGGTAAGGGAGGGGGGATACGGGTGAAGGCCCTTCTTCTGACCGCTGACGCGCTGAGCGCCGGCCAGCCAAACTCGAATGTCTGTGGGCGGACCGGGGAATGCGGTCTACAGCAGTGGAGGAAAAGTGGGCGATGTCTTTCTGGGGTGTTTTCTCTTAACTTGGGACGAAGGGTGGGAAGGACACGGAAGGAGGAGGAGCGGCGTCATCTCGAACTGGTAAAACCGAAAGTGTTATATGGCCGTCTTTCTCTCTGGGCAGAGACAATGTCTTTTAATTAACTAGAAAATTAAGGGGAAGGGAGGAAGGGAGACTGGGTGGGAAGAAAAAAAAATCAGAACTTTCTACAGCGAAAGTTGCCTGCCGTACGGTCATGAAGTAAAAACTCGACCGAGGGAATCAAGTAAATCAAAACTCTGGGAGCTTTAAAGGAGTGAGTAGAGAGTACGCGCCCCGGAGCGCAACTTGGCGGGCTCAAACAAGAGTACTTTCCTAAGAGGGAAAGAAGAAGAGGGGGGGAGGGGTAAAATAAAAGAGAAACTGCACGAAAGATTATTTTGGAGCGTGAAAACGAGAACTGTCCAGAACTTGCACTATCCAGTCTCAGGGGGTTTTAGGTAAAATCAACGAAGAAACACTCTCATAAGAGGAGGGGAGAAGAGACACGCGACATGCTCTACTTCTACCCAATCAGATTCGTTCTTTCAACTTACGAAACTGTAAGCAGCCGTATTAGGAGGGAGCACCGTAGATGGTCCCTTTAAAAGGACCTATGGAGTAAGTGGTCTGTCAATTATTTTGCTGAAGTAGTACGCGGTGACGGAGTTTATCTCACCACCGGGAAGTTCTGGGAAGGAGATCCAGTGCACTTGGCGCCTAGGAAAGCAGTGCGATGCGAATATGATCAAATCTAACGAATGGGTTGTGTACAAAGTTGTGCCAGAGAACTAACTTGCGAGTCTGGGGGCTTCTGCACGGGGGGGAGGAGGGAAAGGTAAGCCTTGAGCAGGGGGGAGAAAGGAAGGCAAATGGGTCTCGGGGCTTTTTCAAGTAATTCTCGGTGAAACAGGAAAAAAAGGGAGGCGGTCCGATTAAAAATACCCTCACCACCATCCAAGATAGAGAACAGAAGGAGACAAACCAGAAAGGAAAAGAAAGTATTGCAGTACCCGTCCAAATGAACAGTGGGGGTGCGGTTACCTCGGCAACTGAACATCTCCTAAAATAATTGCCCAGCATTAAAAAGAAACCATCTCTGAACCATGGGGGAAAAAGGAAAGAAAGGGGGAGGGAAAAGATTCCATCTCGATCTCCACCAGAAGTAGGGAGGGGGTTGTTGGGGAGAGGGGGATGGGTTTCCATCCTTAACGTTCAACCTTGTAAAAAGTTAACTTTCTTGGAGAAAAAGACCAAGCAAAAGATTCGGAGATTGACGAGCATCCTAAGGGGGGGATAAATCATTCACTCATTTGTTGGGGAAGATATGCACAGGGGGTCTTGGGTACGGCGTCAAGGGGGAGAAGAAAGGGAAAAACAATAACCTGAAACCCCTCTGGGGGAAGGGGGTCAGGCCTGGGGATGTCCAAGAAGTTCAGACTTTAGTCTCTCTCTACTTATTATTAGGAAAAAGAGAAAGGAAAATAGAAAATTCTATTAAGATCGAGGACCGAAACATCCCCCCCATATCAAGTTTTTAAAAAGGTGGTGGGGGGACAGTAGGGCAAGGAGACCATTGCACGTTCAACGTCAATGGGAAAAATCAGGCACAGCAAAAATTAGGTGGAAGATGTATCGATACATCGTTCTATTATCTGGAATCAGAAGCAAGATTTTGGGGGAGGAAAGGGAAAAGGGTCTCGGCCGCCTGGACCCTTTTCAACTTCATGAGAAGGAGTGGAAAAAGCAAAAAATGCACACAACTCAAAAAGAAAATAAAGTGGGGGTCCAGGTGAATAGCTTCCTCTTTTAAGAGAAAGTTTAGGATACCTTAAAGCTAGAGGAAGGAGGAAAGGTCAAAGTTCGATGCCGCTGGCAAGCTGGCCTGGGTAAGACGTCAAAATCCTGGGCATTTAAACATGAAATCTGGGAAAATTTCCAAGAAAAAGCGATGAGGGAGGAGGGGGGGTAGAGAACCAATTCTTATATTTTGTGCGGGCGATATTACTCGCCGGGAGGGGGGGGGGTTTTTCGCTGTTCCCCTGGGAAAGGAAAGGCAAGGAAACAATATAAAAAAAGACCGGAAAAGAGGGAAAGGAAGAAGAAAAACATCGAGAAAAAAGTCTTCGGCCAGAACTGTAAGAACGAGGAGACGAGAACAACCATTTTTGGGGTGGTTGGGGGGGGGGGGGGGGGGGGGGGGGAGCTGGCATACGGTCAAGGGAGGAGAAGGCGGGTCTCGTCGCTGCCCCTCTGAAGGTGAGGGATAGAAAACCGCGCTGCAACCGCCGAAAATTCAAGAGGAAGGGTTTTTTAGAAATCCACAAGAATAAAAACAAGAGTAAGGGGGATCCTCAAGAAGTACGACCCTCATTCGATCAGTGGGAGATTGTGGGGGTAAAATTTCAGAAAAAGCGTAGAACATAATACAGGATGCAGAAAGAACTGGGTTTCAAATTAATCCTACTTGGGAAAGTTCGAAGGAATGCTAGCCTTGACGCGGGTAAACACGCGACATCGAGGACGCTGGGGGGGAGCGTTGGCATTTTTCCAAAACAGGCGCCCTTAGGGTCCAAAGGGGTGGGTTCGGGGAACAAGAAAAAACGTAGTGTATGAGGAGGGTGAAACGGGAGAAAAAGCCGCTATGATCTCAAGTTACAACACATCGTACTATTTTCGAGACAAGGAGGGACCAGGAGAGAGGGCCGGGGAAAAATTGCCATGGGGGCCTTCCCAAAAAAAATCTGTTCTTGAGAACAGTGAGGGCCCTTCCCGGTTACGCGGCCTAAATGCTGAACGGAGAATAACCGATCTCCTATTGGAGAGTTCTTCACCCAGGAGATTCGTAATTCTACCGATAGGGAGAGACAAGTAAATTGGGACGTGAAAAAAAAGCCCAAAGAAGCGCTCACCCCGTCGGCAAGTGTTCAATCCGATTGAAGTCACTTGTGTCAGAAGTCCCGGACTGTATCACCCCTGACAGGGGAATGAAGGGAAGAAAAGGGTCTAGAAAAAAATGAGCTGTCGGCCAAAGACCTCGTTGAAAGACGGGTAAGGAGCCGCCAGGGAAGAAAGAGAGCAAGTCTCTTACAGTCACACAGGGAAAGGTATAAAGAAGAATTTCAAAGAAACAAAAAAGGAGACAAAGAAACGGAAGCAGAATCAAGGTCCTTCAACAGGACGACATATAGTTCCATCCTAACACGGTTACCCTTCCCTCCACGAGAAAAAGGAAAGAGAAAAAACCCAGAAAGAACAACAACCTGGGTTCGACTGGGGGGGGGGGGTCTTTAAAAAGCAGAAAAAAGCAGGAGGGGTCTTTGAACAAGTCCTCCAGGATAACGCTATCTCAGATCTCCCTTAAGTCCCTCTTATCTGCTTTATCTGAATCTAAAAAACAAAAGGAAGGGAAGAAGAACCAGCTTTAAATGAGGGAGGAAGATAGGGGAGAGAGGTAAGATCAGAGGAGGTCTGGTTGCCACGAAGACGACACAAAAACTCACCGGAAGTCTCTCCTACTATTCAAGGAAAGGGACCGGTATCCATGGTTTCCTTATGGGGAGACGTAAAGGAGATCGGAATGGAATTAAATGTCAGGGGTATGCGAGAAAGGGTTTGCACCTACTGACCGGCGATCGGGTTAAAATGATGTGGTCTTGCACGTGGGAAGGGGGGGATACCAGAAAGCTCTTCCTCTTGTTTAGTGGTATCTTCTTCCATCTCTTCGGGACCGGGAAAGGGACCTGTATTTTTCTGAAGACGGTCTGATCTGTCCTAAAAACTTTTTAGAGAAAAAGGGGGGAGAGAGGAGGTCATTAGACATTCAGTGTCGTCTTTCTGTGCGAACTTGTCATATTTCACTGTTTTGTGAATAGACGTGTGTAGGGGACTTCCTTCTCCTTTCAAAGAAAGGGGAGAGGGTAACCTAAGAAAAAGAAGCCGTAACTCCGGAATTGAGGCCTCGCCCTGTTTGATACACCAAGGTCGGCGCTCATGAAGGGAAAGTATGGAGGACTTCTACTTTCAGGAAAGGGGGAGGGTCGTTCACGGCCTTACGCCACCTTTCAATCCGAAAACCGAGGGGGAGAGGGAGGGAAGTCGAGAGGACAGAGGAATGGGGAGCCAAAGTGGCGTCGAGGAGCCAGAGGAGAAATAAGCGGTGTACATAGGGGGAACGCAGATCAACCAGACAATCAAAAAGTTTCTCTGGTGGGAAATCAGTAAAGAAGGGATAACGGGCAGAAACTGGGTTGGGCAGTGACAAACACCACGACACGCGGCGACGATGTTTGGGACGTGACTTCCTCTAAGGGGCCCACCACCTCGAGGAAGTAAGAAGGAAAACCAAACTTACGTCGTCTAAGCTTTCAGCTTCCACTTGAGGAAGGAAAGGAGACAGGGAGTGTGGAAAAGAAACAGGTTATCGAATAATACCCGGATCGAGTGCGAAAGCGGTTGGCTTATCTGGGGGCGTACTCGGGGGGTACTGTATCTCACCACGGCGGAAAGGGAGGGAGGATATGCGAAAAATTAGAAGCGAAGAAGGGAGGGCCAAGCACGGGAAGAAAACTATGACCTACTGGGTGACACATGCCCTACCAGAGTCTCTATCAGGAAGGGCGGTAACCGCCTTTCTCCTGTTGGGGAGAGAAGGACCAAGTTCTGGAGGCTTCCGGGACAGACCGCTCGGTGACCGGAAGGTCCTAGGCGCACAGAGAAAGAACCAAACTTCTCTCTCAAGCGGAAAAACCCGGACATCGCGCGGAAGATGGAAGCTCACCTAGTTAAAGAAGGGAAAAGAAGGAGAGGGGCCTGTCCAAGACAAGTCCAGAAAGGACATAACACCTCCGTGCACACTAGCGATAAGGGGAGTCAACAAGGTTTCTTAAAGTCAATGTGCAAAGAGCTAGAACTGAGCTAAAAGTCCATCCTTGGGGGAAGGGGGGAAGAGGGGGGGATTGGTACTCTACATGATCAAAAGGGGGTTACTGTCCCAACGACGGTGTCGGCTAACATGACCAAATCTCTTCTTGATTAAAAGAGGAAAAATAAAGAAAGGAGGAAAGCGTGTAACAGCATTTGGGATTGTGGCATGGGAACAGGGGAGGAAAGTCTGACAGACGACGAACATAAAAAGATGGGGTCGCGGGGAGGATGTACGCAGACTCCTCTCCTTTCTCTACAGTAGAGAAAGAGCAACAAAAAACAACGGAAGGATGGATAGATACCGTAGAAAATGGACTAGGGAAACGAAAAAAAGCCAGACCCCAGAGCCGGGGGAGGTTTTGGGGCAGTAGTTAGCCTGGCCGGAAAAAAGGAAATTTGAATACTATGACCAAAAAAAAAAGGTGGACTTTATCCTAATGAGGGCAAAGATCAGATTTAGCACAAACAGGTAAAGGAGAACAGGGAAAGAGAGACCGTCTGACCCCCTGACAAACAAAGAAGAGGGGGGAAAAGGTCTCTTGGGAACTCTTTCCCGAGGGAATCCCCTTTAAGGGAGAAACTGTCCGAGGGGAAGGGGGGGTCGTAGGTGATCTATTCTCCCGCGCCTTAGGTCCGATCCCAGGGTCATCATTCTCATTAGGAAAGGTTATTCCATGGAATCAAAAAGTCTCTTTTTTCTAAAAAGACTGGAGAGGAGGGAAAAAAAAGGGGGGTGAAACCAGGGGGATGAGCCTATGAAAGAGCTGGTTGGGACCGTTACGAAAGTACACTCCTCCACCAGACCCAGCTTTCCGGGGGATAGACCTGGGCCAATCTTCAAAAAAACTCAAAAGGGAAGTCTATCAAACGAAGGGCCAATGGGAATCAAAATTTTCAAACAGTGTCTCGTTAGAAGCGGCAAAAAGGCCTTAATTTCTTCGGAAAAACCCCTCAGGAAAAGAATAACACCGGTTCACCTGGGGGGGGGGGAAAAGTCAAGGAGAACGGATCCAGTCAGCGTAGAAAGATAATCGATGAGGGACTGTTTTTATTAGCTGCACGGTTCTTCCTCACATAAAAAGTGGAAAGGGACAGCAGTACGATTTCAGCCTAGTAACAAAGGGGACGAAGTCCCAGAAGAGAGAAGGGGGAAAAAGAAAGCGTAAAATTCAGCGGGTAGGTGCGTGTGGGAAACACGGCCCGGATACAAGGATCGCCTCGCCCGAGTCTGCTTTTCACGGGGGGGGAGGACACAGCTCCGGATTGGGGTCTCTAAAATCACTCGGGGGGTGAAAAGAAGAGGGGAGAGGAAAAAAAAGGTAGCGGGCCACCTAGGTGAGCGCTCATTACGACAAGGGGCGAGCTTCTCAGGGACTGAGGACAGTGAGGAGAGCAACAAGGCTCCGAAAGGTAGCCCGTCCGGTCGGTAAGCCTGACATTCTACTGTCACGTCAACCAGTCCGATCGCCGCGGGCGAGTCGGCAAAAGTCTCCGTAGCGACAGTCGAGTATGCCATCCATATCGAAGAGCGCAACACGATAACACCCCTTCTGGCTAACATGGCATAATTCTTCACGTTAAAAAGAAAGTACGGTAGACCAACTAACGAAAAAGAACAAGAAATCAGGCCTTCTCGCAAAAGGTTCGTCCCTCAAGTGCCGAGGGAAAAAATGGAAAATGAGAAAAGCGGACTAGAAAGGAGGTGTACTCCGAAGGAGGGGATCACTACCGTACTCAACGGGAGGGGGACAGAGAGCAAAAGGGAAAGGGGATCCGTCCGTACTATTCTACCTCTTAAGAAACGAAAGGGGAAAAACAGAAAGCCTCGCGGGACCGTACACTTGAACATCATCCTTACCGTTACGCTACAGAGAAGTTTCTTTTATTTCTTTGATGCCACTTGCACCCCATAAAGAACGAGATGAGACGATAACTTCTATCAGGAAACTTACGAAAAAGAACGGAAACTTATGGATAGCTCCTGAAGAAATGAAGGAGGAAAGGGAGATCAAACCTCTACTCGGACGGTTCGCGATCTATCTATCACCCGAGGAGAGCGAGGTCTGTGAAGGTTGGACTCTCACCTACCTAACTAAAAGAAAGAGGCCGAAAGAAGCGTAGAACCCGTGAACGGGTGGCAAGGATGGCTTCGCGGATTTCGGAGTTAACGGGCGGGGGTGGGGCTATTTTCTCTCCTTGAAACCCGAGAATCCGTTGGCTTTTCTTGAATCAAGGAGGGGGGGGGGAGGTGATGCAAAATCAACAGCTGGGGAATAGGGGGGGGGAAAGGGGGGGAGAGCAGACAATAATTCAGCGGCTACATTAACATTTAGTGGAGACTCGAGGATCTTAGGCAAGGTACGCAGGGGTGAGGAACGTAGCTATTGTACAGAGGGGGGCGGAGTTTTCTACTTGGGGGAGAGGGAGGCAGAGAGGAGAAAAGGGGACTTTGTATGTCACTTCTTCTGCCATACATGGGGGGGAAGAAACTCTCCCTCACTGGCTTGCTCCTCTCCTTGGGGAAAAGAGGAAACAGCGTGCGCTATTCGTTTGCTTGTAAGGGGGAGGCTTCAACGGAGGAAGGAACGGGAAAGAACGCAGGGTAGCCAAAAAACTGTGGGAAGCTTTACCTCCAGGCCTTACCGGCCATAGGGGAGAGCCAATCTATTGCCGCTAACTTTTAATATGAGGGAGAAAACGAGGGGCTACCACTCTCATATCCACAGAATAGAGTGGAAAGTGGAACAGGGGGGGAGAAATCTGAAGAACTAACGGCGCCTGAGAACTACAACACTCGAAGAAAGGGACTTTAAAAGGGGTCTCCATTCTTCCAATGAGAAGAGGGAAGGGAAAAGAAAAGTGGTATGAGGGCGAAAAGGGAACTGATGAGCTTGAGGTTATGACTCACCGTCTGGGGGAGGATTACTCCAAACAAATACATTCTATTGTCGAAGGGGGGAGACGGGAAGAGGAAGTAAGCAGGACGCTAGCTTCTTTATCGAAAAAAAAACATCAAGACTGGGCCTGGGAACTCGGGGGGACTAATCTCCGGGTCATTCAGGAAGGGTCCGATCTGCTCAGGAATAACAGCCTCTTACAGAAAGTGTAAAATGCTGGGGAAAAGAGACCAGGGCGCGGGCTCGGTTCGTACATGATTTCTGGGCAGTAAGAAAGGGTCGCAGGAGTGGAGAAAACAGTTTTCGGGATTCGTCTGTGGGGAATTCCTACCGCAAGCGGTGAACAAGGAAGAAAAGAGGAGGGCAAAGACTTAATCCCACCAAAAGAAAGGGGGGGGGAAGACAAGAAGGGAGAAAAACCTCGAAATCTCTAGTGTAGAGGTGACTCCAACTAGTTCCGGTAGAAAAGGTCTTCGGCCTAGGAAGACTTGCTCTCCTCGAACGAGAGCAGATGAACCCACCCTAGGGGGAAAAGCTCTCAGAGACGAGCAGACGGGCTTAACAGAGGAATCAGCATGGACCACCATAAGCAATTGATTGGGTTGCATCTTTTTATTTTTGGAAACCGCTACTTATCCCCTTTAAGGGGGGGGAGAGCTACTTGTCGGGGCTCAAAGAGGAAAGAGGGAAAACTGGGGATTAACAAGGTTACAAGCATTGTTTGGGGGATAAGGGATTCAGCAGTAGGTGAATTGGAAGAGGTCCAACGGACTGACCCAACAGCCCCCTTCTCTTTTTGGCTTGTAGGGGAGGGGGAGGGACGGGGAGAACCAGAAGACATGAATCAACACAAACGGAGGAGGAAAGAAGATATACAAGAAAAAAAACAAAACAACCCGGAGTATTAGAGAACTAAAAACTACAGCGCCCCCCATTCCTGTTGTCCAGGTGGGGGGGGGGGGGGGGCAGTCGTTGCAGAACAATCTCAAGAAGAAATGAGTAAAAATTATCTGAGATTATAAAGGGACAAGCTAGGGGTCATTCTAACCGTCACGTCTATGCCCATTCCAAAAGGCTAAAAATCATAAGGGATTCAAAATCCAACCATCTCAGAGGGGGGAAGGCATGGCCCTGGGCGCGAGAAGGACTTTGGGAGCAAGTTCGTTTCGGATCGAGCTTTCCGAGGTGCTACTGGTCAGGGGGGAAGTATCGAGTTGAGATTCTGCCGGCTTTCTTATGAACAAAAGAAGAAGAAAAATGGTCGGTGAAGGTACCGCCAGAGCGGAGAGGGCTCGGTGTCGCCGGCTGGAGCAAAGGCGAAAGGAGTTGGTGTCGGGGATAGTGCACTATTACTCCTCGGGGGGGGGTCCGGGTCAACATAGTAGGCTCAAGGAATCCTCCGAACGAACAGAAGAAAAGGGGCTCGCACCACTCCGGTCGACAAGGCGGCCGACAGCCAGAAAGCTTACTATATCTAACTCCCTGGGTAGGCCCCTCTGGTTCATCATGTACAAAAGAGGGGGCTTTCTCGCGTATTCCCCTGAAATAATGGGAGTGTCGGAGAACCAAAATGGCACCGACTCTACGCAACGAGTGTGTTGTGGTTCTGTCCATTCCCTGTGGGGTTACAGGGGGGGAAAAGAGAAGAAAAGACGTGTGTGGAAGGGGTGCACGGCCGACTATAGGTAAGGGTGTTTAAATCTCTAGTGACACATAATCAGGATGAAGTAGGGGGGGAACAGCCTATTTATCCCATCCTGGTGTCGAATATCTAGAAATTTGAAAAAAAAAAAAGTACAACGAAACTTTTATCTTAGTTGAGGGAAAATCAAACCATTCGCAGAAAGGCAAATTCTCCGCAAAGAAAGGGGGGGACTTTGACCGCTCCATAGAAAAAAAAGCGGCAGGGGGGGGGGAAAGAAGTGTT
>Ga0179593_1611994_pt1 | contig 16134 bp, 33 predicted proteins | sample CZODoug2_1_08_16_FD_185931 | JGI IMG/M metagenome (GOLD analysis project Ga0179593, IMG submission 185931) | Vadose zone soil fungal communities from Angelo Coast Range Reserve, California, USA - CZODoug2_1_08_16fungal (PacBio error correction) | ecosystem: Environmental > Terrestrial > Soil >...
AGAGTAAAAAAGAGACTCCCTTCTAGGGGAAATCGAGGTGGGAAAAGGAGGGCTCGACCCCAAACAACGTTACGACATGTAGACTTTCAGAGAAGGACCAGAAATCGAAGGGGAAACCTTCTCGAGAAAAGGTAATCTTGAAAATCTGGTGGTGACATTCCAAGAACTCCCTACTCCTAAAACGAGAGGGTAAAACGAGAAAGAAAATCCTTAATAGACCGAGAGAGTGACGCACTAGAGGAGTTAAAGGAAAGTCCTTTGGGGGGAAGAGCCACCAGGGATAAACCTACGACTAAACACGTGGAGGAGAGGGAAAGACATCTCCGGGAGTCCTTGAAAAGAAAGAAGACACCCGGATCGGGGAGTGCAGAAAGGGGGTTGCAACAAAAGCGATGAGGGGCCTACGTTCACGAAAAAGTTGGCGTAAAGGACAGAAAATAAACTTCCCGTTAGCCTTAATGGCAGAGAAGAATTGGGGACTCAAAAGACTGCTGGGGAAAAATCAGATGGTCACTTTTGGGAAAGAAAAAACTAAAAGAAAAAGGACGACGAGGCCGAAGGGGAAAAGGAATTGAAGGGGGAGGAATAATGGGAAAAAAAACTATTTCGACACCAGGGGAAAAAGGGGGGGTCTAGAAAGGGGGGGCTGAGAGCTCGTCAATTGACTACGGGTAGGGGAGGTGGGGGGAAGACAAACTGGAGGAAGGGAGTGGTAGTCTTAGTTGCTCAAGGGTGAACCACGGGCAAGTTGAGGGGAAAGGGACTCTCTTAAAAAGGGGAGTAGAGGTAAAAGAGGAGAAAAAACGGAACGACTGCCGTGAAAATATACATGACTTAACCGGAAAAAAAGAAAGACCATCCTCGGGGGGGGGGAAAACACCTCATACGGAAGGAAAAACCGACTTTACCAGACTTCGCCAAGCAAAGTTAAGAAAAAAAAAGATTTACTTGGGGGGACCCATATTCGGTCTAGGCCCCCACGGTAAGGGGTCCCTAAAGCCTTTAAAGAGTAGGGGGGAGAGGGGGGGGAAGCCGATTTTAAAAAAAGGGGCCAGGTTGCAAGGATGGTGGGGAAAAAGCTTTGTCTTCCAAATTCATTAAGGAGGGGGGGGGGAACCGGGCAGTTCTTGAAAAGAACGCTCGCCCAAAGGGGGAAACGTCAAAAAAGAAAAGGTTTGTTCAAGGTCGGAAAAAACCAACGACAGAAAACGGCTGAATAAAAAGGGGAAAGAAATAGGAAGATTGAGGTTAATGAGTCAAGTGGGGGGGGGGGCAAAAAAATCGTGGGTTCCCGGCGCGAAAAAAACAAATTAAGAAAAGGGTAAATAAGGGGGCTGCGAGGGGCTTGAAAAGGGGTTGCGTTAAGGGTCTTGGCCCTTCACAAGGTTTGGGAGTCCGAAGTCGGGGGTAGGGTAGGGACTTTTGGGAAGCCACAAAAGAAGACGGGGGGGGTAAACCCTCTGAGAAGAGGCCGAAAAAAGGTAAAAAAAAAAAAAGGAAAAATAGAAGTATGAAAAGATCCCGTATCTTATCTCCCTTCCGGAAGGTTTGGGAACCGATCAAGATCCAGGGTGCCAAGGGCTGACTGCCTGGAGTCGAGGGTGGAGTGGGGGGATAGTAAAGTACTGTTTTACTCAGGAAAAAGGGGGGTCGTATGAGGGAGGGGAACCTCAAAAAGATAAATTTGGGGGGAGAGAACTCAGAGGGTCCGCACCTCCCAAGAAAGGTTCCTTTTGGGGGGGGGGGAGGGAAACACGTGAGAGGAAAAGGTATTTCTCAGGGGATCTAGGGGGGAACTGGCCAGTTTATGACTTGCTACATTTCGGGGGGGGGAGAGGGGCGAACGACCTTGGGGTTTTCAAAGGGGGGGGTGCCGTTCTCGTCAAAAGGAGGGGGAGTGGGATTGGCTAAGGGAAAAGGTTTGGGGATTTTTCCGTCTCCAATCCAGCGTAAAAAACGAACAGAGGAGCAAGCAAGTAGGGCAATTTTAGGCGGTCGAGGGGGGAGCACCCGGGGGGGGCAAAAAAAAGTGCCAATATTCCTGCAAGAAAAAGAAAAAATAAGGAGGGAGGAAAAGATGATTTTTCCTTAAGGCCAGAAAAGAGGGAGCTATCTGGAAAAAAAAAAAATCACGGCTGACGGCTTTAAAAGGTGGTGTCAAGGGGGGAGCATTGGGGAGGAAAAAAAGACAGAGAAGGATTGGAAAAGAGGGAAGCCAATAAAGAAAGAAAATCCCCGGCCAAAAAAAAAGAAACTAAGAGACACCAAAAGTAGAAAACCCCCACTAAGGGAAGTGGACGTTTTGGGGGTCATCACGGAGCAAAAAGCGTGAAGGCTGTGAACAAAAAAAAAAAAGGGAAAAGCCAAAAGGCAAGTGCATTGTGCGGGGGGGGGAGAAAAGGATTGAAAGTCCTACAGAAAAAAGAGTGTGAAAAAGACTCCCTTCAGAGGAATTTGATCTGGACGGTAAAAAAGAGAGTCCTATCACGGAAAAAACGTAAGTCAGAAAAATTAGAGGGCATCGAGGGGAAAGTATCAGGGACCCACAACTTAACGAAAAAAGTTCAAAAGGCCGAAGCGAAGGGGCTGCTCACCGAAGAAGCGGGAAAAACGACTCTTGTTGTGCTGGGAAAAAAAACGACGCCTAAAGCCTGAGAAAAAAACTAGAAAAAGGAAACCTTAATAACTCAGAAAAACAGAAAAACACGCAGGGGAGGTTACCACTGGGAAGAAGTGTGGGGGTGGAAGGCAGGATATCACCCGAAAAAACCAAGATCAGCAGAAAAGACTCTCCGACATTTTAAGGAGCAAAATCACGCGAGGGGGGGGGGCCTCCATTTTGCAAAATCAGGGAAATTACTGGAAACAGGAAGCGAAAAAGAAAAAAAAACTGAAAGGAGAGTCCTTAAGTGGGAGAACATGTACTCAAGGGTTAAACTACGAAACTTGCAAGAGAAGGGGGGGGAGGGGATTCCTACTATAAATCTTACAAGGAAGGGCCTTCAATTAGAGCCTAGGTCGCCGTCCTCGGGGGGGGGGGAGGGGAGAATGTGTCTAGAAAGAAGGCTCCTGTGAAGGGGGGGAGTTTTTCTACAATCGGGAAAAAATAGGGATGGGGGAGGTAGGGTCATTATAGGAAAAAAAAAGAAAAAAAGAGGTCGGTGATCTCTCAACAACAAAAAAAAAAGGGGGGGGGGGGAAAAACGAGAGGAGGAAAAAAAAAAACGTTGAAAAAAAGGGGAATTACATGTACCCTTAACCCGGGCACCAAAGAAAAACCTCGAGGGGAAAAAAGATTTTGTCTTAAACAACCCAGTTAAAAAAAGGAAAACGCAGCTCAAAGGTTAAACCAAGCAATTAACATCACGGCGTGCCTATAGAGCAAGAAGACCCTAGCTAACACTACAGGTCGAAAAACGACGAACCTAGATAAGGCCGTGTCGATAAAAAACGCGACAAAACAGCAGCCATTACTCGAGAAAAAAGGAAAGGAGAAGGGTGTGTTTCAGTCGGGGAAAACCAAACGTAGGGCCGAAAAAGTGGAAGAAGAAAAAAAAAGTTTACGGGACGAGAAGCAAGTGCATCGGGGAAAACTCAGCTTTGGAAAAAAAGAAGGTGATCAGAGGAAAACTTAAGGGGGTCAGTTCAGGGGGGGGGAAGTTCGCGCGGCTCCCAAATGCACGGGTAAAGGCAGGGTTGCACACTTGTCAACCGACCAAAGGAAAAGAAGGGGTGCCGGAAAAGGGAAACAACCGGGAGGGGTAATGAAGGGGAAGTTTTTAGCTCGGTGGGGCTGTTGGAGGAAAAAGGAGGTCTGTGGTCAAGAAAAAGAAACGGAAAGGTGTTAGCATCACCTAGGGGGGGGCGAAGCTGGGGAGTGATTTCAAAGTTCTCAGAATTACTCGGTGGTTTCCGAAGGGGGTTGGAGGGTTGCAAGAACACCAAAAGTCCGCAAAGGAAAAAAGGACGGACCCACGGGTGCCGCCGCAGCCTTTTCCCAAAGAAAAAGGAGACATGAAGGGAATCACAGGAGGGGTTTGTGGGGGGGGGGAAAAATCCAAACTCGATGTCAGGAGGCGCCTGGAACAAAAGCGGGACAAAGGAAAAAAGCCTCCACTGGAAAGGGGGGGGGAAAAAATACGTTTCTTCAAGCCCCCATAGGGAAAAAAAGAAGAAGAAGGGGAGCGCAGAAACGGTGGGGCAAAATCATGAAACAAGGGAAAGAAAAAACCAAAAGTGGGGGGACCTTTTTGGATGGGGTTGCACTATTTGTAGCATTTGGGCAAAAAGGGGTTTGAACGCAGAGGTGAAAAAACTGCCAGAAAAAAGGGAGTGGGATCGAAATGTGAGGGGGGGGGTGAGTTGTCCATTGCGGGGGATTGTGAGTGGGTGGTCGAAGCGGTCCGGGGAGGGGAAAAGGGTTAAGGGATAGGCCGCGAACATGGCCGTTCTGGGGGGGGGGTTGGGGTTTTCCGTGCACAAAAAAAGTCCAGCGCGCAAAAAAAAAAAAAAACGGGCCAACGTAAAAAAGGAAAAAGCGACGAGGATTTGATCCACGAAAAAACCATGGGGGACCGTGGCAAAAACACGGGAGGAAAGCAAAAAAGAAAAAAAGGACCTGATTGATGGGCCAAAAACCCTCATCGGAACAAAGCCAAGGAAAAAACGATTCAAAGGGAGGGAAGGGACCCGCTCTAAATGCTGTACGGCTTGCAATCGCCGGTTGCGAGAAAAAAAAGGTTGCAAAGCTAGGGGGGGGAAAAAAAAAGAAAGGAAGACGTCCACAATCCCGGACAGAAAAAAAACACGAATAAAAAAAAAGGAAAGGAAAAACGACAGTGCAGAGGAGGAAAACTAAAATACCTGTTAGCAGTTGAAAGACTGAGCGGAAACAAAGGACTGGCGGCAAGGGACAAAAAGTGAAAACAAGCCAAAAGGAAAGGGAGGGGGGGATTTGTCGGAAAGTTCCAACGAAAGACAAAAAATTCTCGGGGGCCGGGCGAGAAACGTTAGCGATGGGAGGGGAAAAAAAGTCCAGAGAGTTCCTGAAGGCCCCTTCACAGGAGAAACGGGAGAGCCTATTGAAGAGGGGGGGATCAGGTGAAAAAAACCCCAGAGGGATACTTTAAAAGAAAAGAAAGGGCGAAATCGATTTGGGGAGTCGCGGAAATGGAGAGAAAAGATTTTCCACAGAAGAAGGAACTGGTGAAAAAACACCAAAACCGGACCAACAACAAAACCCCCAAAACGCGGGAAAAAAAAAACAACACCATTCCGAACGACAAGCTGCCGTGGAAAAGCGGGAGGGGGGCAAAGGGAAGGTTTGGGTTGAAAGAAGAAGAAGAAACCGAAACGATCTCAAAAGATTGTCATCCATTACAAAGAGACCCGGAAGGGGGGAAAAAGAAGACGTCAAACGGAAAAAAGGTCGTTGGGGGCACGGACCAAGTGTGCAAAGTCTACTGTTCCCCACACACAACGCGGGGGGACGACGGAAAGAGGGGTTTCGAAAGGAGGGGGGACCAGAGATCAACAGGGAGTCCTGCTTTGAACAAAAAAAATGGCAAAAACTTGCCCTGGGGGAAAAAGTAAGCAGGAAGGGGGGAAAAAAAAAAATACAGGAAGGATTGAAGAGACCCTACCGGGCGGACACAAAAACCGGAAAAAAAATGAGGAATGAAGGAAGAACTTCGTGGACAAGCTAAAGTGCGGTTGTTGAAAAAAGTGAATTGGTAGTGCGGGGAGGGAACGGTAAGGGCAGGGGGAGTCAAAAAGGGGAAGGAAGGGGAACTCACGAAAACAAACAAAGAGGAGAAAAACGAGCGAGGAAGACGAACTTGCCGGGTGATACAAATGGAAAACCCTTACCGTGAAAAGGAAAAAAGAAACTCGCTTGAAAAGAGTGGGGGAGGGGAAAAACAACGCATACCCGTAAAAGAAAGGAGGGGGAGAAGTGACGCGCCTCCAAAACCCAAAAGAACCCCCACCCCCCCCCCCCCCCCCACCCCATAGATTCCAAGGAAGTCTAAAAGGAAGCCAATCAGGCGGGGGGGAACAACGGGTATGTGCGAAGAATGAGGTAAAAAAGGAGGAATCTATTTAAAAGAAGGGACCCCCTGCAAGGGGCTGAGGGGGGAGAGGATGTTTGCCGAAACAGGGGGGAGGGGAAAAGTGGATTCGAAACACGGGCGTTTCTTGATTCCTAAGAGCCCAAGCAGTGAGAAAGACTAGGGAGGGTGTTTTGCCACTGCGAAAGAAACGGACCAGGGAGGGGGCTAACGCTTGAACAATGCGGAGGATATTGGTCATGGGGAGGAAAAAAGAGTGGTGGATAAAATAAAAAATCAAGGGGGAGAAAAAGAATGGCCAACCCCAAGGCCAAGGTCCACATGTAAATGCATAATCGTGCCGAAGGGGGAGGAAAAGGACGTAAAGGACAGGGGGTTTCCCACTTCTAGTCCCCTATTTGTAGGAGTAGTAGGCGTTTTGGGGCAAAAACAATCGGGTGGGGGGAAAAAAGGGGGAAAAAAAACCATCAGCAGCGACCCGGGGGACAGAAAGGGTTCCAGGTTCGCCTTCCGTGGGGAGCCCTTACGTAAGTGGGGGGGGGGTGTGGGGGTGAGAAGGGGGGGGGAGAGCCCCACCTGAGGGGACCAATGGACGCTGCCTAAGGGGGAAAAGCGGTCTCTCTGGTCTGTACTGGGGCCGCAAGCGCGAGGTTCTTCCTTAAAAAGGGGGGCATAAAGGAAAAAAAAGAGAAAGGAACGGGAAGATGGGCGGCACCTCCCCAGGGGATTTGTCCTTTTTTGGGGGAGGGGAGTTGAATATTAAAAGGAAACGGTTCCTCAAGAGGGGGGTTCCGCTCAATGAAAAAAAACTGCAAAAAAAAAAAACCAAAAAACTACAGGGAGGGGCTGATCGGGGAGGGGACAGAATGAGTTTTGTAGTTGGCGTTTGCCTGGGAGTGGCCGGAGGGGGGCCGGATGGGAAGAACGAGGGGAGGTCTTTAGGGGGACGTGCGCCAAAAAAGAAAGCCGAAAAAACGTCCCTCCCGGCGAGGAAAATCGCAAGCCTTGCAAGAAGGGAGTGACAAACGGAAAAAAGGTTAGGTCGCGATGTCCTTGAAAGTCCAAAGGGGGGAGGCGCAAGGGAATCAAAAGAAGGTGAAAAAACCAATCCAAGAAAATACTGTTTGCCACTCCCGAAAGAGGCGGGATCAAAAAAAGGAAAAAAAACAGTTCAGGAGAAGGGAAAAAAACTGTCTTTTGGCATAAAAGGGGCCGGTGCGGCGAGCTTTAAAAAGCCACGGAGAAAAAAAAAGGACGCCAGAACCCCTCAGCCATGCACGAAGGCCAAATTGGACAACGAAGAAAAAGTTCAAAAGGAAAAGAGACAAACGGAAAAAAAGGTGAAGGGGGGTTTCACACTGGGGAGAGGAAAAAAACATCTTGCGGAGGGTACCCCTCCAATACAAAGGAAAAAGTTGGTGGGGGGGGGGGCTGTTGGGGGGAGCAAAAAAAGTTTCGCAAAGAAATTCTCGTAAGTCTCGACTCCTCAAGGGGGGGCGCTGCGTAAAAAAGGAAAAGGAAAGAAATGGTTAAAGAGAAAAAGGGAAAGCCATGCAGAAACGGGGGGACTTCCTATTTGGGGGGGGTATGCTTTGAAGCCCCCCAACAACGTAGAGGATGGTCTTAAAGAAAAGAAGGGTCCCCCAGGCGGCAAAGTTTCGCGATGGAAAAATTCCACCGACTCTGGGGAAGGAAACAAAAAAGCCCGAAGACCTAAAAAAAAAACCGAAAAACGAGAAGGGAAAAAAACCAAAGATCCCCCATCTCATGCGAAACACGCTTTATGAGTGGGAGGGGGGATTGGGGGGGAAATGGGGGAGCTTCCCGGTGAGATAAAAAAAGGCATCACCAAAGACATTCCCTCATTCGAAGGGATGAAGGAGACGAAAAAGGCTCTTGTCTGGAGAAAACAGTGTGGGGGTTAGGCCTACGGGAACCCGCGTGGGGAGAAAAAAAAAGAAAAAGCAAAAGGAAAAAAAAAAAAAACGAAAGACTAAAGTCCCTTAAAAGATATTCAAAGGAACAGCTTGCTTGGGAAAAAAAAATGGCACTGGGGCCAAGGGGGGGGACGGGAAAAAAAAGGCCTGGAAAAAAAAAAAAAAAAAGTATACGGGAAAGGCGCCCCTCAAAAACGCCCTAATGGCGACCAAGAAGAGGGTTGAGGAGAAAAAAAAAGAAAAGCATTCTTAGGGTGAAGAAAGGGTTATGCCGGGGGGGTACCGACCATCGGTCAAGAAGGGTGGGTAGTCGGAGGTGGAAAGTAAAGTGGAGAAAAGAAGAAAAAGGGTCCGGTGAATCGGGCGACAACAACAACAAAAGGGGGGAGAGAATAGAATCAAAAAAAAAAAACTTGCCGTGGGTTTTAAAGGACACCGGAAAGGAGTACCAATGACAGAAAAGGAAACCAGGGAACACAGATACCCCGAAAGACACCCGAAGAATGACGGAAGAAGACACCCACACAAGTGTCTTCTGTCTCCCCTCCATTATCGAAAAAAAGAGTACGGTGGGAAAAATAGGCGTCCTGCCCAAAAGGGCACGGGCAGAAGATTCGGGGCTCTCCGGGGGAACCTTATAACGGCGTCTGGAAGACACATCTCTGAAGGGAAAAAAAAAAGCTTTGCCGGCAAGGGGAAGATCAGAAAGGGAGGAAGTGACTTTCGAAACGGAAAAAACGTTGAAAATTGCTTCGCAAAGAAACCAAGGCGGGGGGGACCGGAAAAAGCAAACTGTGCGCCTCAACTACAGAAAAAAGGCTGATGCGGAAACATGTCCGAGGGGTAGGAGGGGACCTAAGGGAGCGTGGGAGGTCCGGGAGGGAGAACACCACAAAAAAAAAAAGGCAGGGGGATCATCCAAGACGTCGAAGAAAAAAAAAGGCTTTCCTTGATGGGGGCAATGCAGAGACTTTTTGGTGGGGAAAAAGGTCGGTGTTTTTTCAGCACAGTCAGGTGGGAAAAGATTAAGGCATTCCCAAGACGGGCCTCGCAAAAATGGGGGGGGGGAGTCCTTCCCTTAGAATCCCCTTCTTACGTTTGTTGAAAGGGGGGGAAAAGAGACAAACGAAAAGGGGTTGGGGAAAAGGGAGGAAAAAAAAGGTGGAAGCTGTATTCTAGGGGGGAAACTTCGGGAAGGGTACGCAGCACGCCTAGAATTGTATGAAAAAAAATTGGGTAGAGTCAGAGGTTCTCCTGGGAATCCAAAAGAACTTGGGCGTAAAGGGAAAAAAAGAATCAGAAATTACGGGGTGGGGGGACGTTTTAATATTTTCGAATGGGGTCCGAAAAAAAAGGTTCCGAAAACAAATGAGGGAAAAAAAAAAAAAATGACAAAGGGAGACGAAAGGAATCTATCGACTTTTTTGGGGGGGGTATTTTGCCCAAAGGGGGGGGGGACCTGTTCTCTTCCGGGAGTGAGGGGGGTTGAGGAAGGGGAAAAAGAAAAGAGCTTTTTTCCGTGCGGAGCGAAAATAAAAAAAAAACTCACCGGCGAGGAGGCAAAGAAAAAGCACCGCTTCAAGGGGAAAAAAAAAAGGATGATCACGAAACCAGGACAAAAAAAAAAGCGGAAAATCGGCTGGCAAAAAAACGAAAAAAAGGATTGGCCATGCGATGAACAAGAAATCTTTTCCGAAAGAAGAAAAAGGGTGTCCAGAGAGAAAGCAAGGAAGAGACATGAAAGGGATCGGCCTGAAAAGTGGCCCTCCCTCGCAGAAGGGGGGGATTTCTCTTCGCGCAACAAAGAAAAGGGGAATTTCCGGCCGGGCCGACAATGCCCGGAACAGAGAACGGGAGAATTGGACAACTAAAAAAAAGTCGCTCGGATGTTAAGACCTGTAGCAGGGGGGGGGGTGGGGGCAATATGGAGCAGAAGGACGCCAAAGTGCGAAAAAAAAGGTCACGCCACAAGAAAGGGCCTATTATTGGGAGGAAAAACAAGGGAGTAGGCAGCGGGGAAAATTCGATGGGGGGGAAGGGACTCCCTCAAGAGGTAGGACACAGCTGAAAAAAAAAAAAGGTTCTCCAGAGAGACAGGAGGGAACACCTCAGGAAAGACGCAAAAGGGGGGGGCATCTAGTTTGGATCTTGCGAAAGAAAAACAAACAACGTAACGAATTGAGAAGGTAAAAAGGCGAAATCCTATTTGTGAAAAGGGCGATAAATGGAAGAGAAATCCGGTCCCCGGGAGGGGTTGCAGATACTCCCCCGAAAAAACACCAGCCGGGGGAAGAAGATTTCCCACCAAGAAAACTCATCCGAAGGCGACAGATGGGGGGAGGGGAAAATTTTCCGTGGAATGGGGGGTTTTCAAAAAGAGGAAGATAAACCTAACTATCAAAAGAGGCAGCCATGAACAGATCGACAAAAAAAGAAGGGCCCTTCCGCAAAGGAAGACGGATATTTAAAAAAAGAAGTTTTCCAAAACATCGGAGGGGAGAAGGGTCACCCGCTTGGGGGGGGGGAGAACCAGGAAAGGCAAAAACAGAAAAAAGGTCCTTAATGCAGAGATCCAGGGGAAAAGAAAAAGCTTCAGGGGGGGGAGAGATGGCACTTGCCAGGGAGAGAAATCGGAGGGGGAAAGAATAGAATAACCGGGAACCCTACCGTGGAAGAAACAAGAAAAAAGCCATAGGGCAGGAACAAGTCTTTTTCGAGATCTGAAAGGAGGAGGGGCATTCTGGGCGGGTGGGCCACGGGGGGGAGGGTGGGGGGAGGTCACCATCCACGAGGATTGGGGAGGGGGTGAGGACACGGAGGAAAAAAAAAGGTATTACCGGCAATTTCGTGGGGGGAAGAGAGACTCAACAACAAAAAAAAAGGGGAGATATTCCCGACGAACGGGGCAGTGGTTACCAATATAGGTTCTCCACAAGAAAAAAATCCTAGAGAAAATGTGGGCGGAAAACGCGAATATAAAGAAAAAAGGTGAAAAACCCCCACCGAAAGAAAGAAACACCAAAAAAAAAAAAAACAAAGTAAAAAGAAAGAAAAAAAGACAAAAAGAAAAAAGAGGGGACAACCAGGGCGAAAAGAAAGGGGACATAAAGGACACTGGCCACGGTTGAAAAAGAGGCCCTTCCGTTAAGAGTCGGGAAGGAGGGAAAAGCCCGAGGTTACGGCGAGAAAGGGAAAATGCCAGGGAAGGTTTCAAAGAAAAAAACAATTTTATCTTCAGAAGGAAAAGGATTTTCGGAAAAAAAAAAATTTTCTTTTGGGGGGTTTTGGGGGGTCTGGGGAGGGAGGGGGTCGAAGGGGGAACGAGTAGACGAAAATGTGTGTTGTGTCAAAGGTCGAAAAAAAACGACAGAGCCAAAAGGGATGAAAGAAGCCTTCACCGGGAAAAAAAAGGGAGGGGGGAAGGCTTGCAGGGATCTGTTCTTTTGTAGAGAGGAAGCCTTCGGCTCTGAAAAACCCAAAGGAAAAAAAAGGACCCCGCTGTGGACAGCAATCAAGGGATTTTTCAGAAAAAGGAAAGGGGGCAAAGGCTCGTGGTCAAAAGCACGGGTTTTTTGGTGAAGGGCGTTGAAAGAAAAACATAAGGGGGGGGACCCTCTTCCATCGGGAACACGCCGGAGCCGGGCGAAAGGTCCGTATCCATGAAAAAAAGGAGGGTATAGGTGGTGGGGGTCCAAGAAACAACTAAAGTGCATAGGGAACCCCTGTCAGGGAAGAAAGTTCTCTGGAATGGAAAATGTGGAAGTGAGCAAGCGCCTAACGTGGAGTGATTCTGAGGAGCTCCTATGGCAAAAGAGGAGGAGGAGGCTAACGGAAAGAACGGGATGGGGAGAAAGTCATCGAGGGGAGGGTGGGGGGAAGTTTTTGGAAAGGCGTACCAATATATGGGATTGCCGGAAGGGGAGGTTTTTGCGGAAAAAAGGATTCAAAAAACGACTGCGTACAAGGGTTAAATGTGGGTGGGATCGAGGAGTTGTCGGTTTGGGAAGGGTGCGTTGGTCAAGGGGAGAAAATGGCTTATGTGTGGAAAAAGGGAGAAGAGAAAAAAGGAAAAATTCAAGAGGTCTTTTTCAGTGCCTGCCAAAAAATCCCAGCTGAAAAAAAAAAAAAAGGGCAGGAAATGGGCAAGGCCGGCCCGCCAAATGCGGAGACCGCGAAAAGTTGATCGCGACCTGGTCCTTTGAAAAAAAAAGCTTCCAAAGGAGGACGCAATCAACAAACCCTCAAATTCTGAGGGATGGAGAAGGGGGAACCTCATCTGGGAAAAAAAGAAGTAATGGGTCGGCAAACTTTCTGCGCTTTAAGGGAAAGGAGGGGGGGAGTTTACTGCTTGAAGTGAAAAGAAAAAGAACTGGCGGCGACTGGGAAGGGGAAAAAACGTAAAAGTAACAAGAAAGGGGTAAGGAGACAAATCCGGCAACACCAGGGAAAGGGCCCGATAACCGGCAACTCAAATTGGAAAAGAACACGAAAAGTGCGCTAGCACCAAGAAAAAAACCTGGGGATTGTTTTCATCACTGGGGGGAAAGGGGAACGCAAAAAAGATTTGAGAAGGTATTCAACGGTCCCCGCAAAGGAAAGGAGGTGATTTGGGCGGGGGGAGAAAAAAAACACAGTCTGAAGTTCAAAAGTCTCTTTGGCAAAGGGCGACGAAAAACTGAATCATAAGAAAAAAGGGAAAAAAAAAAAAGGGCCGTCCCCAGTCCCAGAGCGTTCCAAGGGGAGGAAAAAAAAGTCCCGGCCAGGAAAAAAAAAGCCCTTAAGAAGGGGGAATAGGAGGGAATCTTGCTCGACCACGGACGAACGGGAGGATTTCCAGGGGAAAGGCGAAAGCGAAAGGTGGAGAACAACGATGGAAGCGGGGGGAAAAACTTTCAACAAAGCTGGTGTTGCTTGGAAAAAGCCTACACAAACCCGCTTGGAAATAAAGAAAGGCCAAAAGGGCCTTAATAACTAAAGGGGGACGCACGCGAGGTTGTTACAAGAAACCATTGGAGGGGGGGAAGAAGCTCCGGATATACACCAAAAACAAAAAACCTCACAAAAGGAAAGGAACCTTCACTCTCCAGGGGAGGGAAAAAAAAAAACAACGAAAAAAAAAACCAGTCGTGCTAGGGGCTCCGCCCGGAAAACATCGGAAGGGGGAAAAAAAAGGGGGTTTCACCCGCTTTGAAGAAAAAGACGCCTGGGGGAAAGAACTGAAACCTTTTAAGTTCCTTGGAGGACGCAAAAAGCAGGGGGTGGGGGAAAAAACCCAAAGCCATTGCAGCGGCCCGTAGGAAGACTAGAAGAAAGGGGGCCAGGTAAGCCGGCAAGGGAGGAAAGGGGGGGGGGCAGACGCCTATTGCGAAACCGGAAAGAGGTTTCAAGAGGCCTCGTCATTCCTGAAAGGAAGGGGGATACGGTAATGACGGTGGGGGTTAAAACGAAATCGGTTCAAGGAAAAAGGGGGATCGGAGGTGCCTCAGAAGGGGGTGCATTGAGGAGTGGTCGTCTCGGTGATCTCTAAAAAAAAAAAAAAAACAAACGGAGGAGAGGAAAAGGAGGAAGGAATCACCCGAAAGGTTTTTTCATATACAGGGGAAAACGGGTGGGCGCACAGGAAAAAAAAGGCCTCGCTGACCGATTGTCAGAAACCTGCAAAAGAAGTCACGAAAGAATGCGCGGGGGAAGGAAGGGAAGGAAAAAAGGAAAAGAGTACGGTGTCGGGACAGGGGAAACGGTAGGAAGAAGGGGGCACACAAAGTCAGGGATCGTCCGTGCAGCCGATTCAGGAAGACTGCACAGGTCAAGGAAAAAGAGGGGGCAAAGCCTCTTTGCGTCCAAAAGGGAAGGGAAGGAAAAAGTCAAGGACTTTTGACTAAAAACAGGGGGCCCAAGTTTGGGAAAGGGAGGCTTCGCTCCAAAAAAAAGGGGGAACACGGAAATCGGATGTTTGGAAAAGAGAACTGGGACGCCCAAAGGAAGAGAAAACGGCCGGGGAAGCCTTCAACAGGAGGAGATGAAAGGGGCTTTGCAAAAAAAGGGGGGGGGGAAGGGCCTCGGTGGGTCGTTTGGGAACGTCGCATCTGCACAAACCAAGGGAACGGCAAGGGGGGGGAAAAAAGCCCTCTTTTCAGGGGGGGAAAGCAATTCGGCCGATGTGAAAAAGGGATTTCTTAAGGAAAAAAGGTGTTTGAAAAAGGTTTTCTAATCTTGGGGGGGGGGAAGGGAGGGGCCTTTTGGGGCAGAAAAAGAGGGTTGAAGATTAATCCGAGAAACGGGAAAAATGCGCTTTCTGGAAGGTCCCGTAATCAGGGGAAAAAGCTCCAAGGGAAGGTAACGTGGGGGGACAAAGATTCCAAACGAGAAATATGCTAGAGGAAAAATTCAGGGAACCACAAAAGGAGGAAGAGACTGTCGGGGGTAACAGCAAAAATAAACGTTTGAAGTCCTCGCCCCTGGGAAAAAAAAAAAGAGAATTTGGGGGGGAAGCTTGCGAACTCAGGGACGGGGGCGCAAAAAAAAAAGCGCACTTGGCCTGGGGGGGGAAGGGGACCGGGAAAAAGGGGGCTCACGGAAGCAAAAGGGGATTTTAAACGCTCCAATGGGGGGGTGAAAAACGGGGAAAAAAGGAAGTTATTGGGAATCGGGAAATTTTTCGGGTGGGTAGTGGGCCGTTTTCTTTGGCAAAGTAGAGACCTCGCCAGGAAAAAGGGGGGGGGGGATTGGAAGCCAAGAGAAAAGAAAATGGTCTTGAAAGGGGCCGCAAAGGAAACAGCTCGCCGCAGCGGAGGGAGGCAAAGGCCTCTGCAAAGTTGAAAGTCCGTTGAAGGAAAAACGACATCGGGGGGGGGGAAAGGGCAAAAAAAATCTTCCAAGGAGTCTCAAAAAAGAAAACCCACAGGTTAAAAGGAAATGGGGGGGAAATCCTCATCTTGTGTCCGAAGGAAGAGTTAAAAGAATCTAACTTCGCGCTAAGGAAAAAGGGGGAAGGGCTGGAACACTGTGCCCAACTTCTCCAAGGGAGGGCTTTCTCCAAAAGAAAAGAAAGGTTATTTAGGAGAACATCCGCTTCAAAAAGAAAGGAAAGGGGGCCTAGAAAAGGGCAGAAAAGCCAAAATGGACACACCGAAAAGTCGAAAACCACTAAGACCTGTAGCAGTGGGGGGTGGGTGTGCATACACTTGAAGGGAAGTGCGGCAAGTTGCGAATAGGGAAAAAAAAAAAAGTCCCAAATTATATTTGGGAGGGGATGAGTTCGCAGCGAAAAAAGAGAGTTTGCCGAAGAAAAAAAAATAAAACGTTAGAAAGAGGGGAAGAACCCAGTCCAGAGAAAAAGGGTGAAAACCAGAAAAAAGAGGCTTCCCTGAAGGCTAGCCTATTGGCATGGGGGATCTTGTCTCGAAAAAAAAGAGGAGACTTTCATTATACGGAAGGAAAAGAACGAAGGTGGCACAAAGGGGAAACGTGAAAGGGATGGAGAGTCACCGACTAGGGTGAAAGAAACGCACCATACTAAAAAGAAAAAAAAAATTTCAAAACTGGAAAAAGGGGGGGGTCCAAAAAAAACACCACAAGCCGGAAGAAAAAAAAAGATTCTGCAGAGGGGGGAATGCGTTACAAAGGGAGGGCCTTTTGTTGGGGAGAGGGACGGATATAAAACCGAAAAGCCGTCACCTGGAGCCTTAAAAAATTCCGAATGTTGAAGGCGTGAAGAAATCCAGAAAGACGAAAAAAAAATGTCGTTTCGAGAGGGGGGGGGGGGCGCAAAACAGGAACGAAAATGAAGGGAAACGTCAAAAAAAAAAGCTTGGCGAGCGAACGGAAAAAAAAAACGGAAAGGTTTCGGAAGGGAGAGATCACCATTGGACGCAAAAGGTGGGATCATATGGGGCAACTTGCACTGTTGAAGCGCCCCTAAAAGAAAAAAAGGCCTACTCTTACCGGGGACGGGGAAGGGGGAGCCCTAAAAGGGAAAAAAAGATGTCCGACACCGTCACTCTTGGGGGGAGGAAGAAAGGGGGGACATTCTTAGGGAGGATAAGTAAGGTTGTTTCCGAAAGAGAGATTGGTTAGTCGGAGGTGCGAAAAGGGGGTCCATGGTATTGAACAAAGGGGGAAATCGGGTG
>Ga0179593_1722897_pt1 | contig 16134 bp, 18 predicted proteins | sample CZODoug2_1_08_16_FD_185931 | JGI IMG/M metagenome (GOLD analysis project Ga0179593, IMG submission 185931) | Vadose zone soil fungal communities from Angelo Coast Range Reserve, California, USA - CZODoug2_1_08_16fungal (PacBio error correction) | ecosystem: Environmental > Terrestrial > Soil >...
GAAAGAAAAAAAAAAAAAGCCAGATCCGGGGGGGATACTATCTGGCTGAGGTAGAGAATCCCTCATTGGGCCAGTACCTGCAAGTTACTGGGGCCGCAAGATTAGAAAGCCTTAAGGGACCAGATGGGTCGCCATAAATCGTATAAGCTCCTTGGGGATCGCTTCGATGTGACCTCGAAATGGTTCTTATCCTGTGTCACCATATTTTATCGGAGAGGCGGTTAGGGACAGACTGTAAAGCACGACACCCTGCCTCTTCGGGGGGAGAGAGAAGGGGGTTTCCTTTAGGGGATAGTGGCCAGAATCAACGGATAAGGGACTGGGATAATTAACCTCAGGTCTGAGGAAATTTATGGACCTGCCGATAGATGGGACCGAGAAAGGGAAATCCTTTTTGTGAACTCATTGAAAAAACCCCGCTAGCAGAGTAGGGAGGAGAGAAAAATCACTGCGGTCGGGGCCTAACAGAACCGAGGGGCAGAGAGAGGGGAAGGGAGGAAAAAGAGGGAAGTACAGGGGGGGCAAAGACAGATCCTTTACTCCACATCACTGCGTAGAACATTCTTCGAGGGGTCGGGGGAGTCGAACTGTTTATACATAAAACTACCTCGGGATTATCAAAGGGTTCACTCCTTCAGGTAAGAGGTTCGAGGGTTTTTGTCTTTCTGAAAATCCTATTGTAGCGGGAAGGTCTTTGAAGGAGAATCATTTTCATTCCATGACTTATCTCAGCCTTATTGTGGCGTGGGTTGAGGCGAAGGGGACCATTAGTTTCTTTGATCGAGAAAGGGGGTTGGGCCTATGTTGAAATAGGGTCTTGGGGGCGAGGGGACTCCGTGTGGCATCATCTGGTCTTGGGGGTGGTGTGACTCTTCAGATACGGTGGGTACCGAGAGAGCAACAGAGTGTCTCTTAAGTTCTTCGGTGATTTTTTTTTGCGGTAACCAGCGGGGGATGCCTCCCTGGAAAGAATAGGTTCAAAGACATTATCCAGTTTATCAATAGAAACGGGGGGGGGGGTAGAGGTTCTATCTGTGTTCCAGCAGACCGATTAGGGGAGTGATCCACAATGGATGGGGAGGCGAGCGGGAGGTCTTGAGCGGAATCTATCGAAGAAGAAGACACCCTACGAAAGACGACCAAGGGGGGGGAGGCAGCTCACATCTCGGTGGGGTCTGTTCTAAATAGCAGAGGGCCGCGGTCTGTCGGATCGCAGAAAAAGAGTCACTTTTGTTCCAGGAAGGTTTCGGCCGCCTTGGGGGGAAGATCCAAGGTCCCTGCCTCATTCCATCAGGGAACCACCTCTGCTTAGGGGGGTCGGCCCCCACTTAAGGAGGGTCCTTCTCACTACCAAGGTTGGAAACCTCGGCCGCCAGAAAGACAGGCGGAGGGTGGGCCTTTGAAATTGCAGGTTTCCGGCTGGAGCAAGGTTTTACTACCTTGAAGGTCAGAGAAAGCTTTACCTCTGGGGTTTCTGTTCCGGTTACTGAAAGGTAGAGGGGGTATCCCTTCCTCAGGCCGAGACGAGGAGTATCATTTGCTTGACTCGCGAGAAGGAACTCTAAAGCAGGTTGAGGTTGAAGTGCCATCTATGTCGCTGCGGAAACCTCTAACCACTTATGTTTGTACCTTCCGCGGCGAAAGGCTGGGACCGGAATTCGGACCAAAGAGAATAACCAATAAGCCGAGCTTTCCTATGATTCTACAACTGGGACGATTTCAATGTACTTTCAATCAATATCCGCCAAGTAAAACCTACAAAGATCAGTGAGGCCGACGACTTCAAGGGTATCGGAAGAAGCAAAAACAACTTATTATTGGTAAAAAAGTAGGGAAATTGGGAATTAGGCAAGCACCGGCGTATCCAGTCGTGAAGTGGGAGGGGCAGGGGAATGAGGACTTATTGGTGACCGCAATGCCCTAAAGAAAGGAAAAAGTTGACTCTCAAGTCTTGCTCGATATTGGGGGGGGGAGTCGTAGGAAGAAAATGGGAAAGTCTGTGGTCGCGGAGGGGTAAACGAGGGGGACGGAGTTCCAAACAACTACATCGCTGCGAAAGGGGAGTAAACCAAAAGTGGGGGGAGGAGGCTGGGTGGGGGCCATTAGAACGAACAAAGAAAAAAAGGGTCTCACTTCCATGCGTCCGGGGATCCCCTAAAATCAGGAAGACTCAACCTCCCAAAGACTGAGTAAATAGTCCTCCTACTCCTTTGGCCTACTAGGGAGATCCACCAAATCAGAAAAAAAAACAAAAGGTGGAACATTCCCTCCGGGTCTAGAGAGGGTGGAAGGAAAAATAGACTCAGGTCTTTTTACAAGGCTACTTCGAAGCAGGGGGGGGGGGGGGGCGGTCAGTGGACCGCTTTCTCGCTATTAAGGGGGTCCGACTGTAGGACTTACTTAAATGCGGGCTAAAAGGAAAGGCGTCTCTGGTTGGAGGGTCCCTAATGCAAAACTAGACGTTACGAAAAAAGTAATTGAGAAGATTGAGAGGGCATCTATTGACTTGTTCTTCAGGGGTCAGGGGCTAAAATTAGGGGATCTTAAGATATTGCTGCTAAAGGAGCCTAGACGGGGGGGACAATGACTACGGAAATTTTTGGAAAATGGAGATCATCTTATTACCTGAATAACGAGGGCGGTACCTATCCTCCCTTTGAGGATAAAAAAAAGGGAGTTGACTTTCTTCCTGGAGTGTCAACATCGGAGAGGAATAAAAGCTTATCACTCCATCACCGACTTCTCGACACTGACCCACTATTCAACCTTTGATGCTAACGGGGGGGGTAAACTTATCAAACTCTGCAACAAACTACTGTCAAAGGGATAAAGCGATCTCCCCGTACAAAAACTATGTCCAATCTTTAAAAGAGACGAGCACGCAACATTCTGGTCAAAAAAAAAGAAACACCACCCAAATACTGGAGAAGACGGAGATAATCGAAGAATGCTCTAAAGGTTAAGAGACATTCTGACGAGCAGAGGGAAGGAGTCCATGACAATTAGCGCCAATATTCGCCTCATGGTAGAGTATTTTTCGCCACAGGCTGCATAGATACCCTCAGGGGTTCTTCTGGAGTAACTACAACTCGGAGGTCGGGTGTCTCTCACTATATTGGAGGGAGATTTCTGGGCGGTATAAGAGTGTCTAGGAGGAGGCTTGGTCAATTGCGTACCACCGCGGCGGATGGGGCCGACTTGATCTATCGAGGATCACTACGGGAAACAAATCTTCCTACATCTTCGTGGAGTCCGGATGGGAAGTGGAAAATAGAGCCGTCAACTGCTCGCATCTTCCTGGGGAATGGCAAGCTGTACTACTCAAGAAAGGAAACCGATCATCCGCTATACTCTTTATACCCGGCCTTAAAGTGGCATGACAAGCATGTGCGGCCGAGAAAGTCGGGGCGGCGTCACGTTCATAACTATTGGAAGGATGGGGTAATAGCGTATACGGCCTCAAAAACGGGGTAAGGACTGGTATTCATCGTTGATAGCTGGACCTTCGAAAGCGTCGCCAAAACGGAAAAGGAAAAAAATGGCTTGAAGATGACTCAAGAAAGGGGGGGGGAGAAAAGGAAATATCGAGCCAAAGCCCGTCTATCTACGTGCAGTTCGGTTGGAGAAAAAATGGCGACGGAGAAGAATTTTATCTCGAGGAGGCTCATTGTGACGTAAACATTGAGCGGGAGAAGGGGGGGAGAAAAAAGAACAAAGGGGGTTATTACCTTCTTCTCAAGAAAGAGAGAGGGTGGGGGAATTTTGCTCTCGAGCTATGTCGAGAAAGAAAATAGCGCGATAACAGAGGACGAAAAAAAGCCATCTCTCCTACATCATGAGGGAGAAATGGCTAGGAGAGACAGGGGGATAATTCCTATGAGCGCTTTTTGGGTGAAACAAAAAGCGCAGACCTTGGATTTTGACTGGGAAAAGGAACGGACACGAGCTTCATCAAGGGCTTGACGCTATGCGATAATGAAAGGAACGGTCCGGGATAGAAAATCCGTTTGGTGCACTCAACTTGAATAGAACCAAAATAGCCAGACGGGGAGGAGGGGCCTACCTGATGCTCTGGCAGGCTCTAGAACTTTCAGAACACATCGGGGGCGGGCCAGCCAATCCAAGAGGGGGCAACGGGGTAGGAAGACGAAAAAGTTGTTCTATCAGCTAGTACGGGACGAAAAAATGAAAGACCACTGGCTGCATCCGCAAGAAAGAAATGGTTCACCATCTAGTCCATGTCTTCAACAGTACCGTTTAAACATGGCTTCTTCTCGGTGGTTGTCAGTGGCAAAGGCTAAATACCAAAACCCAGGCGAGTCGAGCAACGACCCTTAAACCTTGTCGGGGGGGTATTCTGCTCAACAAGCGGTGACAACGATTTAAAGAAGGGGGCTGGGCTATTCCTGCCGAGAAAAAAAGGTCTGAATTCAAGGAGAAAGATCTGGATGCCGACACGTAAAACCTCCCGGGAGTCGAAAGACTGCTCGACTTACGACAAAGTTCTGAGCTAGGTCTCCATGTAGGATCGAAAAAGTGGGGGAAAAAACATCTTAGCGCCGTCACCCCGACCTCTAGACGCCTGGGATTCAGAAAAAAGCTCAGACTTCAACCAGCAATAGTCAAAGAGGATTAGAGGAATGAACCGTTTCACCACGCACCAACACTACCCTGCATGGGAAAAAGCAATGATGCTTCGGCAGCGACGAAAGAGAAGGAAAAAGTGAAAAGATCGCAATCACCCAAAAGCCCATCGATATCCGATGGTGTAGAACCGTTGTTTTCAAGTGAAAGGGAAAGGGAAGAAGATCTAGACACAACTTAGGGGAATGAAGAGAGAGGTCTACGAAGTGGAGGAAAAGCTAAAAAGCTTATATCTCGGGTCTCCAGGGGAGGGGGTCTATAGGCGTCGAAGAAAAGAAAAAAAAAGAGAGTAGCTAAGGAAGGCCGAGCATCAAGAAAAAGATGTGGGAGGGAAAGAAAAACCACCTTCTAAGGGTAGAGGGGGGAAGTGGGGAAGTGTGAGAGGGGGGTCCGGGCCATGGGAGATTTTTCCGGGGTTTGAATTCTGGGGGAGGGCAAGAAGATCCTAATAATTCTGGGGGGTAGAGATTGTCGCTGGTTGACTTACTCAAGGTGTTTCACAGTTTCGAGGACAAATGGAGAACACTAAGATGGGGGGCGAGGGGTCCGATTACGTCGCGCTCGTAAAACTGGAACTGCTTGGGGCCGTGGCGCATCTATAGCGCGTTGACTGATCCGAAAAAAGACGGCCGAGCAAATACAAGGGGAAACTAGTCGGGGGAACTTGGTTTGAGAGAAAAACCGCAAGGGAAGTTAACTCCTTGCAGCGACAGGGGGAAGGAGGGGGGCCGGAGTGACGAGCGAGCAAAGAGGAAAGGGTTTCCATGGTCTTACAAGGGGCGAGTGCCGACTCGGAGACGAGAAATAACAGGTGGGGGGAGGCGCGTTTCGGGTCAGAGCGGCGTATAGCGGGAGCTGATAGAATACAAGCCTGTCGCCCGGAGAACATGTGCCAGAAGTGAGATGTTTCGCAGCAAAGAGGGGGGGAAAATTGAATCGAGCCTGCGGGCAAGGTCGGCCTAGACGGACCGAAAAAGGATGAGGGAGAGGGGGACCCACATATAGATAGGGAATCAAAAGGGAAGGGCGTGGGGAATCATTCTCACTTGCATAGCATGAAGAGATTTATCAGAGTTGGGAGAATAAAATCAAGGAACCGAAAAAACTTGCTTGCATTTGCACTTTGAAAATAAAAGGACCTCGGAAGATTCAGCTGGACGATCGTACAGAAAGTTCAGTAACAGGAGGGTCAGAATATGGGGGAGAGGTGGAGCTCTATTGTCTCTTCTAATAGAAAAGAGGATAAAAAAGATTCATCCGAAATGCGGGCGAGCAGAAGGTCAATAAACAAAAAGGGTGGGGTGAGAAGCCGCCCTTCGATATTTGAAGAAACAAGAATAAAAAGGGAGGAGAGGAAACCAATTGCATCCAAAGCTTTCGAACCCTGTGGTAAGAGGAAAACTCCTTAGAGCTGACTTGGCGGTGAGAAGGGGGGGGGGGGGGAGTCAAAGTTCGGTGCAGGGACAGAAGGGTTCCTCAAGCGGATGGTTATTCCAACGGCAGTTGGTAGGCGAAAGGGAGGAAACGTCATTAAGAGGGGAGCTCACAGCGAGTCTCGGAAAAAAGGACGAAGGACCGGAGCTGCTTCCGACCAGTCTTTACAAAATCTCGGAAGGAAGGATAGAAGAGCCTGGGCTCGCGCAGAATGGTTAACGAAGTGTGAAGAGAGGGTCCCAGGAGGTGAATATCTATGATTCGGGCATGTAGGCGTATAACGCAGGGGAAAGAGCACCCGGCCGAGAGTGGAGGAGGAGGCAAAGGGGGGCAAAAAAGAACGGAACCTGGACGCCCAATAAAAGGAGGAAAGAGAGGTCGATATAAATTACTTTATAAGGATGGTAAAGGATACCGGCTCCATCCTGCAGGGGGTACTATAACACCTATCTTCCTATACTCAGAGATCAGAGACCAAAAGGGACCAAAATAGGGGAACAACATTCTCTAATGAAACCTATTGTAGAAAGGGGAGAAATCACGACCTTTCGTGTCAGAAGGGCCTTCTGGTGTACAAGGAGTAGAAAATATTTGAGAAGTTAGCTTTGACCTGCCTATAGTCCAGCGGGGGGGGGGGGGAGAAAAGCTCATGTTGGCGGATTCTCGACGGTGAGCATCAAGCTTGGGGCAGGGGGCAGGGGAAAAGAGAAGAAGTTGCCGATCGTCGCGCACGTGTGAGGTTCCGAAGGAGGGGGGGTACGGGAGCGAAAAGGAATAGGCAGTGTGGGGGGGGCGAAAGGGAAAGGGGAAAAAAAAAAAACCGCTGGGACCACGCCGGCGCGAGATCTGGGCTAGTTTTATAAGTAAGGGTTGGGTGGTGGAGTCCTCCAATGGAGGAGTTTAGATTTCCAATATCCGCTGAGGAGGAGTCTCCGATGAACTAATCTATTCCGGGCAAATCACTCGACGAGGTATAGCGGATCACATCAACTTGATAGTTCGGGAAGAGAGGGGAAGGTCTCCAGCCCTTCAAAAAACGAGTAAATCTTGAAAGGGCAAGGAAGATTACGCTTTTTGGCATTGTCTGAAAAAAAGGGCGGCTTGCTCGTATCGACAGGACCGCGAGCCTAAACCTGAAGACTAGGAAAAAGAATGGCCGATCAAGACTCACTAAGAAACTGGAGGGAGTAATCGTCTAGTTGGGTAGGGGGAGAGGGAAAAAACATACTGTTTAGGCAGGGGGCAGGCACATCATTTTCCATCGCCGACAGCAAAGATTCCTCCTCTACTATCCACCACAGCACAAAAAGATGGCTGAATCCGTAGCCCGGTTCTCAAACCGGGGAGAAAAGAAACCCGATCGAGAGCAACGGGGATTTCAAACTTTGCAGGGAGGGATGGAGGGCTCTACGAGTAGGAATGTAATAGCTGCGATCTGACAAATAGAACTTGTGCGTGAAATTATCTCTCCATGGGTGAATGGGGGTATCCTTTCCTCCTTTGGCTTGACTGCTAACTTAGAGAAACGTGATATTCATTTACCCAACTAAGAGAAGCCACTTTTTTCAAGCTTGGAGAAAATGATTTTTTCCCGGAGACTGTACAATCTATTTTCTCGGAAAAAAGACTTGCCCTCTCTGCAAACTCCGAAGACACAGAATCTAGCCCATCATGTCCGGTACAAAAGTCTCAAGAGGGATGGCCAACCTCAACGCCATACGCAGGCAACATGAAAAGGAGGCACTTTTAAAGCAAGAAACGGGAATGGTATCAGCGCAACAACAACCACGGGGTAGGGAGAATTATAAATAACAAGGGGGACGTTGTCTTGCCTTGAACCAAGTGTGGAAGGTGGCGAGGCGGGAAAAAGGGAGGGAAGCCATGACCACAACGGAGAGACTGGGAAAGACCTCGGACGCAAAGAATAGGCGGTGTATTCTTAGATAGTTCCAAAAGAATCTTTTGGTCGGTGAAAAAGCGGTCTTAGGAGGGGGGGGAAGAGAGACTAAGAAATTCGTCCCAACCGTGTGTATGGCGAGAGGAACAGGAGACTATAAAGCAACGTACTGTTGGCGGAAACCAGGCGGGGTCACCCGCGCCCAAGGGAAGCGGAAGAAGGCCCGTGAAAGGGATGGGGGAAAATAAGGGAGCGACAGCCCTTTGACTCCGCATAGAAAAACAAACTCCATCAAGACCGGGCGTGCTGCAGCCGTGATCTCGAGAGGGTGGAAAGAGAAAAAAAAGCCAAGGGGTGAGCACGTACGGCGTAAAGAAAAAATTTGGGGAGGGTGGGGGCTGTCGGCTAGAGAAGGGGGCGAAGCCTGGGGGAAAGGGCTTGTCGAAAACCGGTCTACAAGTGAGGGGTCATTACACATAGAATCGAAAAAGTAGAAGCATTTTATTCTAAAGAGAGGGTGAAAAAGCGAGGAGGTCGTCAGGGAGCCGCTAGGCCTGTCGAGATTGCAAACGAACAAAAACCCACCCCCACCACAAAAAACAAAAAAAAAAAAAAAAAAAAAAAAAACAAAAACCCCGCAAACACACCCCAAACAAACCACCCAAAACGCAAAAAAAAACAAAAACCCCTCAACCCCCCAGAACCCTCTCAAAAGAACCCGAAAAAAAAACACACTCCCAACACCCCCCAACCAAAACAAAACAAAACTCAACAATAAAAGAAGCAAAAGCATCTCTCCGCAATAATAAACAACAACTCGAAAAAGGAAAAACTCCTCTCTCACAACACACCCACGCAAACAACAAATACCAAAACCTTTTGGGGGTGATGCTGGGGGATGGGAGGGGCTAGGGGGAGAGAGGGATTGTGGGGGGGAAGGGGGGAGGGGGGGGGGCGGAGACGGGAGGGAAGGGAGGGGGGGAGAGAGAGAGTCGAGTAAGAGGTAGGGAGGGAAAGGAGCGGGCTGCCAGGGGGGGTGAGGTGGAGGATGAGAAGGGGGGGGTGTGGAAGAGAAGGGAAAGGCGGGGATGGTAGGGAACGCGGTAGGAGAAGTGTAGGAATGGGGAGGATTAATAGAAGGGGGGGAGGAGTTGAGTGAGGGGGGAGGAAAGGGAAGAGACGGTAGGGGATGGTAGGGGGAGGGGGGTGGGGAAGGGGGGAGGAAAGGGGTAGGGGGGAGAGGCGGAACGTAAGGAAAGGCGTGGGGATAGGGTTGTGTGGTGGGGGAAGGGGGGAAGTGGGGAGAGGGGAGGCGTGCTAATGGGAAGTTGGAGAGGAGGGAAAGCGGGGAGGGGGGGTCCGGGGTGATGGCGAAGAGAGGGGTGGGTGGAAAGTTGCAAGGAAGGACGGAGGGATAGGGAAGGAACGGAGGAAAGGGGAAGGGTCGGGTGGTGGTGGGTGGTAGTGAGGTGTGGTGAGGAGGAAGGGGGGGGATGGGGGTGGGGGTGTAGGAGCCTTCCTAGGCACAGACCCAATCCACACTCCCCACATACTCTCCGAAAACAACGAGCCAAAGGTACCACACTAGAACTCTAACCACACTCTCTCCTAGCCCACAAACCAATACCCCAGAACCCAATCAAAAAAAAAAAAAACAGCCACCCACCCCCCCTAACCAAAACAAAAAAACCCCGAAAAAAAAATACCACCCAAAAACAAAACAAAAACAAACACCCCCCCGCCCCCCATAACCAACAAAAAAAAACCACACAACCTTCCCTAAACATCACTTAGAGAGGCCAAAATACTAAAAAAATCCCTACCTCCACAATCCCAAACTCAAACTTCCCGACCGGCCCTCCCTAAGCCTAACAACAGAAAAGAAATCAACCCGCCCCTTCACCCTCAACAAACACCAAACACTCAAAACTCCTAAGTCCAACCCCAAAAAAAACTCCTCACCTGCCCACCCCAAACCCCTTAGAAAAGAAAAAGAAAAAAACAGAAATTCCTCCAAGCTCCCCAACATTAGAACAAAACCCAATTCCTACCGAGGGGGTTGAGGGAAGGATAGAATTGCTAATATCGCCCGAATCCACGAACTCAGGCTACCGCGAATCCTGTCCAAATGAGTGGGTGACGATAGGGGTTCGCAGGGGGGATAAAAATAACGATGCCTCTACTACGTTCTAACAAGAGACACATACTTTCGCGACTTCGGGTCCCAGCTTATCCTTATCAAAAAACACAACTAGCCGGGGGAAGGGGTACCAAATCGATTTCAACATCTTCTGAGTACATCTGGCGCGTAAGGTAGAAGAAAAATCAAGAGAGACAAAGCCCTCACCCCGGGGGAGCGGGGGATCTCGGAGTCAGGAGAGAGGGGAAACATGGAAAAGAATTAACCTTCTTGAAGACATCGGGGAATCGCAAAGGCGCAAAAGAAAGGGCGCAAAGCTGATCGCCGAATGCATGAGGGAGCAAACTAGGAAGGGAAAGAGTCCGTGAAAAGAAAGGGCTCCCAGGGAAAATACACTCGGCCTATCGAGCATTTTTTCTCGACTTTGAGGGGGACAGGTGGAGGGATATTATCTGCTGGTCGGGGAAGGACGGGTGTTAAGGCGGACCAACCGGAGGAAGAAGGGGGGGTAAGAAGGGGGGGAAAACTACGATTATCCTACCCGAGGACTACATTAGAAAAAACAGTGCGGAGTCCCCTTGCTGATGCGGAACGATATGAAAACCTTTTCGGAGAAAAAACCGGGGGGGCAGAGGTGAACAATTCTTTCTACGGCATGCCTCCTCGAGTCCTCAAGGGAGGAACACATCTGCCCATAGAGACCCATATCTTCCTCGCAGGTCAGAGATAAGCAAGAATCAAAAGAGTGGGAAAACGGGGAAAACCCCCGGCTGATAAGGCATCACTGGTTCGGGCAAGTTGGCAAAAAGGAGGAAAAAAGGGGAGAATCTCGTCGGCCTGAAATACGGGAACCATAAAGGGAAACATGGCGGAGGGAACCGTGGGGGTCAAGCCCCCCATATCTATCCCACACTTAAAAGAAACCAAAGGGGGGTCGCGGAGGTATGCTGCGCACCTTCTGTAACGGCTGGAGGAGTTTGAAATTCGCATTGGCCGTCACTCCTCATTGTGCGGCTCAGGGGGGACAAATGGAGTGGAGTGCCTTCATGCGCGCCCCGCTTCGCTGATTTATTTGGGCTAGAGAGAGAAAGTTCAGGGAGAAGGAGAATCGCAAGTAGAAGAGGGGAGGCTATCTTCTACATTAGGGGGCTTGGCATAACTTTCTGGGGAGCTTCCCCCAAAGGGAACTAAAAAAGGCGCTTGTTTCCTCACACCCGAGGACGGCTGAGAAGGAGGGGGGGGGAACTTGGAAGGTCTGACAAAATACTCTTTCCGCTCTGTCCGCATAGGAAAAGGGAGAAGAAAAAAAAAATTCGAGTTGATCTCGACGAGATGTTGTTAAAGAAAAGGCTTAGACAATCTAACTCGAAAGGAAAGGATGCAAAATTCTCTCTTCCCTCGCACCATCCAATAAGGGCTGCCACCCATAGATAAAAGGGGGGGCAAAGGAGGAGGGAACAGGGCTGGGTATTTCTCACGACTCTTATATAAAGGAAAACCAAGACGTAATACCACCTTCTATGCAAAGAGCCTGTCGGAAGCCGACCGATGGCAAGAACAATGGAAAAGCGAGGAGAGGACAGGATACTACCATACAGAAGCAAGGTCTAGGAAGGACCCGGCCCCGGTGCGGGTTTTCTGCTGCTAAAAGAGTTCAAACTAGAGGGGGACAAGTTAGGGAACTGGAAGAAGGATAGAGAATTAAGCTCTATATTACCTCCACTAAAGAAGCCTAGGAAAAGAAAGGGAAAGGGGGTGGGAAGAACGGTTGGGCCCTCGACATAGAAAGGTCTGAGCTATGGTCCGGATGGGGGTAAGAGAAAGTCAAAAAAGCTCCGAAGGAGAAATCTAGAAGACTTCTTCGGCTATTCACAAGCCTCCCAGGCAACATGAACGAAAAAAAAAAAAGAAGGCATATTCTATGATCATCACAGTGAAAATAACAAAGAAAGGGAACAAGCAAGAGGTGCGGAAAGTGCGAAGCGACGCTCTATCAGAGGGCTCTCGCAAAGAACGAAGAACCAAAGGGGGGCAAGACGACTTGTTCGGCACTTGAAATCAGCTCTCAACAACACAAAAGGGACCAAAGAGAAAGGGGATTCGAAGAATAATCCGGGGGGAAAAACGATGGGAGGTGGATTGGCGAGCGTTTCAGAGCAACTTAATAAAGAGGGGAGTGTGGAGGAAAGGAAAAAGAAGGACTGCTCGCCGACCGTCTTCGTGTATCGGGGTGGGGTTGAAGTTGACCGAGGAATCGAAGGAGGGGAAACCGGTCTTCGCCTGGGTGTTCGGTCAATATCCTCAGAGCGGTAAGAGGAAAAAAAAGTGAAACGGCGCTGAGCTGTTTTAACGCAGTCAGGGGGGGAAGAGTCGGAGATGTCTATTTTCCCCGAGGGGAAGGGAGTAATACCTCTGCTTTCGGGTGCCTGTGGAAAGAAAAGGTACTACTGAAGGGGGGAAAGATCAGGAAGAAGGCTCGCGATCCTTATGATAGGAGGAGGTAAATCTTGGGGGAACCAGACGGGTAAGTTCTCACCGTTTGCAGAGTCTTTAAGGGAAAACTGAAGACTCTCAGCGCTTTAACATTCCACTGGGCGGAATCTTTCGGAGAAAAAATCGGCAAAAAAAAAGCGGGGGGATTTGATGTCAGAACATGCCGCGTTTTCTGGTCGGCGGTCCTAAAAAAAAATCAAAATATAATAATCAAAGGAAATCAAGTGCCCTGATGCCTTTAGGAGGTCATGAGAAAAGGGCCAATGGGGCGGAGCCTGCCGGGGCATCGGGCTGACAATAGAAGCCCAGAAGTTGGGGGGGAAGGAAGCTGCAAAACCCACAGAGAAAGCAGAGATCAACCTACTAACGTTCTCTCATGTCGAAACCTGTCGGCTGAGGAAGGAGTTCAAAAGGGAAGCAAAGGAGACACCATCACTACCGCTTCGCGTGAAAATCCGGGGGCTTCAAAAAAGCTATAGGAAGAATGAAGGAGGACCCTATCAGAAAAGGGGGAGACCCAAAATAGATGCTCGTTTACTGCGAGATTCGCGCGAAGGGTCTCAAAGGGGTCAAGGAAATAGTAAGTATCCAAGGGCTAGAATCTTTATCAGAAGTGCAGACTCAAAAATTGACTGGTAAAAAGGGAAGGAGGACTCCCTGCGAGGTAGGTTACAAGGGACAGTAGAAAAAGAGAAGCAAAAACCCGTCAGCCCTCCTGGAAAGAAAAGTGCTGGAGGAAAGGTTGTTAGACTGCGGGCTGACGTCTATCTCGTGGCGTATAGGGAAGGAGGAAGTCTACCAATGTCGGGGCGAACCGTACAGGGTTCACGGAAGTCTGAGGGAAATGGGTTTGAAGGGATCTAAATAAGCTTCTCAGGCATCTTCAAGTCTAGGCAAAACAGGCCCAGGACAAAATTTATCCGGAACAGGGGCATTAAAAGAAATTCGGGGGGGAACTGGAGAGAAGAGAATATATCTCATCCAAAATCAAAAGGGGATAGGCCATCTGGGTCCGACATTGGTCGTGTAGGGCCTCACGGGGTCAGGAAAGGGTGTCATTGTTGTGTATACCGAAGTGTCAGGCGACAAAAAGGTAAGGAAAGGCTTGGAAGGAGGGTTGCCGGCTCGTATATTCCCCATCAGCAAGAACAAAGCTGTCGGAAAGGCCTCTTGGGGAACAATGGTCGTAAGGGGGGGGAAGACTTAGGAAGGAACTTCGACCCCCATCTCCACCAGCAAGTGGGGGGACGAGAAACCCTATCGGGTCAATCGACCATGGAAAAATCCAAGCTTTAAATCTCCCAGAAAAAAGGGCAGACAATTCTCGGAGCCGAGTTGTGGGGGGGAAAGGAGAAAAACCGAAATTAGGGGAAAAGGGAGGGGGGGGAGACCATGAAAATGCGGCATAACTTGGCGGAAAACGGATGAAAAAAGGCGGCCGAGGTCGTCCAGCATGTCGTGGGTCAGCGCTCCAAGACATCATGTGGGCAGGGAGGCTAAAAAGCTCACGAAAAAATCATTATTTATACTAAGGGGGAAAGTATATAAAACAACCTCCATTCTAAACAAAAAGTCAAATCACAAGAACCAATCTATCTACAGTAAGGGGACGATGAGGGACAACAAGCAGAGAGAACAAGAAAAAAATAAAAAATAAGGGTTGAAGGAGATCATGCCTGGGGAAAGTCATCAGAGTGCTCGTTAGAAGTGTGTGATGAACGTTAATCGCTGGATGGGTCTGAAAGCGGTCAACTGTCCGGGGCTCAAGAGAAAAGTCGGGAAACGGGGGGGGGCTGAGACGGAAAGAATCCTAGTAACGTGACTTTATCTAAAAAAAATTGGAGTAGGGCTATGCCTCTTCGGTTGATAGCCTAAAAAAATGAACTCACCACTTACGACTTCATAGCATAAAAAAAATCTCGCTAGTCCAAGCAGGGAAGGATCGGGCGAGGAGGAAACAGCTTCAATTCACCACAAGAAGGGGGAAGCCCGTTGCACAAGCATTCTCCGGAAATAAAAAGGGGCCATCAGAATATAAAGCAAAAGAAAAAAAAGTAAGGCTGTACGCGTAGCCAGTCTCAACAGCAGGGGAGAGAAGAAGAAAGGAAAAGAGAGAATGACCCGCATGGACGGAAAGTTTCTTGTGTCTCTGGGAGCTAGAGCGGCGAGGCGATCTTGCAGCTAAGGGCGGGTAAAAAGCAGATTGGCCCGGGGATCCCGTCGCGAAGAAACCAAAAAGACTTGTGCTAAGGGGGGAGATTTCAGGAACAGACTCGACATCCAGGGTGTCGTAGGAAATGGGCGAAGGGGGGACAAAACATTACAGGGCCTTTGACCTTCACCAGCTGGGGAAAAAACTCGAAGGATACGACGAGACTGGCCGAGGGAGTTCAACGTCCTCTCCTTAGTGCATGGGGCGGAAAAAAAAAGGAAAACCGCAAATTCCACGACGGAACGGTGACGCCTACGACGTCAAATGGTAGCGAGAGCAAAAACAAAAAAAGGAGGAGATATGGATCGGCGTCACCGAGCGTCGTGGGAGGAGGCGGCGGAGAGGGTTGACCTCCTTTCCCTAAAGCAGAAAAGTTAAGCCACAAAAAAAACACCAAACAAAAAAAAAAAAAAAAAAAAAAAAAAAAACCCATCCATCTCGTTTCTCTATGGGGGGCGGGGGCGCCGCCAAAGTCTTTGGGGGAGAAAATTAAAAGAAAAGGTCAGAGACATAGCTGCGAAAAGGAATACCGACACCGTGTGTCTAGGCTGTTTGTTCCATTGCGAACGGCAGGTCGTCCTCGGGGCGTACGGTATAAGCGAACAAGGTCTTCGCTACAAAAAAAGACGGGCGAGTCGGCAGACGCACCTTTGCCACGTAGAGAAAAAAAAAGAGAAGTGACCATGCCCAGACCGCGGGTTTTCCAGGGAGGGCAATTATTGGGGGGACGGGCTACTCGAAAAGAACGTTTTGGGGGAAAGGGCTCAGGATGACTTCCGGGTCTTTTCCAGGGGGAATGCGGGAACGCGCCAAACTGGTTTTCAGATAAATCTAGAGACGATGGGAAACCCGCAGTGGTTCATTGAGGTATGTTGAAAACGCCAGAGAGCTACTGGGGGTCAGTGTGAAGACTCGGAGGGGAGAGGGGGGGGCTCAACGAACAACACTATCAGCCAATGACCGAAGAGAGGGGGGGAGTTCAGAGATCTTATGAACGATCGAACCGCCAGAACGGGATATGTGGTAGAAGAAGGCTGGGAATCGAAAATCGAGGGCGGCATCATCCACGGATACCAGAAAAACTGAACGACGACGTCTACACTAGAAAACATGGAGGAAACTAAGGAAGGTTCCAAATCAGGTCGACTACCGCCCTCTTATTACAGGGGGGGGACGAGGAGTAAAAGACCTATGTCAACTGGCACCGAATCTTTCTCGAAAGACGAAAAAAGAGGCAAGGACAACGACCAAACTCCGCGTGGATACTTCGTAAGGAATCGAAAAAGAAACTGGACTTCCCCGACCTTGGGCGAC
>Ga0179593_1740679_pt1 | contig 16134 bp, 18 predicted proteins | sample CZODoug2_1_08_16_FD_185931 | JGI IMG/M metagenome (GOLD analysis project Ga0179593, IMG submission 185931) | Vadose zone soil fungal communities from Angelo Coast Range Reserve, California, USA - CZODoug2_1_08_16fungal (PacBio error correction) | ecosystem: Environmental > Terrestrial > Soil >...
GCGCCGGGGAGGAGGCGGGGCACGGGTATTTCGGCGCGAGGAGGGGGAAGAGAATCGGAAAAGAGTTGACGTTAAAGAGGGAGGCGGACCGGCCGCCGATGAAAAAAAAGCCGATTTTTTACCGAGGTAAACAAAGTGGCTTCGCGGAAAAAAAACAACCGGCACGCCAAGGCACCACACGTCCCAAGCGTTTGAAAAAATGAAAACGCAAAGAACGGCTTAACCCCATCGGTCAAGGAACGGTGCTCGATCAGAGGGAGTTTTTGGGCCAGGTGGCAACCACGCCAAACTGGAATGAAAAAAGAAAAAAAAAAAAGGTTTTCGGCGAAGCGGGGTTGGGATCGGCGGGGGAAAAACAAAAGCCACACAAATCGAAAGAAAAGAGACGTCTGAAAAACGAGTTACAGGAACAAGGCCTATCCAAAAAAAGGCAGGGGCGGGGGGGGAAAAAAGGACAAAAGTCCACGGTGGGCCTTCTGAAAAAATGCGGTTCGTGCTCTGGGAAAAAGAAGGAAATGTGAGGGCGGATGTAAAAAAAAAAAAAAAGGAGAAAAAAACGCCTCATAAAAGAAGGAAAAGTGTTCGAATTGGCAAGGGAGGGCTAACGGCCCGTCAAAAGGCAAAGACAAGGGCATCGAAGTGTTAGGCTGAGGAGCAAAGGCATGGTTGCACTTCGTGGCGTTTTTGAACTGTGTTTCAAAGTGGGGAAAAGGCCCGCCAAGAAACTTCCTTTTGCAGAGCGATCGACAAAAGTATTCTGCAGGGGGCTATGAGCCTAACCGCCTACCAAAAAATCCTGCCGAACAAGGTTGGATTGGGACCAAGTCGCAATGCCCAAGGGACCCAGAAAGGAAAGGTCGGTGCTTTCCAGGGAAAAATCAAACGGATGGTGTTTACGGGGCTATAGCAGTTCGGGGCTAAAACGGCAGGGAAAGAGGAAACCATCATCAAACCACTGTGCTTTAAAAACGCTAAGACACATTGTCTTCCGACACGAACACACACCTACAGCCCATGGAAATATCGGAAACCCTGGGACCAGGCGGCCTGAAGAATGGGACAAAAAAGGGAGTTTCCAAAAGGGGCGTCTGATGGGGGGGAAAGCGCGGATAAGGAAAAGCCGCCCGGGGAGAAAACGGAAAAAGGGGGATCCGCCGCGGGGGAAAAAGGAAAATGGAAGACCTCCAAATATCAAAAAAAACAAGGCAGCATGGGGGGGCAGGATGTATGCACCATAGGGGGGGCTGGGCACAGGTACCCAACCGAAGAGACCTTGACGTCTACAGCTCAAAGGAAAGGAAGTTCGGGTCAGTTGGGGGGGTTTCGAGGGATGGCACAACCCCAAACTTCAAGGGGGATCAATCACCCTTTGCCGACCAAACAAGAAAGTTCGAACAGGTTGGGAAGGGGAAGAAAGTGCCAAACCATGGTCAGGCTTCCCTTGGGAATGGGTGGAAAGGAAATGGCCAGGATTGACGAACAAGGGGATGATCGGAGCAAAAGCCAAGTTCCCCGCGGTCAAAAAAAAGCACTGGAAAAAACCGAGTCCAGTTCCAGAAACAGAATTTGATGTAACTTGCCAAAAGGGGCGAAAGGGGAGAGAACACCAGGAGTTAAAAAAAAAAGCAGCCCTCGACCGCACAGCAAAAAAAAGTCCGCGAGGGGGAGGGGGAAAAACCTGTAAAGCGCCGTCCAAACCCAAAAAAGAAAAACGAAACCCCGAGTTTATGGAGGGGGGAAAAGAGCGGCAATTAGTTGGAGAAAGGCAAAAGCATCGGCCCCCCACAAAGCTGAGGCCAAAGGGGGAAACTCCCTGGGAAAAAGTGCAGCAAAAAAAAAAAAACCTTCCTCCGAGGGGGGCTTTTCGAGCGGATAACAACTCTTCAGCTCCCAAACAACCGGGATTACAAGAAAATTCGAAGAGTGGACCTTCGTTCCTTAGAGACCGTGCCCGGAGGGGGCCTTCAAGAAATGAATCACTCTTGAGAACGGCATAATCCTCGGAAAACGAGACCATCAAACTGGGGAGGACCAAAGCACTGACCCGAAAATTTACAAAGCGAGCGCCAAAGCGAAATGAGCCAAGCATAGGGGGGGAGAGAGGGGACAAGGAAAAAACTCCAACGAAATCCGTCAACACCAAAAACGCGAGGGGCTGATGCCGCGTCAGGACCAGTTTAGTCCGTGACCGTTGAACAAGAAAGAACCGAAAGGGGGGGAAGCGGCGTGCAAAAACCCTGAAAAGGGAAAAGGCTACGGGCGTTCCAAGGGAGCATTTTCAACCTGGTCAGCCCGCCGTGGGAACCCAGAGGGGGGGTTTGGCCGGGTCTCCAAAATCAATCGGGAGGGACTTGCGGTGAAAGGTCAGCATGGTTTTTTTGAAACACTAGTCGGGGCAAAAGGGGAAAAATTCCCCCAATCACCACCCCGCAGGGCTTTTTCGGGAGAGCCGAGGAATCACGAGAAAAAAGAACGCGAAAGGCCTCCCGCAAACCGCACATCTGGGGGGAGGGGGTTAGGGGGCGCTGTGGGGCGCTGGGGTGGCCCACCAGAAAGTGTGGGCAATCTTCACTATGGGGCCTTGAAAGGGTCTCTCGGTGGGCTGTGAGCATGGAGTATCTGGAGCGGGAAGTTCCAGTTGCCAAAAAGAGGGTTGGAGTGTGCGAATGGCGCGTGATATCCATGGGAACTAAGGTTGGGGGATGTTCACGCGGAAAAATAGGATCGAATTCGGCGTCAGTCAGCTCCTGGGGTTGGTGGGAGGGCCGGCTTGAGTTGTCAACTGCACCTGCAAAAGGGGCGGAAAATCTGAGGACAAAAGTTCCAGGAAGGTGGGATGTTTCAACAGTCTTTGGGGTCCGAAAAGGGTGGGGGGCCGGCATGACGGGTTGCGGGGGGGCTACAGCGCCGAGGAAAGCAGTCTGGGGGGGGTGGCGGGTTGGGCAAATACATGAAAGCGGGCTGTGTCTTCATGCATCAGAAAGAAGTTCCCGCCAAAAACACTTTCGGGGGGGTACTTCTTTCAAGAAAATGGGAAGATTTGGGGACCTGAAAAGAATCAGTAAGTGGGGCAAAAATGACGAGAAATGTCGCAGTTACGCCAAAAAGTTTGGAAGAACCGGTTCCATCAAAGGAAGTCACCGGTTGTTGAAAAGGCGGAAGGAGATATGCCCAAGGGACGCCGGGGAGGGGGGCTGAACCAAGGGAACACTTAGGTCGCCCCGGATGGGACCTGCGCCATAAGAGGACGGAGGGCTTGTGGGAACCCCGAATCCACAACAAACACACGAGAAAAAAGATAGAGATACACGGGGATTCAAAAAAGCACTCCGCATGCCGGGGGACAGACACGGCCTCCATTCAAAAACCTTCCGAAAAGTTTACCCCAATCGAGTCCAATTTCCCAAGGAGAGGGCCAAGACAAAAAAACCGCGGCTGGAAACCCCCCGGGAGGGACTGCCAGAATTGAAAGGGCCGCCAAAAAAAAAACAAAGGAAAAAAAAGAGAAAAAAAAAAAAAAGATAAAAAAAAAAAGAACCCAAAAACGCGTAAAGGCGAAAGGCCCGATAGAAGTAGAACGATTCTAAATGGTAAGAAATTCTGGCCCCCGAAGGAAGAGAAATCAAAAGGTTCCGTGTTTCCCACACTGTCAAAAAATCGTTCTACTGCCCAGACATACCGGCTGTCAGGGTTGCAGCCAGGGGAAGGTGAAAGGAACAGACACCACTCGACCCAGAAAGGGGAAGCAATCCCCGCGGACACAAGCCAGCAACAGCATCCCGAGCGTTCCCCAATTAAAAGAAGGAATAAAAAACAACACGTTAGAAATTCCGAAAAGAAGACGAATACAGACCGGAAAAAGCATTTACACATCAGCCGGTAAAAAACCAACCCACCAAGAAAACTCTGGCCGCCCGCCCGCCCGGTGCGCCAGCGAATAAAAATCGGACTAATACATCAAAAAAGAAAACGTCCCAACCACTCCCCTGGAAGAACGCCGTCCAAGATTGAAAAAATCCTGACAAGACTCCACCACCCGGAAAGGCCGGGGAAAAAAAAAAAATAACTAGAGAAGTCAATTGAGGGCCCACTAATCACCTGAAAACAACCGGGGGGACCAAAGACAAGAACAAAAGAGCAAAGGGCAAGAGGGCAAGGCAACGGTAAAACGGGTTTCTCACAAATCACTGGCGGGTGAGTTTGGTAGTGGGCCAGCAACCGGGGGAAGGAAAAGGCTTGGCCCCTGCCCCGACCGACTCAAGTGAAAAGGAACAAAATAACCCTGAACGGGCCACTCGACAAAAAAATCCTTCAAGGATTTGAACGCGGAGACGGAGAAAAAAAAGCAGAAGCAAAACGCGCACCCTTAAGGGGGGTGCACAACTTCAAGGGTCCACATGCCAAGGGAGGACAATGGAAAAAAGGTCAGCTCGGGGAATTTTTAGGGGGACTGTAAGGAACGGTGAGCAACCTGGGAAAACGTAACCGCCCCACATAAAAAAGGGCCCAGGGAAAACTTGGTGCCAAAATCTTTTGGGCTGGATGTGACCAGGGACTAGCGTTGTTGGGAAAAGACTTTTTGGAAAAACTGTCGCCCGTACGCAAAGGATGCTTGTAAAAAAAATCCTATCAGAAGCGGAAGGGCAAGATGCAAACAACATGAAGGGTCCCTGGTAAGAGGGCCAGGATGGGCTGGGGGTAATCAGCATTCATATCCCGGTGGAGCAGAGACAGCAATGCGAGGGGGGGGAAACGGAGGTGGGACCATTTCGTTCACGATGAAGAAAAAAAAAGAAGCTTGGGGGGCCGCCCAGCCCACTGTTTGCAGGCGAAAAAAAAAAAGGGCTCATCTCGGGAAGAGAATCATTGGACCAAAGGACGGGGGACACTACGTCGAGCCCGTCGGGAAAAGGAGCCAGCCCCATCAAACCCAAAAATTGTTTTGGAAATCCGGCCCCGGGAGGGCGAACTTGTTCACCGAGGCAATTCGAAGGGCAAAAGGTAAAAAAAAAAAAATCGTGTTGAAAAGACCCTGGAAGTCGATAAGAACTTTGTGACCCAGGGAAAGTGGGGTCAGTGGAAAGTTCAGATCATCCGCAAATTCAAATTCAAAGGAAAAAGGCAAGGAACGGGAAACAAGGCCACCCTCCGGACAGATGGAAAAAAAAGGCCACCGGGGAAAACCCGAGGACTGGTCGGGAAAAATGTAATCGTCTTGAGGGGGGGGCAAAAATAAGGGGGGGGGCGGTCTGCGGAAGAAAAGAAAAAAACTCTGGACACAAAAAAAGAAAACTTTCCGCCGAAGGCGGGGAAGACAAATGGCGCTCTGGGAAAGACGTCAAACAAAGGCAAGCGAAAGGGGAGCTTCTCAACGCAAAAAAATGGGCTTCAAAACCTAAACCCATTCCGCAGTGCGGGGTGACAATGGAGTGTCTTCAGCAAACGATCCAGCATTCGGAGAAAAAGGGGGAACGTATTCCAACCTGCCTTGACACCTCCCGCTGGGGAAAAAAAAGAGGCCGCAGTGGGGGGAGAAGGGCGGCAGGCGTGCGGCAAATCCTGCCGTCAAGACGTAAAGAGCCTCGAGCATGGATAGTGGGACCGTTTCTAAAGAAGGTCATAGGAAAAAGATGATTCAAGGCCGCAGAAAACTGATCTGAAAACAAGGACCCATAAAGCTGAGTGGGGACATGCAGAAAGTTGTGTGGTCTGGGGCCAGGACGAGACACCTGCGAACAAAAAAAAAGGGGTGGTGGGGGCGGTTTTTAAACAGTCCCAAGTCAAGCGGGTAGCTTCGGGAGAAGCCCTCTGGGAACCGCTTGTCAAGACGCCCCTAGAGGGCAAAGGGGGGGCCCGCGTGACTCTTAGGGGCTCCTCGAGCCAATGGAAGTCGTCCCACAAAATCGTCAGTTTGCAACAAAGGCTCAGAAAGACAGATCCAAAACGACGATGCCCCCTGAACTTTACCAGGAACGGCCGGGAGGTATTTTGAGAGAAAACCTCTGAAGAATGCGGGCCCCGACGTTGCAAGGGGACCTCCGAGGAAAAAGTCACCCCAGGCATCTAAAACCTACATCGGCCACCCCAGAGAAAAGCAAAAGCGGGCCGGAAAAAAAACGAAGAGCAGGTGGAAGGCTGTATGAGGGAAAAGAACAGCGCGTTTCCTCGAAGAGCTCGAAGAAGTGCTTTTCGGGAAAAACGATACCGAAGAGACACCACAAAAAATGATCAGCCTTGTGCCAAAAGTGAAAAAAAAGGGACAAAAAGGACCGCACAAAGGACGCAACGTAATCCTTGGGGGAAAAAGAACCCGTTCTCCGTTCTCGAAAGGGAAAAAAACGAGTGGCCGTGAAAGTGCGGTTGCTGGGGCCCCAACGTAAAAGACCAAGCCCATGGACTAAAAAAAAAAAAAAAAAACTGGGGCCCGCCAGGGAAAAAAAAAAAAGATACCCGAAAGAAAAAGGCAAAAAAAAAAATAAAACAAACGCTCTCGCAGCGGAAATCCCAAGGGGGGGCCCCAATCGCGCGAACACGGAAAGGACTAAACAACAACAACAGGAGGAAAAGGATTGTTCTCGCCGTAGGGCAGTGGTTGGTATTCGGAGAAAAAGACTGAGCTTTTCGGTAACGGGGGGTAAGAGGGGGGGAAAAAAAAAAAGACGATCAAACGGGCCCAAGAGGGGGGGCTAGTGTCATCGACCAGTGGGGCAGCAGAAGACCCGTCAAGTCACGCCCACACCGGGAAGGAGGGGTTTGCACGGGAAAAGGGAAAAACGAGGCAGGGGTTTTGGTAAAAAATCGTCAAGGATGTTACGGTTAAAAAGCGACTCAGACGGAGGATTGGTGGGTTGTCCCCCGGGCCAAAAGGGAGGGGGCAAGGCCCCAGGAAGAGACTTTTTGTGATCGCGGCAAGGACAACGTCCCAGTCAGGAGAGAAGAGGGGAAGACGGAAGGCCCATATCAAAAAGAAAAGGAGGTCCGGGTCCAGCGGCAACGGCAAGGGGGGGGAGACGGCAAAAATTTTTGCCGTGCTGAGGGGGGTGCCCTGTTGTCCTAAGAGCACTGGTGAAGCCTGGCGGGGGGAAAACGGAAAAGAGAGACATCCTTTTCACGGGGCCAATGTCAGCATGGCCGGAAAACGCTACTAAAGTCAACGACCAAGGTCAGCGTAGGGGGGGGGGAGCTTGGCTCGGAGAAGGGGGTGCCAATGACCGCGGGGAGGGGGGGGGAACTACTTAACCTGGGAGGGGAAAGGACAAGCCTGACAGAAGGGGCAAAATAACCGGAAAGAGAGGAGGAAATAGGGGATGTCATGAAAGAGGACTACCGCCTTGCCCCAGGTTGAAAACATGCGAACAAAGAGTGGAGGTAGCCCAGAGTTCAGACCAAACCAAACGAGGTGAGTAGGTTGGGACGCCATCAAAAAGGGAGGGGAGGGTGTCATAAGGTGGGAGGCTTCTGCGTTAAGAAAGTAAATCACAAAAAGAAACCGACGAAAGGGGGCTGCTACCCCCGGTCAAAAAACCTTGATCAATCAGAAAAGCGCCTGGAAGCGCCCAAAGTGGCCCGAATGGGTAACGAAGCTTTCCAAACCCTGAGAGCAGTGGAAAATGAACGCGGAGGGGGAAAAGGCCCGTCCGGGGAATACATTTTCTCCCGGCCTGAAAGAAGGTTCGGGGGGGGAACGGGGGCTCGAAAACGAAGAAAGTGGGGCGGTTAGGGGGCCATCTGAAGCCACCTTTGGAGAGGGAGAGCGCCCAAAGATTTGACCTTGACGTCTACCCCTAGAAACGAGCCGCAACCAGCACGTCGGCCGGAAAAGAAACCGGGGTTCGGGGGTTGCGAGGGAGGAGCCCCCAAACGGAGGGGGTGGGCAAAAACAAGACGCTGAAGAAAGGAATTCGACAAGGTTGGCCCGGAGAACGGCCGAGGGGGGTTGGGGGTTCCCTTGAAACGAGGGAAAGGGGGAAAGCTATGAAAAAAAAAAAAGTCCAAAAAAAGCCGTATTCAAGGCCCCGGAAAGGTGACACCGCGGTCAAAAAATTTCCCGAGTGTAAAAAGGGGAGCCCATAAAGGGGAGGTCCTGGAAAACTGGGGGGAATGGAATGAAAGGAAAAACGGAAACCAGGCACATTGCAAAACCCCCCCACGCTGGTAGGGCCTTTTTCTTGCAAGCACGGACGGAATGTCACATCACCCGAGGAAGAGATCACCGCCGCCAACCTTTGGTGGGTTGATGGAAACGAGACGGCAAGGGATGGGAGACTGGCCACAAAAGGGAAACGGTCCACAAGCCTTCTGATCAGAAAAAGAACTGGGTTGCAAACTCAGCAAAAAACCGGAAAATGGGGATGTTTTGCTTCAAAAAAACGAAGAAGCGGCGAGGGATTACCAGCAAGAGGGGCACTTCGAACGATTGGGAGACCGGAAGTAGCGAGAATCAAAAACAGGAATAGGACTGTGAAAGAACGTCAGCATAAATGGATTGAAAAAAAGAAAAAGCCTCGCCAAATCAGAAGCCCAAGGTCGAAGCACTGAAAACAAAGCCCAAAAAGAAGGGCCAAAGTCGCCCTGAGGGAAAAAGAAGAGTTTTGGGGGAGAGGGGAAAGGGGGGAAAGCATCACCCTTCCAAAACTCAAGAACTCCACCCAACAGCCTTGGCCTCAATGAGGGAAGGAAGTGGCAAAAAAAGAAATGTTCCAAAAAGTGACAAGGAAGAAGAGCGAACCTTATGAGGTTGAGACGGGCCGAAAAAGGGAGCATTTTAAGACCAGGAAGTAAGGGTCGGGATAACAGAGGGTTTATTGGAAGGAAAAACTTCGGGGAGGAAGCCCCTTAGTACGGCAGCCATGTCGTGAGAGGGGGACAAGGACTGGCCCAGAAACTTGGAAGGAAAAACCGCATTTGGTGGGCGATCGAGAAAAAAAAGCCGGTAAACGCCTTTGTCGTCGAAACTTTTTGATCTGGCGTTTCAAGGGGGGAAAAAAAAACCGTTGTTAACCGAAGAAGGAAAGACAAGGTTCACAATGAAGGTGGCGGGTAAGGGAGGAAGCCGGCCGGGAGGGCGGTGGATCTGGGGCCAACATAGTAAGCGATGGAGGGGCGGCGGTGGGAGCGACAGGGGGAAAAGAAAGAGGGGGACTCTTTAAATTTACCGCATTCCGGGATCTTCGGGGGCGGGGGGACAAAAAAAAGCTACGCAAAACGTGCCCTGGGGGCTCCGGAGGAGATGGTGTCAATTCACCTTCGTTGCTGAGAAGGAGATCGGAATTCCCCAAGAAGAAGGGGAGGATTCCTTTAAGCGCACCCGCTTTGGAGTAAGGGGAGGTAAAAAAAGAGGACGCTGGCAATTAAAGTGTTAAATCTGGGGTTCGATCAACTTGGCGGGGGTAAGAGAACTGCGCAAAGAAACGGGAGTGTCTACAGGGAAAAAAAAAGCGACGTTACCACACACGGGGCGAGGTCTGAAAAGGGCAAAGCCAAGAGTTTGAAGGTCTGGCAATGGCCACAGTCAGGGGCAAATCTTTGACGCAAAAACAAAAAGGGTTGAAAAACACTGGTCCTTCGAAGACCCTAGAAAGGGGGTCGATCAAGGGGCAGGTGAGGAAGTGGGTTTGTATTATTCTTTACGTGGAAGAAGGGCGGAACCCAGTTTTAAAGGGGATGAAGGTCAGCCCGGGGAAAAGCGCTGGCCAGAAATCAAAAAAGCTTGGGCCAAAACAGAGCAGGGTCCGACAAAAAAAAAAAAACGCAGGGCGTGAAAAAAAAAAGGGATAACTCAAGAAAAAAAAAAGCCGCAAGCCTAAAGGAAGGCGGGGGCATCAACGACTTCGACCAGAAAACCCCAGAAACAGGGTGGGAAAAAAAAAAGCTATCCCGTTTCAAAAACTTCGCAAACTGATCTAACGTAGGGGATCGATAAAAAAGGAAGCGCTCCAAAAACTTAAAACGACAAAAAGAAGCCGGGAGAGAAGAGGGGAACGTCACCAAAAAAAGAAGAACGTAAAGAAGAGGGTTTACGTCCCAAAGCGGGCTGCACCTTACAAAAAAAGCGCATCGGGCATGCATGGGGCGAAGTTTCGGTGCCGCCATCCACAACTAAAACCCCAAGAGTGGGGAGCCTCGTCAGCAAAAAAGAATCAGCCGGAAAAGGGAGAAACCTCCTCACACGTTCGTGTTGGGAGGGGAGAAAATTCCCTGGGGCGTCACCGCCGGGGAAGGAAACAAAAATTGGCAAGCCAGACCTGACAGAGAAAATAGGGAAGCCTCCCTAATATCCCGGGGAGGAAGGTAAATCAAACTAGAAGACTGGCCTGACCGAAAAAGGAGGAGGGACACCCCAAGGGAAAAGAAAGAAAACGCTAAGGCTTCTTCTCAAAGGAAGAAAAGAAAGGCCGCAGATTCTGGGAAAAAAAACTCCTTCCATGGAAAGAATTAAAAAAAAACACGGCCAAAACAAATGCACAAAAAAGCTCAAAAAAATCACAGCGCGGGGACGGAGGAATACACAGTGTTTCGCGATCGCCAAAAGAAAAATAAGGGTGGGATTGGACTTGGCCGGAAGTGGCAACGAAACGTTTCCCGCACAAAAAAGAAGCCGAGGGCTCGAACTGGAAAGAAACTGGAGGTCCACGGAGATCCGGAATGGCTCAAGGACACGGGCCCCGGAGCCAAAAAAGAGCCGCGCACAAAACCCTGAGGGAGGAAAACTGGTGTCCCCGGCCCGGCAGGGGGTGGGTAAAGTGGGCTTTTTTCCTGGGCAACGTTGGAACGGGGGAAAGAAGGAGGCGCCGAAGTCGCTTGGGCCCATGGAGTGGAACCGGAAAAGGGCATAACTGTGGGGGCTCGACCGTGGGCCCCGGGCAAGAGACTGGGGACCCAGTGCATGTCCCGCCCGGAAGACTACAAGATTCTTTGGCTATCCGAAAAGCGGGGGGGAGGAAGAAGGTTGAAAAACAGAAAGTGGAAAGGGGGTCGAAGTGTCAGATTGATGGGGAAACGCTCCCGTTTCCAGGTTGTGAAGGCCTCGGAAACGGGGGTTTGGGGCTGAAGGGGTTCCGTCGATGTAAATCAACGGGTGGGGACCGAAAGGGGGGGGGCCATGCGCAAACCAAGTCCGGAGAAGGGCCAAAAAAACAAATCATGGACAAGGGCGGGGATGAAGCCGGGGGGGGGGGGGACCCCTTCTTGAAAAAAAAAGACAGCCCCAGGGCCCAGAAAGAACATGGGGGGTTCAGGAAGAAAAAGAGCGGCCCGGTTTCCCGCCGGTCAGGAAAAGAAGCGGGCCACAACTGCATCTGTTGGGGGGGTATCCCTTGGGAGAAACAAGGATTTGGGGGAACTTGGCGGCCCTGCAGAAGAGGAACCGATCAAAAGGAAAAGTCAATCAGATCCATTGACCGAAAGAAAAGGGAACTGAACATGGGGGACCAGCTCACTCAGACAAACCCTTTTTGGGAAGACGCCAGGAACGGTTCCAGGAAAGAGGGAGGGAAGGGTTGATCCAAAAAAGGTCGGTTCATATCACCTCGACACCAGAAACGGGGGGACCGCCCGAAGTCCTTAAACGGTAGATAGGGGTTAAAAAGAAAAGCACTTCGGTGGCGCAGACAGCACAAGGTGCTTGATGAAACACCTGCCCCCCCCAGGTCCAGGACAGGGGGGGTGTACCAGGACCATCCCGGAATCTGAGAAGGAGGGGAGAAGACTAAAGGAAAGGAAATTTGAAAAAAAATCATCCTCAGCCCCTGGTGGTGGAACTCCGCTTGAAGACTCCAGTGGGGCGGGAACAGCTTCCGCAAGAGGATACGGATCAGGTTCAAGGGTTCGAAGACCAGAGCAGGTCTGCAATACGAGCGATGATCGCAGACGAACGATTCGATCCTTATCGGACAGAAAAAAAAAAAAACCCGCGATGGGAACAGCACGAATAATCGTTGGAGGGTAGCCGGGACTGAGAAAAAATTTTGACCCCTGTGAAGAAGTCAGCAAAGAATCAAAGGAGCTCTGACATCTGAACGGATCCTGCCTGTCCCCCCTAAGCGGGATTGAAAAAAAGGGTTCACCGCGGGAAGGCAAAAGGGCCCTCAAAGGTTGAAGTCGTAATAAGCAAAACGAGGCCAGGGGAACATGAAGTTGAAAAAACCCTCGGACGGCGGCATGGTTGTTTGGGGAGTTTGGAAAATGAGGGTCTTGGATCATTCACGAAAAGAGGCCGGGCGCCCGTGGGGGAGTGGTTCCAAGGAATGCGCGTCACCAAGGAAAAGAGGTGTGTCATAGAACAACCAAACAGAAAAAGTAAAGTAAGCAAAAAGAAAGTAACTTTTCCTGAAAACACTAGGGGGGGGCCGTGCTGTATAGGGGCCCGAAAAAGAGGGATAGGGAGGTACGAAAAGAAGGACAGCGCAGAAGGGGGCCGTCCCTCCGAGCAACAATACCAAAAAAAGAAAAAAGGAAAACACACAAAGAAAAAAAAACAACGAAAAAGAAAAAAAGAAAGGAAGAGGCAAGAAAAAGATAAGGGGGACTTTTAAATAAAGGAGAAAAAGATGCGTGGGGGCAACGGGAGAAAAAAAAAAGCCCTGCGGCGCGCTGACGCGGAAAGGAAATGTGGAGACGCCTGGTGAAATATCCTAATCCCGATCAAAAAAAAAAAGGGGAAGTGGGGCGCCTCTGGGGGACCCAACTTCGTTCGAAAAGACGAGGGGGTGAAACTCTTTAAAAAAGGAGGGGGAAATGTGGATGACCGGGCAAAACCTATAACCAAGGGGCGGAAAAAAAAAGCTCAGAAAAGACTCGCAAAAAGGGGGGAAAACCTGCCGTCTCGGGGAAAACATAAGGAAAGAGCTGAAGAACAAACGGAGGGAAAAAAAAGAGAGAGAAAATGGACGGAAGGAGAAAACGAGGCGGCCCAAGGCTCTTTTGGAAGAGGAGAGCGTGAAGAAGAGAGTCGGTATGACCGCCCTTGGGGGGTGTGGGGGGTTCAAGAGGAAGAAAAACCGGATCCCAGAAAAAGGATGGACGAGTTTTACCGAGGGGGTGGGGGCTGCGTCGATCAGAAGGGGGGAACCAAAGCATCGCCCAAAAACGGCCAAGCGGGGGGAATCGAGCGACTGCATGGGAAAAAAAGACAAAAAATTCCAAGAAAGAAGTGCGCGATCATCCTGCGAAAAGGAAATTTTTGGTCAAACCAACCAGAAAAGAAAAGGCCAGGCTGATTAGTGCGAACGCAGGCGGGAATCAGAAATAGCGCTCGAATGCTTCAGAGAGGAAAGCGAGTACCGGAAGAAAAAACTGAAGAGGAGGGAAGGCCAAAGGACTACCGATGCCTTCCTTACGGGGGGCAAACGCTGTCAGTGGGGGGAATGCCTTGTTAACGCGCAAGGGGGCGGAGTCAAACGCCAGCCTCTTCAGCGGGTGGTTCCTAAAGGGGGGGGGAAGAAAAATCAAGAAAAAGACCTGGTAAAGTGCAACTGAGGAAGGGCCAAGGTCTTTCGGGGGGAAGGGAAGGAAAACTTGCAGAGGGGCTGGAAGACTTGTTATGGTAACGACCGGTCAAAGCTTGGGGGGGAGTCGTTGCCGTTGGAAAAAAAAAAAAAAAGCGGACAGGACCCGGGGCCATAAACGAAAACTAGGAACCAAGCCGGGAAAAGAAGGAAAAAGAACCCTTTGAGTGGTCCTTCGAGAAGGACAGGACAGTTGAGGTTCTCAGGGAGGAACCCTACAACCAAAAATCGCCTACGGGCCCATATCCCAAAGGGGGGATGGCCTGAAGAAGGGTGAAGCTTCTGCAGGAAGAGAGTCGGGGGCTCGGTCAACATAAAAGGGCTTCAAATAACACATAAAAAAGGCAAAGGGAAAGCGAGTGCAACCGCGCTGGACCATGGGCGGACGCCCCAAAAGGGCCGAAGTGTAACGGAGGGTTGAAAAGCGGCTGCCTGATGGAAAGAGGGGAAATAACGGACCGGGAGGAGGGTCAGTTCCGACAAAAAAAAAAAAAAAACAGTCCGCCCTGCTGGGGAATGACCTCCCTAACGGAGGGCAAAGAACGAAAAATCCTGCGCATGGGGGGGGGGGGAGTAGGGTGTTGGGGCCCAGGGTACCACCTGTTTGAGAAGGTGGAGACGCCAAAAAGAAGCTGACTGGAAAGGCTTACACCCTATCTACCGCGAAAAAAGTACTTCGGCGAAAAGAACGGGGGGTCTGGGTAATGACACCGAACAAAAAAAAAAAACCTTTTTTTGGCGCCAAGATCAAAAGCAGGAAAAAATCGGGAACACCTGAATTCGAGGGGGCCCAGCCAGTGACGCACCGAGGGTGGGTTCAGTTTACCCTTGCCCGAAAAAATGTGAAGGCTGAAAAAGTGGGCTTATGAAAATCGAGCCAAAAGGATCAAGGGGGGCCGCAGTGTAAAAAAAAAAAAAGACCCTGGACAGCGGAATCCTCCACCTCCACAAAGGGCGCTGGAACTTAAACGAATTTGGGGAAAAAACGGCCCGGAGAAAAAAAATACAGGCCCGAGCAAAGGGGGCAAAACCCCTGTCGCGCTGGAGGGGGGGGGGGGATGGCCCTAAAGAATCGCCGTCGGCTTAACAGAATTGGTCCAGTGAAGGGAACGAAGATTGAGAGGTGGCGTGCGAAAAAGGTTCACCAAAAAGAGGGGGCGGCCACAAAAAGCCGCCGAAACGGTTTCGTGCTCCCTCAAAAGAGAAAAACGAATGAGGGTTCGAAGTCTGGGAGGACAGAATCTAGGTGCTCCCACCACCCTGAAAAGCAATCTTGCCCTTGAACGTAAGAGAGTTAGGGCCGCTTTACCTGGCGGCACTGCTCAGAATAAGAAAAACATCACGTCAAGACCGTAAAAGAAGACCAACCGAAAAAATCTGCCCCGTAAGGTAGGAAAAGCCACTTAAACAAAAAGACCAGGGGGGTCTTGGCAACAAAGAGAAGGAAAAAGCGCCCAGCCAAAAAAAGTCGCTTGTAAGGGAGCGAAAGGGCAACAGAACCCGTCAAAAGAAGGCTTAACTGCCGCCAAAGAAAGGCCGCCGGCAATGTGGGGGAAAGGGGTAAAGAGGTGGGAAAACAACCCCTTCAAAACCGCGTCCCTTACAAGGGGCTACTGGCTGGACACAAAACGAGCGGGTTTCCGGATCCCGCCGTGGGAAGACAAAGATGTTCTTTGCCGGGGGAACAAAGAATCCGGCTTCTGTGCGGGAACTGCAGGAAAGTCTTTTTCACACGGAGGCAAAATGCAGAACCCTAACTCACCCGAAAAAGGTGCTTCGCCAGCAAAAGAAAAAGAACGAAAAGGCAAGAACACGCGCTTTGAATCTGTCAGTGTTGCGGCCCGTGTGTGGAAAACGGTTCTGACGAGACGGTGGCAAAAAGGACGATTTTTGTTCCAGGTTGAGTAGTCATTGTTTGGATTGAAGAGGGACGGGATCGCCGTGGGATCAGAAGCATTAGAAGGCGGGAGGTCGGTGCAAAGAGAGGGGGGGGGCGTACGGAAAAGGCAAGAGGTGACAAATTGAATTTATTAACCGGAGGGAGCAGGAGCTTGCAGGAAAGGAACAGCTTAGTAAACAGCAGGTGGGGGTGGAGCCGGGCTCACTTGCAACACGGGTGGGAAGGCAGCTCGAATTCGCGGAAAACGCCCGGTGATCCGAGGTCGGTCCCGCAGGGGCGGCGGTCGTTTAAAACGCTGGGACAAAAGGGAGCCCGGTTCACCTCAAGGGGGTGTGCGGGACGGGGGGGAACTAAATGCTTGCGCCTGCCAGAAAAGACGTTGGGATTACACGTGACAAAGAAAGGCGAATCAAGACAGAGGCGCCAGAGTTGAACCGGGAGCCAAGAAAATCGTCTGGTGGCAAAAGAAAGCCTAGTCAGGGCTTTGAAAAAAAAAAAAAAATGAAGAGAAAAAAAAAGAGAAAAGATGCTGCTAAGGCCCGGGTTTCGAAAAAGGTTTTTTTTTTGCGAAAAGCGGGGGCGCAGTTGCAAACCACACTGGGGATCGATTGGCATTTTCACTTTGGGGGGGACGTCCGGGCTAGGTCCCCCCCACCCCCCCGGAAGGATACACATACAAGAAAGGTGGTCTTCAGTTCACGACGACCAGGTGTAGCATGTGAGAGAAGG
>Ga0179593_1576711_pt1 | contig 16133 bp, 26 predicted proteins | sample CZODoug2_1_08_16_FD_185931 | JGI IMG/M metagenome (GOLD analysis project Ga0179593, IMG submission 185931) | Vadose zone soil fungal communities from Angelo Coast Range Reserve, California, USA - CZODoug2_1_08_16fungal (PacBio error correction) | ecosystem: Environmental > Terrestrial > Soil >...
TCCTAACAACTCCCTTTGTGGGGGAAAGGGGAAAAGGTCTTCATCTTCCCATTTCTTTTGAAGGGGGGGAAAAAGAAGTGGTACTGGCGTAGAATCATTGTTTTCAATGAGGGGGAAGAAAAAAGAGTTCCTAACCTCATTTGCAACATCCTGTGTAGGGGGGGGCCTTCAGAGGGAAGGAAGAAACAAAACCCCTTAACTCCTCCGCCAATAAAAGGGGAAGAAAAACGTGCCTTACGTGTTCGCTGTTCCGGGAGGAGGAAAAAAAAAGCAAGAAGCTTCAGAGATGGGTTGGTTCTCCAGGGGAAGAAAGAGAAATATTCTCGGAAACACGTTTTTATCAAATCTTAAAGGACAAAAAAGAAACAGGGGATCCTCCCTCCACCTAGGGAAGAAAAAGCAAGCGTGCAACGAGCCTATTCGGGAAGAAAAAAAGTCAAACGCCCAACGCAACAAGCGTAAGAAAAAAGAAGGGGGACAAGAAAACTAATGGCCGAAAAAAAATGGGGGAGATTGGCTAACCTACCCTATCCAAGCAGAGAGAAAAAAAATACATCGAACCCATCTTAATTTATTTTAAATGGAGGAGGCAACTCCGTTTTTCCAGGACAAGGTGAGGGAGAAAAGGGGGGCGGCTTTCCCGGAAAGGGAGGGGGAAGGGTCCTGATTGACTAGCTTGCTCTGGGGAGAAAGAAAGAAAAAGCAAAACTAATTTTACTTCGGGAAGAAGAGGGAAAAAAGCTGAGAAATTGGATTTTCTTGCGTCCCACCGGGAAGGGGAGGAAAGAAAAATCTTCCTTTACCAAAGTGGGGAAGAACAATCAACACCAACCCTCTAACCTGAAAAGGGGAAGGAAGAAAGAGTAGCCAGCATATTTTATAAGGGAAAAAAGGGAAAAGTTTTTTCTCTGCTCTCAAAAAAAAAAAGGCCCTTTTTGGACACCTGCCTGAAAAAAAAAAAAAGGGGGGAGGGGGGAAAAAAAAACAAAGGGAGGGATTTGTGCAACTGCTAGGAAAAGGAGGGGGGGGAAGGAAAAAAAAGGGAGTTAAAAGCACCTTGGGGGGGGGGAAGGGAAAGAGAAGAACAGGGTTACACGTTTTCCGTTTTTCGGCAAGGAGGAGGGAAGGAAAAGGCGAAGCCTAGTAGATGTTTTAAGAAAAAAAAGGCAAGTGTGGCGATATCGGCGATGGGGGGGAAAACACCGGGAGAAAGAAAGGAGAGACAAGCAATGGCGGGAAGCAACAGGAAAGAGGGGTACACGAGAAAGAAAGCGGGAAAGAATCCCCAAGGAGGGGAGGGGAAGAAAAAAGTTCTCATTGCCGTGTTTAGCTGGAGGAAAAGGGAGAAGGTAAAGTTTTGCAGCTATCACCGGACCCGTCCTAATTGAACCCGCGGGAAAGGGGGGAAAAAAAAGAAGAAGACCGGTTCCGGGTCACTGGGGGAGGGGTGGGGGAACGGTTTCAGGGAAAAAAAAAGGGGGGGGAAAGGGGGGGGTTTGATATCGTCTAAATTGAGCTCAGGGAAAGGGAAAAAGTCAGTATTTTGCTTTTTGCTGTCAGAAAAAGAGGGGGGGGGGTTCGGTAGCGAGGCTGTGGAAAAGGGGAAGAAAAAACGGGCAAACGGCAGCGTAGCGTGCAGAGGGGGGAGAAGAAAAATGGGAATAACCACTGCTCTATGAGAGCGGGAGGGGAAGCACTCCTGAAGAAAACCAAAAAAAAAAAGATGAAAAAAAGGAGGAGGATTAAAATTATATATATTTCTGGGGTGTGGGTGGCCATCCCTTCCTCATCTAGCATTGGGAAGGGAAGGGAATCCCATGGGAAAAAAAAGAACGGGGAAAAAAATTTGCTTGTACTTTGCAGTAACTCACAAAGAAGGAGAGGGGGGGAAATCAAAAGATTTTCTAACAGCAAAAAAAAAAGAAAATCAAATTTTCCATTCGCGAGAGAAAAAAAAAAAACCGGCATCGTAAACCCCGTGGGGAAAAACAAAGAAACGCCTAAAAAAGTTGACCCTGCCCCCGGGCGGAAAGGAGGGGAAAAAGCCAAGCCTTGTTTCCATTCTGTCTCCGGGGGAAAAGAAAGAGGAAAAACGGAATCGTCCCCCTCGCGAAGCTACACGAAAAAGGGGGAAAAAGGGGGGGGCGGTTCACGCTTCTTTCTCGGAGAAAAAGAGGGGGGGAGGGAACCAGACCTTTGTAATGCGGCCATGCTTTGAGTTTCGAGGGGGGGGGAAAAAAAAAAAGGAAAGCGACGATCTCAAAATGGAAGGGGGGAGGATGCTAGAATTTTTACGCCCTTGGGGAAAGGAGGGAAAAAACCCCGACGGAACTTTTTTCACATCTTAGGAAAAGGGGGAAAAACGGGAAACTTTTAAATTCACGGTTCAGAGAGCAGGAGGGGGGAGAGGGACCCGCTCTGCCTTCGTGGGGGGGGAAAGAAGAAGGATGGAGCCCGCTACCTTGGCTTGAGCGCAGATAATGGGGAGGAAGGGGAGGGAGAGTGCCTAACCCGATGCCCTGTTCCTAAGTTCGCTTCAAAAGACAAAGGGGAGAAGGGGACGGAAAACTGTGTCCATGAAGCTGCGTCAAAAAAGAAAAGAAGGAAAAAAAAAGACAAGTCGCCCCAGAATCCCACCTGCGGCCGAGGAGAAAGGGGAAGTGGGGGGGTTTCGGCCTTTCTTTGTTAGAAAGAAAGAGGGGGGAATCATGCCAAGAGCCGCCCCATTCATGTAAGAGAGAAGGGGGGGAAGTTGACGAATATAATTAACATCCAATTCCGATGGAAGGGGGAAGAGGCTTGGCTCGGGTCGTTGGGAGGGGGGAAAAAGGGGAAAAATGAGGTGCTTGCCCCCACGGTGTATTGTGAAAAGGGGGAAAAAAAGGGAAAGAGTGGTGCCGTTGGCGTCGAGTAGCCCGAGGACAAGAATAGGAGAAAAAAAAAGGTTGGAGTGGATGCCGTATCATGCGGAAGATTGATAACGGTGGGGGAAAAAAAGGGGGAAGTAAGTGGATTGGCCCCTATAACTCAACCCCTCTAGGGAAAAAGGAAAAAAGGAGGAAAGGCATAAGGGGCGCTACCCTTAAGCACGGAATTTCTATGCTTTTGAGGAAGGGGGGGAAGGGGGAAAAAAGAGAGAACCAACTTCTAGACAACTGACCAGATTTTTGCAAGAGGGGGGGGGGTTTAACGTTAGTGACAATCGGCAACACGGGGAGGAGAAAAAGGGGATGACCCAAAGGAATCTTCATACAATTAATACAGCTGAAGAGGGGGAAAGAGGAAGGGTGGGAGGGACTCCTGTACAGTTCCCCGTTTTCGTGCCAAGGGGGGAAAAAGAAAAAAAAGGGAAGTTAAGGAAGCCGTGGAACCTCAAAAGGGCAGGACTTTGCCGGTGAATCCCCAAAAGAGGGGGGGGAATAAAGACAAGCAAATTGGATGCCCTAACAGGGAAAAAAAAAGGACGAAAGTCCCCTTGCAATCGAAGGAAAGAAAGAAAAGCTATGTCCTGGGGGAGAGAAAAAAAACTTTGGCGACCCAGGAAAAGGGGGGGGGGGGGGGAGGAGGTTCCCAGGTGAAGTCATCCCATAAAACCAAAAGGTGCGATGGGGGAAAGGAGGGGAAAAGATCAGGGACCGTCGTCCCGTTTGGAGGCAAGCTGTTAAGGAAAAAAAAAAGGGAGAGTCCAATGGGAGTTCCCGTCCATTTACCCCGTTTAGGGGGGGGTTAAGGGGACCGGTCCATCAGCCAACACGCGGTCACTCCGGTTGGAAGGGGGAGAGGAAAAAAAAAAAAAGAAAGGAGAAACCGAAAAGATACTCTTTCTCTGAAGCAACCGAAAAGGGGAAAAGGAAGAAGGGTCAACATTCAGGACTCAGGGGAGGGGGGGGGGGAGGGGGGGGAAAAAAAAATTTAAAAAACGTAATTTCCTAGGTAAAAAAGGAAGCCAAAAAACCACCCCCCCCCCTTTCCCCCTCCCCTTGGAGGGGAAAGGGGGGGGGGCAACGTTTTTCGCCCTGAAACTTAACCCCTCTCAGGGGAAGGAAAACGGAAGTTCCCTTAACATTTAGCAACAATAGGGGAAAAGGGGGGAAAGAGGAGAACGGTAATAACTTCGTCCAATCCTCGCCTTGGAAAAAAAAGGAGAAAAAGAAGAAAAAAAATATGGGAGGACGTAAAACTTCCGTCCGAAAGAAAGAAAAAAAAGGGGGGGGGGGGCAGAACCTATATGATTTCTGCTCTTGTGGGGGGAGAGGTGCCCCAGGCTTTTAGATGCAGTTCGCAGTAAAGAAAGGGAAAGGAGGAACGAAAGGAAGGGAGATGTTTCGTGCGCGGGCCATGGGGGGGGGGAAAGAAAAATTGAAAACTGTGATTGGCGTTTCCGTCCGTAAAGGAAGAGAGAAAAAAGAAAACGGGCGGGGAAAACCTCATCTCTCTTCAAAAAAAAAAAAAAAAAAACGGAGGAGAGGGGGGGGGAAAAAAAGAAAGAAAACGGATTTCGCCCTTCTTAACAGGGGAAGGGGAAGGAAGGGGAAAACGGACTCATCAGCCTGGAATCGAAGATGAGAAGGGAAAGGGGCGACGTGAACATCCGAAAAAAGGGAAAGGGCGGGGTGGGTCTGATGGCCCGAGGGGGGGGAAAAAAGGAAGAACATGGACGTCCAACCTTCAAAAAAGGGGGAAAAGAAGAGCGCCGAACCATAGAGTTTTCTGACAAAAAAAGGAAAGGAGAGGAAAAAAAAAATGAATCCGTCCGCCCATAGAAAAGGGGTGGGGGATGCGCCTCCAAGGCGAGGATGCGGGAGAGGGAAAGGAAGGAAAGTCTATCCATCTGTCAAGGGGGGGGGGAGGTCAGCTTGCAACTTTGTGTTCCGGGAAAGAGAGAAAAAATGAAGAGGGGTAACTGTTTTGAAAAAATTTTGGAGAGGGTGACAATTCACTTTAAAACTACATATAAGGGGGAAAGAAAAACACATCCCCCGTTTCTTAGGGGGGGGAGGAGAAGAAAACTACGTTTTTTTATACATAGGTGGAAAAAAAAAAAAAAGGAAAAAACCAAGGGGGGGGGGGGGAAAAGGGAAGACGGGACTGATCGATCCTTTCCCTTCTTGTTGGGAAAAAAAGGATCGGGGATTTTCGGTATATGGATCACTTGGGGGAGGGGGAGGGGGGGGGGGGGGGGAGAGCCGTCCACCGTAGTGACGCCTTGTTGAGGGAGGGAAAAAAGGGGAGATTCCCGACGGGAAAAAAAAAAGGGGAAAAATGGGACGGGGAACTACCATTGAATCTTCCTTCCGAAAACAAAGCCCTTCCCCTCGAGAGAAAAAAAAGGTACAAAAAATTGCCGCCAAAAAGAAAAGGGAAGGCCCCGACCACTACCCTTAAGAAAGGGGGGAAAAAAAAGAGGAAAGGGGACTGGTTTAACTTTGGGAAAAAAGGGGGGGGAAAAGGAGCCTACACTTTCGGGTGGCCGAAAAAAAGGGGGTGACCCTCCTGCCCCATCATAGCCGGAAAGGGGGGGGAAAGGGAATTTCTTTGGTCGGGTGTTTCATCCTGAAAAAAGAAGGGGCCGGTAAGGGCCAAATTGTCCAGAGGAAAAGGAAAAAAAAAAAGAAAAGTGCAAAAGAGTATGTCAACAAGGGGGGATACCACCCCCCCTAACCGTCCCCGCGTGGAAAAAAGTCAGGCCCCACAACGGCCACGGAACCGGGCACTGGGAAAGGAGTACCCCCTCAACAACTCCCGTTCGTGGGAGAAGGGAGGAAAAAAAAAAGAACTGTGGGGGGGCATTTCTGCCTGATCCGGGGGAGCCACTGAGGGGGAAAGAAAGTGTTTTTTCCGTATTGGGGGGAGTCCCACAAAAAAACAAAGAAAACCCATTGCAACATCTGGGGGAAAGGGGGGAAAAGTGCTCGCGAGGGGGAAAAAAAGCCCCCCTTAACTCACCATAAGAAGCGTTCATCCGGGGGGAGAAAAACCGGGCGATTAACACTTCCCTACAAAGGAAAAGAGTAGGGGTTTTTTTTCCTCTGGGAAAGAAAGGAAGGACCGGGAGGCACCTAATTCTCTTAAACCACGTTATCAAAAGGCGTGCCGAAGACCACCTACTTAAAGAACCGCAAAAAAGAGGGAAAAAAGAAAAAAAAAGAGGGATACTTACTTTAGGAGAAAGAAAAAGCCTGTCGCAAAAAAAAAGGGAAAAAAAAAAACACCGTGGAGAAGGCCCCTTCAAGAAATTTGGCGAAAAAAGGAAAGGAAGCCGCCTTGTGCTAGTGACACACTCGACATCGGAAAATGGAAGGGGGGGAAAAAGTCTAAATCGTGAAACGAGAAAGGAGAAGTGCTCTCCATTGTCCCTGGGGGGAGAGGGCAACTCGGTTTTCTGAAGGGAAAAGTGTAAATAATCCTAAAACTATGGGAAGGGAGAAGCAGGGTGATCTTTCTAATTTAGTTCTGGAAGGTGGAGTTTTTACCTCCATTGCCTAAAAAAAAAAAACACTCCCTCACCCAAACCCAGCGAAAAAAAAAGGGCTAAAAAAAACTTATTAACAAAGTGGGAAGGAGAGGGGGGAGAAAATGAAAAGCAAATTAATCCCCCATGGGGGGGGGGGTTATAGGAAAACCTTGACCTCACGAATTGAAAGGAGGAATAGGGGGGGAACGGGATTCTTTAACAACGCACTACTGGAAGAAAAGAGGGCATGATAGTACCTTTAGTGAAGGTTGAAAAAATCACCCCTTGAAGAAGAGGGAAAGAACCTTTCTACTCTTTATACAACAAAGTACTTTCCTTTTTTTCGGGATCGCCTCTTGCTAAATATTCTTTAAAGGAGAAAGGCAAGGGGAAAATTTTCTATATCTTCGATGGAAGGGAAGGGGGCCATACAAGAACAACCTTCTAACACCTCAAAAGATGTGAAAAGCTTAAACATCATTGGAGGGGGGAAGAAAGGGGAGGAAATACCCGTAAATAAATCTTTAAAATAATCCCAAATCCGCTGGAAAGGACAAGGAGATGAGACGAATTTAGCTATAACTACATTCGGGTAATAAAGGATTAATCACCCTCTCACAGAAGTGAAAAAAAGAGGGGACAAAGGAATCAACCGACCATCCTGCCGTTTCCTTTGTAAAAGGGGGGAAAGGGGTGGAAAGGAAACGGGTTTACGAAATGACGTGGGGAATATGTTCGAAAGAGCTCAAATGAAGAGGGGGGAGTGGGGGTGTCATAAATCTTTTTGGGAAAGGGGAAACGTTTTACATCTAAGGAAAGGAAAAAAAAAACGTCCTCCAATTTCAAAAAAAGGAAAGGAGAAAAAGGGGGGGGCGTCACAGCCACCGCTGGTCCACTTGTGCCATACCAAAGTAGAGGATCGTCTCCGCATCGGAGGAAAAGAAAGGGAAGAGAAACAACAAAAACGACGTATTATTAAAAGAGAGAGATTGCTGGGGTCAAAGGAATGCTCTCCCTATCCCTATCTAAAGAGGAGGGGGAGGGAAGGTGCCTCATCTTTTGCCACCGAATAAAGAAGGGGGTCCTACTTTCATTAACTCACAGCCCTAGCGAAAAGAAAAGGAGGTTTAAGGGACAGTGCAAAATAACTCATGAAAGAATGGGTGAAAGTATATCAAAACCCTGCCCATCGGTAAAAAAAGGGGAAAGGGGAAAAAAAGGCCCCCCGCGGATTCGTTATTCCGCAAGTGAAAAGAAAAAAAAAAGACGAGGTGATAGTCTGGCCAAACGTGACCTGTAGGGGAGAAAGAGGAAAGAAAAGGGAGGAAGGTTTTCTTTCAAGTCTCCTGGGATGATGTAAAGTAAGTCTATCGTTTTTACTATGAAAGTGGGGGAAAAGGGGAAAAATGAGGGGGGGGGAAAAGTTCGTCCGGTTTAGGCAAATAGGAAGGACTGAAGACTCCGAAATTTCCGGCCCATCTGAAACCAGAAGGAGGAGAAAAGGGCGACAGGAGGCTCGCTCATGAGAACGAAAAAAGCACTTCGAATCGGTCTTCCGCTGCAGGCCAAGGGGGGGAGGGGAGGGGAAAAGGTCCCTAGCATGTTGCCAAATCCCGCAGAGAAGGAGGGGACAAAACCCCTCAGGCAGTTTGCCCAAAGGGATCGCAAGAAAGAGGGGGGAAGGACGGGGTGCCTTTCATGTGCTCAATCAGGAAAGGGGGGAGAAAGGTCGCGTCATCCTCCAGGTAAGGTTGGTGAAAAAGGGGGGAAGGGGGGGGGAAGAAAAGAGGCTCACCACGCACCGCCCAGAGGGGGGAAAAACTCGCCCAGATCACTGCGGACAGAGGGAAAATAGGGTTTCCGGCTTCTTTTAGACACAAGAAAAAGAGAGGAAAAAGAGGAAACCTCCATGCCATATCGCCAAAAAGGGGGAAGGAAGGGAAAAAAAGAAAAGAATTCGTTCCCCGATAGAAAAAATGAGGAAAGGGTCAAAATTTAGTTAACTATTCCATGCGGATCACGGAGGGGGGAGAAAAAAGTAAACGTGAAAGGGCCCCGCCATTGGGTCGTTATTCTGGACGGGTGTAAAGTGGGGGAAAAGGGGGGGGGTCCGGGGGGGCGTCGAATTTATCCGAAGACTCGAATCGTCCTCGTGGAAGGGAGGGGAGGGGGGGGAGAAAAAAGGACGTGAAAGATTTATAACGTGGAACCTGATATAGTGTCCAAAGAGGGGGGGGGGAGTGAAGTCGTTTTAGACAAAGAAACCAAACCCCTCTCCGGGGAGGGGGGGTTGCCTTGATGGAAGGGGTCATCCGGGGGGGAAACAAAGTATAAGCAAATTGGGCTTAGTATTTCCGGGGACGGGAGAAAAAAAAGTCTAGACAACTGACAGAAGGGGGCCAGTTTTTCGGCCCGTTTCGTAACGTTAGGGAAAAGAAAAGAACCAGCAGACAACTCAGTGGCTCCCCCGGGGAAAGCAGGGGACAGAAAGGGGTTTCAGGATCACAACGAAACGGGCTGTTTGTCGGAAAAGAGGGGGGGAAAAAAAGGGGAAAAAAAAGGGGGGGGGGAAGGAGAATACGTTCCATTTAACGCTAACTTTTAGAGGGGAACCTCCCACTTTTTACATCCTCCTTGGGAAAAAAAGGGGGGAGGGGGGAGAGGGAAAGGTTGCCCCTAAAGCCAGCAAATTGAATGCGAAAGGAAGGAAAAAAAAACAGGGCTCTGATTCCTCGCTAAACGCTCCGCTCATGGGAGGGGGGAAAAAAAGGAGGGGAGGAAGTAATGAAGTTGAGGCGTTTCCCCTGTAATCAGACACAAAGAAAAAAGGGGGGGGAAGTTCGACGTTGGTCGCGGATATCGTACCGCGTAAGGGGGGGGAGGGAAGAAAAAAGGGGGAAGGCCTTGTTCGTAGAATATCACCATGGGGGGTTGGGGCCGTTTTGTATGTTACCTTCGCCCGTAACGGGGGGAGGGAAAAAAAAAAAGGAGGTGGAAGGATCTCCACCACTTTAAAAAGAAGAAAGAAGAAAAAAAAGGATACGCTCTCTGAGCCAACCGCAAGTTCAGTCTCGATCAAAGTAAAGGGAAGAAGGGGGGAAAAAGGGTGAAGAGGGGGAAAAAACGTCAGTCTATTTCCCATACGAACCGAAAGAAAAGGAAGACCGGGGGCGGTCGCGGAATAGTGTAGTTGGAAAAAAAAAAAGGAAAGGAAAAAAGAGAATTTACGTCCAAGATGCCCGACCCAAAGGGGGGCCCTAACCATTGCAGCACAATTCTGCCCGATGAGAGAGGGAAGGGAAGGAAAACCCCCTAGCAAGAGAATACAACTGTCCCCCGAAATAACTGTGAGATTGCGGACGGGGAAAAGAAAGAAAGAAAACCCCCCCCCCCCACGGAGGGGGGGGGGGGGGTGGGGGACTTCGGCTTTTTTTTGTTGGATATGAGTAAACCAAAGGAAAAAAGGGGGGGGGAAAAGGAAAGGAAGGAGGAAGGGTATCGCCATCCATGGACCAACGCGTGGTACAGACACAAGGGAGTAGGTTTTTGCGTCATTCGCATCTTCCCGATTCACAGAGGGTGAAAAAAGGGGAAGGGAAAAAAAAAGAGGGGGGGAAAAAAAAGGAGAATCCGTGCTACCGGTCCCGGAAAAAAAACAACAACAACGGAGGTAGTATTAAAATCTATGTATATTGAGGGGGGGGGGGAGAAAAAAAAAAGGGGGGGGGAAAGAAGGCGTAATTCCAGCACTTACGGAAAACGCCACATCAAAAGGGGGAGCGAATTACTCCAAAAAATTGCCCACAGAGAGGGAATGGGATGTACATCTTTTTTTCCCCACTGATGGCAGAGGGAAAGTCCATCTACAAGAAGTGGGAAAAAAAAAAACATTAAAAAAAATTGTTTGTACTCAATGAGAACACAAGCCGAACTCATAGACTGTTCGACAAACAAAAAGGAGGGCGGGTCTTCGGCAACAGGAATCAGTGAAAAATTCCAGTATTTCGGAACCGTGGTGGAGGGAAAAAAGGAACGGGGGATAGTAATTACTTCTCTCTGGCCCGGCAGGAGAGCAAGAGTGCAAAACAAAAATGGTTTCGGGGCAAAATGGGGGAGGGGGAAAGGGGGGGGAAGGGGGTTTTTTTTTCAAACCAGCGGAAAAACCAGGAAAAAACTTTAAACTACTACACGAAAAGAGGGGGAAGGGGAAAGGGGCCAGTGTCCTTCTCTTCGTAATGGGGAACAACTCGACCTACGTTTTTTTTTTGAAAAAAAGCTCACCCAGTCCAAAAAAACAAAGAACGAAAGGAAGGGACCTTAATCGATACTTGGAAACTGATACTCTCAGCTAAGCTTATCTTCCGGTAAAAGGGGGGAAGGGGGGGGAGAGGTTTCCTTCTTGTTTTAAGTGGGGGAGATCCAGGAAAACCTTTGTTGCCTGCTGGCTCGGTTTCGATAAAAGAAAGAAAAGGGGGGGGGGAGAAAGAAAAAAAACCGGGGTAATTTGTACTTGAACGACCATGGAATAAAGTAGGAAAAAAACCTAAAAAATTTCAGCGGGGGAAAAATGGGACTCCCCAACTGACGCGTAAAAAAGGGGTCAAACGGGGGAAAAATAGAAAAAACACAGGTGGTTTTCTCTTTTGCTGGACGTAACCAGGGGGAAAAGTGGGAAGGACACTTTTTCTGGTCGTCCAGTTGGGACAGAGGAAAAAGAGGGAAAAGGCTTTAATCATTCCATCGATGCAAGGGAAAAAGGGGGGGTGTGCCTCGTGGTGCCATCCCCGGGAAGAAAAGGGGAGGGGAGTAGGCCCAAATTGTCAAGAGGAAAAAGGGAAGAGGGGGAAGGGAAATGTCCCCAACGGGGGAAAGGAACAGAACCTAACGTCGCGTTTTCAAGGGAAACAGGAGGCCAACAAAGGGGGGGGGAAAAAGGACGTCCGAACAATCCCGTTCGTTGGGGGAAAGGGTAAAAACAATTTCCGCAGCTGTCTTCATTGTAAGTTGGAGCCCTTCCATTTGGTCGGGGAGGGAAAAAAGGAAGAACGTTTTTTTCAACGGAAAAAAAACAGAATTGCCAACCATCCTGGGAAAAAAGGGGGGGGGGGGGGGGATCGCAAAAAAGAACGCCCCCGTAACCTCCCCTCCGCCACAAGATAGAGAAGGGAGAGCCCTTTATTAACACTTCCCTCCCGGGGAAAAAAGGGAGAGAAGGGGTTGGGTTTCTCGGGGAAAAAGAACAAAAGAAAAGAGGGGACCGGAGGCCTATCTCGGGAAAAGGGAGGATTAATCTTTTGAAAAAAAACACGCCCACCTACTGAACCTCAGAGGAAAAAAGAAGGAGAAGGGGGGGGGGAAAAAGGAAGGAACGCCCAACGGAAAGGCCAAAAAACCGTCACAAATACAAAAAAAAAAAAGAAAGAAAAAAACCCATTTCTTCCCTGGACAAAAGAAAAAGGGCCAGATCCCAATCCGCTGATGGGGAGAGGGTCCCTACAAAAAATCTTAACAATAGGGGGAAAAATGGGGGAAGGGGGAAAAAAAAGATTCTCCTTTTTCAGGGGGAGGGCTTTCTTCTCAGAAAAAAGGAATGGTCCTCTCTGCAGTAGAAAGTTTCTGGGGGGGAATTTACTGGGGAAGAAAAAAGAAAAGGCCGCAACAACTATGGACGAAGCGGCCGCAGGGTGATCTGGGGAGAAAAGGGGGGAAAGGGGGAAACACCTCCTGCCGGGCGGGGTGACGCATCCTTCTTCTTGACAAAAGAAAGGAAAACCACTCATCCAACAAAAGAAAAAATATAAACCGAATTAGTAACAAGTGCAGAGTAGAAGAAGAGGGGGGGGGGGGGGGGAGAAAACCCATTTCTAAAGAAACGACTCCACGACTTAGGAGTCCCCAAGGGACGGAACAGGAGGAAAGGGAACAACCACGAACGGCAGAGCGGTGAAATTTGGAGGAGGACCTTCAAGTAAGAAAAGCATGGAACCTTGCATGGTAAAAAAAAAAAGGGGGGCAGGGCCATCTAATACCCTTCGAAAGCGGGGGGGGAAAAAGGGAAAGGAGGGAGACATACTTCTAACATCTTTTCAAAATCCTAGCATAGAGGGGGGGGGGGACCTTAAATTTTTTCGAGATAGGGGGAGAGGGGAAAAAAGGGAGGGGGAGTATGACGATTCCTACAATCAACCAATCATGTTCCCTGCATTACCAGCATGGATTGGGAAAAAAGAAAGAAAAAGAAGATCCTGATAAAGAAGCGGGAAAAGAAAGAAAAGAAAAACGTTTCCGAAAAACCTGAGGGGAGGGGGGAGCTTCTCTATTGAGAGAAAATTAACACCGTTTGCAGCTATCAACCGCGCCAAAAAGGGGACTCTCTTGAGGGGAAAAGAGAGAAATACCGCCCTTTTCCTTGTTTCCACTTTGGGGGGGAAGTGGAATTTTGTCCCGTTTTTTCAAGAAAAAGAAGGAAAGGGGGAACTTTTTTTTGATAATCGGCGAAAGAAGAGAAAAAAATGAGTCAATTGCCCGTATTTGCGGGGCGGGGGAGAAAAAGTTCTAGCGAGGATACTTTGGCAACACGAAAATTTTCAAACAAAAAAAAAAAACAGGGCAGGCTGCGCACAGGAAAAGGGACGTATCAAATGAGAAAAAGGCAATAACCAAGAAGGGTGATCTGAATCGGCGCGCATCGAGGGCAAGATCATCAAACAACACAAACCGGAGGGGAGGGGGAATTGTTTTCTTCCGAGAGAAAGACCGCTCTCATCGAGCAGTGGTATGCAGTGGAGAGGAATCTGCCACGCTACGCTGCCGTGGGGAAAGGGCAGACGTGGCAGAACCTCACCGCCTCGCGAAAAAAAAAAAAAGAGGGAGACAGAAAATACGGCATTGGAAAAAAGAAATGGAGCTCATTCGCCGATAATCAAAACCCGGGCAAAAGAAAGGGAAAAACTTAAACCTTACAAATCCCCGACAAAAGGGGGCCAACCCGTCTTCTTCGGTTGAAAAAAAAGAAAAGAAGGGGGGGAAAGTCGGCGCTGGTTATATCTGCAAACGGACTGTCAGGGGGGGAAAAGGGAACAAGAGCTACAAGCATGGCTAGTTTCGGCAAGCCGGCTGGGAAAAGGAGGAAGTCTCGAGATCTTGGTTACGATTAAGGGGAAAAAGGGAACCGCCCATGCTGGGTATGCGGCCATGCCTTGAGTTCGCAAGGGGACAGGAAAAAAAAGGGGGCAATCGTCCTATTCTCGAAAATGTGAGCGGAAAAATGAAACCCCTCTATTGCTATGAATTTTAACGCCCTTAGAAAAAAAAAAAAAAAAAAAAAGAAACGTTGTTAACAGTTCGAACGGTCCTCGGAAGAAAGGTTGCTTTGAAATGACGTGTTTCATGAAGAGCACTTGAAGGGAAAGAAAAAAAAAAGAAGCCCCTCTGTCGTCGTGGTGGGGGGGGAAACAAGCCCTCAGGCAACAGGTGTCCAAAATTGATCGCCTAAGTCCCACCCCAAAAAAGGGGGAAGGAAGTTTGGGTGCTTTCATTTGCTCCAAAGAGGAAAAAAGAAAAAAACGTCTGGCACTGTTTTCCTAAGTCGCGTCAATACTCCAGGTAAGAAGGGTTTGGGGGGGGGGCGGGGAAAAGGGGGAGGAGGGGAGTCACCACTCCCCTCCCTCTGGTGGAAGAAAGAAAAGCAGTCTCGACCATAATCAACCTTCGCCCGATCTAAAGAGGGGGGAAGGCTTCTTTTATCCATCCCATCTCGTCAAGAAAGAAAAAGTTCACCTCATTGCATATCTCCCATCATGGAAGAAAAAAAGGAAAAAGAAAAAGCGTCTCCGAATATAATGACATCCCATTCCCAGAAGGGGAGGGGTAGAAAACTAGCCAGGCGAATCATCGTCTTGGCTCGGGTCGGGGGAAAGGGGAACACCGCCATGGGGTCTGTATCTGGCACGGGGGGGGGGAGGTGAAGTTTGCGAACGCTTGTTTGCCGTTGGCGTCCCACGAAGAGGAAAAAAGGAGGGGAAAGAAGGGGGGAGGTTCAGTAGGTGGAGCGATCATGCCGAAGGGGGGGAGAGGGGGTTTCCGAGATGAGGTGCCCCCTCCCGGTCCGGATTTCAAGAGGGAAAAAAAAAACTATTCTGCCGCCTCATATGCCGGGAGGGGCGTGGGTAGAAAAAAAAAGAACCTTAAGCACGATTGCCGAGCTTGGCGGAGGAGTTTAAGGGGGGAAAAAGGGGAAAAAACCAACTTCCTAGACAACCTGACCAGAATGGGTTTCCATAGGTTCGGCCCGTTTCGTGAAAAAGAGAGAAAAAAACACTGCCTTCTCCGCCAACAAAAGAAAGGAAAAGAAACCAGGATAGGCAGAAATAAGACAGCTTCCGAATTGTTTTAATTAGGGAAAAGGGGGGGGGAGGGGAACGCCGTTTACACCTTGCAAAAAACCGTTCCGGGAAAGGGGGGGGTGGTTCCGATCGAAATACTGTGTTTCGCAGTGAACGAGAAAAGGGGGGGAAAGCACCACTTTGACATCCCTCTTTGGGCAGGGGGGGGTCCAGCTCCGGGTTTCGATTGCAATTTGGCCTAAGAAAGGGGGGGGGAAAAAAAAAAAAAAGGAGGGCACAATCGAAAATTCCCTTGCAAGGAGGAAGACTAAAGCTGACCGCTCGTCTGGGCTAGAAACTGGTAAAAACTGGGGGGGAAGGAGGGGAGCGTTTCCCCTTTTACTTCAGCCAGAAAACAAGGGAGAAGGGGGGGGAACTTCGTCGTGGTCGCGGATTCTCCGTACAGACGTCCCACGGGGGGGGGAAAAAGGGGGGAAGGCCCCTTTCTGAGAATAATTTCCATGGGTAGGGAAAGGAATTACCCGTTTGGATGTTACCTGCGCCCGGTCGGGTAGGGAAAAAAAGAAGGACGGATCTCCACCACTTAACAAGCTACACTTTCGAAACCCAATTGAATAAGGGAAAAGAGATCTTCGCTGAGAAAACCGCAGTTCCAGTTCTCGATCAGTCCAGGAATAGGGTCAAAGGAAAAAAAAAAAAAAAAAAAAAAAGGGGGGGGAAAAACGAATGTAAAAACGTAGGTCGAGTCCCCAATACTAAAGGGACGGAAAGAAAAAGGGGGAAAAGGGACAAAACTTGCGTCCGAAAATAGTAGTAGTTTCCAGTGGAAAGGGCACAGGAAAAAAAAAAAAACTCCATTTACGTCCAAGAATGCCCCGACACAGGGAAAAGAAAAAAAATGGGAGCACAATCTGCCCGAAATGCTGAGAAGGGAAAAAAGAGGAAGGAGGAACTACTCGCCTTTGGAAGGCTAATACAAACGGTCCAAGAAAAGAAGGGGAAAAGTTGGGGGGAACGGCCTGTGCCGAGCGAAAGCCCCCGAAAGAGGGGGGGGAGAGGGGGGGGGGGAAAAGGATTGTGTTGGATATTAGTAACAATTTGTAAGGTTTGAACAGGGGAAAAGATGAATATGCAAGTCGGGACAGTACCTCGCCCATCATGACCGCAACGCTGTCAGAAAGGAAAGGAAAAGACGGGCCATTTTTTTTCTTTCATTCGCCAATCCGATCAGAGGGGGGGGGGAGGGGGGGGGGAGTTCAGGTCCCGTGGGCGGAATACGCCTGCGGTAAAGGCGAAATCCCGTGCTACCGGGCAGGGAAAAAAAAAGGAAGAGA
>Ga0179593_1363720_pt1 | contig 16132 bp, 11 predicted proteins | sample CZODoug2_1_08_16_FD_185931 | JGI IMG/M metagenome (GOLD analysis project Ga0179593, IMG submission 185931) | Vadose zone soil fungal communities from Angelo Coast Range Reserve, California, USA - CZODoug2_1_08_16fungal (PacBio error correction) | ecosystem: Environmental > Terrestrial > Soil >...
AACGTAAGAGACGAGGGTCTTCTCGAAATCACCTCGTCGGTCTCAGGGTCGAAGTCGACCCGCGGATTTCCTTCGAAATCAGACTTGTCCGGAAAACGGAGGAATCCGGGGGAGGAAGAATGATGTGGGGCGCTTAGTGGCAGCCGTTCATGCAGTGTAGTCGGAGCAAGCCTCCCAGATCCCGTCTCGGGCAAAAGACCGGCAAGCTGAAGAAGGGAACTGGTAATAGTCTAATATAGATAGAAGAATCGATTCCGAGAAGTCATGAGTCGTCTAGGTCTAATCTGTCTTGGGCCGTCGGGGCGTGATTCTTGAAAGCAGGGTAGGTCGCGGAAAAGAAAAATTGTCGGAGCTAGAAGAAGATCGAGTGAGCCCGGGAAGGAATGCTTCTCAGGGTTAAAAGGCGTTCCACTTCTCTTACCGAGCTTGATAACGCTCCGGGTAGAGGGATCTCGAAACCAAGAGGGGGGATCTAGAAACGATTCAAAAAGTGAGGGACGCTAAGAACGGTGAATAGGACCCGAAAAAAAGAAAATTAATTAAGAAAGTTCTCTGACTAGGAAGAGGCGGAGGAAAAAAGCCGCAGACGATCAAGAGTAACGAAGCCAAACTCGCCTGTCAGGTTGCATATCGGGACGGGGGGTGGTCGAGAGCGTAAAAGAAAAAAGGCTTAAAAAAAGCTTTTGGAGCCGTTGGGTTATAAAAACTGGAAGGGAAAGGGGGGGGCCCCAGAAAGGGAGGGTCGGTCTCGAGCGCCAGTTATGGGACCGGAGTTATTATGGTGAGGATTCAAGAAAAAGCCAGGAGGAACCGATAAAAAAACAGGCACCGGGAAAAAAGGGTTATGAAGGACAAAATCACAGAAGGGAGGTCGGTCAGCATGCCCGAGATAAAAGTCAGGTAGTTATTTGTCGTGCAGGCGCGGGAAAAACCTCGAAGGAAAAAGTCTCTAAAAAAAAGGCTACGTGGTGAGGGAAGACAGTCCCCTGCGGAAGAGAGCTACCCCCGATATATCCTTCTAACAGATTGTCTTCGTAAGAGGAAGGGGAAGTCTTCCTCAATTATCTCCGAAGGGGAAAGGGAAGATGGATGGGGGGACCAGAGACTGGGGCGATCTCGTGGCCATCAGACGCGAGAGGCGACCGGGAGGTAGAGACGCTTGACCTGGGTGTGAAAAGTACTGTCTTGAAAAAATCTTCTCACGGAACAGGAAAAACGAGGGAAAGAGAAAAGCAAACGAAGCGATCGGGGGCACTACTAGGAGGAGAGTAGTCGTCAGTTGAGTTAAATTACACTTTGGGGAAACGGGGCTCCGGAAACCGGCGAAGGGCAGAGAGGAAAAGAAGGGATTGGGGATGGAAGCACACTGCTCCCAGAGAAGCCGGGACAAAGGCTGAAAGGCCTCGTGACAGGGAACCTTACATTGCAGAGGCAACCGCAATGGAACCAGGAGGCTAGGACCGCTTTGAAGAGGGACTGCGAGCGGACCGGAAGAAAAGCGATCGGCAGAGAGAAATACCCCTGAAGGTCGTTACCAACTGGAAAGAACGCATTCAGAGCCCTTGTACCGCGGCGCGGCGTGAAGGGCCGTCGAGCTCGGGACTGCAACCAGGAAGAATGAACACTTCGGGGCTGTCAAAGGGGCGCAGCGCGAGAGAATCCTAATCAACAAAGTTGGGAAGAGGGGGGAAGGAGAGGACGAGCTCGGGAAATGGGACCTGTCCGCTCCAAAAAAAAAGTGTCAACGTCGCAACAGGGAAGAAGACATAGGACTAATGCCATATCGCGGAATCTGACCGTTGCTCGAAGGGGACAAAGTGGTTGAGGGGACCGACCATAGGGTTTCCACTTAAACGAGCTCCCGAAAATGCCCTGGCCCGAGACGCCCCAAATAAAACTGGCTAGCACGGTCATCAGAACGGTCTCCAGTACGAGGCAATGTACGGCAGTAAACTGAGATGCGACGTTTTGAAGCGTGATAGGGAAATTAGATCGGTTACACAGGGCTATCGCTCCCGTCAATGTGTTCAAGAGGGGAGCCCTTTCCGCGAGCAGACAACTTAGGAATCAACAATTGACGAAACGCGCGGTCACTCTTGGGAGTCTCTTCCTCGCGTGCTCTAGGTAAGCGTGAGAAGGGGGGAGAAGAGAAGATCACGACTTGAAACAGCTCAGCCTTGCCTCCCGTAAAAGATCGCGAAAGCTGCGGAAAAAACGAGAAATCGAAGGGGGAGAAAGACAAAAGACGCTCAAACACCTGATACTCGGGCACTCTGATTAAAAGACGACAAGTTCAGCGGGCTCGGGAAAGGTAGGTAGTACCCGAGAAACGCAGAAAAGGGTCTTCCAGTAACAAACAAGAGAGCACGGAGAAAAAATCTTGGCGGCACTAGGCTTTCAAACGGCCGAATCGAAACACAAAAAAATGACGGGATCGGAAAAGGGGAACTACAAAAAAAAACTCGCGAACGAGGGGGCTACCCAGTTAACATCGTCTGGAGCCTGGGCGTCGAGTCGGCAAGGGAAGCGAGGAAACGCGAAGACACTACTAAGGTCCAGTCAGAGAGAAAAAAAAAAAGACGAAAGGTCAAGGACAGCGCGCAAGAAGAACAAGAGGGAACGCTCCATAGCAGCCACTCCACCCGGCAGTCTTAACGCAGCGACACCGCCGAGAGGCACAAAAAAAGGTTAGAGAGAGGGGGAAGTGAGTCCCGAATGCTCGAGCATAAGGGTAAGGAAGGAGTGAGAGAAATGAGAAAACGATTTCCGAAAGAGAGGAGCGGACGGATAGGCAAGTATGAGGGAGCGAAAGGGCAAAAAACCGAAAGATTTGAACGTGGGGGCGAAAGCACGCGAGTTTGTGGTGAAGATGCCCTCTCGAAATCTTTCACAAGAGACGGTAAAGAAGGGGAACTACCTCGGAATCAAAAAGGGCGATTGGAATAGGAGATCTTCAGGAGACGACATAGGAGGTCCGCGACCTCTCCGATAATACGTTCACTTTAGAGACGGGGCAGAGAAAAAGTCGGATCCGAAAATCGAAAACTTAGAAGGAATCATAGGGTCAAAGGAAGTGTAATGAGAACGGAAAAACAAAAAAGGAAGGGGTAGAGCCGACTCGGGGATTCTCAAAACCGAGAAGGGCTCGGGAGGATCGAAAATACTTCTCCGGAGGGGGGGAAAGAAATTCAAAAAAAGCAGCGACAAGCACAAAACGGTGAACGGAAATGGCTCGATGAGAGCCGCAGGGCTACTTCGAAAGCTCCGGAGAGACTACCTAGAGAAGGCGCGTTCGGGGAGAAGAGGGAGTCAAAAAAACGGACTGCCGTCCGGGATCTACCAAAATCCTCACTCGGAGGGTACGACTAGGAACGGGAGAGGGAAGTAGAGAGGCCCGACCAAATCACATGGATGGGGAAGCAGGAGACGAAAAAAAGATAGAAGAGCGTCGCAGGCTCTCGGACAAGCAGTGTCACGTCCAAAATGGAGAAACTTCAGTCGCAAGCATTGGGGCACCGTCTGCGGCCGGGGGATAAAAGAGCAAAACGATAGGGACTAAAGCCGCCTAGGAGGGGTCTCGATCTTGAAACCAATACCGAAGCAGTTCTGAGAACGTCGCAACGATAAGGAAAACAGGAAACGCCCGGGCGTCGAAAACCTCGAGTATGCGGGCTGGGTTTAAAAAGGGACTGGGCCTTTTCACTCTCAGCTCGACGGCATATGAGCGAAGGACATAGGGGGGTAGGAGCGGAGGCAAAAGGATAGGAAGACCTCTAGACCATAAAAAGGGGGGGATAGGGTCAAAGACAAAACGAATTCTTCCCTTGTAGAATTCAGACGCATCATGAGGGAAGAAGACCAAGGAGGAAAATCGCCTATAACATGGGGAAAAGAACTACATGGGAAGACTGCGCTGCGTCCCTACATATCGAAAAATAGTCAGGGAGGGGAGGGGATGTAGGGGGAAAAAGAGTACAGAGAAAAGGAAAACCCCGACCCGGACTCGCTGACGAGGAAACAGAAAAAAAAAGCGCAGGCGACTGGTCCGGAACATTAGGACGCTTGTCCATCAACGGCATGTACCTGCCCGCGACGGAGAACCGATCATCGAAAGAAGGAAAACCTGGTCCATCAGGAAGGGAACTAACAGGCTCTGAGGGCGCGATCGCAGAGACCGGAGGGAGTCGGGAAGATCACCTCAAAAGATTCAGGTCATCAATCAGACTGGCTACTCCCGAGGTCAAAAAGGGAGAGGGCAAAGCTCGACAAGGGAAAAAGAGAGAGATCAACAACAAAAAGGGGGGGAAAAAAAAAAAAAGGGTAGGATGACCGTGAAAATCTTCCAAGGGACGCACCTTCCCTCGACGGAACCGTCTCTTGTACATGAGGGGGTCTTTGATCTTTAGTTTCAAATAAATGATGGTGCGTGGGAGAGAGGAAAACGGCGTCAAGTAGACATGAAGAGGGAGAGTTAGTCTTGCTCACGTTGAAGGCGGAGGAAGGGGGAAACGGAGGACGCACAGCAGGAATGACGGCCAATGAGCAACTTCCGATTAGCTACCATTCGGCGCGATGGAGGGAGGGGGAGAGAGTCGTAAAGAAAGGATGCCGATGTCCTGAGCTGTGAGGAAAAAGTCACACCTAAGGACCTCGCCGAGAAAATTAAAATCCGGTCGGGCCTAAGAGCATGCATTTCACAGTAGCGAGAGGGAGAGGCCCCGTAAGCTCTGGAACTAAGCGCTGGACAGGTGTCCTCGCAAGCTCAGAGAAAACTTAAGAGCCGGTACAAGAAATCTTTGGGCGGATGAACGATAGATGACGAGTCGCGGAGTACCCGAACCGGGTCCGTAACGAGCCGACGATGGTCATGCGCACTTGAAAGGCGAGCGATGGGAACAGCCCCCTTGTTTCAAGAGAGGCTTCAAAGTGACTGGAAGAGGGTCTAAACTTGGGGAAACTTTCTAAAGAGGAGCTACTTTCCCTACTCGCTTCTTGGAGGGCTCTAGCAAAGCAATAAAGGCGCGAGGAAAAGAAGCGGGTCTGGAATGCCGGCGGAAGGATAGTGGCAATGAACTTAAGACTTCCTTGGAAGAATGTTGACGTGAACTGCTTGTAACCAAAGGAGCGCGTCTTCTCGGGGAAAAAAGATTTGGCGGGCCCATGATAGATTATGTTGTGAATGAGGATATGCCTCAAGCAGGCCCGACCCGAAGAGCCTCGTCGAGCAATCCTCATTAAGTAGGTGCTTGTCGAACTGGACTGCAGAGGAAGTGAGCGGCATCAGGAAGAGGAGACACGCAAACTCGCTGCGGCTACTCCGGAGGGCAGGAAAGACTTGAGTCCTAAAGACAGAGGATCTTCGTCACAGGGACCGAGCCTTGAGTGCGGGGTCCGCGTACATCGGGCCCGGAGTTTCAGCGACGCCTCACACCCAAACACAGATAGCCCGACGAAGACCGTCGGTCTAAGAAAGCCACGTGGGACGAGAACGCTAAAGGGGCTACTTAATCGAAGGAGGCAAGCGATCCGCGCGAACCTTCTGCGACGCTCTTCCGACGACGTGAATTGCCGGAGAAGGAAAAATGAAAATGACGTGAAACGAGGACAGCGCAAAAAAAAAACGAATGTCGTCGCTGCTACAGATCCTAAAAAGTTACCTGAAAGAAAGCGACGGAGACAAAGGGCCGGTCAAACAAAGAAAAAAATTAAGAGCGTGAACACTGCAGGAGCAGGGGGTAATCGAAAAGGAAAACGCCCAGGCGTGAAAAACAAATCAAAGACGAGGGCACTTCGCTAACCATGCACCACCACACAGGGACCAGGGTGCGGAAACTTTAGAGGATCTCGGAAGCTTACGAATCCCACTAGGGAGAAAGAAAGGGGCGAGCATCCGTAGCGGAGTGGGAAAGACCGGTGGAGGAAGCGGCGTCAAAAGCAAGCCTTTGTCGTCGGATGACTGGCGTGAGCTGAAGTCTAAGTTGTAGTCCCGGAGTCCTGGAGACAGGGCTTTCCGGGACGCTTATCGCCAGGAACTGCTTGGATGAGGGGGAGAGAGCGCGCACTTTCAAGGCAACCGGGGCCGGGGGCAGAAAAATTGAACTGGGGGCATTAGATGTCGAACTTCAGGGAAGGGAAAAAAAGCAGGCAAAAGTCAAAAAGATGATTTGGGAACACTCGAAACGCCGGTGGGCTTAAAAGGGAAACGTACTAAAAAAGGACGTAAGGGGGGAAGACGGACTCTTTAGCGACGCCCTTAGGGGACCTCCGAATGCTTTTTTCAACTGACTTAAAAAGGGCCTCTATTATAGGATCGGGACCACCGTCGGATGTAAGTCTCGGTGGGATCTAGGTTGAGCCAAAAGCAAGATACGCGCGAGAAACGGGCGAATCTTGGACGGGGGACTTAATGGGTCGGGGGGAAAGCTGCTCCGGTATATAATTATCCCGAGTGCGAGAGCACAACCGAAGAGAAGAGACCGACTGGAGTCCGTCAAGTTGAGGGACCCTTTCCCGTTTGAAACGGCTCGCATGAACGCAGCCCAGAAAGCAAGAGAAGGAGCAGGTGTCAGCCGAATCCGGCCAATCACGCCGTTCCAAAAGGCGAACCTCATTCACGAAAACCGAAGCTTGGGGGGAACTGGCAGGTCTTCGGGGGGGGACCGGTGGAGATTTCCCCCCCGTAATCTCTGTAAAAAAGCTTAAGAAGGAGGTGACCTAGCTGGGGTTTCCAAAGAATAGGGCCCAGGGATCGTCTGGTTGTGCAGATACTTTTGAAAAAGAACCCCAAATTACCTTTACTTTACACCTTGAACGAACAAACTACCGGCGAGCCCCTTTTCCGCGCAATCTCGACCCAGGGCGAAGAGAGTCTGCCTCAGTATCGGAGGAAACGGGGGGCGCGGGGATCACGACTCAGACGAAGCTCGATATCGGCTCCACACACAAGGGTTAGGAAGACTGAACAGCGCGCGCAGCCATCTCCCGAGTCTGGGTCACGAAAAAACGAATAAAGAAAGATAGGCTCCAGATCACACCGCGGGAACACCGGGCTATCAGTGTCGGTGTCTTTCTAGGGGAAAGGAGGAGGGGGTGTTGACAAATAGAAAAGAAACGCGAAACCGGGACCAGTTACACGGGACTCAGGGAGACGACGTTGAGCAGAGGACGCGGAACGTCCAAACACGCCCTTCGCGGGAAAATTTCTAAGGCAAGGGGGAGTTTTGAATGGCTCAGAGACTTTATTCTCGGAGGGAACCCTCAAAAGACCGAAAAGATCAGGGCGAAAAAAACGTTCCGAAAGCCAGGCTAAAACATAACCAACAGGTTCGAACCGCCTCGGGGAAAGTAGGGAAGATCAGTACTTGCGTGAATCCGAGGAAAAAGAGCAGGGGTCTACGGGGCGAAAGATCAAACATCGTAGACAAACAAGACATCGAGAACCGAACCAGACGCAAAAGCTGCGGCGGCAACGAGATAAACACCGATAAGTCAAGCCAGACAAAAGCCTACCAAAAAAAAAATGCAAGAAAACTGACGACAAGGTCATAAAAGGGGGCTCGCGCGGGGCAACCCGAATCAAGAGGGGTCTTAAAAACAGGATAAACAAGAGAGCGAAACAGGAATAAACATAAGTCGCGATGGGCTTGGGCCTGCAAACATAAATCCCGGGGGGAGCGGGGGCATGAAAAAGAAAAAACGAACGACAAAAGTGAATCATGAAGAAACATGCAAGTGCCTCAGGGACGCACGGGAGAGGGACTGCGGGCCTGCGGCGGACCGACAACCAAGAAAAAAAAAGGGGACGAACGGGGGCCTAGAAAACCGACGTCTAAGAAGCGTAACAAGTACACCGCGAAGATAAAGTCATCCCTACTCCTCCAACTTCAAAGGGAGAAAGGCTAAAGACACATCAAATAGAGTGAAAGTGACGAACCTCCGGCTCGATCGAGGAATTGTGAGACGGGAAGAGGGAAGTAAAGAGGAGGATCTAGGCAGGGATCAATTAAAGTATGAGAGAAATGCGGAAGAATGCAACATGCCGTCTTTACGTGCGCGAAATCAAGCATCTGATGTTTATTCCAAAAGGCGGGGAAAGAGATTAAGCTATCAGGAAGGCTAGCGGAAATCGGAGAGGGCGTGAGGTCTTCCGCGAAGGAAAAAAACATCTTGGTCTGTCCGCGACCGTCGAAGAGAAAAAGGAATTCCGCAACCAGACACGAAAAAAGAGAGAAAGAGTATCGAGGGGACATTCGAGAGCCTAATTCAGTCCACGCTAGCTACAAAGTCGAGCCGGGGAAAAGAGGGAGGACGGACGGAGATCGGAGGGCAAGGAAGAGAACGGCGCCGGGGGGAGAGATCGACAAAGGACTATACGGTCACGGAAAAGAGGAGAGGGGAGAAGGACAAACTAGGTCGACTTCAAGTAGGACGCGCGGAAAGAAGCGGAGTCCGTGGCAGATCAGCAAGGACTCGAGGCCGAGAACCAACCCTGTAGTCCTAACTTAAGAGGATCCTCGGGCGAGAAGGGGAGAGAACCTCTAAACCAAAAGGTAAGGTCAAAAAAAAGAATAAAGCTACAAGAGAAAAGGAGAATGGTCGAATAAATCCGTCACGTCCAACATCAGGAAGTCATCGCCGGTCAGAAAAGGAGGAAGGCGGATCAACGAGCAACGACCAGCCAAGGAAAGGTGCGCCGAAATCAAGCAAGAAGCCGTCTAGGGAAACGTCGATTAACACCCCCAAAGGGGGTGAAATTTCACAATTTAAGGGAAGGAGAAGGGAACCAGAGATACTGCTCAAGGCATGGAAAAAAGATAGATCTCCGCGAGCGCATGAACAATCAGGCAACGGGAGGGCAGAGCCTAAACTACGGAGAGGGAAAAACCTGACGCTCTGGAAAGGAGATAGGACTGGAGCTGTAGTACCAAACGGTAACCAGACTAGGAAAAACGCCGAAACACTATAGGCGCTCAGAGAAGCATGGGGGGGGAAGGAATGGCGCGTGCCCGACCAGAATCATCGGCTATGGCAAAAAGCTTCCCCTGGAAAGAAAAGGAAAACAAAAGGAGAGAGGAAGAAAGGAAAGAAATGAATGCACTGCGGAAAAAGTTCGGGGCTCTGTAAACATTTAAGATGGAACTGCCGTAGCCGCTATCCGAGAGCAGAATCAAAAGGGGACGCCCCTTCGCAGAAGATCGAGCTCAAAGGAAAACAGGAAAGAAAAAAAAAAGCGCGGTCGCTCGTGGCGTGAAGCGAATGAAGTGGGGGTCCCCGGCGGGCTTTCCTCGAAAGGAAGGTCCGTCGGATGCAAAGCTAGGTCGGGAAAGCGGGAGCACGTAGGGGTGGCTATCCGGAACAACCCAAATTATGAAGGAAGGGAGTGGAAAGAGGGAAGAAGTTTGGTGCCGAGCGTCGCGCTGGCGAAAAGTGGGAGTTACTAGGGCGGGTGAGGTTCCCTAGCCCATGGCCGGTGATCCTCAGTGCAGCCGCGGTGCGTAAAAGATTGCTGAGGGAAAGCATGACGAAGAGAGAGACGGGGGGGATTAGCGTGAGGAGGTTTGTCCAGTAAAAGGGCATTAAAGCACTCGAAAAGGCGCGCAGATTTCGAGTGGACTCAAAGTCAGCGGGGCGCTGTCGGCTTGTAAGGGCGAAGAAGGAAAGAGATTAGCCAGCCCTCAAAAGGATGAGACCAGCATAGCAGTTCTTCACAAAGTCGCGGATCGTATCAAACCGGGCCGGTGAGAAGAAGAAAGGGTTCAAGGTGAGACGGCAAAGCACAGTAAACCGCTCGGGGGGAAGAACGGGACAATGACGTAGGGAGCGCGTCAACCATGCCCGACAGAAAGCATACGAGCGACGAGGTAAAAAACCCATGCCAGTAACCGAGCCACGAACGAGTCGTCGACGAGAAGCTTTGGAAAGAGGACGAGACGGAAAAGAAGAAAAGGGTAAAAAAGGCGACAAGGGTCCGCATTGGGGCCGCTTCACGATCGGTTGTCTGACTCTTATCCGGAAAAAGACGGGCATAAAAAGCCGCTAGGGGGAAGGGAAAAGAGAGTGGAAAAAGCACCCTCTCGTAGTGATGGAGTCTGCGTTGAAATCCTTGTTGATGTTGTCGGCGGCGAGCAGGGCCTCTGACCCTCGAGACCTAGGAGAGGGAAAAGACTCAGAATTCAGCCGGGAGAAAGTATCTCGTCTCGAAGTCCTTGTGATCTCACGACGAAAGACCCGGCTTAAAAAATCGGAACTCCGTAAAATTGGTCGAAGCTACTCTTAGTTCAGAGGAATCTTCCTGAAAGAGGCGCACGCGCCTTGAAGGCGTGGCACCCACAAAAGGAGGGGAGGGAAGGGGACATACACTTCGGCACCGAAAAAGGGGTCATCCCGTCAGACATTGGGGAAAATCGCGCTCACTTGAAAGATTGATCTAAAAATAGTCATGCACGCTACAGCGAGGCTCCGTACAGGCAATCGACGTTCTGGCCTTCTAGGAATAACCGCTGAAGGCGCGACAGAAAGGGGGGGGTGTAGCGAAAAAAAAGAAAGCGGATCACGAATAAAAAGTAAAGGCGTCTCGGGGGACAGGGGAGCACAGGGTCGTCAAACACTCGCGTTCCGATAGGGACAAAGGCGAGGACCACACACCAAAAAAAAAGAAGTAAAACGCAAGAAGCGTAAGGGAGGTCGCGCAAACGATCAAAAAGTTGCCTTCGCCCGCGGAATGGAAGCAGCCCGACCACGGATCGTCACGGGCTGACCTCGCTCGATACGGAAAGAAGATGCGAAGACCCGGCGCGAAACTAGCCGGGAAGAGTCCTCCAAGGAGCGGAATTGTAAGGATGTGCAGGATCAGAGGTGGCGACGTGAAACGCACCTTTTTGCGTTGAATTGCTTTACTGAGGCAGGGGAAAACGGGAACGATGGAGGAGGCGACGGCGAAAACAATCTGAAGGAACTGAGGAGGTTGCAACACTAGAACCCTGTGGCCGAAGACGCAACGCAGAAGCCTAAAAAGTGGAGTCATTTGCCGAAAAGGAGTTTCACAGAAACCTAATCAGTACGGTTTAAGGGGGATCGGGCCAAACGGAAAAACCCTCGACGCACGGCTGTGCAACGTGAGAAGGGGGGTAGTCAGGGAAGAAAAATGCTTGAAATAAGGGGGGGTGACTACCGACTCGAACTGTTGGTCCGGACGGATACTTCCCGAAAGGGAAGGTAAATCGTCTTGAACTTGAGAGGAGGGAATGGAGGTCAAGCGAGAGAGGGTCCGCACAGAGCGAGAAGCCCAACCTTAAGGGGGTCGTACCTGTGGAGGATCTTCTCGACGAAAACCATAAGTATAAATCAGACGAGAGGAGAAAAAATTCGAGAAAGGGGTTCGTAACGGAAAAAAAGGAAAAAAAAAAAACCACGGAGCCTGGCTCGTGCGGGAAAGCAGCGCCAAAAGAGGAACATACGACGATCGAGCGTGGCAAAAAGAGAAAAACTTATCCGACGTTCAACAAGATCACCTATTGCTGGGCACTGTAACGTGACGAAAGGGACCGGTTGCCAAGTCCTCCCAGGAGGTAACGGGAGAGAAAGCGAGGGATAACCATGTGAGGTACGATTCACATCCTCCGGTAAGTTCCCCCTGGAACGATCCCACGGCGAGCCCGGGGGAAAGAGGAAGAGGTCTCAAACAAGCGTGATACTAAAGACGGGGTCTTAGTGAAACGGTAGCGCGAGCGAGAGAAGACGCAGCTCGCTCTAGAAACGACACAAAAATGAGAAGAGAGAGAGAGGGAGGCGCGCTTAAGTCAAAGCTCCTCGGGGAAGACGAACGAATCAAAAAAGCGCCAGGGAAGCCAGCCGCGGGAACCGGGGCGCCTTCTTTGGTTTAAAGGGAAAAGGGTGGGAATGTCTCGCCGAAGACAGGACGTCAACCTTACTCTCGCGGACGAGCGAAAGAGGAAAGAGAACGGGACTGGTCCAGAGACGTCTATTTGTAAGGCTTTATGGAAAAGGAAAGAGCACGTTTGGCAAAAAAAAGTATCAGGGGGGGAGCCAGGGACGTAACACAAGCAGACGCTCGTGGAGGGTCCGCTTGAGGAGAAAGGGTCATTAAACCATGGAGAAGAGGGAATCCAAAAGTGACTACCACTCGAACTAGATAAATCGGACTAGGACTATCTTAGGGGGGGAGTCGAGAAGGTAGAACCCCATGTAAAAACTATCGCTCCCGAACTCTTAGACTCTCGAGAGACCACGAGAGAGAAAAGAAAAAAAAAAACCAACGGGCGAAATAAAAGACACTCCTCGTCCGGAAATAGGTGGTACTAACGACGACCAGAAATTCCCTAAGGGATAGAAACGGAAAACGGAGGGAAGAAAAGGTATTCCAGTAAAGCAACGATTGAAGCCTCCATCCGTGTACTCGGGAGGTCTTGGAATCAACCAAACGGGAGATCGGTGCAGTAGAAAAGGACAGCTCGGGGGGAGGGTCAGGACAATTGCGCTGAGGGGAAAAAGGAGGGCGGAAGTCGGCAAGGCCTGCGCGTGACCGCCTGAACCGGGAAAAAAATTCGAACGAAGACCACGGGATAAAGCGCTTAAAGGCTACCCAAAGAGTCCCTCAACCAGAGAAGACAAGCTGCTAACACAAATCTCAAAGCAATCAGAAGGAGAGGGGGGGAGAAAGGAGGAGTCGCCAACTTATACAGATCTACGTTGTATTCACTACGAGATAACGGAAGCAGGAAGAGGAGCGTGGGTCTTGTCACAAGAAAGAAAGGGAAGCGGAGGGGCAGTTTGGACACTCCGGCAGGGGGGGAAGGAGAGCCTTAGAACGAAGAGCCGTTTACAAGCGGGGATATCACCTATTTCGACCTAGGGGAAGGAGACTAGCAATGGAGAAGAGAAGACCGAAAGAAAGTACTCTTCCTAGAAAGAGATAAATTTATCCGTCAGACAGCAGAACGTCGAGGAGGGGACGAGCCGATCGCCGACGGATCCGTGTCTTCTGGAAGTGATTCTAAGAGCAGGTCAAAGGAGCAGCGCTCTCGTCAGTCGGGACCAGGGAAGGGGGGCCGGATCGTAAAAAAGGCCGGAAAGGAATGATATTCCGGGACGAGGAAAGATCAAAACCGCAGAGAAAGGTGAGAAAGGAGCATTCACTCTCTCTATTAGAAAAATCAAGAGGGGAAATTCGACAAGAGCCCGAAAGGCTCGGGGGCAAAAAAAAAGACAGATCTATGAAAATACAAAAGGAAATTTCAGGGACGAGAACGCCAAGTCTATCCAAGACCTCAGATGTAAGAGACAGGGGGAGAGCCTCGAAAGGGAAAATCAGAGGAATGAGAGCCGAAACATCACATTCAAGGTAAAAGCCTTCGCAGACTAAGCGAGAAGAAGAGGGAGGCAGGCCGAACATTGACAGGAAGATAAAAGGGGGAACTTAAGGAGAAGGAAGCTTTCCCCGACTGATCAAACAAGAAAAAGTCATTAGAAAGAGCACTAAAAGGATGGTCGCTAGGGGAAGCCGCTCTCTCCTTCATCAACGATCAGATTCACAAAGGAAAAGATCGAACTACGAAAAAAAGAAAAGTACGCTCGGAAAGAGGGGAATTCCTATAAGTCAATAAAAGAAATGAACCGACGGAGGACTCGGGAAACGTGTCAAGACGACGACACAAAAGGTAATCCCGCCTCCCGAGCAAGTCGAAGCGGACGTAGCACGGGCATCATTACCTAACTAGACAAGGAGCGCAAAGCGAAGGGAAAGGGCGACGATCAACGAGCCTACCTGGTTAACTCCTGCGTATCAGACCCGACCCGGGGAAATCTCGGCGAGGCAATCGGGAAGAGAGACGAATCCAGGCCCTAAAGGCCACGACGGAAGCGATAAGAGAAAAGAGAACGAAAAGGAAGAGAGACTGCGTCGACCGGTGAGAGACGAATTTTCCATCCTAGGACGAGAGATAAAGAAAGAACGCATGACCAATGAGAGAAAAACATACCTCCGACGGCCAGGGAAGAATGCGATATGAGGCGCGGGCACAAGGAGCAAAGCAAACAAACACTCATTCGGAAACAACGGGTTACGACCGAGTAAGTCGGGAGAAAAAGTACGAAGGTCATAAGGAAACCACACAAACAAACGGAAGGAAAAGATAGGGGGAAAAGGGGTCTCCAGAGCGGGAAAAACATGGGCCAGAGGAGGAAAGCAAGTCTGATACTGGCTTTCAACGTTCAGAAAAATTTGTATCTGCGAAGCGTTAAACTGTCCAGATCGGTAATATTTACTAAACTTGCAGGAGGAGAGGAAGAGGCTCGCGAGACGGGAACCAGGTCATTCAAAGAGGCTCGAGACGGGAGAACGCGAGGAGAAGGGTGGGGGAACGGAGGGGGAGGAAAAATCACTAGCCTGGCCGTGCGGGAAGGGACAGGGGAGAGGGGGGCGGAGGGGGGAAACAGAGGCCAGAAGCCGATGACGGGGAAGACGAAAGGGGACTTCAAAGGGAAAATCAAACGGCCAAGGCTGCCGTTAGAGGGGGAAGAAAGGGGTCAAGAGGGACGCTTCAGCTCCGGAATACTCGACCGTGACTATATGAGGAGGAAAAGTAGGAGGCGTCAAGACAACCGTTGAAAGCCAAGGATGGCCGGTCCGGACTCATGCTCGAAAAACGGCCCACATGGAATTCGGCAACTCCGTCCTGAAGAAGGTTAGAAAGGGCGTCCCTGGGGTTTCAACGATCTGGGTGAAAGAAGGCACACGCGAAGGCGTTTACGGCGCAGCGAGACAGGAGAATTAGGCTCAAGCGTAGCCGATAGTGGGTCACTTGTTCGGACAGGAAAAGGGAGGTAAGGAGAAGAGAATGAAGTTGAAGACACGAGTTTGGAAAGACGAGTCACCCTGAAAAGAAGGCAGATAGAATGGAGAATATTGTCAAAGAGGGGGTACCATGAAATATAGGGGGAGGGGGGATCAGAATATCAGAGAGCGGAAGGAAGGAAGACGATCCAGGAAATCCTTAAGAGGGAGGTCTTGGAAACGGAAAAAAGTACGGCCTGGGATCCGGTTACGAATCGCAAAGAAACGAACGGTCTGCAAAAACTACATGAAAGGACGACCCTCGTGGACTGAGACTCGGAAGAGCTTTAAGGGAACCGGCTTCCACGCTTAAAAAAGGTGGACTCAGGGGAAAAAAAAACGCAATTCCTCTAGTCTAGATAGAAAGGAGAATAGGGGAACGACCGAAAGGGGCTCTCGACGCCGGGCCCTTGGTCGCCAACGAGAAAGGGAGTCTAAAGGATCCAGAAGAAGGGAGGAGATCGAGAGGTCAGGCCTCGACGTGGAGGTCCGGGAGCCCGGATGAGGTCAAACGGAGAAGGGGAGGATCGTAAGAAGAAATCAAAAGAAACCGTACGCGATGGAAGTGATAGACGGGGGAGAAAGAGGATCAATCCACTAAAAGCAGAGGGAACGAAATGGGAAGAGAAAAAGCAAGGATGCGTGAGTACGGAGATCAACTAACGGATCCCTAAAAAAAAGAAACGCAGACACTCAGAAACAAACGCCTCTGGTGAAAGGGGAGAGGATATCGGGTCAAGCCTGCAAGCAGGGACGGGCAAGCAACCTAGAAAAACCTTAGGGGGCATGCAGGGCCGATCGGTTTCCTCAAGTTGGCTGAGACGGGCGTGAGCCTGGAAGACGGAAGCCGTGTAGTAAGCATTAGAGCTAGTCGGGGTAAGAGTCGAGAAAGAGATTACAGATGGCTGAGAAGGCCCTTGATCGCGATCCATCAATCGGCCGCGTAGTCAAAGGGCGGACATGAAATTTGGCTGAGTTCGGCGGTAGCATGAAATACGGGAAGGGTGAAACGGGAATGGGAAGACAGTGACCGGTCGAAATACCCAAGAAGAGACCGGATTCGGGTGAAAGGAAAGCATGAAGTGGGGGCCTGTCCCTGAGTTCTCGGGGGGGGGAAATACCTTCGAGAACGAGATATGATGGGAGAAAGGGGGCTTCCCGACCTTCAGGGGGGGAGCTCGCGGGAACTGGACGTCTGTATGTCTTCTCGGTGACGATCAGATTTTATTCCGCATATCAAAAACGTAGGAAGAGGGGAAAAGGGGTTCTGGTGCGGAGTGG